>Ga0209240_1000191_pt1 | contig 24764 bp, 23 predicted proteins | sample GraSoi_2013_80cm_FD_185828 | JGI IMG/M metagenome (GOLD analysis project Ga0209240, IMG submission 185828) | Grasslands soil microbial communities from the Angelo Coastal Reserve, California, USA - Sample 9_17_2013_80cm (SPAdes) (version 2) | ecosystem: Environmental > Terrestrial > Soil >...
CAATGTATGCACAACACGTCAAAGGGTGGATACAGAGGCGTCACACGTGTGACGATATGTGAGACGATGTGATCATATGTGTATCGCAAGGATACCAATCGGGCCTAACGGAGTTAGGGGCATGTGCAAACTTTTTCCTCGAGCGAAGCGAGTCTCTGTTTTTAGTAAGAGAGGCGGCCTAACTAATCGAAACGGGTGCACCCCTTGAACGCGCATGATGTGGGGTAGTTAATCACAACAATTGACTGGAGCTCGGCTAACAACTGGACCACAGTCGCGGGCGCTGGTTAATTAACAGATGGTGCAAAAGCGCGTCTGTACTTCGGCAGAGGCCATGGTCGATTATCAGGAGCGACATCTTTCAAATGGCGACTACCATCTGGAGGAGGGCAAGATTCAAGGGGAGTTCATTGGCGCCTTAGCGGACCAGTGGGGGCTGAGTGAGAAAGCGATTCTTAAAGACGATCCAAGGTTCCGCTCGTTTGCGGAATTGGATATATCAGCCTTGAGCGGCACGGATCTCAAACGTCCCCGCAAGTCCGAGCGTCAAGCGATTGAGTTCGTGTATTCCGTTCCAAAATCGGTGAGCATCGCTGCCGCTTTGGACGGCCGGATTACCGAGCAGATGACGGCTGCCGTGAAGGAGGAGCTAAGATGGTTCGAGAGTTTCGCCTGTTGCCGAGATCGTCGAGGGGAGTTGTACAATTCAGAGGCGGCGCGCAGGACCGGCAAAATGCTGGCGGCAGCGTTCGTCCATGAAAGCTCGAGAGCGAAAGATCCGGATCTGCATATGCATCTGCTGGTAGCGAACGTGACAATGGATCCCGAACGCAATGAAGCATTGGCGATGAGTTATGGGGAAATGCTGGAGATGCGCAAGACGCTGGACTACCGCATCCACAACAACTTGGCGCGCCGGTTGAATGCTTTGGGCTATAGCGTGGAAGTAGCGGAACACGGATTCCGGCTACGAGAAATCCCGGTGGCTATTGAGGAGATACACAGTATTCGAGGCCGCGAGATCCAGACAGCGAAAGAACTGCTGAAAGAGGGCTATACATCTGAGCAACTGCTTGCAGCGCTAGCAGGTAAAACGCTGGATGAAAAGAGTTGGCTTTGGGCCTCGGCCGGCATCCGTGATCTGCTACACAATATTCACCCCGGTCTACCGCCAGAAAGCGATGAACACAAGATTGACTACCAGGCTTGGTTCATCACACGTCGCCCAAAAGAAGTTACCAGCGCTGAGGAATTGCGGAGAAAGGTTAGAGACTCGTTCCGCGACAACGGATTTCGGATGTTTGTCGCGCCCGAAATGCCGAGCGAGCCAGTGGTTACGATGGAGTTGGCCAAGGTAATCGATCAAGCCGTGCAAGCGGTGTTTGAGCGGGAATCAATTGTGCCTACGGGTGTGCTCTTAGGCGAGATTGTCCGCCTGGCGCCGGGCCAGGCTAGCAACTTTGAGATTGAGGCTGCCCTCAAGGACCGGGATGAGTTTGTGCGCAAGAAGATCGGTGATCACGAGTTGATCACAACGCGTGCAATCATCGCCGAGGAAGAGGCGATTATCGGTGGGGTGAAGTGCGGTATGAGGAGAAAAGCGGCGCTTATGAGCGAAGCGGAATACGAGACGCCGGATGAGTTGAGAGTCACTTACGACGGATTGGCGCGGCTATGCGAAGACGCGCGAAGAAAGGGCGAGGAAATGACGTCTGAGCTGGCTGCCCTCTGGCTTCAGCAGCATGAGGCGGTCAATCGGTACGTGATGACGAGCACGGATCAATTCTTGAATATTCGCGGAGGCGCCGGCGTCGGGAAAACCTATTTCATGGAGCGGCTCGTGCGAGTCTCGCTCGATGCGAGCCGGCCCGTAGCGCTCGTGGCGCCATACGGCGAACAGAGCCGAGTGACGCTGAGGGCCGAAGCGGAGAAAGCGACTAGGCCGGATGTGGCGCAATCGTTTCGTGACGCAAATACGGTCGCGTGGCTCTTGAATAAAGCGCGTTTCAACCCTCAGTTCCGGGAATTCTTGAGGGGAGCTGACATTTATGTGGACGAAGCGTCGCTTCTCGATAACCAAACCATGCTTGGGTTGGTGACACTGGCAAGGGGTATCGATGCGAGAGTCATTTTCCAGGGCGACACGCAGCAGCTGCAGGCCGTCGGGCGTGGCCAACCGCTGGCGATGCTGGAAAGGGAACTTGGGTTCGGGATGCATGTTGGCCGCATCAATGTCACCCGGCGTCAGCTTTCCATCGAGGATAAGCGGCTATCGCAAGAATTGTCCAGTGGCGACGCTGAGCGCTTTAGCGCAGCAATCCAGAAGCTTTTTCAGCGGGGCTCGATTCGTCGTGGCGGGATCATTCTGGCCAACAGAAACGCGGCAAAGCCGGTAGAAACGATTGTGTTATCCTCGACTCACCGTGTGGCCGAGAAGATTTCCGAGAAACTGCATGAGGCTTACAAGAAAGCCAGGCCGGAAGTGACTATGGCTCAGATTGCGGCATTGAAACCGAAGGATCTTCAGTCCGCCGAACTGCTTTCGACCGCAAGCTACAAGCCCGGTGAAATGATCGAGTATCAGCCGGACGGTCATGAATCTGTTCGCAGGGCACAGGTGCTGGAGGTAACGGCCAAAGGCGTGCAGGTCAAAGGCCAGCTAAAGGGCGCGCAAGAGCTTGTCCGCTTCGACAAGGTGGTCGCCGTGTACGAGCGCACGACTTTGGAACGAGGGCCGGGTGAAATGCTACTGTTGACGCAGAAGATCAAGGCGGACGGGAAGGTGTACGAGAACGGTTCACGGCAAACGATCGCCGCGATCGACGGAGAGAAGATGCGCTTCGACTCGGGGCTTGAACTGCGGCTCGATGATGGCCGGGTGCGCCAGGGTGATGCCGTGACGACGTATAAGGCACAAGGTGCGAGCAAGACGGAAATGATCCGGGTGGAGGACAATCGCTCGGTGCTGGCTATGGCGAATCGCGAAGATCTGCACGTTGCCTTTACCCGGCATCGAGCTAATGCCCGAATGTTTGTGCAGGACATCAGCGTGTTGCGGCAAGTTGCTAACCGTTCGCTAATTAAGGATCTCACGGCGCGCGATCTCGAAACGCGAAAAATAGCCAGCTTCGTAGAGTGCATCGAGCAAGCGCTGGGGCAGGCTGTCCGTTTTGCAAAGGCAGTGACGAAGGCTGCGAAACGGGAGCGGGAGCGAATCCGCGAGCTGTACCTTAGAAAACGGCGGGCGGAAGCTCGAGCGCAGGCGCGTAAGCAAAGCCGTGAACCGGAAATGGCCATGTAGGACGTTACGAGGCCAGACCGAGTCGTTTCAGGTGCCTAACACAAATAGCGCAAATATTGCGGTAGTTATGTTGATGAGGAACTTTTGTACGATAAGCTACTTCTGATCATGAAACGGTCTTCCAAGGACTCCGAGGCCAGACTTTTCGCCATCGCAGAAACTCAGGGAGGCTTTTTCACGGCCAAACAGGCAGAGGATGCGGGTTTCGACCGCAGACATCATGCTTATCACGTGCGGACGGGAAACTGGCAACGGGAACACCGGGGTATTCACCGACTGACTCGGTTTCCCATGCCCGAACGTCCAGACCTGATCCTTTGGTCCCTTTGGTCGAGAAACCGGGACGATGAGATCCAGGGCACCTACTCTCATCAGACGGCCCTGAGCATTTACGATCTTTCCGCTGACAAGATAGAGCAACGGGAGGCTTATCGGGTGACTCGCCCGATCCGGACTATTGTCGACGTCTGCCGCGAGGTTCCCAACGAAGTCCTTTCCCAAGCATTTAGCGAGGCCAAAGCGCGGGGACTGATCACAAGCGCAGATATCGAGCACTATCGCCCAAAACTGCCGGACTTTCTTTCTGGCCGGAAACGTCTGAGAGCGGCGTGAAGCAGCGCCCTCGCCCATATCCCACTGCGGCCGCTTTTCACGTTGCCGTTGAAATGCTGCTCAAATCTATAGCGGCAGCCACTGCTCGAGATCACGGCAGGCAGCCAAGACTCCGCCGCCTCGCGCCTTTTTTAGTTATATCCGATGCGAGCCAACACGGAAGAGCGGCAGAGCGCGGCCTTGTCATGTTTCATGCGTCCGGGCACTCTTGACGTATGAGCACTTTGGAGGAGATCGAAGCAGCAATTCTTGGGTTGTCGGAACAAGATCGGCTTCAGCTTGCTGACAAGATTTTGGGGAGTTTACCGCTGTCGCCGGATGCAATGGGATCGGAAGAAATCCTCGCGGAGGCCATTCGCCGGGACGAAGAACTTGAGAGGGGTACCCTCGAACCGCTGGCCGAGGAGGCCTTTTGGGCCGGTGTTCGGCGCGGCGGCGCATGAAGCTCGAGTTTCATGCCGCAGTCCGGCAGGATTTCATCCAGGCTCGGGACTATTATGAAACCGAAGGCGGGCCGCATCTAGCGGATCGGTTTGAGACAGAGTTCCAGCTGACGACCAACCGAACCTGAGCGCCGAAATAGAAAAAGACCTTAAACGCCTCAAATGGAATCTTTGGCATGGGAATGTTCACAAAGCGTTACAAACAGTGGAAGATCTGGAATACGCTCTGAACCTCGAAGAGAATAGCCAGGAGCAACGAAAATTGCTGAAAGCGGTTCGAGAATTCGGGACTTACATCACTACCAATCGAACATTCATTCCGAACTACGGCGATCGTTACCGGCACAGAGAGACCATCTTCGTTGAATCAGCCATCAATCAAGTCGTGAGCAAGCGCATGGTGAAGAAACAGCGGATGCGCTGGACCGACCGCGGTGCCCATCTTCTACTCCAAGTGCGGACAAGAGTTTTGAATGAGGACTGGCGCTCTACGCTCTCTGCGTTGGTATCCAGGAATGGAAGAGACATGCGATGCGAAGGCGGCGTAGCCCCCGCTTTTCCCGGTCTCTAGAGAGGTAGAAACGATCAGTACGAAAATCGATTTCAAGACCGACCATCTGCCAGCTTCTTTTCGATCTTCGCCGTCGTCCTGCAGTTCTCCGGCGTAGACGTCCGGAGTTCTTCCCAGAGCTTGCGGATTTTCACGCTTTTCTTGCGGAAATCCGAAACTGTCCTGGCGGGACGCCGACGATCCGCTTGAACTGAAAGGAAAGCTTGCTTTGGTCCGAGAACCCGACGCGGAGCGCGACATCGGTCACGCCGATCTCGCCATCTGCCCGTAGGAAGTGCTGGGCTCGTTCAACACGGCGCGCGATCACATACTGGTGCGGCGGCAATCCAGTGGCCGCTTTGAACTGGCGCGCAAAGTGATAGGGGCTGAGATGAACGGCGGCAGCCATTCGCTCCAGCGTCAGACGGCTTTCGAGATTTTCCATGATGTACTCGATGACCGTGCGGAGCTTCCGGCGCGAAAGTACGCCGTCCGCCGAGTCAGGCCGCCGCGCACCCGTGGTATGACGGATCAAGTGAACGGACAGCATAGTGGCGAGTGCCTCGCACATCAGCGGCCCGCCGTCGCCGCCGGCTCTCAGTTCGGCATCCACAGCCAACATCGCGGAGCGGAGTTCGGGCACGTTCAAGCCATCGAGTGTTGGCACCACCGTCCGGGTCGGATCCAACTCGAATGACTCGGCTGCGACCCGCGCGACCAGGCTCGGCTCTAGTAAAACATGGAGCACGTCCATGCTCCCCTGCCGACGACACAGCACGGAGCTCCCGGCCGGCACTACTACAATTGAACCCGCGGGAGGAGGCATGTCTCGCTTCACCCCCTCATAGCGCAGGTCCATCTTTTCCGGCGGCCGGATGATCAGGACAAGTAAATGCGTCCTCGGCGTGACCGCCTCACTCAATTCACTAATTTGACTATTACAGTAACGCACCGCTTGCAGTCCCTTCCATCTCATCCCGTAGCTCGTCGCAAATTGGGTAAACGGGCCCATCTTTTGCAGTGCCTCGAGGTTTTTCTGCACTGCCTCGAGCTCTTTGAAACTGTTTTCCTCTTGTCGGATCACCATGATAAGCCCTGCCGAGTCACCTGAGTTGGCCTGACCGTCGGTGCGATTCGCGGGCAGACTTATCATTATCATCCATCAAAATAAGAGGAAAAGGCATCACTCCCGAAGAGTAACGGGATTTGCGACAGGCGATATTACACCTTCGTATAGGCCCTCATTATACTTTCGTATAGGCCCTCATCATCATTGGCCGATGATATGGATTTCGGAAGGCATGGCTGCAGAAGGCGGTTCCAGCACCGTTAACACCCTTATGCCAAAGTCGGGTTCCCTGGACTTCCTTTTTTCTTCGCTGTTCCCGTATTGTTGCCCTTACGAATCGAACTCGACGAAGTCCCCTCGTTCACGATTATCCGCGGCGATAAAAGAATACTTTCGGGCGAACTCTGGAGAAAGGAGATCAAAGCCGCTCTGGACAGAACCCAATTGGCGATTCTTTTAGTGAGTCCTTATTTTTTAGCTTCCAGATTTGTCGCCGAAGATGAGCTGCCTCCATTATTGGCAGCAGCAAAGGAGCAAGAGGCGACGATTCTTTGGATTCCGGTAAGCTACAGTTCCTACCAAGAGACGGAAATTGGGGCATATCAGGCTGCAAGCGATCCCGAACAGCCCCTTAAGAGTCTCAGCGAAGGCGAACAGGATCGAGTCTTGGTTGATATCTGCCGTTCAATAAAAGCTTCGACTTGGTCCTTGGAAATTGAGCTGACTGATCCTGGGCAATCTGTGCCCAATAGGACAACCATTTCCGGGAAAGTAACCTTTCGCGGACGGAAAAATGCGAATGAAGATCTCACAACCTGGATGGCCTCCAATAAAATCCGGATCGTTCCATATGTTTTTTCAGCCGATGCTGGATGGTGGGCGCAGAAGCCGCTAAATCCCAACGCATTTGGTAATTTCTCCGGCGACATATGGGTTGGAAAACCAGAGACTTCCGGCCGGCGCCATACGATCGTGGTCTGTGCTGTCTCGGAGGTGACGTGGGGAGGAACAACGAAGCTTCCCGAGGTCCGGAAGGAGTCGAACAGATGCGACGTAACGCAAACCTGATGGGCTCGGCGCTTCCGAGAGAACTGGGAATCCCGCATTCCGGCACCCGTTCGCCCAGTAATTCTTCGAGCAGGATTAACTGTTCAAGAATGGCCGAGAAGTGGCCGAGTCACTCCAGTAGCGAGCTTCCTGGTTGCGGCGTAAGTTATTGATGCTGAGGCATGCACCCGGCAGGGCTCGAACCTGCAACCCTATGATCCGAAGTCACATACTTAGCTTATCTTTCTCCGTCGTGCGAAGTCGCTGCATCCGGATTGCGGCAATCTCGATTGCCCGCTGCATTACGCTAAGATCCTTCTTTGGAGAATTTAGCGACGGCCTGCTCAAGTATGTCATCAGATGTTTCTGCGATCATGTCCAGCCAGATTCGCCTCTCCGTCGGCGGCAACACAGATCCAGAGTAGATCACAGCGCGCCTATCCCATGGCGAGTAATTCGCCCAGATCTCCTTTTGACCTCTTACCCAGTCCACCTTTTTCGCTGCGCGGGCTGCCAACGCGGAAGTCCGAGTCCCTAAATCCTTTCTGAATTCCATAGCGAGGTCCAGAGTGGTGTCAGGGTCCAGCATGTCGGGTCGCCTTTCAAAGAGCTCCATACCCCAGAGCCTGAGAAACGGAATCTGTCCGTAATCCGAAGATCTTAGGAATTCCACGATTTCTTGACCGCGCCGCGCTGCGATTTTCTTTGGGACGCCGACCATGAGGTAGAGGATCACATCGCGGAAGACAGAATCGAGCCTAGCAAGGTTTTTGAATATGGTTTCCTCTAACGCCACGGTGCGCAATCGGGTTGCTCGACGCAGAAGGTAACGAGCCAACCCGAGGTGAAGTGGCGTTTTTGATACGCACTCTTCTAGTAACTCTATGAGATTTTCCCTGACAGCGCGGTCTTTATCTCGATCTAATAGATCATCCTCGCCAACAGAATACCCAGATTCAAAAAGTATCTGGTCGAGTAAGGCTCGAATCTTTTCCACTCTAGATGAGCGTTCAATCTCACCAGGGTCCACAAGCTCTTGGTCTATGAAATGCTGAATTGGAACGATTCGGGTCTTCCAAGGCTCAAGGATGAGGCGGTGCGATGTATAGACATACTCAACGAGATCGTGGTGGATGCGCACTGCCTGACGCTTTGACGTACAAAAGATGCGAAAATCGTCAACGAATCGAGTGAAGGGCACGCCTAGACGTAGCAAGAAATTATCAACGTCGGTCAGCACCGCTTCGGCCAGCAAGATCGAACCTGACGGGCCGACAGGTACGCCACGCGATTGTTTCGCTGTCAAAGACAGGAGGAATCGCTCCACATTGCTGGATCTTGCAGGTGAAACATTAGCTGCTTCTAGCGCGCTCTGAACGCGATGAGAATAGATCTGGTTATAAAAGTCGGCAATGTCAGCAAGGAGAACATGGCTATAGAGACCAGTGTCGGCGAGGTGCTTAGAATGGCCGTGATAGTCCGGCCAACCTGTCTCGGAGGCGAACAGCTGTCCTTTCGGATTTAAGTCAAGGCGGTAGGAACAAGCAATCGCGCGATCTCGGGGGACGCGGTTGTTCTCTATGCCGGGCGCAGCTTCATAGGTAATCGCCGCGTAAATGATCGCGTCAATCGGGTCTAACTGGGTTACTACGCGAAAGCCACCACCAGGTTTCGGAACTAGCAGACGTCTACTCCCGCGTGCTCGATAGGTTGTCAGATCCGATTTTTCGAGCTCAGATTTTATCCGGTTCCACCCGTGTCTAATACTTTTGAACTCGAAAGGGACGGGAAAAATATCGGTGTCGCCAAATTTGGAGATGTGCGTCAGAGCCCACTCTAGGGAGTCGGAACTGAGTGTATCACCGGCCATACCTTCTGGGTCTTGCTACGCCTCGTCCAAAGATCCGCGCGAAAACCACGCTTAACAATGGGATTCTGGTGACCAATTCGCGTTCTCAAATTATCATTTTGAACTTCTAGATGCTCGTCGCTCGCGCGCATAAACAAGGGAGGGCATGCACCCGGCAGGACTCGATCCTCCAACCCTATGATGCGGAGTCAGATACTGCGGCCTGCTGAAAGCACCGGTAAATGCACCAGCTCCAGGACTTAGAATGCTTAGAAAATGGCTAAGATACTCCTGTCGCCGGTTTTAATGACTCCACCTAAACCACGTGAAATCAATAACCTGCTTCGCATGGATTCGAACCATGACAAAGTGATCCAGAGTTCGTTTACCTAAAAACCAGCGTATTTTCGATTAACTTCGTGAGTGTGCCTGAGCCAGGTCACCAAATGCTGAAGCCGATTGTACAAAGGGTGTTCCTGATGCGTTCCCAAACAGTTATTTGGGCCTTGAAGTCTTCCGAGACCCTTTGACCCTTTTCGGGTTTGTCAGTAGACGCCCGATTCCTGGCGTCACCCGTGCGGTCGAATCGCTATAGTGTTCCGAGGTTGTACGCAAGTCTGCGTGACGAAGGGCACGGCTCGCGGCATGAATCCCGTAACTCCGTGTTAAGAGAGAACCGTACTCTTTCCGTAATGTATGGAGCGGCTTGCCTCCGCTTACTCCATGCTTCCGCAGCCAGACGTTTACCTGCTCGAAGGTTGGCTCACACCGGTAGTACTGCTGGGGTTTGGATGGCAACGGCGCGCGCTTGCTCTTGATTACGAATGGTCCTTTGGCACGCTCGTAATAGGCACGGAAAAGCACCATGACTTCGCGATCAACAGGCAGATCGGCGATCGAGTCCTCGCTCTTCGGATGAAAATAACGCGTCGCTTCAATACGGATCACGTTTTCCTGCCACCGGAACGAGGACCACTGCAGTAAATCGATCTCTTTCTTCCTCAGGCCGGCACCGACTGCTAAAAGGAAGACCTTGTACGCTTCCGGCAAGGAATCCCGAAGCTCCGCTTTCGCCGCTTTGATTAGAGCAACAACATCAATTTCGCTGCGATACTTCATTGATTGGCGGGGCTCGAAATCCACGCCGTCAAAAGGCAGCGGATTTGGTAAAGACAATTGCAGGTGCCGGATTCTCTTGTTTGCAAATAAACAGCGTGCCTGGCGCAAGAGCGAGTTAACCGAGATCCGGGCTCTCCGTAGCTCTAATGGATCATTTCCAGCGCTGGCCAAGAATGACCGCTTCCATTCCTGTACTCTTGCTGGAGTCACCTCGCCCAGCTTGACGCTGTGGACTTTCTCCAGCCATTTGCTCTGCCCCCCATGCTGGTAATCGTATTTGTTTGTGCCTGCGGCCAAGCCGAAGCTTTGTGAGACAATCAGTCTGAATGCTTTCGCGTAAGCTTCAACGGTACGCTGGTTGCTCGCCGTTCGAAGAACCTCGAAAAAAAAATCTCCGACAGTACAAGGCTGCTGACGCTGCTTCGCTTGGGCAAATTCTTTGGCGCCCTTATATCGCGCCAAAGTCGATTCCCACCCGCTCGCTATCAACGCCAAATAAATGTCCCGAGCTTTTGCAGCCGCCGCCGCCTTATTTGGCGTCCCCAGAGAAAAGAACTGTCGCTTACCGCCATACTGGAGGCGAGCGTACCATTCTTTGGTGAGTCGGCGCTGGCCATCTACTGTGTAGGGCTGGCGGAAAACGGCGTTTTGCCAAAACCTGATATCTGTCTTTGGAAAGTGGCTAAGATCCTTCATTTCTTAGCCACTTTTTGGGTTCATCCGTGGACTTTTATGATCCATCATGAACCAATGCTAACGAGCACAGAATAGCTTGTAAAGCCTGTCTACAGGCTTCATGGCGGGTCATAGCGGGTCACGTCAGCTCATCTCTAGCATCTGACTACTGATCAGAAGGTTGTGTGTTCGAATCACTCCGGGTGCAAATCCAGTCCTAGAGCCAATCGGCGGACGATTCGTCAAGCTGACAAATCAACGCTGAAAATTCGCTTCTCCACGTTCTATCCACACTTTTTAGGGAAACCCGCGTCGAAATCTGTCTGGTTCTAGATTCATACGCTTCCCCGATTGCCCGGCCTCGGCCCGTGGGCTAGGCTCCATGAAGAAACAAATATGCCAAAGGTCACCACCATGCCGCCAGGAATCGGAGCCGTAATTGATCCGGCTATGATCCGAGTAGAGCCGGATGAATGGGTTGCCGCCTATCAGTTTATCGTGGAATCAAAATGGACCAAACAAACCCCCGAACCCTTTGTTATTGCGATCTTCAAATGGGATGCCGCTATCCGACTTTTCCGGGCGGTTGAAACTCAACGCTTGATTGCCGCAGAACCGACTCCCGAGGATCTCAAGATGCATGAAGCCTTGCTCCATAGCCTGATTAGCACCGGTCTAATTTTAGAGCTCTCCACCAGTGACCAAGAACTTGAGAGCTTAGTCATCGGGCACGAGATCAGCCGGCAAAACCTGATCGCTTCGATTCAGGAATTGAAAGACACCTTGAGCATGTGGCACGGCCCGGAGGTTGACCCGAACCGAAAAGCCGAACTAGAGAAAGCAATTTTCGGTGTCGCTACCTAAGCTTATCGAGGAACTCTTTAGCGCGTTGTACGAATCCCGAACCGGGATCTTTGGCGATAAGGCAAAAGCCCATGCGCGCTATAAAGCAATTTTAGAACGAGCAACCCGAGAATTTAATTGTGACCGGGCCACGCTTCTTAAAGTGGTCGGGCCACGTTATCACCGTTGGATACGCAAAAACAAATTACCCCAACCACCGAAACCATGACGCTGCTCAACCAAATCCGCGCGCTCCACGCGGTGAACCCTTTTCGATCGAGCTCGCTAACGGGCGCATCATCCAAGTCTATGACCCTTTCAGTGTCGCGACCATTCGGCCCGATGGCCCCGATAACGACGCTCTTATTCTCGTGCTCCATCCTGATCGCTTTGATTTGATCATGGCTAACCAGGTCACCGGCTTGAGTGCCGGCATTCATGCCAAAGAAACCGAAGCCCGCCAAGCCCGAATTGCCGAAAGGAGAAAAGGCTATGGCGAATGAGCGAGACGTGGACCATCACCCAGGATTACAAAACCGGCCGCTGGCTCGGGGTTAGCGATACGCTCAAATTGAGCGTTGAAGCCGACAGCTTGCCCGCATTGCGTGAATCAATCGAGGAAGCCGAATGCATGCGAGCCTGTGACCTCGCCGCCGAAGAGGGAGCCACTTTACTCAGCGAATTAGAAAAGGAAAAATGACGCTTGCCCCTTGCCGGCGATGCGGCACCCGGCCGCGGTTCTTTCCCGAGATAAATTTTTGGGATAAGGAAAATGGGCGATGGCGCTTTTTTCTAAATTACCATCCGGCAATCTACTGTCCCAAATGCGGCAACGAAGAATGCGGTTGCACCCTAAATGAGCGCTACCCGGAAAAATATCATTACCGTTTCGCCACTGTCCGGCAAGTCGTCGGCTATTGGAATCAACGCAACCAACCGTGCTCGACTCCGAGAGGAGCACGCCCCCGCCCAGAACCATGAAACCCAAACTCACCCCCAAGCATACCGGACACTCTAGCCAGGCGCATCGCGGGCCGGCTTAGTGTCGCCAAAGGCCAAACCATCACGCTCACTAGCCGGAGCAACAAAGCGAAAAGCTTCGGCCGAGAGGAAACTCACCGGATTCGATCCATTGATTTGAAACAAAATGATCGAGCCATTTTGGAAGCGATGGCCAGGCGTTACGGCATTCGCAATTTGTCGCATTTCCTCGAAGCGATTCTTTCGATTGAAGATCAAAAACCGAATGTCAAAGGTAGGGTGCTGATGCGAATTTACGAAGCCTCGGCACGATAAGGCCGGACTCGTTACGGTCGAATTAGTTCGGTTGTGTCGCGTGATGTCAACGCAAGGCAAACGAAAGCGGGTGTAATCGATGCACCCGCTTTCCTATTTGCAGCCGGTTCGCCGCAGTGCCGAAAAGCCCCCATCCAAAATCTACCAGCTCACTCAATCAAACGCGGTCCTAGGGGCAACCTGGTGCGTTCTTTTGGGACCAATTGGTCCCATCGCCACTTTCCGGGTAGAAACGGCCTAACTGACGTACGCTAAGAGTTTGCTGGCACAGTTTCAAACCAGGGAACAGTAGCCTCCCGTGGTTGCCTAAGTGGGTGGAAATGACCTTTCACAACCCGTCGATTCGCCTGGCAAATGTAATTTCCAGTCAAATTAATGGGCTCCCCAACCTAAAGGTGAGAGATGAATCAGCAGGTCGTCGGAAATTGTCCTGCCCTTCTGCTGAAGCAAACGGATCGCAAAGTTCCAGGTAGATTGTGTTCCAGCGGTTGAGTCCGCTGGCGCGGTACCGCCCATTCTCGAAGGTTCGGTCTCGCATCTCGCCGAGGCGGTTAACGAACCACTTCTTCTCTGCAGGCCGACCCTCCGAGCGTCCCCGACAGTGAGCGCTTACGATTGTCAATTCTGCCTGCGTGCCGACGATTGGCCATGCCGCCGATAGTAGGGGACCTGATTACTCGGAAGAAACACGGGACGGCATCGTTCCTAGCTGGGATTCTCTGGGACGATGTGAGCTAGACCGACCGCTGGATGTCCGGAAAAGCGCATTCTCCCAGTGTTTGTCTCAAATCCGCTGCCGAAGTATCTTCTTCAAGTCGCGCGTAGCTCTGAAGGGCGCCGTTATCGAAAGCAGCCCAAGATCGATGCATTGAGACAGTATAAGGAAGAGATCTTGGAGGCGCATCGTAGCGGGCTTAGCGTGCATCGGATCGCGCAGATTTTCAGGGAACGGAGCGTTGACATTTCCGTTCCGCATTTGGTGCGTACCATCCGGCGTTTTGTCGACGAAGAAGAGCGGGTCGCGGGTAAGGCTTCCACTGCGCAGCGCGGTCCAGTGAGTGATTCTTCTCTAACAAAGGAACATCGTCAGGAATCGGCTGCCGCCGAAGAGACGAAGCCAAAGGCCCCGGTCACCTACCAGGTTTCTGAACAACCCAGCACCAGAGTCCAGGAGGAGGAATTTGCGAAGCGATTGCGGCTTGCGCGCTACCTGGCCGCGGCCAGTCTCCCGCCGTCGCGGCCACTAGAGCCGGTTCGCCAGCCAAGGACGCCTAAACAAGAGCGGCCCATTGCAAAGGCGGGAACTAAAACCAAGGCGGAAAGGCTGGCCAAGAAAACTCGGGAGGAAGAATTGGCGAAAGAAAGGCGGCGGGCGGGACGGTCGGGTCACAAGCTGCCATCATCTGGTTCGGGACGAGGGGAGAAGCGGCGGGCTTCGCCTGGTCGTTAGAAGCCCCGCTTTGGAGATGGCTTAATGGCCCAATGTTTTTGCTATCACGACTCTGGCGTAAGGTTCATGCGAAATCGACTCTGCGAACTACTCAGGCCCCCCCGAGTTTCTTTTGAAAAAGAATTAGCCTGATCTACCCGGTCTGGCTTTCTATTTCGCCGAAGGTTATCGACTTCAGCTCCACGCCGGTGATCTGGTCCATCTGGTCCGGACCAACCACCTCGACTTGCCCAGCCGCCCTTTCGAAAACGAGTCGTCCGGAGGGGGTGACCCAAACGTGCTCGCGAGTTCTCACATCGACCGAGTCACCGCCAACTCGATGTATGGTAAACGGCTGCCATTCTCTGGCTCTTAGGAGTTCCCGAATTCGTTCCACCATACGATATGGCTACGCGCAAAAGGGAACTCCGACAAGGATGGCGGCTTCCGTGACCCGAAAACTCGCGCAGCAATCACAACGAGCTTTTAGTCGGTTTATATGAGCAGCGGGGGCATCTTCTTTATCTTGGATCGGTTGACGCGGATGCTCGAGCAAAAGCGCGAGGGACCCAAAAAACACGCGGTGATTCGCATTGACTGATCCTGATCATCTCAAATCCGCTGCCGAGTATCTTCTTCAAGTCGCGCGCAGCTCTGAAGGTCGCCGCTACCGGAAGCAACCTGAGAGCGATATTGCACAAAGCCAAGACCAAGGCTGCTTGCGTTGGAACGACTTGTTCAGAGTTAGGCGCGAAGCTTTTCAATCGTAATCGAACGCCAAGCACTTAAGGAATTGACAAAGCACCATTACATGAGTTGAAGCTCACACGACTATCGATATGCATGCCTTCAACCAGCGGATTCTCGCCGAGGACCTCGTCCGGGTCCGTCGTCCCGATGACCGGGAGCGCTATGCGGCTGCGCAGCGCCAGGCGCGAATTGATCCCAACCCCCACCAGATTGACGCGGTAATCTTTGCGCTTCGACGCCTGCGCGAAGGTGGTTGCATTCTCGCAGATGAGGTTGGGTTAGGAAAGACGATTGAAGCCGGCCTAGTGATCGCCCAGATCCGTGCGGAGGGCGCGCAGCGCATCCTGCTGATCGTGCCCAAGTCGCTAATCGGCCAGTGGCAGAGCGAGCTTTTAAACCTGTTCGGCATCCAGGCGCGCGAAAGCGAGGCCAGCTTCTTCGCGCCAGGCGTGTATCTGGTCGGTCGAGAATTCGCCAGCAGTGAGCGGGGTGCGATCCCTCTTGGCGCCGCTCCGCCATTCGATTTGGCCGTAATAGACGAAGCACACGAGATCTTCGCCGGACTGCACAAGAGGTATGACCGTGACGGTATTTATGATGAGACTTCAACAGAAGCCGTGATGGCGCACCGCGTCCGTGGGTTTCTCCGTTCAACGCCGGTTTTGTTACTTACAGCAACGCCGATGCAGAACTCCCTTGTTGAACTGTGGGGCTTAGTCCAGTACGTCGAGCCAACAGGCACACTTCTTGGAGACATTGTGACGTTTCGCGAAGTGTTCTGCTCTGAGGACGATCGATTGCTGGTTCCAGGCCAAGAGCATGAGCTCAAACGACGCCTTGCGATGATCCAAAGAAGGACTCTGCGCCGCCAGGCCCAAGAATTTCTCGACCGCCCTTTCACACAACGCCGCTGCAGATTGTACGAGTACGCGATGAGTGACGCCGAGCGGGCGCTCTATGATGACGTGACCGAGTACCTGCTCGAACCGTCCATCTATGCCTTTTCCGGCCGACAACGAAGGCTTCTGTTGATCGGTTTCCACCGGCGAATGGCGTCTTCGATTAAAGCTCTAGCCGCGAGTCTTGAGAACGTCGCCACGCGCCTCCGGCACTTGGAAGCGGGTTCACGTTCCGACGATATGGTCGTTGAGCTTCTCGAGGACCTTGAGGACGAACAGGACGTCGGCGAACTCGCGGAAGAATCGGCGCTGCAGATCGATCGTCCGACTCTTGCTGCTGAACTTTCACGCGTCGAGGGTTTTGCTGCCCGGGCGCGATCGCTTCCAAAGGATGCCAAGGCGCGCTCATTTCAAGACGCCATCAAAGTGATTCGCAATCTGGGGCGGGACGGCCGGGGAAGTGGTAAGGCCGTGGTGTTTACGGAGTCGATCACTACCCAGGAATACATAAGGCACTTGCTTCTCGACATCGGTCTGGGCGAAAACGACATCACCCTGTTCCGCGGCGTGAACAATCATGCGCGCGCACAGCAAGCGCTCGCCCGATGGCAAGAAGAAGAAGGATCCCGCTTTTCGCCGGGAACCAGGCCGAGTCGTGAGGTCAGCATGCGCCTTGCCCTTGTACACGAGTTCCGGACTCGTTCAAAAGTTATCGTATGCACCGAGGCTGGCGCAAAGGGGCTAAACCTCCAATTTTGTGAGACTGTTATTAACTACGATTTGCCATGGAACCCGCAGCGCATAGAACAGCGTATCGGACGCTGTCATCGGTATAGCCAACAGCGTGATGTCACGGTGGTTAACTTTATCGCTCGGGACAATGAGGCGCATCGGTTAACCTTCGAGATATTAAGCCAAAAACTCGACCTATTCGGTAGAGTGCTTGATGCGTCCGATCTGGTTTTGCATGAGCCGCGGACCGACGCCCCAGAGCTTTTGGTATCGGCACTATCGGTTGAGTTCGAAAACGATCTTCGCAGCATCTACAGCCGCTCCCGCACGCTTGACGAGGTCACGCGCGAGATCGCAGCGTTGCGAGATAAGATTTCAGAGCGGAGAGAAGCTTTCGAGAAGGAATACGAGCGGACCTCTCAAATTATCGAATCGCGGTTCGACGAGAATGTCAGAAGGGTCTTCAAAAGGCTTAGAGAAGAGCTGCCCCAGAGCTTGGCGGATCTCGACCGGGACGTTGCTGACTTGGTGGATGGATACCTTGCCGCACGCGGCGCTAAGTATCGCCGTTCCGACGATGCTGGTCGGGTCATTTTCGATGTAGAGCCCGGCAACAAATTACCAGCTGAGGTCGGGGACAGTCGACGATTTGCTACAGGGGATGCCAGAGCTCTGGCCGACGCCGAACCTTTAAATCTTATACATCCGCTGGTTCTGGCCGCAATCGCGCACGCCAGAGCATGGTCGGGTGGTGGCTCACTCAATCTTCACCTACAACAAAATTCTTCTCACGCGCTCGCGGAACTGGCTGGAAAGGCCGGTATCATCCGTCTGGTGCTTGTCGACTACGGTGGGTTCGAGCCAGTTCAACGGCTCATTGCCGCGGCAGTGGTCGATGGTATCCCGATCGACCCGTCGCTCGCCGCCGAACTTGTGCGCTTGCAGGCGACTGATAGTCCGGGGTTTAGGCATCAATTGGATATGCAATGGCTCGATGATGCGGTCGATGAAGCCGTATTTGTTGACCAGCGCCAGGTCGAACAAGATGAGCAGCGGCACTTCGAGGAGGCGATCCGCCAGCTTGAACGGTTCCTCGAGGATAAGATTTTGGTGTGCCGCCGCGAGCGAGCGAAGATAGCTGAAAGGCTGCGGGCGGCGCGGTCGCGGCGCGATGAGATTGTGGGTTCTAGTGCGCGGAATCGGGTTGAGGAAGAAATCAATCGGCTCGCGACCAATGAAGAAAGTCTTGATCGCCGCATTGCGGCGTTAGAATCTAGAGATGACGAGGTTTATAGAAAATGGCGCGACGAATATCACGAGCTTCGTTATCGGGCGCCGACGGTGACCCGCCTCTTCCAGACCGCATTCACGATAGCCGCGCCGAGGCCGGAGACGTCGTGCTGAGACTACTACATACTGCTGATTGGCACCTTGGTCGGCGCTTCCCGTCGTTCCCGGAAGAAGGACAGAAAAAGTTGTCGCGTGCCCGCATGGACGTGGTCGCAACGATCCTAGATGTTGCGCGTCGCAATACGGTAAATGCGATACTTTGTGTCGGAGACATATTCGATGATCCGGATCCGGCGCCCGACTTTTGGGAAGGGCTCGCAAGGACTTTTCAGGGGCGCGGGGTGTCGCATCCGTCGGTATTTCTCATTCCCGGGAACCATGACCCTCTGACGCCGGAGTCGGTATGGGCTCAAGGGCACCCGTTTAGAACAAGGCTTCCCGCGTGGGTGCACGTTGTCGACCGAGATGATTTCACTTACGAGATCGCACCTAACGTCGTTTTGTACGCCCGACCTTGCCGATCGAAGGCTGGCGAGAACGATTTAGCCATGGCGCTTCCAGCGCGCGAACCCGGAGATGACCGACTCCGTATCGGCTGCGTTCATGGTAGCACCTTTGACGTCAGCGGATACCAGACGAATTTCCCGATTCGCCTGGACGCGGGCGTGCAACGCGGCCTCGACTATCTTGCGATAGGCGACACGCATTCATTTCGCGATGTTACACAGGCTCTGACGGTACCGACCGTGTATCCGGGCGCTCCGGAGCCTACAACCTTCGACGATGCCGGCGCCGGCCGTGTCGCAATCGTCGCGCTATTCAGACGCGGGTTGCGCCCGCGAGTCGATCCCGAATCGGTTGCCTTCTGGCGATGGATCGATGTCCGATGCCGCGACATGAATGAGCTTCGGAATTTATTAGCCACCCCAGATCTTGACCGGTGCGTGGTCCGGCTTCACCTCGACATGACGGTCTCCTTATCTGAGGAGAGCGAGGTCGAACGAATTCTACGCGAACTTCGTGGCACCGAGGCGACACATGGGCGGATTGGCATCCTGGTGGAGGACTTGAATCTGCGGTTACAACCCGGTTTTCTGTTTGACGCATTCTATGAGGAAAACCCGGGAGCCCGAAAGGCGTGGGACTCTTGGAAAAAAGCCCAAGGGATCCTCGAATATACCTATCTGGTGGATCCGAGCAAGGTCGGACAAAATACCTACGCCACGCTCGGCGAACCGCCGCTGAGTCTCAACTGTCTGCAGACTTTCAAAACCCGGAAGCAGTTAGTGTCGACTTTAGCACGAACACGCAAAATAATTCCCAAAGTCACACAAATCAGCATTCCCCGCTTCTAGGGAGATTGTAACATAACGTCCTTTATGGGACATCGGGAGAGGGGAGTAAGCCGTGCGGTCGAAACCCTATCAGGACGAGAGATGCTCTCTGCGGCCGCTTTCGCGAAGTTCATCGGCGTTTCCCGAGAGGCGGTCCGCGCGAAACACACAGAAAAAGGATGCGTTGGCGCCGGAGTTTGCGTACGAAAGGCTAATCAAACCTTCACTATGAGAGCATCCTCGAAGCCGCTTAGTCAGAACAAGCATCTGATCCGATGGGTCGAAAAGATGGCGGAGCTTTGCACGCCTGAGTCCATTCATTGGGTGGATGGTTCTGAGGAAGAGAACACCAAGCTTTGCGCCCAACTGGTCAAGATCGGGACCTTTATCAAACTGAACGAAGAACTATGGCCGGGATGCTATTATGCCCGTTCAGATGCGATGGATGTAGCCCGGGTCGAAGACCGGACTTTTATTTGTTCGCTTTCAAAGTACGCAGCTGGCCCCACCAATAATTGGGTGGCTCCGCTCGAGATGAAGAAAACCCTCAAACGGCTTTTTAAAGGGTGTATGGCCGGCCGTACGATGTATGTCCTTCCGTTTTGCATGGGACCGATCGAGTCGCCGATCTCGCAGATCGGTGTTGAGCTGACCGACTCTCCATATGTGGTCGTCAGTATGCGGATCATGGCTCGCATTGGTATGCCGGTTTATGAGGAGATCGATCGGGGCGAGAAGCGGGTGGTCCCTTGTATGCATTCAGTAGGTGCTCCGTTGGCCCGCGGGCAAAAAGATGTTCCCTGGGCCTGTAACCCGGAGAAATACATCGCTCATTTTCCGGAGACTCGTGAAATATGGTCCTACGGCTCGGGCTACGGCGGAAATGCGCTGCTGGGAAAAAAGTGTGTCGCTCTGCGGATCGCTTCCAATATCGCGCGAGACGAGGGATGGCTGGCGGAACATATGCTGATTCTCGGTGTTGAAGATCCGCAAGGTGAGAAAACCTATGTGGCAGCGGCCTTTCCCAGCGCCTGCGGGAAGACCAACTTTGCCATGTTGATTCCGCCAAAGCCTTTCAAAGAAAAAGGTTGGAAGGTTTGGACCGTAGGTGACGATATCGCCTGGATCAGGCCGGATCAAGAAGGGCGCCTCTTTGCTATCAATCCGGAAACTGGATTTTTTGGAGTCGCGCCCGGCACATCGGAGAAGACGAATCCCAATGCCATGGCGGCCCTCGCCAAGAATACCATCTTCACCAATGTCGCTTTAACTCCAGAGGGAGGGGTGTGGTGGGAAGGGATGACCGAAAAACCCCCCGCCCGGTTGATCGATTGGCAGGGTAACGAGTGGACTCCGGAAATCGCCAAAAAGACAGGAGCAAAAGCCGCCCATCCTAACGCGCGGTTCACTTCTCCGGCTTCCCAGTGTCCGACAATTGATCCTGACTGGCAGAAACCTGAAGGTGTTCCTATTAGTGCGCTGATCTTTGGCGGACGCCGCGCGACGACCATCCCTTTGGTTTTTCAGGCGTTCAATTGGTCGGGCGCGGTCTATATCGGGGCGACGATGGGATCAGAAATGACCGCCGCCGCTACCGGTACGGTGGGTAAAGTCCGACGCGATCCGATGGCGATGCTCCCATTCTGCGGCTACAACATGGGCGAATACTTCAGGCACTGGATCGCTTTGCAACGAAAACTGAGCCAGACACCACGCGTATTCCACGTCAATTGGTTTCGAAAAGACGGGAACGGTAAATTCCTCTGGCCGGGGTATAGCGAAAACATGCGCATCCTAAAATGGATTGTTGATCGAGCTAGAGGACGCGCGAAAGCCAAAGAAACGCCGATCGGCTGGATGCCTGATTATGAAGACCTGGATTGGACCGGGCTCGATTTCTCAAAAGAAACGTTTGAGCAGTTGCAAAAGTTCGATCGCGTTGCCTGGCGTTTAGAAGTGATCGGGCACGAAGAACTTTTCCTTGATCTACATGAGGGCTTGCCCAAAGAAATGGTTTACGAAAGAGAATTGTTGATCTGCCGAATGTAAAGGCACGGTTGCCGGATACGAGCTCGGGAGCAAGGACACAACGCGGCGTAGTCGCAATCGAGTTGGTCATTTCTTAAACCGGATCACGCCGTGCTTCGAAACGGCCATAAAGACTTTCCACAGGCTGGCCGACCTCAAATTATCAACTGAAGATGCTGCAAAAGCGGTCGCGGAGAATACCGCTTACATGGCGATGTACTGTCCGGACAACACCAATACTCCCATTGACGTCAGCTGGACCTGTTTCAAGCTTGGCTGGGATCACCGGTCTCTGGTTATGGTTGACCATCTGGAGCTGCGCGATTCGGAAACCGGCGAACTTGTAATGGAGTATCCCCAGCCGGGTGGGGGAGGGGAGAGCCGCTCGATGTAATGCAACGGCGGCGATCAACTAGCCGCGTCTTGCCGAAATTGCCGCCGCAAGCGCAGGAAACGGCTCTCATAAATAAAATCGTACAATTGCATTTTGTCCGGAAACAACTTCATCGCCTGCGTTCGCAGGTGAAGCCGCTCGATGTCGATCTCGCGGTCCGAGCAATTACTAACCACTATCAGAAAGCAGAGCCGATCGACGTGCTCCTGGAAAATGCGATACGCTTGCTCCTCCGATAGCATGATCAAATAAAAGCTCGCCTCTCACGCTCCTCAAGTTCTTCGCGAAGCTGCGCCGGAGGCAGAGTATAAACAAAGTCTGCCGTTACCCGAGATCCCTCATGAGAATCGATGGGTTCAATCGGCACAAAACGCGCAGGACATTTTCCAAGCGCTTCGTACCTGGCTACTATCAGATAACATTCTCAAACTATGGATAGGTTCTCTGTTCGCAATCGCGAGAGGGCGACCCCAAGCCCGTTCAGCGAGATGATCACGGCGTCCGGTTCGCAGAGCTGTTCGACCGTGGGCGCGGGCGGAGCATCTCCGCGCAGCATCCAGATGGTCTTCATTCCTCCCCGCTGTGCCGGTCGAATATCGTTATCTAACCGGTTACCGACGTGAATGGCGCGATCGGCCTGAACACCAGCCTGCTCCAGCGCGCGCTGGAAGATTTCTTCGTCCGGTTTCTCGATACCGGCTTCCTCCGAGAGCATGATCACACTAAAGAACCGGTCGAGCCCGTCTCTGCGCAACGCCTTTTTTGCGGCTGCGCCTGCGTTGGCGACTAACCCGAGCTTGAACCTAGGAGCCAGACTGCGCAATGCCGGCTTCACATCGGGATGGAGCGCAGCGGCCGGATATTCCCAATATTTTTTTGCCAGCGCAACGAGAGTAGCGCGATCACTCCCAGGGGCGAACCGTTTTGCGATGGCAGTGCGCAACGAGCCGGATGATTGGCCGCGCTGTTCGTCATACACCGCCCAGAATTCATGTTCGTCCAAAGCCGGATTCAGCTCCCGCGCAGCGCGGAATAGCGCGCGGGTAAATGTTTCATCGTCGTAAATCGTCCCTCCCAGATCAAAGAGGATCAGCTCGATCTCTTCCGATAGTGCGGTCATTATCGGCGGATGCCCAAGGAGACAGCCGGCCGCAGCGAAGGAAAAACCTCCAAGCGGTCGCTGAGTTTCCGCGGTTCCATCCGGTTTCTCGTATTCCGGCACTGTTAAGAATAGAGCGAAGAACGCGCTAAGTGCGTAGAGAGCAGCAAAGATCCAGAACACGCCTCGTACTCCGCAAATACTGAGAAAACATCCAACAATGGCAGGTCCAAGCCACACACTCGCGCCTGCGCCCAGGTTCAGCATCGAGATCGCTGCCCCAGGATTTTCCGGAGCAAGACACGGCATGATCGCCGACAGCGGCACGTAGCCGGCCAGGGTGGCGCCGTAAAGCATGGCGGCTACGACCGCCACCAGATAGTTTCCGGGAAACCTGAGCGGCAAATAATAAAGAAGCAGTGTCGTGATAGTACAACCGATCCCACCAATATAGGCCACGGTTCTGCGCCAGCCGAGCCGGTCTCCGATCATGCCCAGAGCCAGGTCACAGATAATGTTGCTGAAAAACATCCAGCTCAACAGTTGCAGCCACTGGCTCAAGGTAAACCCGAGCGTTCCAACATAGAACGATGGCAGGAAAACCAGGAAACCGAACTGTGGCGCGGTATTAATCATTCGCACAATTGAACCGAGGACTACCTTGGGTTTCTCCCAGGCGATACTGATAGCGGCAAATAACGCTTTCCGATGTTGTTGAACCTCCGCCCTAACCGGAGGAGCGCCAACCGCCGGAGGCAGCCCGAGCAACATGATGATGCCCCCAATGATCACGAACACAAGTGAGCACCAGAACGTGGCATATTGGCCGATTATCGGGATGGTATAGCTTGCCAACAGCGAGCCGAGTGTCGGTAACCCGGCAGTAAATGCGAACCAGAACCAACCGACAGCGGAGCTTAACCGGCTCGGAGGAGTGACTGCAGCAATACAAACCAGGAACCCATACGCGAAAAGTGGGTAACCGAGGCCACGAAGAAAATAGCTTAGCACCAGGAGATCGCGATCGGAGAAGGCGACTCCAAAAACGAGAAAAATAACTTCGAAGAACGCCCAGATGGAAACCCCGAGCCACATCACCGCGCGGGCGCCGACGGTGTCCGCTAAAGCACCCGACATTCGCGCAGCGAGAGCGGCAGCCATACCGTAGAGCGTGAACATGAGCGCGATTTTGCCGTGAGAAACGCCAATGCCGTTGAGGAAAGGTGCAAGGTAACCGGCTTCGATCCCGTCGCCGATCATGAACAGCAGCAGACCAAGATATCCCCAGGCAAGCTGAGGGGGAACACTCAGTCGCTCGAGAATGGTCGGACGCGTGCTGACCGGGGGTACGCCTGACACCGCCGTCGCCATATGCATAACTCTAGCCTGCAACCGGAGGTCGGTCTACGAGAGGTCAGAGAGGAGGTGCGCACAAGTACGGTCGGCGGCTAATAAGTCGGTTTCAGTTTGGAGAATTACGCTCTGTCGGCGGAAACTCCAGCGGTTCAGGTAGTCGCTCGGATTCGGTAACTCGCGTGGGTTTCCGTGGCGAAAGCGGAAGTCAGGCGGGATCGTATGGAAATAAAATCTTCGGGTAGCGCTTCCATGACATGCACCTCGACGACGCCTTCCGGCTGCCCCCAAGCAAACGAATCCGATCCATACATCGTGCGCTGGATCGCGAAACTACTTTTATGACGAGACAGCTCGAGGAAATCATCAAGCTTCACTAAAACCACCGGGATGGTGTTCTCACCAGACGACGCAAAGCCAAGGAACGTAGCGTTGTGACAGTCTCTGCCCTTCAACCAGAGGGGCTTCCCTCCAGAGGAGTAGTAATCATATCCCCCGAATAACTCCATCGAAAGTCCCGGTCTCAGGGGTGAATTCACTTCTCACCTGGGAATAAATCCTTTCCCGCCTGAGACTATAAGATGGAAGAGTTATGAAACCTTACATCAGTCTATTTGTGCTCTGTCTGATGATCCGGTCGGGCTTCGGGATG
>Ga0209240_1000193_pt1 | contig 24675 bp, 17 predicted proteins | sample GraSoi_2013_80cm_FD_185828 | JGI IMG/M metagenome (GOLD analysis project Ga0209240, IMG submission 185828) | Grasslands soil microbial communities from the Angelo Coastal Reserve, California, USA - Sample 9_17_2013_80cm (SPAdes) (version 2) | ecosystem: Environmental > Terrestrial > Soil >...
TGCTGTTTGACAAGTGAATAGGGCTACGAACGCGTCCGAGGATCCTGTGTCCCGGATGCGATGCAGCGCGTATCGACGCGTCAACCATCTTGTCACGGAGCTCGGGGCGCGAACCTCGCTTTTCGTCCCCGAATTGGATCTGCTATTCATTGCAGCTCCGGCGACATCGTCAGAGCCGGCAGCCAGTGTTTCGCGGCAGCGATGCCAACTAATGAGTCGCTCCACTAGGCGGTTCGCGCCATCCGTCAAGCGTTCAGCCGACGGCGAAGTGAGGACTCGAAGATGCCGCCGCCGGACCTAAAATACGCGCGCACGGACACGCTCGAGATCGCCTACGAACACAGCGGGCCAAGCGAGGCCGAGCCCATATTTCTCCTGCACGGCTTTCCCTATGATCCGCGCGCATACGACGCCATGGTGCCGCGGCTCGTCCAAGCGGGCTATCGAACCATCGTGCCGTACCTGCGCGGCTACGGCGCTACTCGCTTTCGCAAAGACGAAACGCCGCGCTCGGGTCAGCAGGCCGCACTTGCCCATGATCTGCTCGAGCTCATGGACGCGCTCAAGATCGAGCGGGCGGCGCATGTCGGCTACGACTGGGGCGGACGCGCCGCTTGCGTTCTCGCGGCGCTCGCCCCGCAGCGCGTGCGCTGCCTCGTCTCGCAGGGCGGCTATAACATCCACGATATTTCTGGATCAGTTACGCCCGCGCCGCCCGAGCAGGAGCATCGATTCTGGTATCAATATTACTTTCACACGGAGCGCGGGCGCGCCGGCCTCGCAGCAAACCGGCGCGAGTTCTGCCGGCTGTTGTGGCGATTGTGGTCGCCGCATTGGCAGTTCGATGCAGAAACGTTCGAGCGCACCGCCAAATCATTCGACAATCCCGATTTCGTCGATGTCGTGATCCAATCGTATCGCCACCGCTACGGGTACGCCGCCGGCGATCCGGCGCTGGAATCGATCGAGCGACAGCTCGTCGCTCAACCGGCAATTACGGTGCCAACGATCGTCTTGCATGGCGAGGCAGACGGCATCCAACCTGCCGGCAACTCGTTGCGGCATGCTGCAAAGTTCACCGGCTTCTACGAGCGCAGGACCATTGCGCGTGCCGGCCACAACCTCCCGCAGGAGGTTCCCGAATTCGTATGCAAGGCCACGCTCGATCTGTTGGCGAGAACCTGAGCCGTGCCAGCAGCTTGAAGCGGGCCAAGCCAATCGGTCCTTAACGGTCAGGCCGCTCGAAACGCGATCGCCACGTCCGCGGCGAGCGCAATACCAATGCGCGTGCCGGGTGGCCGGAGCGACGCAGCTTCGTGGCTGGGCACGCGCAACAGGACGCGGCCCGAGCTGACTTCGGGCACGTCCACGTAGAGGTCGATGTGACCGCCTTGATAGATTTGCGCGGCGACGGTGCCGTGTGCCGCCGCTGCGGCGTCAGGTTCGGCCACCTGCAAGTCCTCCGGTCGAACGAACAGGTCGACGGCGCTGCCGACTGCGCTGCCCGCTAGCGTTCGCATCGGCACCGTCACCCGCGCGGCGCCGAGTGCAACCGATGCAACCGCTCCTTCGATCCGCTCGAGCCGCGCACGCAGCACATTGGCATCCCCAATGAAGGAAGCGACGAAGCGGTCGCTCGGATGGCGATAAACCTCGTGCGGGGTATCGAGTTGGCGGATGCGGCCGTCTGCGATCACCGCGATGCGGTCCGAGAGGCTGAGCGCCTCGCTCTGATCGTGGGTGACGAAAATGGTCGTCACGCCGAGCTTGCGTTGAATCTCCTTAAGCTCGACTTGCATCGAGGCGCGCAGATTCCTGTCCAGCGCCGAGAACGGCTCATCGAGCAGCAGCACCTTCGGACGAATGACGAGAGAGCGCGCCAGCGCAACGCGCTGCTGCTGGCCACCGGAGAGTTGGCGAGGTCTGCGATCTTCAAGGCCCGCAAGCTTGACAAGCGCAAGCGCGTCCGCGATTCGCCGATCCATCTCGGGCCTGGCCATGCGGCGCATTCTGAGCCCGTAGCCCACATTTCGGGCCACGCTCATATGCGGAAAAAGCGCGTAGTTCTGAAACATGACGCCGATCTCGCGCCGATACGCGGGAACGTCGGTGATGCGCTGCCCTTCGATGGCGATCTCACCGCCTTCCGGAATCAAAAATCCGGCGACAAGGTGGAGCAGCGTGGTCTTCCCGCAGCCGGACGGACCGAGCAGCGTCATCAGCTCGCCGCGGCGCACAAACAGCGATACGGCGTCGAGGGCGGTGATCTTGCCGAATCGCTTGGTCACGCCCGCGAGCTCGACGGCGGCATGCTCGCTGCCGTTCGTGCCGCTCGTTACGCGGGCCGGAGCGGGAAGCGCGGGCTCAGCGGGAATGCTCAACGTTGAGAACCTTCGCGAGGCCGAGAAACGTATTGGCCAATGTCAGCACCGTTGCGGTGGCCACAATGTACATGACCGATATCGCGGCCATCGACGGGTCCGCGTATTCGCGCACGTAGTTGTAGAGCGCAACCGGCAGCGTTTGTGTGCGCTGTACGGTCACGAACAGCGAGGCGGTAAACTCGTTGAACGAAAGGATTGCCGCGAACAACCAGCCGCTCACCAAGCCGGGCAGCAGCAGCGGCAATGTGACCGTGATCAGCACGCGGCCCGGCGATGCGCCGAGGCTCGCGGCGGCGAGCTCCAGGCGCGGATCGAGGTTGCGCAGCGAGATGTAGACGCTGCGCAGCACGAAGGGCAGCACGAGCACCACGTGACAAGCGACGATCACGCTATAGCCGCGCGCGAAGCCCAGCTGGGCGGCCAGGATCAGAAAGCCAAGCCCGATCGTGAAGTGCGGCACCACGAGTGGAGAGAGGAGGATGGTTTCGAGCGTCCGCTTGAGGCGAAATTCGTAGCGGTCGAGCGCGAATGCAAAAGCCGCGCCCACTGCCAGCGCGATGGACGATGCCCAAGCGGTGACGATGAGCCCGTTGCGGACGCCGGCCTGAAAGTCCTCGTAGGCGATTGCCTTGATGAACCACCGCCACGACCAGACCTCGGGCGGGAATGACAGGATCGCCCTGCTGTTGAAGGCGGCAAGGGTGACGACCCCGGCCGGCAACAGCAGAAAGGCGAGGATCGCGGTGACGGTTGCCCCGCCTAGGAGGCGCAGGAGCTTCGGCAAGCGCAACACCTCAGTGCTGGCGGATCGTTTCGAGCGGGCTGGCGGCCGCACGCAGCAACGCCAGCGCCGCGAATGTGAGAATAAGTCCGGCGACCGACAGACTGGCCGCGAACGGGAAGTTGAAGCTCGCGAATCCGAGCTGATAGACCAAGTTCGCGACCATGTTGACGCGACCGCCTCCGATCAGCTGCGGGGTGGCGAATGCGCTGAAAGTCCAGGCAAACGCGGTGGTCACGCCGGCGATGATTCCGGGCGTGGAGAGCGGCAGCGTCACGGTGAGGAAGCTGCGGATCGGACCGGCGCCAAGGCTCGCCGCGGCGCGCTCGTAATCGCGGTCGATATGCGAGAGCGCCGCGGCCAGCATGATGACCATCACCGGCAAGGTGACATGAACCAGGGCGGTGACAACGCCGAACTCGGTGAACATGAATTGCAGGGGCGCATCGATCAGCCCGAGCTTGAGCAGCATCGAGTTGATGAATCCATTGTTGCCGAGCACGACGATCCAGGAATAGGTGCGCACCACCTCGCCGAGGAACAACGGAGTCACGGTGATCACCAGGATGGCGGACTTGAGCGTCACGTTTCTGGCATGCACCAGCGCATAAGCGAGCGGATATCCGACGATTAGCGTGAACAGCGCCGTGAGAAAGCAAATCCACACCGTGTCGAGGAATACCCGCGCATAGAGCGGCCGCAGGAGCGCCGTGAAATTGGCGAGCGTGAAACCTCCCGGTTCCAGCGAACCAGGCACGTAGGCACGCAGGCTAAACTGCATCACCGCCGCCAATGCGACGGCGAAGCCGAGCGCGCACAGCACGGCGGGCGCCACGAACAGACCCAAGAACGGTCTCACCGCCGCTCGCCCGGAGCGGACGCGCGCGTGCGCCATGCGGCCCTCAGGCGGTCAGTTCATGATGTTCTCGGCGAACCACTTGCGCCACTCTGCGGTCTTTTCCGCGCGCAGTTTGTGATCGATGATGATCGCCTGCTTGTTCCACTGGTCGACCGAGGTGAACACGCCCGGCAATTTGGCGATGGCGGGATCGAGCTTCGCATCGAGCACCACCGGGCTTCCCTTCTTGAAGTTGGCCACTTCGGCCTGCACCTGCGGGTCAAGCGCGATGTTGATGAATTTGTAGGCGAGCTCCGCCTTCTTGGAGCCTTTCATGATGGCGACGGTATCGATGCCGAGCACCGCGCCTTCTTTCGGAATGACGAGTTGGATGGGAACGCCCTCGCCTGCCATGTAGTGTGCGTTCATCGACAAGATCACCTGGACGGGCGTCTCGCCGTTGGCGATGAGCTGCTGGCTGTTCGCATCGTTGGTGTAGAAGGCTTTAAAATTCGGCTTCAGCTCTTTGAGCTTGGCTTGCCCTTTTTCCCACGTGGAAGCGTCCCCGCCCGACAAGAGCGCGGACACGACGATGAGATGACTGGGGTCGAAATCGGGCGCCGCGAGCTTGCCCTTTATTTCAGGCTTCCACAGATCCGCCCAGCTCTCGAACGCCACGCCTTTGAGCAGGTCGGGCCGATAACCGATGGTGTAAACATAAGCCCAGGTACCGATGTGATACGGGCTGATCTTGGCCTGCTCCACGAGATTGCTGGCGTTCGGCACTTTTTTGAGGTCGAGCGTCTCGTAGAGCCCGTCGTTCGCATAAAGCCAGCCGACATGCGAGGTGGTAAAGGTGATATCGCTCTCGGGATTGCCCTTGGCGAGCTTCTCCTTGTTGAGGCGGTCGATCGTGCCGCCCGTGATGTATTCGACCGGCACGCCGGTGGCGGCAGTGAATTTCTTGCCGATGAGATTATCGACCATGTCGCGCCAGCTGCCGCCCCACACGCTGACGACGAGCTTGTCCTGAGCGAGGGCCTGAACCGGCGCCAGGCCCAGAGCCAACGCGGCAATCAACATGCAAATCCGTTTCATGGTCTTAACCTTTCTGATTTGCTCGACGATCCGTTTGAAGCCAGACGGATTTGCAAAACAATCGAGCAACACCCCTCGATACCGGCTCGCGATTATTCGTTGAGACGGTGCGCGTTGTCCAGCGTCGCAACCGGCTTCATCCCTCCGGCTAGATCGAGCTTGGTGCACGCTCGAGGTTGAGGCTACATTGCCCCGGGATCGGAGTGCGTTGCGATGGAAACGCGCCTGGAGCGTAAGAAGCAGCTGAAAGTAAAGGCAGCCCGCAATGTCGCAGCCGCCTATCTCGCCTTATTGGCGGACCGCGGGGTCGACTATTTGTTCGGCAATGCCGGGACCGATTTTGCGCCGCTCATAGAAGCTTATGCGCAGGCGGCGCGAACCGGCGTCGCAGTTCCGCGGCCGATCCTGGCGACGCACGAAAATCTCGCCGTTGCGATGGCGCATGGGTACGGCATGGTGTCTCGCCGCATACCGGCCGTGATGGCGCATGTCAGCGTCGGCACGGCGAACATGATCTGCGCGGCGTTGAATGCGGCGCGCGAGAACGTCGCGATTCTGCTCACGGCAGGCAGGTCTCCGCTCACGGAAACGGGGTTTTTGGGCTCGCGTGACGGCTACATCCATTGGGCGCAGGAAATGTATGATCAGGCGGGCATGATCCGCGAGATCGTCAAATGGGATTACGAACTGAGAAACGCCGAGCAGCTGACGACCGTGGTCGAGCGCGCGCTGGCAATCGCGGCCACTGAACCCCGTGGCCCCGTGTACCTTTCATTGCCGCGCGAGGTGATCGCCGCGCCGGCGTGCGAGCCGGAGCATCCATCGTCCTCGCCGGCGCCTCCGGCGAGCCCGGCGGCACCAGATGCAAGCGCGATCGCTGCGGCCGCCCGCGTCCTCGCGCAGGCGAGTTATCCGCTGATTGTGACGGCGAACGCCGGAAGGGATCCGGCGGCTTTCGCGGCATTGGCGCAGTTCACCGAGCGCTTTGCCATAGCGCTCGTCCAGCATCGGCCGCGTTATCTCTCGCTGCCCTCATCCCATCCGATGAATCTCGGATTCGATCCGGCCGGCTTCGTTCAGAAGGCCGATGCAATTCTGGTGCTTGAGAGCGATGTGCCCTGGATTCCCAGCCGAGCCGGGCCGAGCCGCGATTGCAAGGTCATCCACTGTGGATTCGATCCCTTGTTTGTGCGCTATCCCATCCGCGGCTTTCCCTGCGACGTTGCGATCACCGGCAGCACGGTCGCGACCATCGCCGCATTGAGCGCGGCGCTCGAGGACGCCGTCGATGCTGAGACAGTTACGCGGCGCAGGCGCTCGATCAGCAAAGAGCGCGAGGCGCTGACGGCGACCCGGAAAACCGCGCTTGGTGCCGCCGCGCGCAAGATGCCGCTCGACCCTGCGTGGGTGAGCCACTGCATTGACCGCGCCAAGGATGCGCGCAGCATCGTGATCAACGAATACACGCTGTTCCCTGAATATTGCGCGTTCGAAGCTCCGGATCTCTATTTTGGCTCGAGTTCCGCGTCCGGTCTCGGTTGGGGCGCCGGCGCCGCGCTGGGCGCGAAGCTCGCACGGCCGCAAGCCCAAGTCTTGGCCGTCCTCGGCGACGGCGCCTACATGTTCTCCAATCCCGCCGCCGCCCATCATGCATCCGCCTTGCACGATCTGCCGGTTCTTTTCGTCGTCATGAACAACGCCATGTGGGGCGCGGTCCAGCGCAGCACGCTTGCCATGTATCCGGATGGATTTGCCGCGAAGAGTAATAAACCATGCTTCGTCGGCCTTGGAAAATTGCCGGCGTTCGAGAAGATCTGTGAGGCGGCGGGCGGCTATGGCGAACGCGTCGAAGATCCGGGCGCCCTCCCCGACGCATTGCATCGCGCCTTGTCTGTCGTGGCAAATGAACGCCGGCAGGCGCTCCTAAACGTGATCTGCGGACCCGGTGGAACGGCGTGAAAGCTTAGAGCGCGCTGGGTCCAGATCAGTGACAGATGCTTGGCCGCGCCCAAGTCGGTCCGACTCGCAACGCGTGCCGCTCATCGCCGGCTAGTACAGCCCGCCGGTGCCGGTGCGGATCGCGCGATCGGCTTCGGGCGAAACAGCAAGCGGGCGCCCGTCGGCATCGCTCACGCCGATCACCGCGTAGTTGTCGGGTGGCGCGGTGCCCGGTTTGAAGGCTTCGAGGATCACGCGCTGGTCACCGGATCCTGCGCGCATGCCGGTCTTGGGATCAATGCGGATGAGCTTGATCCCGGGCGGCACGCGGAACGGTACGGCCGGCTTGTCGGCAAGCGCAACCTTCATGAAATCACGCACGATCGGCGCCGCCAGCACGCCGCCGGTGGCGCCGCGGCCGAGGTGGCGCGGCTTGTCGTAGCCGAGATAGACGCCGACCACGAGATCGGGCGAGAAGCCGATGAACCACGCATCCTTCTCGTCATTGGTGGTGCCGGTCTTGCCGGCGATCGGCTTGCCGACCTCCTTGACGACGGTCGCGGTGCCGCGCTGCACGACGCCCTCCATCATCGAGGTGATCTGGTAGGTCGTCATCGGATCGAGCACGCGCTCGCGCTTGTCGATCAATGTCGGCTCGTTCTGGTTCTCCCACTTTTCGGCCTCGCAGCCGCGGCATTCGCGCGAGTCGTGCTTGTAGATGGTGCGGCCGTAGCGGTCCTGGATGCGGTCGATCAGAGTCGGCTGGATCTTCCTGCCGCCGTTGTCGAACATGGCGTAAGCGCCGACCATGCGAAGCAGGGTGGTCTCGCCCGCGCCGAGCGCAAACGAGAGGTATGGCGGCAAACTGTCGTAGACACCGAAGCGCCGCGCGTATTCGCCGATCAGCGGCATGCCGATGTCCTGGGCGAGGCGCACTGTCATGACATTGCGCGACTGCTCTATGCCGAACCGCAGCGTCGATGGTCCGTAGTATTTCTTGGTATAGTTTTCCGGCGCCCAGATGCCGGTGCCGGTGTCGATCTCGATCGGCGCGTCGAGGACGACAGTCGAAGGTGTATAGCCATTGTCGAGGGCGGCGGCGTAGACGAACGGCTTGAACGAGGAGCCCGGTTGGCGCAGCGCCTGGGTGGCGCGGTTGAACTGGCTCTGGTCGTAGGAGAAGCCGCCGGCCATCGCCAGAACCCGTCCGGTCTGCGGATCCATCGCGACGATGGCGCCCGAGACTTCCGGCACCTGACGCAGGCGGAACTGCCCGTCCTTGCCGGCAAGCGGCTCAACATAGACGACGTCGCCCGGCGCGAGCACCTGCGATACCTTGGTCGGCGTCTTGCCACGCATCGGCCCGCTCGTCGGCCGCGCCCACTTTGCGCCTTCCAGCACAATCGTGCCGGTCTCGCGCTGCTTCGAGAGCGCGCCGCCCGGCTCGCGGGCGGGCTGCAAGCCGATGCGGGCGGATGCATCGTCGGCCTCCAGCACGACCGCGAGTCGCCACGGCGCAATGTCCGAGAGCGCCTTGACGTCGGCGAGCTTGACGCCCCAATCGCCTGCCGGATCGAGTTTCTGGATGGCGCCGCGATAGCCCTGCTGCTCGTCGAAATTTACGAACCCGTCGACGAGCACCTTGCGCGCCAGCACCTGCATCTTGGGATCGAGCGTAGTGCGCACCGACAGGCCGCCCTCGTAGAGCTTCTTTTCGGTGTAATTGTCGTAGATGTAGCGGCGGACTTCCTCGGCAAAATATTCAGCCGCGAAGATGTGTGCACCGGTCGGCCGCGGCGTGATCTTCAGGGGCTCCTTCTTGGCCTTCTCTGCGTCTTGCGCCGCGATGTAATGGTCCTCGGCCATGCGATCGATAACGTAATTGCGCCGCTCCAGCGCACGCTCGCGTTGACGGAACGGATGATAGTTGTTGGGAGCCTTGGGCAGCGCCGCGAGATAGGCCGCTTCCGCCACCGATAACTCGTGTACCGATTTATCGAAATAGAGGAGTGAGGCGGCAGCCACCCCATAGGCGCCCATGCCAAGATAAATCTCGTTGAGATAGAGCTCGAGTATTCTCTCCTTGGAGAAGGCGCGCTCTATCTTCATCGCCAGCAGCGCCTCCTTGATCTTGCGCGCGAAGGACAGCTCGTTTGTGAGCAGAAAATTCTTGGCGACCTGCTGGGTGATGGTGGAGGCGCCCTGCGGTCGCCGGCCGCTGCCGTATTGCTGGATATACAGCACCGCAGCGCGGGCGATCCCGGAGAAATCGATGCCGCCATGCTCGTAGAAATTCTTGTCCTCGGCGGCCACAAAGGCGTTGATGACGAGTTTCGGCACCGCTTGGACGGGAATGTAAAGTCGCCGCTCGCGCGCATATTCGGCAAGCAAGGAGCCGTCGGCAGCGTGCACGCGCGTCATGACCGCAGGCTCATAGTCCTGCAGCTGGGAATAGTCGGGAAGCGATTGAGAGTAGTGCCACAGCAAGCCGGCCGCTGCGGCGACGGCGACGATGAATATGATCGTTCCTGCCGCGAACAGCAACCCGAGAAAGCGAAGGAACAATCTCATGCCCGAAGGCCCCCTGCGAACCGCCCCGGCCGCAATATCTGACGATCACCCCTCGCCCGCCGGCTGCGATCGCCTCCCCCGAGATCCGCCCGCACCAGGTTCCCCGACTCCTTCCGCGCTCGATCCAGCGCAGTAAGTCGCGCTGTTTTATGTTGAAACTGAGGCTAAACAGGCCCGAATCCGGTCAATTCTGGCCGCTTCCCTGCCCATTTCCCGCCAACCGCGGGCTCAGGAAGGCGTCCACCGCGCGGATGATCGCGTCGGCAGTGTGCTCGCGCCATTCGGCCGAGATGAGGGCTTTCAAGTCGGCTTTGTTGGAGACATAGCCGAGTTCGACCAGCACCGAGGGCACGTCGGGTGCCTTGAGCACGACGAAGCTCGCCGACTTCAGCGGATGTTGGTGCAGCCGAGCGGCGCTCCTGAGCGTGCCCACGACCGTCTGGGCAAATTGCATTGAAAAGGTCTTGGTTTCGCGCCGGGCGAGATCGACGAGAATGTCAGCGACGTCCTTCTCCTCAGTCGAGAGGTCCAGCCCGGCGATCACGTCGGCTCGATTCTCGACTTCCGCGAGACGCGCCGCGCGGGCGTCGGAGGCCCTTTCCGACAGCGTGTAAACGGTCGCGCCTTGGGCATCGCCTTCCCTGCGCCGGAGCGCATCGGCATGGATCGAGATGAACAGGGCGGCCTGGCGCGTACGCGCGAACTGCACACGCTCGCGCAGCGCCACGAAAGTGTCGTCGGTGCGGGTCATGAGCACGCGGTACTTGCCGGTTTTTTCGATCTTGTCGCGCAGCCGCAGAGAAAACTCCAAGACGATGGTCTTCTCCATCTCTCCGCTCGCGGCCCGCGTCCCATTGTCAATGCCGCCGTGGCCGGGATCGATCACGATCAGCGGCCGGGAATCTCCATTGGGCTTAATCTCGACCGGCGCATCCGGCTTGCTCCTCTGCGGCGCCCCGCTGTCGAGCGCGAGGTTCCGCATGAAGGAGTCGCGGTCGGTCGCCGTAAGATGAAGCACAAGACGTGCCGGCTGATCGTTGATGGGATCGAGCACGAAGGCCATATCGACCTGAGCCGGCCGGGCAAGGTCGATGACCATGCGCGAGCCGCCCTGCATGACAAGCCCGAAACGGAACGCTTTGATCAGACCGCGGCCCATCTCTCCGGCCTGGGCCGGAAACTGGAAGGCGACCTGCGGCATGTCCATGACCACCCGATAGGGATTGGCGAGCGTGAAGGTGCGGATGTCGATCTTGCGGCTCAAATCGACGATCAGGCGGGTTTGTGTATCGTCCCCACCGAGCCGTACGTCGCTCGCCACCGGAAAATCGGCGGTCGCGCCTATCCGCGACCCGGATGCGCCGGTTCGCTCGGCCGCGGAAGCGCCGCCCAGGACCGTTGCGCCGAAGAGAAAAACCGAGATAGCCGCACGCACAGACATGGCTTTGTCGGCCCCTGCCAGACGGTCTTACTCCATTACTGGGGCGCAGTTAACCCAAACCTAAGGTGCGCCGTCGCAGCCGCGCCGAAGCCCTCTGGCGCTCCCTTGCCATTGCCGACCGCCAGCCCTAATAAAGGGGTGCTGACGAGCTATAGTTCCGGTCGTGCCACGTTCGGACATCCGGCAGACCGCAAATACCGCTCCCTGACACCCGACGGGAGGGGATTTCGCGGAAAGATTTGGTCGGCGGCATCGCATGCGTGCGGGCCCGACGGATCAGCAAAGCCGCCTGTTCTTGTGGACACCGCCGCGGTTGTCGGTCGCATATGCCGCGCGTGATGCGAGGCGGCATATGCTCTCAAGCCGCTCTTCCGAGTCGAACTTCGTCAGCCAAGAGAACCAGGGGCTGCGCTTGCCAGCGTTGCCGCCCCGCATGGGCCAAAGGTCATGCTACGACTGCGCGTCGAGACCTCAACCGATTGCCGCCACAGCACCGTCGCCTCGCAGAGCGAGGCCATGACTGTGTCCGCGATCTCGGCGAGCTCGGTTGCCCGCCAAGCGTTGATCCCGCGCGCGCAGAACGATCATCATTTCACCCACCATCGGGCCGGTTTCCGGTCGCGCCGCGTTGCGCCGTCCATCTGGCGGCGAGCGGTGTGCCAGCCGGCCATCAAGAGATTGGTCAATGTCCAACAAAATGCTCGTCGATGCGACCCATCCGGAGGAAACCCGGGTGGTTGTTCTGCGCGGCAACCGTGTCGAAGAATTCGACTTCGAGTCTGCGAGCCGTAAACAACTTCGCGGCAATATCTATCTAGCCAAGGTCACACGGGTCGAACCATCGCTGCAGGCTGCCTTTATCGACTACGGCGGGAATCGTCACGGATTTCTCGCCTTCAGCGAAATTCATCCCGACTATTACCAAATCCCCGTCGCCGATCGGCAGGCACTGATCGCTGAGGAGGAGCGCGCCCAGCGCGCCGCCGAGGCGGAGGCCGACCGCCGCGCCGGGCGTCGCGCCGCACGTTCCGAGCGCGCGAGCAACCGCTCGCCCGACGAGATCAAAAGCACGCCGATCGAGAGCGAAGGCGAAGCCGCGGCAACGGCGGCCGACCAAATGGGCCCCCTCGCCGACGCGACGGAAGGACTGGCGGCGGAAGCGGGCTCCCCGGCTGCCATCGCCGCCGAGCCAATTCCGCTCGAGCCCGCCGAGGACGCCAGTGCGTCCGCCGCCGAGGCGCCGATCCAACTCGCGCAGCTCGAATCAAACAGCGCGTCAGAACCGGTTCCGACCGATGGCCAACCACATCCGGAGGAGAGCCACGCTAATGAAACCGGCGAATTGGCTGCTGCAGCGCTGACGAGCGAGAACGAAGCCGGCGAACCAGCCGCAGCGGGCACCAACATCACCGAAGTCAACGGCGCTGGTCCCGAAGGGGAGGAGGAGGTTGTGGAATCGGTCGGCGGGGCCGATGCGCTGGAGGAGGTGCCCGAGCGCATGCCGCGGGCACGTCGGCAGTACAAGATCCAGGAGGTCATCAAGCGGCGTCAAGTGATGCTGGTGCAAGTGGTGAAGGAGGAGCGTGGCACGAAGGGCGCAGCGCTAACCACCTATCTTTCGCTTGCCGGCCGGTATTCGGTGCTGATGCCGAATACCGCGCGCGGTGGCGGCATCAGCCGCAAGATCACGAGCGCTGAAGATCGTCGGCGGCTGAAGGAGATCGCGCAAGAGCTAGAAGTGCCGGAAGGAATGGGCGTGATCCTGCGGACCGCCGGGGCGAGCCGCACCAAAACCGAGGTCAAACGCGATTTCGAATATCTGCTGCGACTGTGGGAGACGGTGCGCGACCTCACGCTCAAATCGACGGCGCCGACGCTCGTCTACGAGGAAGGCTCGCTCGTCAAGCGTTCGATTCGCGATCTCTACAACAAGGATGTCGAGGAGATCCTGGTCGCGGGGGAAGATGCCCACAGCGATGCAAAAGAGTTCATGCGCATGCTCATGCCGAGCCATGCCAAGAATGTCAAACCCTACCGCGAGGCGCTGCCGATCTTCACCCGCTATGGCATAGAAAGCCAACTCGATGCGATGTTCACGCCGGTGATGCAGCTGCGTTCGGGCGGTTATATCGTGCTCAACCAGGCGGAAGCCCTGGTTGCGATCGACGTCAATTCAGGCCGCGCCACGCGCGAGCATCACATCGAGGATACTGCGCTCAAGACCAACCTCGAGGCGGCCGAGGAAATCGCCCGCCAGCTGCGCCTGCGCGATCTCGCTGGCTTGATCGTCATCGATTTCATCGACATGGACGAGAAGCGCAACAATCGCGCAGTGGAGCGGCGGTTGAAGGAATGCCTACGGCACGATCGCGCGCGCATCCAGGTCGGACACATCTCGCATTTCGGGCTGCTCGAAATGTCGCGCCAGCGCATCCGCTCGAGCGTGCTCGAGAGCTCGACTGAGAAATGCCCACACTGCGGCGGCACCGGCCACATACGATCGGTATCGTCGGTGGCGCTCCAACTGCTGCGTGCGCTCGACGAGATGCTGCTCAAGGGGGCAACGCATAATTTGAGCGTGCGCACACGCTCCGACATTGCGCTTTATCTCCTCAATCAAAAGCGCGCCCATCTGCGCACGCTTGAGGAGCGCTTCCGCATCGCCATTATGGTCAGTGCCGATGCGACCATTGGCGGGCAACTATCCTTCGTCATCGAAAAGGGCGAGCAGGTGCACAGCCCGGAGCAGGCAAGAGCGCTGGCACTGCAGCCGGCGACCGCAATGCCGATCGAGGAGCAGGAAGGGGAGACCGAAGAAGAGGAGGCATACGAGGACGAGTCATTACCGGAGGATGCTGCCGTCAGCGCCGCGGAAGAGGCGGCGCGCGGGGTGGATGAGACAGGGCCGGACCGCAAGCGGAGACGGCGGCGGCGCGGCCGTCGCGCTGGCGAAGGAAGAGTCGAGCAGGAGGACGAAGGATTGCCGCAGGAGGCGGCGGACTTCGCTCCTGCAACGGGTGACCACGACGTGCCCGCCCATGACGTCCCCTCTCATGACGTCCCCTCATTGGAGCAGCCGCGTGAAGCTGGTGCAGGCGACGGCGAACGACCGGTAGAGCCGCATCGCGACGGGGAGCGGCGACGGCGGCGGCGCGGGCGCCGTGGCGGCAGGCGCAATCGTCGCGATCGCGATGGCGAGAACTTCGCGGCGGAAGCTACCATCGAGCCAGAAGCCGTCCATGCGAGTTCCACAGACGAACCGAGCGGCGAAGCTGTGGCGCCCGCAGAAGTCGCCCCCGAACCCGAACCGCACGCCATGCCCCATGCCGGGGCGCCGAGCGAGGTGCCGCCGAGTATTGAGACCGCGTCGTACGAAGCGCAATCGGCGCCAAATGCACGGCTGCCCGACTCCGAAGCTGCAGCGCCCGAACCATCGCCGCGGCGCCGTTCGACTGTGCGCGAGCCGGCGCCGCAAGTATTGCGTGACGATGAAGGTCTTGCCCCGCCATCCTTCACGCCTCCCATACCTTCGATCGAGCCCGTCGTATCGAGTTCGGCGGAGGGCGAGACCAGTGATCGTCCGCGCCGTTCCGGTTGGTGGAGCAAGCGTGTGCTCGGGAAGAGCTAATCGCGTCCGCGCTTCAATTCGCGCCCGCCCGTCTGCGTCCCGCCCGCACGCGCCGACGGCTTGCGGTCGCATGACCGGAACTCGGCGATGAAAAGCGGCTGGGTCGAGAGCGAAGCGCAAGCGGCGGTTGACCGTTATGCCCGTAATGGTATCGCCCGTGACCTTGCTCTGCGCGTCTACACAACGCGCTTGCTCGGCCGCGATCCAAAACTGGTGCTGCATGGCGGGGGCAACACTTCGCTGAAGACCACGATGCCGGACCTTCTTGGCGAGGAGGTCGCGGTGTTGTGCGTCAAAGGCTCGGGCTCAGATATGGCAACGGTCGAGCCGCCGGACCTGCCCGCTGTGCGGCTCGACCGATTGCGCAAGCTGCGCACGCGCGCGGCACTGAGCGACGAGGAGATGGTGCGCATCCAGCGCGAGAGCCTGCTCGAGCCGACGGCGCCCAATCCATCGGTCGAGACGCTGTTGCACGCATTTCTACCCCACAAATTCGTCGATCACACCCATGCCAATGCGATCCTGAGCATCGTAGATCAGCCGGAGGGCGAGGCGATCTGCGCCGACGTCTACGACGGGCGCGTGGGCATCGTGCACTACGTGATGCCGGGATTCCTTCTCGCCAAGGCGGCAGCGGGAATCTACGACTCGCAGCCCGCGGTTGAGGGCCTGATCCTGCACAAACATGGCATTTTCACTTTTGGGCACAGCGCGCGCGAAGCCTATGAACGCATGATCGCGCTGGTCACGTTGGCCGAGGAGCGGCTGCAGAAGAAGCGTAATGCAGTGTTCGTGACGGCGCACTTGCCACAGGCGATCGCGCCGGTCACGGCGGTCGCACCCATCTTGCGCGGCGCATGCAGCCGCAAGGACGAAAGGATCGAAGGGGCGTGGCGTCATGTGATCCTCGATTTTCGCACCGGTCCCGGAATCCTCAATTTCGTCAATGGCGCGCAGCTCGCGCGCTACGGTCAGGCGGGCGTAGTAACGCCTGATCACACGATCCGCACCAAAAACTGGCCGCTGGTGACTGCCGCACCCGAACCCGACCGAATGGGCGACTTCAAGCGTGCGGTGCGTGCCGCGGTGAGCGCGTTCGTCCAGCGCTACCAGGCCTATTTCGCGCGCCAGAACGCCCGTGTCGGGGGAATCAAGCGCCCGCTCGACCCGCTACCTCGCGTGGCGCTCGTGCCGGGGCTCGGCCTGTTCGGTCTCGGACGATCGAAGAGGGCCGCCAGGGTCGCCGCCGATCTCGCGCAATGCGCGCTCGAGATCATCACCGATGCCGAGGCGATCGGCCGTTTCGAGTCGATCTCGGAAGACGAGATGTTCGACATGGAATATTGGTCGCTCGAACAAGCCAAGCTTGGGGTCGCGACGGAGAAGCCGCTCGCCGGCCAGATTGCCGTCATCACCGGCGGCGCCGGCACGATCGGTGCGGCGACCGCAAAGGCTTTTGCCGCGGCCGGCGCCGAGGTCGCGCTACTGGACGTTGACCAACGCGCGGCCGAGGAAAAGGCCAAGGCGATCGGAACAGCCGCGCTGGCCGTCAAATGCGACGTGACGAACACCATCTCCGTGACTGATGCTTTCGCTCAAGTGATCGAGGCTTTCGGCGGCGTTGATATCGTAGTGTCGAATGCCGGCGCGGCCTGGCAGGGTAGGATCGGCGAGGTCGACGAAGAGGTGCTGCGAAAGAGCTTCGAGGTGAATTTCTACGGCCACCAACGGGTGGCACAAGCAGCGGTCAAGGTGATGCTGGCGCAGGGCACCGGCGGTTGTCTTTTGTTCAACGTATCCAAGCAGGCCGTCAACCCGGGCGCGAATTTCGGTCCTTACGGACTTCCTAAGGCGGCGACGCTGTTCCTGGTGCGGCAATACGCCGTCGACTACGGCGCAGACGGCATCCGCGCCAACGCAGTCAATGCCGATCGCATCCGCTCGGGATTGCTCACCGATGCGTTCATCGCAGAGCGCGCCAAGGCACGTGGCGTGAGCGAGAAGAATTATCTCAGCGGCAATCTGCTCGGCCGCGAAGTTACCGCGGAGGACGTCGCGCAGGCATTTCTGCATCAAGCCTTGGAATTGAAGACCACGGGCGATGTCACGACCGTCGACGGCGGCAATATTGCTGCTGCGTTACGATAGGGGAGAGCCCGGCAGGATTCGCATCTTGCGCCGACGAGGTTGTCTCCCCTACTCCGCTTCCTCGCGCGTTTCCCTTGCGCTCGCCCACCCAAAAATCCCGTACATGATCGCGAGCGGGAGCAGGAGACCCCACACGCCGGTCGCGACGTACGCCAAGGTGCCGACTGCCGTCCCGGCGAGGAAGCCGAGCAAGATCGGGAATAGCGCACCAAACCGACCGCGTGCCGCATCGTAAGCCACGGCAAGTGTGGCATCACCCGGCGCTCGACGCCGAGCTTGCCACGCGAGCAACAACTCCGTCGCATCTATGGCGATGTGAGTAGTGTTCGTTGTCATGACATTGGTCGAGGCGACGTTCTGCATGAGGAGACGCACCGTTGCGCTCTGGGTGCCCATGGCAAAGAGCCCAAGCAGGCTCGCCGCGGCCACGCTGAACGCGCCGGCATCCGCGAGTGGCGCTCCGATTAATACGACGAGGAGGAAGGCGGTCAGGACGGCACACTCCAAGCCCAATATCCACGGCAGCGGCGCTCGGCCGCGCCGCTCGAGCGTGACCGCGATGACGGTAGTCATCATGCCGGCGAGGAGGAAGATCGGGACCGCCAACACTTTCGTGAGCACGCCTTGCTCGTGCCGGACAGTGGCTGCGGTCATGAGCACGAAGCTGCCGGTGACCTGCGCCACAAAGAACCCGAACAGGGCCAGTACTGTGAAGCTATCGATGAACCCGGCGGTGAAGCTCAGGAGCGGCGGGACGATCGTCGGAAGGCGCCGCCGTGACGGAAGCAAGAGCTCGGTCATGGTCAATCTATTCAGTTCGACTGGGTCCAGAACTGTCCGCTTAGTCCCGCGCAAGCGCCAATTCGCTTCGACCAGCGCATGCAGGACCATTCAAACATCGCCGAAAGGCGCTCTGCCGGACGGGCGTCACGGCTTGAGCCAATTCGCTAAACGATCGACGGCTTCGTGCATCTCCCCCGCCGCACCCGCGTAGCAGAAACGAATGAAATGTCTGCCTTTGACCGGATCAAAATCGACGCCGGGGGTCGCGGCTACGTGCGTCTGCGCTAGCATGCGCTTCGCGAACTCGAAGCTGTCATCGCTGAAACGCGACACATCGGCGTAGAGATAGAAAGCGCCATCGACCGGAAGAAATTTATCGAAACCGGCGCGCGGCAAGCCTTCGAGCAGAATGCGGCGATTCTCCTCGTATCCATGCTTGACCGTCTCCATCTCGGCGCGCCCGTCGAATGCCGCCTCGGCCGCAATCTGTGAGAGGGTCGGGACCGAGACCGCGAGATTGCCTTGAAGCCGATCGAGCGGACGTACGAGCGGTTCCGGCACGACCATCCAGCCGATGCGCCAACCAGTCATGCAGAAATATTTCGAGAACGAATTGATGATCACACAGTTCTCGGATAATCGCGCCGCGGTTTCCGCCGGAAATGCGTAATCGAGGCCATGATAGATTTCATCGGAAATGACTCTGATCCCCTCGCTTTCAGCCGCAGAGATGAGATCCCGTAACGCCTCCGCCTGCATCATTGTGCCGGTCGGATTGGCAGGGCTGGCGACGAGCACGCCCTTGAGCGGCCCCTTGCGATGCGCCGCCAACAGCATTTCCGGCGTGATCGCCCAGCGCGTGGCTTGCGTTGTCTCGATCGGCACCGCCTCGCAACCGAGCGCGCTCAGGATGTGCCGATAAGGCGGATAGCCCGGCAGCGCGACGGCGACTCGATCGCCCGACTCGAACAACGCAAGGAACGCCAGAACGAATCCAGCCGATGACCCGGTGGTGACGACGACGCGCCCGGGGTCGATCGCAACCCCGTAGGTTTCCTCATAGTGCCGCGCGATGCGGGCGCGCAGCGTCGCAATACCGAGCGTCTCGGTATAGCGCAGCCGCCCCGACGCGAGCGCCGTGTGCGCGGCGGCGATCGCGCTCGCCGGTGCCGCCGCAGCCGGCTGGCCGACCTCCAAATGGATCACGCGACTGCCCGCTGCCTCCATGCGCGCGGCCGCCGCCATTACGTCCATCACCATGAAAGGTGGAACATCGCTGCGCGCCGAAGGCTTGATCAAACGTCGTGCCGCATCCAACATCAGCTCTATGCTCTCGATCGCTCGCGCACGCCCCGCCCCGCTGTCGCCGCATTTCTGCGCAGAATTTGGGCCATAAAGGTCCCGCAATCAGACCCTTAACCGCGTTGACCGCCCTGCGGCGCACCACTAGGTTGCGCGGAAAACGGTGCGAAGCCAAGCGGACATGACCGGAACCAAGAGACCTATCAGGCCGCGGCGAATGACGCCAGCGGCGCGCCTCGTTGCTCTTGTGACCGCCACCGCGCTTGTCGGTGCCGGCGCTCCGGTTCACGCACAGAAAAATAATGGGCCGCCCATCGTGCGCGATGCGGAGATCGAGCAGTTGCTGAGGGAGTATACCCAACCGATCCTTCGCACAGCGGGCCTTGCCCAGCAGAACGTCCAGGTTGTCATCATCAACGATCGTTCGTTCAACGCTTTCGTCGCCGACGGCCGCCGCATCTTCGTCAACGGCGGCGCGCTGATGGAATCCGAGACGCCGAACCAAATTATCGGGGTGCTAGCGCACGAGACCGGCCACATTGCAGGCGGGCACCTAGCGCGCATGCGCGAAACGATGGCATCGGCAACGACGCAATCGATCATCGCGATGCTCCTCGGCGCCGGCGCCCTGGTCGCCGCCGGGCGCGCTGGCGGCGCGGATCTCGGGCAAGCCGGTGCCGCCGCTATCGCCGGACCGACGATGGCCATCCAAAATACGATGTTCGGTTATATGCGCGCGCAGGAGGAGCAGGCCGACCGCGCCGGCGTGAAATTCCTCACCGCAACCGGCCAGTCCGCAAAAGGCATGTACGAGACGTTCAAGCGGATGGCTGACCAGGTTCTCTATCAGGTCCGCTACATCAATCCCTATCTGCAGACTCACCCGCTGCCGAGCGAGCGCGTGGCAGCGCTGGAAGGACTGGCCAAGGCCAGCCCCTACTGGGATCACAAGGACCCGCCGGCGCTGCAAGCACGCCACGATCTGATGCGCGCCAAGCTCTATGGCTTCATCGAGCGGCCCGATGGGGTAGCGCGCCGCTATCCGCCGAGCGACACCTCGTTGCCCGCGCGCTACGCGCGTGCGATCTCGGCCTATCGCTTCTCCGATCCGCGTGTCGCGCTCGGGCAGATCGAGGCTCTGATCCAGGCACAACCACAAAATCCGTACTTCTACGAGCTCAAGGGGCAGGCGCTGTTGGAAGCCGGGAAGCCCACCGAAGCAATCGCGCCGCTGCGGCACGCGGTGCAACTCGCACCCAACCCCACGCTGATCCAGATCATGCTTGGGCAGGCGCTCGTCGCCACGCACGATCGCGCACACGTCGACGAGGCGATACCGATATTGCAGGCGGCGGTGCTACGCGAGCAGGAATCGCCCGACGCCTACGGCCAGCTGGCGATGGCCTACGGCCAAAAGAGCGATTTGGCCCGCGCCGATCTCGCGTCCGCCCAGGCAGCCTTCCTACGCGGCGACATCAAGACGGCGCGCGAAATCGCCACCCGAGCCAAGACGCGCTTTCCGGTCGGATCACCAGGTTGGGTCAAGGCCGATGACCTCGCCAGCCTCAAGCCTCCGCCAAACGCTTTACGCCGCTGATGAAAGGAAAAACGACAATGAAACTCGTTCTGCGCCGCTGCGTTGCCGCTCTGCTTGCCCTGGCGCTGGCGCTGCCCGCCGCCGCTCTCGCGCAATCCTTCAGCGGCGATCAGCGCCGCGACATCGAGCGCATCATCAAGGAATACCTGCTGACCAATCCCGAGCTTCTGCAAGACATCATGAACGAGCTCGAAAAGCGGCAGGCCACGGCGGAAGCGGAAAAGCATCGCGCTGGCGTCAAGGAGCACAGCGCTGCCCTTTTCACTTCGCCGCGTCAGGTGACGCTGGGCAATCCGCAGGGTGATGTCACCGTAGTCGAATTCTTCGATTACAATTGCAGCTATTGCAAGCGTGCCATGGCCGACATGCTCGATCTGCTCAAGGGCGACGAAAAGCTCAAATTCGTGCTCAAGGAATTCCCGGTGCTGGGCGAGGGTTCAATCCAGGCGGCGCAGGTTGCGGCGGCGGTGCGCATGCAGGATAAGAGTGGCAAGAAATATCTCGAGTTCCATCAAAAGCTGCTCGGCGGACGCGGCCAGGCGGACAAAGCGCGCGCACTTGCCGCCGCGAAGGACGCGGGACTCGATGTCGCGCGAATCGAAAAAGACATGTCGAGCGACGAGGTCAAGGCCACCATCGAGGAGAACTTCAAACTCGCGGACGCGCTCGGGCTCAACGGGACGCCGAGCTACGTCGTGGGCAGCGATGTGGTGGTCGGTGCTGTCGGCTTCAACACGCTCAAGGAAAAGGTGAATGCCGCGCGCTGCGGCAAGCCTACCTGCTAGGTGGGCGACCTCCTCCCCTGCCAACGAGCCGATTCGAATCGGCGGCCTCGCATCGCACCTCATGTGACCACGAGCTCACGCTCGCCGACGCGGTCGATGCGGGGGTCGAGCGACGGATACGATTCGCGCATCGGCTTCCCCTTCGCGCGGGAGGTCCGTATAAACGGCGTGCTCCTGGTTCCGGCAGCACACCGTCCATGGCGAAAACCGTCTACGTCCTCAACGGCCCCAATCTCAATCTGCTCGGCACACGCGAGCCCAAGACCTATGGCCGCGCGACGCTGCGAGATGTAGAGAGGCTTTGCCGTGAAGTCGCCCGACGCCACAAATTCGAGCTCGAATTTCGGCAGTCGAACCACGAGGGTGAAATCGTGGACCTGATCCATGAGGCTGCTGCTAATAACGCCACCGGCATCATCATCAATGCGGGCGGCTATACTCACACCTCGGTCGCAATCCGCGATGCGGTTGCGGCGGTCGAGGTGCCCGTGGTCGAAGTCCACATCAGCAACATTTTCGCGCGCGAGAGCTTTCGCCATCATTCCCACATAGCCCCGGTCGCCAAAGCCAGCCTGTGCGGCTTCGGGGTCGGCGGTTACGCGCTCGCCATCGACGGCTTGGCCGCCCTGATCGGGACGCGGCGCAAGAGCTAAGCTCATGAGCGGCGAGCGCAAAAGCAAGGACAAGCTCGCGATCGATCCCGAACTCGTGCGCGAGCTTGCCCGCCTGCTCGAGGAGACCGGACTGAGCGAGATCGAGTTCGAACGCGAGGGGCAGCGCGTGCGCGTTGCGCGACAGATGCAGGCGCTCGCCGCCGGCCCGTCTCGCCTCGGTCCTGCGGCGAGCGTGCCTCTGCCCGTCGCCGAAGCCGGACCGATCGATCCCGCGAAGCATCCGGGCGTCGTCACTTCGCCCATGGTCGGCACCGCTTATGTCGGACCGGAACCGGGCTCGCGGCCCTTCGTCGAAGTCGGCAGCCGGGTGCAGACCGGCGATACGCTGCTCATTGTCGAAGCCATGAAGACCATGAACCAGATTCCGTCGCCGCGGACCGGCACGGTGATCCAGGTTCTGATCGAGGACGGTCAGCCGGTCGAATTCGGCGAACCGTTGATGATCATCGAGTGAGCGCTCTGTCGCCCTCACTGTTGCTTGCGAAGATGTCGAAATGTTCGACAAGATCCTGATCGCAAACCGCGGTGAAATCGCATTGCGCGTGCTGCGCGCCTGCAAAGAGCTCGGCATACCCTCGGTCGCCGTGCATTCGACCGCCGATGAGGATGCCATGCACGTGCGCCTCGCCGACGAGAGCGTGTGCATCGGCCCGCCCGCTGCCCGCGACAGCTACCTCAACATCCCGGCGCTACTGGCCGCCTGCGAGATCACTGGCGCCGACGCGGTGCATCCGGGTTACGGCTTTCTCGCGGAGAACGCACGCTTTGCCGAAATACTCGCCGAGCACGACATTCATTTCATCGGGCCGAAGCCGGCGCACATTCGGCTCATGGGCGACAAGATCGAAGCCAGGCGCACGGCGGAACGATTGGGCATGCCGGTGGTGCCGGGCTCGAATGGCGGCTTGTCCTCCGATGAGGAGGCGATATCGGTGGCGCACGCGCTTGGCTTTCCGGTCCTCCTCAAGGCTGCTGCCGGGGGCGGCGGGCGAGGCATGAAGGTAGCGCAAGGGCCGGAAGAGCTCGTCGCAACGCTTGCCACCGCTCGCGCGGAGGCCAAGGCCGCGTTCGGGGACGAGGTGCTTTATCTCGAGAAATATCTCGCGCAGCCGCGCCACGTCGAGATCCAGGTGCTGGGCGACGGCCACGGCCGAGCCATCCATCTGGGCGAGCGCGACTGCTCGCTGCAGCGCCGCTATCAGAAAGTTTGGGAGGAAGGTCGTTGCCCCGCGCTCAATGAGAGCGCGCGCAACGCAATCGGCGAAACGGTCGCCGAAGCGATGCGCAAGCTGGAATATCTCGGCGTCGGCACGGTCGAATTCCTATATGCGGACGGGAAGTTTTATTTCATCGAGATGAACACGCGCATCCAGGTCGAGCATCCTGTGACCGAGATGATCACCGACATCGACCTTGTGCTCGAACAGATCCGGGTGGCGGCCGGCGGCGAGCTCGAGCTCTCCCAACGCGACGTGAGGTTCAACGGGCACGCCATCGAGTGTCGAATCAATGCGGAAAACCCGGTCTCCTTTCGTCCGTCACCGGGCAAAATCGTGCACTACCATCCGCCGGGCGGGCTGGGCGTGCGCGTCGACTCGGCCGTCTATCACGGCTACTCGATTCCACCTTATTACGATTCGCTAGTCGGCAAGCTGATCGTACACGGCAAGACCCGCGGCGAATGCCTGATGCGGCTCAAGCGCGCGCTCGACGAATTCGTCATCGACGGCATCGAAACGACCCTGCCCCTGTTCCGCGCGCTCGTACGCGAGAAGGACGTGATCGATGGCGACTACCACATCCACTGGCTTGAAGCGTTCTTGGCCCGCGGCGGAATGCAAGGCTAGCTGGGCCCAAGCCGACCCGGGCGTTCTCTCGTTCCTCAGGCTGGGTTTGCGCAGGTGCGCCCTCTGCGGATTGGGCTATGCGAGATAAGCCAGGCGCGACCGTGACACGCACGCGGCGGCGCGCACGCGCCGGCAAATTCCATTGGCATGTGGCCTCTCCCATGGCACGTTGGCGCGCCCTATCTTGATCCGTGCCGCCGGAACAAATCGCATGGCCAACCGCGAGAGCACGTTCATTGAAATCACGCCGGAGGTCCTGCTCAAGGCCTATGCCTGCGGCATCTTTCCCATGGCGGAGAGCGCGGACGACCCGGCGCTCTACTGGATCGAGCCGGAGAAACGCGGCGTCATTCCCCTCGATCGCTTCCACATGCCCAGCCGGCTCGCACGCACGGTGCGCTCCGACCGTTTCACCGTCACCGTCGATCGCGATTTCGACGCAGTGCTCGAGGGCTGTGCCGAGCCACAGCCCGGTCGGCCGCGCACCTGGATCAATACCCGCATCCGCGTGCTCTACCGCAAACTCTACGAGCGGCGCCACTGCCATAGTGTCGAGGTTTACGAAGGTGAAAACCTGGTGGGCGGTCTTTACGGGGTTACGCTCGGGCGCGCCTTCTTCGGCGAGAGCATGTTCCATAGGGTGCGGGATACTTCGAAGGTCGCGCTTGTGCATCTCGTCGCTCGACTCAAGGCCGGTGGATTCAGGCTACTCGACACGCAGTTCGTGACCGATCACCTGCGCACGTTCGGCGCGATCGAGGTGCCGCGGCGCCAATATCACAAACTGCTCGAAGCAGCACTGGCGGGCGAGGGCGACTTCGCCGCGCTCGACACGAAGCATCCCGTGGCAGGTGCGCAGG
>Ga0209240_1000194_pt1 | contig 24674 bp, 26 predicted proteins | sample GraSoi_2013_80cm_FD_185828 | JGI IMG/M metagenome (GOLD analysis project Ga0209240, IMG submission 185828) | Grasslands soil microbial communities from the Angelo Coastal Reserve, California, USA - Sample 9_17_2013_80cm (SPAdes) (version 2) | ecosystem: Environmental > Terrestrial > Soil >...
CCGTAACCCCAGGCCGGCAACAGGTCATCATAGATCAGGTTCAAATCGGTAATCGACGTGAACGCCTTGGTAATCTTCCAGGTCGTAGTGATGTCGTTCAAATAACGATAGCTATGGTTGTTGCCCGAATTCTCCGGTCCGACATGCGTGACAGCCAGCGTCGTTAGATTGCCGTCCAGTAGGTTCAATCCGATGCCGCCCTCAAATGCTATCGAGCTGTTGTTGTCTTTAAAAGTGACATTCACTCCCCGGTCGATACCCGCATAAATATCAAGATACTTGTTCACATGCAGGACACTTTGGAATCCGCTATTGTTGAACGGGATTCCAAAGTTGAAGATGTACGTATGGGAGTAGAAGACGTTAGTGCGCGGGTCGATCGTCTCCGCCCCCTCCAGGGTCACGAACTTTCCGACTTTAAGATCGATGCCTCCTGTAGTGCCCACCGGTATGTGCGCACTGACGTAAACCTCCGGAAAGTCCGGTTGGATGCGATTGTTCGTCGTTAGATCCATCATCCCAAGCGAGTGAATATACCGGGCATCGCTGCCGATCATAAACTGGGCCTTAAAGCCCCAGTCAAATCCGGTGGCGTTCGGATCTAAGGCGCGCTCCCCTGTGATTACCACCTGATTGAGCAAGAATTCGTTCGCGCGGTCAGTAAACAAATGACCGAAGTTGTGATTGTCGATCGGTGAGTCCGGATTACCAGTAATCCCTCCCTCGATCCAGCCGTAAAGTTTAAATCGTGGTTCCGGTGGTTTCGGGGTTTCGATCACCTTTTTTACTTCCTTACCGTCAGGGATCGGGGTGGGTGTAGTGGTAACTGCCTGGCCGAAAGATGGCGAAGCGTAGCCCAAGGCGTAAACTGCAAAGCCCAAGGCAGCAGTTGTAACGAGCCGATTTACGACCCTCATGAAATAGTTTCCTTCTAGAATGTTGGGAGCGGTTAGGCGAGGGCCCCAAGCCGTCGTTGGTTAAGGAGAACGCGCAAAACAGCTTCAACGCGCCCGAGGGGCAGAAAAAGCAAAATGCTTGCCATTAAGCCTAAATTGTTGAAGTAAAGCGCGCCAAGTGAGTCAGTTGCTGGTGCTCGTACTTCCGGGGGCGCCCTCTCATTTCCAAATTACGAGAGTCCAGTCATGGCAACGCCGTTCGACGGCCTCACAAATAAGAAACCTCTCGGATTCGCGAAGAGGGCGCAACTCGACGCCGATCGGCAGCTTCTGTCAGGCCGTGTCGGGAGGTCTTGGATCGCCAGGCAAAAAGCGAAGTTCCAATGGTCGTTTTTGACCAAGGGTGCACAAAAAGCTGCTTCTGCGATTGCTCATTTTTCAGCAGGGGGAATGCGTGTTAGAAACCCTGTGAGGAGAAAGTTTCACCCTCTGGCAATACAATCATCCATTACCGGAAAGTGACGGCGCCTTGCCCTCAATAGTAAGTGACTTTCGAAAAATTCTAGGAAACAGCATTGACGCAAGGACTGTAGTAAGAAAAAGAGATGCAGCAGCTAAAAGAGCTACCCGAGTACCGGTTAGCTCCGCGCTCACTCCCCAGACGACTCCACCAAGCGTCATCGCTCCTTGAGATAGTACCATCATCAGCGCACTGATCCGGCCACGCAGGGAATTTGGAATCGAACGCTGAGCAATCACCCATAGCTCCGACGCGGCTAAAGTCCAGCCTGCGCCGGCCAACGCCATCGGAACCAAGCAGTATAGGCAATGGTGAACCATTGCCATGAGAATGTAGACGCCCGCCAACGTCACTTGGGCGATTATCATCAACGTATCCGTTGCGAACCGGGATCGCAGCCAGGGTATGACAAAGATCGCGCTGATGACTGAGCCGACTCCCATGCTGGCAAACACAAGCCCGAGCGAGGATGCATCGAGTCGCAGCTCTTTAAGAAGTAAAACCGGCGCCAATGCCGGGATAGCCACAACAAAAAAACTGTAAATTGCGTTTCGAGCGAGGATGTTTGCCACGTTTTGGGCCTGCCCAACGTAACGAAACGTGCTCGGTATAGAACGAAGGAAGCTTTCCAAAGTCTGGCTCACGCCCGAACCAGTTTTTTCAAGAGAGGGAATCGCTGTGAAAACCAACAGGAAGCCTGCGGCGTTCAGAGCAAAGACAACCGGCGCGCCAACTCTCGTCAGAAGGACCCCTGCTACGGCGGGCCCGAGAATACTTGTTAGATTAAACTGCATGCCGTTCAGAGTTGAAGCCGATGGTAGCTCTTTGTCAGTCACGACTTGTGGAATAAGCGATGCCCACGCAGGAGCGTTGATGGCAAAGCCCACCGCCAGCAAGAACACGCCAGCGAGTAGCAGAACTGGATTCAGCACACCGGCCCAGCCTAAAACCGCCAATGCTCCTGCGCATCCTGCGAGCCAAAGATTGGCTAACCGCAATATTCTGCTCTGGTTGAAGGCATCGGCGAGCGCTCCAGCAGGGAGTGTAAAGAGAAAGAACGGAAGCGACGCCAAACTTGCCATCAGGGAAATGAAAAGGCCCGACGGCGACATCAGGTTCATCGTCCAGGTCGCCGCCGTTTCATGAGCTGCCACTGCCGTACCAGAAACTAGGCTCGCCAGCCAGATTCTCCGAAAGGTTCTATTCAGAAGAGCGCTTGGAGGAATCATGCTTTTGAGCTTCGAAATCTTTGCCTAGGAGTACTTGATCTTAGGAGTCCTTGGTCGTCGATCGAGCGTGGTGTGTGCTCTTCTTCTCGACCTTATGGACTGGCTGTTTCTGTTCTCCAACACCCTGTCCTGATTTGCTAACAGCAACAGTCGTTGCTTGCTGGTTTTCCTTAGCCTTGAAATAGGCGCCAGGAACCGGAAGTCCGTGTTTTGTGAAAGGATTCGAAAGCTCTGACACGTACTGGTCGGCGTTAGCTGGAAGAGTACTGCCGAAAAATGCTCCAGCGGCCAGCGCCGCCAATCCGAATTTAGCGATAGTTTTCATTTGTTTAGATTCTTTTGCGAGTGCGCTCTTGCGCCTCATGAAATTAAAACCCCGTACCGATTAAAACCCTCAAGAAAAGTGAACGTCCGCTCTTTGGTGCCGAACAAGAAGGCCGGAGTTTTGAAACTCCGGCCCGTCTCATACAACGGCTGTTTATCACTATGTTCGACTAGCTGTGTGTCGACTTGACCACGGTCCATGAAGTAGTCGGTTTTCTACAGCGAGAGCAAGTGTTGCGAGTATAAGGATGATCGCCTCCGGCCGGTGATCGGACGCTCTCGTAACGTACCCATCCTCCGCATTGCCCTGGGCATTTCTTTGCGTTGCCGCTAAACCATGCCATTTGCGTCTTGCCTTCATCGACCGCCACTGACTGCGAGCCCCCGCATCTGGCGCATCTAAAGAGTAAGGTGGTTCCGACCGGTAGTTGAGCGGCCTCCGCCGCACTCTCGACTTTAGTTGAACCCTTTCGGGGTTCAAAAGCAGTCTGCCCCAGGTTTCTCAGCGACGATTGCGCCGAGGTAATCGGTATTGAGCCGAGGATCAAACCGATCGTAGATACAATAATGATACTTCTTTTCAGCATATTCGCTCTTTAACGGCGGGGATATTTGCCGTCTCCATTACGTTAAACACCGGACGCGTTGCTAACCCTCACTCCATCCGTTGCCTTTCCTGTTTTACACAGAGCGGGCAAGCCGAGCGAAAACTAGCTCCCCCGCTCAGTCCTCAGATAAAAGTGCCCCAGCGGCGATCGCTCCTTTAACAAATCCCAGCTAGGCATAACTGAAAGTCCTGTTCTCCGACTAACCAGGAATTTGCGTTCTGCCCTATTTTAGGGCCGCAGGGAAGCACATTGGTCCCGGCACAGGTCTGATGTGTGGAGCATTGTCGTCGTGCAAGGAACGTTTGCCGCAGCGTGTGCCCCTTCCGGCCCCGGAACCAGCTTCCCTCGTATTAGCGAAATCGTCATGTTCTGACACCTGAGCGCTTGAGGCGGACTTTCCGTGGAGACGGCCGCGCTAGTAGAGTACAGGTCGCGAAAAAGAACAACGGAGAAAAGGCCAAGTCCTAGGATGACCAAGCTAACCTTTATGTATTTCGCTATCTTGGCCTCGGTGGTTAAAACATGGTCGACAGTTCTGTCTAACTCAAGACTATCCCGCGTCCGCGCCTCGGTCGTGGTATCAAAACGTGGGGCGTCATTTCGTAGGGATTCAAGAACAAACGAAATTGGATACATACAACAATCCAACAAGTAGAAACCCGCACCGTGCTTAAACCCTCCGCTTTTTTTTGGCGCCAGGATTTCTTGGTTTCTATGACGAACGAGGGTGAAGGCACCAGACGGCTGTTCAAATGAAACAAGTCTCCGCTATTGGCGCTTGCTATAAGGCCCTTTTGAGAATTCGCCTACGAATTAGCGGAGATCGCTCCCTACCAGTCTCTCCCGGAGCAATTGCCTGGCACGATAAAGTTTCATCTCCACCGCTTTGATGCTGCATCCAAGCACGGACGAAATCTCTGCATACGGGAGAGATTGGTACTCATGGAGGAGGATAGCTGTTTTCAAATCGTGCGGGAGTTTATCGATGGCCACTCTAATGAGCGAAATCGATTCTGATCGCATAGCCGCTTGATCGGGAGAATCTTCCAGACTTTGGACGTGTTCAGCGAGCTCAGCCTCCTGCGTATCCCGAGTTTCGGGAGCCGACTCGCGCCGCCGCTGCCGCCAGCGCAAATGATTTCGGCAAAGATTGGCCGCAATGGAAAAAAGCCAGGTGGAAAACTTCGCTTGGACCGTGTAGCGATGGCGCGTCTCATAGACCCGCACAAAGGTTTGCTGGGCGAGATCGAGTGCATCCGTCTCGTGACGAATATATCGGTAGATGAACGCCACGAGCGGCTGTTGCCAACGGGTCATTAACTCGTTGAGAATCGAATCTTCGCCACTCTTCAGGCGAAGCATCAATTCCGCGTCCGGGTCAGCTTCCATCCTTACTGTTTCACACTGACGGGGATCTCAACCTGACCTTCGCCGGCCGGACCTTGCCAGGAAAGTTTTACCACCCAATCGCCTCCCATCTGCGGTTGGAGCTTCGCTCGATAAACTCCCGCCGTATTCGTTCTGGTTACCTCGCCTCCGGAATTCATGACCATGCCGGGCATATTCATGTTGAGATTAGTCTTCACCTCGCCAACATCCTTGGGCTGACCGTTGGAATCCGTGAACCGGACTAACACTTCGCTTTGCCCGTTGTGCAGGTCGCCAAATAAACTAACAGTTAGGTCACCGACGGTGCGCGTGGCAGTCGGTTCGCCTTGGATTTGAGCTGTGCTCTCCGGACGGGAACTCCACCAATTCCAGGCAGCGAATCCGCCAGCAAACAGGGCGGCTGCGATTAACGCGACGATCAAGAAACGAAGTAGTCCTTTGAATGTTATTGCTCGTCTTTGGCTGGTGGTAACCGCCGTACCACTTTCGACCAAGCCGCCGGATGGTAGCTCGCGTCTCCGCCAAATAACATAGATGACAGGATAGAGGACCAGATTCAGAATTGCTGAGGTGATGACGCCACCGATCATCGGTGTCGCGATGCGTTTCATCACATCGGCTCCAGCCTGCAGAGCCGGAGACCACATAATCGGTAGAAGGCCGAAGAGGATGGCGCAGACCGTCATCATCTTGGGCCGAATACGCTGGACCGCGCCTTCTTTCACCGCCTCGTAAAGATCGCCGATATTGTTCATCCGCCCGGCGAGACGGTATTTGTCGAAGGCCTGATCAAGATAAAGCAGCATCACCACACCGGTTTCGGCGTCGAGACCAGCCAAAGCAATAAGGCCGACCCAGACCGCCACGCTCATATTGTAACCAAGCAGGTAAAGTAACCAGAACGCTCCGACCAAAGAGAAAGGAACAGACAATAGAACAATGAATGTTCGGGCAACAGAATTTGTGTTCATGTAAATGAGCACAAAGATAATCAGCAAGGTAAACGGGATAAGAACCGCCAACTTTTTCTCCGCTTCCTGCAAGTACTGAAACTGACCTGCCCATTGAATGTAATACCCGGGTGGAAACTTCACTTCCTGATCGATTTTCTTGCTGGCTGCGTTGACATACCCATTGATGTCGCTGCTCGTGATATCGACAAAGACGAATCCAACTAATTGACCGTTCTCCGTACGGACCTCAGGAGCGCCGGTACGATACTGGATATCGGCGAGGAGCGAGATCGGCACTTGATCTCCCGTCGGCGTCGCGACTAGCACCCGCTTCAACTGATTGATATCGTTGCGAAAGTCACGGGCGTAACGAACACTGATCGGGTAACGTTCCCGTCCCTCGACCGTCGTACCAATCGTGTTTCCTCCGATAGCGGTTTCAACGATCTGGTTGACATCGTCGATGCGCAGGCCATATCGAGCCGCTGCCTGGCGGTTTGGTGTAAAATCCAGGAAGTAACCCCCGGTGGTACGCTCCGCGAACGCACTGCGAGTGTTCGGAAAATTCGAAAGAGACTTCTCAATGGCGATCGCGACGCTTTGAATTCCCTTAAGATCCGGACCAAATACCTTGATTCCCAGAACCGACCGAAATCCGGTGGTTAACATTTCTGTTCGCGTCTGGATTGGCATCCAGAAGATCTGAGCCATGCCCGGAGTCTTACTGACATCGTTCATCTGAGCGATCAGCTTTTCCCAGGTCACACCGGGGGGCCATTGGTCCGGCGGCTTTAGTTGCAAGACCGTCTCGAACATGGACAAGGGCGCAGGATCGGTTGGAGTATCTGCTTCGCCGGCCTTGCCAAAAACGCTTTCGACCTCGGGAAACGTCCGCAGAATGCGATCCTGGATTTGTAAGATCTTGGTCGCCTCGGTCACGGACATTCCTGGGATGGCGGTTGGCATGTACAGCAGCGTTCCTTCATTTAACGGAGGCATGAACTCCTTTCCCAGCCGGCTGAAAGGAATATAAGTCAGGGCGAGCACTAGGAGCGCCAGGAAGAGCGTCAACCAACGGAACCGGAGAGCAAAGTTGACGAATGGTTGGTATGCCCAGATTAGGAAGCGATTAATCGGGTTCTTGGTTTCCGGCGTGATCTTTCCTCGGATGAGCCAGGCCATCAGCACCGGCACCAGGACTATTCCCAGGATAGAGGCGAAGAACATCGAAAAGGTCTTCGTGAACGCCAACGGACGAAACAGTCGGCCTTCCTGTGCCCCTAGCGAGAAAACAGGTACAAAACTAACGGTGATTACTAGAAGAGAATAGAATAGCGGGCGCCCGACACTTTTGGCAGCCGACAGAATAACTTCGAAGCGTTCCCGGCCATGGGCATCGTGTCCTTTCTCGTCACGAAAATGTTCTAACGCCTTGTGAGCGTTTTCGACCATGATGATCGCGGCATCGATCATCGCGCCAATCGCAATGGCAATTCCGCCCAGCGACATGATGTTGGAAGTTTGTCCCAACCAGAGCATCGGAACGAATGACAGAATGATGGCGATCGGCAGCGTGATAATCGCGACCAGAGCGGAACGAACGTGCCAAAGGAAAAGAATCGAAACCAGGGCTACAACGATACTTTCTTCAATCAGCTTTTCCCGCAGTGTATCGATCGCATTGTGAATTAGCGTACTGCGATCGTAAACCGGGACGATCTGGACCCCATCTGGGAGCGCTTTCTTGATCTCCTCGAACTTCTTCTTTACTCCGTCGATGACCTTGAGAGCATTCTCGCCGTAGCGCATCACGACGATGCCACCGACGGTTTCTCCTTCCCCGTTCAGCTCCGCGACGCCTCGTCGAAGGTCTGGTCCGAGGTGTACGTTTCCTACCTGCTTCAGATAGACTGGAGTGCCGTTCTGAACCTTCAGGACGATGTTATCGAAATCGTCCAAACTCTTGATGTAACCGCGGCCTCGGACGAAAAACTCGGTCGTCGAAACCTCGAACGTTTTGCCGCCGACATCCTGATTGCTCATCCGGATCGCATTAACGACATCTCCGATCGGAATGTTGTAAGCCAGGAGTTTATTCGGATCGAGATCGACCTGGTATTGTTTGACGAACCCGCCGACTGGCGCGACCTCGGCGACACCTTCCACCGACTCAAGAGCGTACCGGATGTTCCAATCCTGGAGCGACCTTAACTGCGCCAGATCATGTTTGCCGCTCTTGTCGATCAGCGCGTACTCATAAACCCAACCAACTCCCGTTGCGTCCGGACCAATGACCGGATTAACACCTTCAGGCAGGGAACCTCGCACCGAGTTGAGATATTCGATCACCCGAGACCTGGCCCAGTAAATATCGGTGCCATCCTGAAAGATGACGTAAACAAAGGATTTACCGAACATCGATTCGCCGCGAACAAATTTGACCTTTGGCGCCGCGATAAACTTGGTCGATATGGGGTAGGTAATCTGATCTTCGACCAGATCGGGTGAGCGTCCTTCCCAATCGGCATAGACGATAACCTGAACGTCACTCAGATCAGGAATCGCATCGAGCGGAGTCTGGTATAAAGCATAAATGCCGCCCGCAATCCCAAGTATTACAAATACAACGACCAAGAACGGATTGCGGGCGCTCGCATCAATGATCCGCTCGATGATGGTTTCCGGATGCTTCGCTGGCGTCAAGGGTTCGGCCATGGCGACTACCTGGCGGCTTGAAGCGTTTCCTGCACCGTACCGCAGCTCGGCATGTCAGGCCCCAGAAACGGATTCTTCACCTGGGTCGAATCTTGCAACCAAACCGCAGCCGATTTAGTCCACATCGGGCACTTGATCGTGTAGAGCGGATCATCTAGCTGCGGCATAAAATCCTTGAGAAAAGCAATCAGAGCAGCACTAAATTGACCGAATTCCATGCGAGCCTGGTCGATGTTGTTAGGAGTGAGCTGATCAGAGCTGCGATTGAGCGCTTGGACTAAATCCCTATACAGCTCCGGTTTGGAGGGAGGATCGATACTCAGCAGCGAATGGACCTCTTTTCGCAGCGTTACGGTCTCGGCCGGAACTGGAGAAAATTTGTTTTCTGCAAGTAGCTCATGAAGTCTCTTGTAAGAATCAAGCACCGGTTTGACGACGGCATTGAAGTTCGAGTTTGATGATTGACCTGGTGGCTTTTCAGTCATTACCGGAGTGCCGGCCGGCTTTTCTCCTTCCCAATCTTTTAAAGCACCTTGTACTTGAGATTCGGCGTCGATCAGGAAGTTCGCGCTAGCAACAATCCGGTCGCCTTCCTGTAATCCATTGAGCACCTGGTAATAGTTTTCCTGCTCTTGACCATCGAAGGTGGTAAACGAGCGACCTACCTTGACATAACGTGGCAGTAATTTTCCTTGGCCACGATCAAGGAAGACCAGCATCCGCTCGCCGGTTGGCAGCGCGGCTTGCACCGGAATCGTTAACCCCTCTCCGTCATCGATCTTGACTTCAACGTTCGCGTACATGCCCGGACGCAACTGACCCTTGGGATTCGGTATATCGATTCGGACCCGGGCCGTCCGTTTTGCCGGATCAATCACCGGATTGATGACCGCGATCTGACCCTGGAATGTCTGGTTGGGAAAGGCCGGAAGACTCACATCGATCTCCTGCCCTTGCTTTAGTAGACCGACCTCGTTCTCGTAAAACTCTGCCCAGACCCAGAGGTTTGAGAGGTCTAGAACACTCACTAGTTTGTCACCCATCTTCACACTCATCCCCGGACGGCTCACCACTTCGTTTACCACGCCATCGAAAGGTGAGCGGAGCATTAGTTGATCGGACGGTTTCCGATTTTTTTCCAGTTCCGCAATTTCCTGATCGCTTACATTCCAAAGCTTCAGCCGCCGTTTGGTAGCCTCGATCAGCTGATCATTCGAGGCCCGGCTGGCGCCACTGCGATCGCGGTCATTTAAGATATTGACTAACTCCTGCTCAGTGCTGCGCAGATCCGGGCTGTATATCGTTATTAACGGCTGACCTTGCGAGACCTGTTGCCCCGGTGAGCTGACTTTCAATTCCTGTACGTAACCGTCGACCCGGGCTACATAGTCAAACATTTTTGACGTATCCGGTTCCAGCATGCCAACCGAACGGATCGATAGCTGGATCGGTCGTTTTGTCACCGTGGCATACGTCACGCCAATTTGCTGTTGTCGTTCAACCGGAACGGTGAACTCGGTCGACTTGACGGACTCCTGATTTGGAGAGGGCATCGTCATCGAACCCATGGAGCTGGAACCGTTATCCGTCATCCCGCCGGAATTCCCTTTTCCTTTGGTTTCATTCGAAACCTTCTTCATGACCGGTACCAGATCCATCGAGCAAATCGGACACTTGCCCGGATCTTTGGAATGCACCGATGGATGCATCGTACATGTGTAGTAATCGACGTCGGCATCCGCAGCCGCTTTGCCAGCGGGTTTGGAGCAACCGCTTAATACCAAGGAGACGAGCACAACGATGCTTAGGATTGCCAATATCGAGCGAAAGCGAGTTTTCATTTATGGCCGTGGTTTGAGTGATGTTGGTTCCGATTGCCCACGTTCAGATCTGTACCGACCACGGATTCTAACTCGGCAATCGCGACCCGATAATCGGTCAGGTCCTGGTTATACATGGTTTCGAGGTCTCGCAGGTTATTCTCGGAAGCGAGCACCTGAATCAAAGTTGTCTTGTCGGTCTCGTAATCGGCTTGGTAAGAAGATACGGTTTGCCGCGCAGTCGGTAACAATTTATCCCGGTAGAGCTCGATGTGATGCATCAGCGTATGGATTTTCTCCAACTGATCTCGAACCATGCCTAAGGCTTCGGTCTGCGCTCCCTCCAAGGTTGTTTGGGCCGCCAAAGCATCGCTCTGAGCCTCGCGTTCACCCGCTCGGTACTTCTTTGGATTGAACCAGGGAAGATCTATCGACACTCCAGCATTAATTTCACTGACCGCTTGCGAACCGGCGTTGTAATGTTGCGCTTGTAAGCTTACCGAAGGATCTGGAATCCATTCTCGCTTAGCGAGCTCGACCTTAGCCGACGCTCCAATTACCATGGCTTGCGCCTGCCGCACCTCGGGACGGTTTTCCAGGGTGAGCCTGCGCAAACGGTCCGGTGAAAGATCTGATTCCAATGCTTCACTCGAAACCGGCCGGCCCAATGGGGAAAACGGGTCTCGATTCATCAGCACCTTCAGTTTTGTTTGTTCGTCCGAGAGCTTCTGTTCCAGGTCACGGCGAGCTTCGACGATTTTTTGTCGCTCAACGTCCGCAGTCAGATAGTCGGCTTGTGATTGGGTGCCGACTTCGAATTTCGCTTTGCTTGCATCGACGGTCTGGGAAAGCGTCGCTTCTTCCTGGTCGTTGAGATCCAACAGCACATAGAGGTTAGCGAGACGGAAATAGCTTGCCTTGGTCTTTGCGACTACGTCCAGCTGCTGCCGCCGGAAATCTTCGAAACCGGCGATGGCCTCGGCCGCGGCGATTCGCTCCTTGCTCCGGTTCTTACCGGAGAGCGGGATCATCTGTTCTACCGTTAGCATTTGGTCGGTAAAGCTGTTTGGCGAAATCGCTACAAAACGACCAAGCAACGAGTTGAAGCTCAGTTTCGGATCCTGCCAAGCCGCTGCCTGAGGGATTCGTTGTCTGGCAGATTCCCATTTCGCGCGTGCCGTTTTGATAGCTGGATTGTTCTCGAGAGCAGCCTCCACGGTATCGTTCAAGGTTAGTTGGCCGGCTTTCGTTTGCCTGGTCTGGTTCATTGGCTCCTGAGCCAGGCCGGCTACTCCTAGAGTGCAGATCACGAGTATTCCGAGCTTCATGGACTTAAGTTTGAGAAGATAGATCGGCACCCTATTCCGTTGCCGCTCTCACGGCAGTATCGCTCGATAAGCCTGGCTGGATCACTCGCGATTTCATCAAGCGGAGATAACGCTGGCAATCAGCAGGATTCATTTGCGCACCCACTCGGTAGATGTGTGCCAACATTTGCTGACGGCAGTCGTCCTGTACCTTCCCCGCCTCCCTGATTGCTGCTTCGACCTCCGGTGTCACTTCGCGATTCTCAGACAGGAGCCGATCCAGTTTTGAGTTAGCTTCCATGATCCTTTGACACATTTCGTTGCAGACCGGCATATACGCTGATTGCAGGCCTTCGACCTTTCTGAATTGATCATCACTCAGATGAAATTCCCGGCGCAGCCATTCCAACTCACCATTGGGAGCAGCCGCCATTTGACGGAGATCCCGGGTGGCAAAGAAGTTAATCGCGCAAAAAGTAATCGCTGCCGCAGCGAAGGCTCCGATTACCGCAAAAAACACCCAATACCCCGGTCTAATGCGTTCGGAGTTGCTCGTAGGGATCAACGGATTGGACATATTTCGCTTCCAAGGTTTTCCAATTTCTCGAGTTCGCCAGAGATGACTCGACAAGTCCGAACCCGGTACCCGCCAAACCTCCTAAAATAATGGCGCAGGTCGCGAGCCGAGGCGGGCGTAGCCACGAAATGTCCCAGCTGCCGAACAGCGGCAATTTCGGTTTTGACTCGCGAACCGCTATCTTCTGCCAAACACTACGCTGGAAATCAGGGGGAATTTCAGGTCGAACCTCCCACGAGGCCAGCTTCTCTTTGAGCTGATCGTCATCCATACGCTCAGTAAAACACCGAGTACGGAGAAAACCCTCTAACCTTTCGAAAATTCCCCCGGTAACGGATCGGCGGCCATGTGCGCCGACAGAAGGGATCTCAAGGAGGGCCCCACGAGCGCGGAAGCAAACAGGCCATGAGTCTGTTGGAGTTACCGCGAAGCGGTTTTAGGTAATAGCCGAGGGCTTCTAGCCACATAAGCTCTAACTTAGCGGGCCGCTGCAACGAGGCGCTGGCTCGTTGTCCTGGAGGGACTGAATGAAAGTAGCCAGGCAATTTATTGCCTGGAACCGCCAAAAGATATGACCCGTCCCGGGAGGGACGGTTGAAATAGGGCGCGCTCAGCAAACGATTCGGCCCAATTCCACGCCTTAGCCCGAATCAGGCGTCCCTCTGGGACGCGCCCGTTTTTCCTATGCTGTCCAGGCAATAAATTGCCTGGCTACTTTCATTCAGTCCCTCCGGGACAAGAACCTACCCAGCTTTTTAGATCTCCAGCTAAGTTAGCGCTTATGGGCTTTAGCCCTGGGCTATTATCTCTGGCCCTTTCGGGACATCGCCGCTCGCGAGATCAACGATTCCTCTCGAAAATAACCCTATCTCCAGGCTCATCGATCGTTAAGCGAAATTTCGAGAGCAGACCATTACCGAGCAATCCCGCTTCTCCCGAAAACACCGGTTCCTCGTGAACCGCCGCTGCAACTACGAAGCGCTGCTTTCCGATCTGCACGGTCGTCTTAACGTAATCCCTCGAGAAGTGTGACAGACCGAAAGAGGTTCCCTCAGTCAGCCTTTTCCCTGGGTGTCCGACAACCCAGTCCAAGCACGCATCGCAGCCTGTGTCGAGCCTTATCCACTGCGCTGGATTTTCCGCAACCCGTACCGGTACACAGAATGCATCGTTGCAGATCTTAATCGGCAAAATCTCGCAATTTGCGAGGCTCAAGCTATCCCGTTCTACTATGCGAACTGTCCGCGCAGCGAAATCGATCTGTACGATACGGCCGCGGAAAAAATCCATGCCCAAAATACCGTCGATATGTTGATGACAACGCTGGCTAATTGTCTGCAGGTTAATGGCCAATACCGATTTTGGCAGAACAACGCCTCCAGAGTTCGCCTGGAAATCGTCTACTCGGTAGGCAACAGCACGCCCGCTGACTCCCTGGACTGACTCTGGATCGCCAATCCTCATGCCAAGGGCACGTGCCTGGTCAAGATCGATAACACTGACGCCGGCACCTGAATCCAAAAGGAAATTGAGCGACTTGGTTCTGCCTGGCACCTCCGCTTTTAACCAAATCAGGCCGTCCTGATACTGGAAACGAATTTCGTTCGGCGTTTCAGAGTGCGCGGAAACCGCCAAGAATAACGCAAGGACCGCCACGCGCGCAAAAAAACGCATGTTGCAAGTGATGAGCAGGATCCGTGCGACGACCCGCAAGCAGAGCTCTTCCTCTATTGAATGCGGTTTTCGACGAGCGATTTAGAAGCTATCTGTTGATACCTGATCAGCCAGAATAGCCAAAAATAGCCAACTCGAGGAGCCATCCCGATCCTCCCTCTCTATCTCGAAACCAGACGATGCCGCTTTTCCGCCCGAAATACGCGAGGAAGAGTAAAGCGACGAACGCGCACTCCTAAACGGTCGTCGGAGAACATGTATACCGCAGCGATGAAAAACTCACTGCCAACCTGGGTAAGGAAGAACGTGCCATTGCCGCCTTTCTTCAGCCACTGAGGATAACGCACAACAAACTGCTTAATCTGGGCCTGCGTAAGGCTGAGAGAATCGAGTGCCAGATCAAACCCGCCAAACATCTCCTTGAAACTGCTGTCAGTAACCATTTCGTACACTCTGACTGGAGTTTCCTTGGTCAGCGGTCCTGGCACATCGTACCCCCAATTTTTAAAGTTGGAATCGATGTAGCGGAAAACATCTGTAGCCCCAGCGAGTGTCTCGTGACCATCAGTCTGGTCGAGGACCAAGTCCTCGCCTTTCGAAATCAGTAGAAGACGGTCATTCATCGTCTGGCGGACATTCCCAAAAACTGATTTCTACTCCGATGATAGCTAATCTTTCACAGCTGCTGTAAATGCGATCCTAACTAACCCGCAAGAGAGTACTTGAAAGTGGGCGATGAACCTGTCAAACGGATCATCTCTGGTTTTGGAGTAGTAATTTCACTAGTCGCGATGTGGCCTGGGAACAAGCTAACCTTCTGTATCAGCGGATCGGGACGGGAAGCCAGCAAACGGCCATCGGTCAATGGATTCATAATTGGGACCAGTTCGTTTGGGCCTGGTATTTTGTCCTACTGGGCGCGTTTTTTGTTTCGTCGATCTCTCTGGGGCTGGCGGTCCGCGGCCCGCAAAGAACGGACAACATCATGTCCATCCTCTTCTTTGCCAACGGCATCCTGATGCTTGGACGGTTGTTGGCCGAGTACGCCGGCCAGAGCTGGCTCAGCGTATTCAATAACGCTTTCTATTTTCCTGTCACCGTTGCCGTTTTTGGATTCCTTGGCTTCTGGCTCATGAAGTCCCGGGAGTCGGTGGTGGCATCTGAAGCGCCTGCCAATGATAAACAGTGACGAGTTTATTCGACACATCGATTTTCAGAGCAACAGGAACAACGTGCATGTCTACATCTATAGATACAGGCAAGGCTGAGACGGTTGCGAAAAGCGCAGAAACAAATAAGCCAATTGGTGGCGCGCCGCTCGAAGGCAAGATCGCGATCGTTACGGGCGGCGGACGGGGGATGGGACGCTCGATGGTGCTGGGCCTGGCCCGGGCCGGAGCAAAAGTGATCGCCACCGCTGCGCGCGAGCGCCAGGAGCTGGAGCGTGTCGTGGCCGAAGCGCCTCGCGACGCGGTACTCCCGATAGTCGCCGACGTGACCGACGCGGACAATTGTGCGGAGCTCGTCGCCGAGACGTTGCGGCGTTTCGGCAAGCTCGACATCCTCGTCAACAACGCCGGTCGCGGCATGAGATCTGTGAGCGAGGATTTTCTGACCGAGCCAACGCGTTTTTGGGAAACTGATCCCAAGGCTTGGCGGCTTATTATCGACACTAACGTTAACGGGCCGTTTTTCATGGCGCGGGCCGCCGCGCCGCCAATGATCAAGGCCGGCTGGGGCCGTATCATCAACCATTCAGCCAACTTTTTGACGATGCAGCGCCGCGGCTTCTCTCCCTACGGGCCATCGAAGGCGGCGCTCGAATCTGAAACTCAAATCTGGGCACAGGAACTCGCCGGCACCGGCGTGACTGTGAACGCGATCTTGCCGGGCGGCGCAACCTTGACCGGAATGGTCCCGAAATCTTATCGCGAGGCCGAGCGCCAACACCTGCTCGATCCCGACATCATCGTCCCGCCCTTGCTCTATCTGGCGAGCGCGGCATCGGACGGACTCACGGGCAAACGCTTCGATGCGAGCAAATGGCGGAGAGATCTACCTGTCGAAGAAGCAGGCCCGCTCTGCGCGCGCAACGCGGGGGCCTACCCGGCTGAGCCGTAATTTGTCCGTATCATCGCCACGCGGCCAATTTTAGTCCAAGCGACTCAAAGGATGCGAAATCATGGTTATTCAGCGTTACGAATACCGCGCTATGGTTGATTGCGGTTGCTGCGATTAAGCAATCAGCTAGAGAGCCGCGCCGCCGTCCAGTCGCATTGAAGAACTCGGCTCCGAGTTCCGACGTAAAACTGTCCAGCGGAGCCGGGGCGCCTTCGATGAGTTGCCAAGAAAGTTCTCGCTCCTCGCTCGATAAAGGTCCGCACAAGTACTCTGCCCATGCTAACACACTGCAGGAAACCTTTTCACCCAAGCGCACCTTGGCTAACAGCCACGAACGAACTCGAGATTTCGGCGCTTGGATGTCGATGAGACAGTTCGTATCCAGATGAATCATTCCGATGAGGCCTTACTCCTCGGATTCCAATCTTTCCGAAGTTGTTCCGCCCAGGCCAAACGGGCTTTTCTTTCCCGAGCGGACAATAGGGGTTCCTGTTCCAGGTGCTCAAGTACTGCGACCGCCGTCCGGCCGGTTTTTTGCAGCAGTTGCCTTTCCTTCGCTTGTCGAATCGCTCTGCGAACCGCCTCCGACTTCGGAACCTCCCATGCTTCCGCCAGTTCTCGGATCAAGTCAGCAGTGAGCGCGTCGACAGTAAACGTCACTTTTACCATATCGCTCGCCATACCTAAACTATGGTATTAGATACCGTATAATCAAGCATCTGGTGCCAAAAGCAAACCTTCCCCGCACTCTTCTAACGAGTTGCAACGGCAGGAGTCTCGCAACTGCGAAAGCCCGCGTTGCACGGCCCTAAGTCGGTCGATCGATGCTTCGATTTCTGCCAGCTTCCTTTCGGACAATTTCTGCCAGCGAGCGGCAGCCCCGGTACCGCGCTCGAAACCAAAAAATAATTCGCGGATTTCAGGCAGAGTGAATCCGCTTTGTCGCGCGCGGTGTATTACAGCAAGACGAGACAGCACTTTCGCGTCGTATCGCCTTTGCCCCCTAATTCTCTTCACCGGCGGAAGTATTCCAATTTGTTCGTAATAGCGAATTGCAGAAGGCCGAAGTCCAATCTTCCTCGCCACCTCAGAAATGAAGAGTTGCGGCATTCCAGACCATAACTGCCCGCATCTGGTTTGCCATTTCGATCAGCGAAGATTCTTTAAAAAAGCTTTTGCCTTAAAGTCGACTTGAAGCGGCAGCATCCCAGGCATGATGAAAGCATTTTGGTCAAAGGCGGCTGTGATAGCAGCGATAGCCGGAGCCGTGTTCTTTCCCAAGCCTAGCCGAACTTGCGCTCAAGGCACAGATTCGTCGCAAGCATGCACACCCGAAAGTCCTCTTGCTTGTAACGCATGGGCGCTTTCTCCAGAAGAGATGAATCGCCATTTTAACGAGCTGGGTCCCACCCTAAGATCACTCAAAAAGAGTGTTCTTGAACTGGATAACGGATACGAGTTTGAATTTCCTGGCGATCGAGCCACGCTTCAGTTGTTGGCGGAATGGGCAATCCAGGAACGGGAGTGCTGTCCCTTTTTTGAAATTAACTTGAGATTCGAACCGGAACGGGGCGGCGCCTGGTTGCGTTTGACCGGCAGAAAAGGCGCTAAAGAAATTCTCAGACTCGCCATCGCAGCGTGGTTCCAAAGCAACTAAAGAAAAACGAGATCTTCGCGTTCCAGCGTGTGAAGACGGTGCAATTTGCTATCTGCTATCTGCAAAATTTCGCCGTTGTTCAACGACAATTATTTTCCCCCCAGGGCGTCCCAAAGCGACGCAAATCGTTCATCTCGATCCTCTACCTTTCCAAATCGATCCATGCGCTGCTCAGGCCGAAAACCAGGAGCGTTATCGGAAAAGAGCCTCAATCGGTGACTACTTAGGGCGAATTCACCCGATTCGGATTCGATAAAGGCTCCATGAGAGGTTTGACCGCCAACATTGCTTTGCTTCAGTTGCAACTACTCTCGGATTTGTTATCATAAATTCTTCTTTTCCAGTATTTGTAGCGAGCGCTCGCCTGGAAAACGGCGAGCCAAGATTGCGGGGGGATGAGCGTATCGCGCGTTTCCCGAAAATTATTCGAACTGAAAAGAACGGCAGGCAAATGAAGACACTGACTCTAACGTTGTGCGGGGCAACACTCTTGACATTCGCGTCCCTTAGTAAAACCGGAGCAGGCGAGACAGATCCGGCTTTTAACCAATTCATTCAACAGATCAAGGCCATCTACACTCGTCATCCAGGTCAGGCGCTTGCAGAGACGGAATCCGCCGAAGTGTTTAGATTGATGAGCGCTGAAATTGATCGCGAAGCACACTTGGATCATCCTGGCTTTGGTAACCTCGCGAGCAACAAGCAGGAAAGCATCAGGATGGACGAATTCGACAAAGTCAGAAAGGCGCTGGCCGACCTCCAAGCAAAGGGAGTTTTACCCTCGGCAATCAAAAACTAGAAAATTCTACCATTCAACCAAACGAAGGGCGCTGACCACTCAATCAGCGCCCTTTTCGTTTTCGCTAGTACGTCTTACACACCACCACCTATGACGCTCGACGTTAGCGCCCGAACCCTGATGCGTCGGGCGAAACGTGCGCCCGGGAGTCAATCTTTCCGGTGTGCCGATTGCGGCGCTGGTTTCGGGAATCACAGCTACATTGATTCGCACCAAAATGCGGTCAATACGCGGAAACGGTGTGATGAAAAGGAGTGATTATTTTTTTACGCCGTTGATATCCTGTCCGCCTTGATGAAGGACGAGATGGGTGATCTGGCTTTGATCGTTTTTAAAAAACTCAAGCTGAGCGTCGACTACTTTATAAAAGAATTTTGTTTCCGATTCAGGGAAGATGGGGAGCTTTGACTGATTTGTGGCTTGGGCCATCAGTTGGTTGCCTTCCAGAGTAATCACGATGCTGAACTTCGGGCTTAATTCGTAAGTGCCTACGTATTTGGCCAGACTATCAGGCTGTACCGGAACTGCTTTTCTTTCTGAAGGGAGTATTACCTTTTCGCCGCGAGCTATCGGTGCCAGAGAGCTCGCGATTTCCGCGGAAGCTCCGCTCTCGATGTTTCCCAGAGCGATGCCGTTCTTACAAAGCTCGTCGTGATTTAGCGGAGTGAGTAAGAAGAACGCGGCGACATTCGGCTCTTCAGTTCGAGCAGGCGATTTTCATAGGTTCTTGGGCTGTTTCGATCACAAAAACGAACACATCTGTGACTTCTTTCAGTACTTCACGACGTTCGTGGAGCCCCTTGGGCACCCAAATGCAGTGGGATGGAGGGCGTCGTCATAGCAGGTGCCCCCCTTGTCTGATGCGCGTCCAATTCCTTGTTCACACAGAGATAATAGCGTTCCAAAGGTATCTGTTCGCCCACGTGCAAGCGCCAAACTTTCTTAATGGTCTCCTGCTCGTTTTTCGTGAGCCGTTGACGCTGTAAAAGGTACCCGGTCCAGGATGGCACCATCAGCTCTATCCGGTAAGTATTGCAGCGTGTTAGATCCTCGTCGAGACGCCAGCCGAACGCTCCGTTCCTGAGATGAATCAAGCGCAGCTCTCGCATCAGCCGAAGAAATTCACGACCGCGCAGCCGGTCTACCTCAAACTCAAAGGTTATCGCTACCGGTCCGTCGCGAGGCTGAGGATTATAAACGAGCGGACTCATTACGCAGCTAATCGGTGGTGGGTCAAAGCTGAGTGAGGTTGTGAAGTTAATTGATAAACGAGCTGCTAGCAGCAGACTGAGGGCCAGGGTGACGGCGGCGATAACCAGGACAATGTTAACGCCCGCGACCTGACTTAAAAATCCCCAGACAACCCCTCCCAGAGCGATGCCGCCCTGCGAGACCATGATTACAATTGCGCTCATGCGGCCCCGGGCCCAACTAGGAATTGCCCGCTGACCGACCACCCAGAGCTCAGATGCACCGACAGTCCAGCCTACCCCGGCCAGAGCAGCAACCATCATGAAGATCGACGGTTGCCGCACAAATGCCATGAGAAGATAAACCACCGCGACAAGCAGATTTGCCAAGACTGTCAAAGCGTTCGGAGACAGCCTCTGTCGGGCCCAGGGAAGAAGGAAGACGGCACCGAGCACCGAGCCCGCTCCCATAGAGGTAAATAGTAACCCGAGGCTACAGGGTAGAAGATGAAGTTCTTTCAAACCCACAACGGGCATCAGCGCCGGGATAACAGAGATAAAAAATGCAAACAGGATATTTCGTGCGAGTACCACTCGAACGGCCGGTGAATATCGAACGTACCGGATCGCGCTGGCGAACGAGTCGAGGAAACTTTCTAGCGGAAACTCCGACTCCGCCTTAGCGCCTTTCCATTGTAACAGGGCTAGAATTACCACCACGAAACAAAGTGCGTTCAGGGCAAAAACCCAGTTCGCGCCCAAAAAGTAAAGCAGGATACCGCCTAGCGCTGGGCCGATGATTCCCGAAACATTTAGCTGCAACCCACCAAGGCTCGCGGCAGAAGGTAGCTCTTCGTCGGTCACGACGTCAGGAACAATCGCGGACCAGGCAGGGGAGTGAAATGCGAAGCCGGCACCGAGTAGAAACACGCAGAACAGAAGCACATAGGGGTTCACTAAGTGGAACGAACCAAGAATCGAAAGCAAACCCGCCGCGGCGGCCAGCCAAAGATTAACGAAGCAGAGGAGCTTCCGTCGGTTAACCATGTCGGCCAAGACTCCGGCCGGCGGCGTAAAGAGGAAGAACGGCAGGGATGCGACTGTTGACATCAGAGAGAGCAAAAAAGTTGATGAACCAAGCATGTTCATCGTCCAAGTCGCTGCCGTGTCATGCGCCGCGACGCACGTTCCCGAAAGCAAAACTGCAAACCACAGCTTCCGATACAGCGGATTCCGCAGCGCGGCGAAAGTCGAGGTTTTATTGGGGTTGTGGTTCACAGGCGTTGTCACGGGGACCACCCTAGAGTTACTCAAAAACCAGAACGGTCTTTATCTTGAGTCGCCGGGTTTGGACCAGCCGCAGGCGTTTCCGGCTCGTGCTGGTGCGAAGGTGCGGTAACGCCGATTCATTTCCTGCGAGCCGATCCAATGCAATGCGGCCAAGATATCTGGTTCGTTTATAGTCTAGTACCAGGCTGAGTCAGATTTTATTCCTCATTGCCGGTCTGAATTGCCTGTTCAAGCTCGGTCGCTAATTTGGGTTTTAACGCTTTTAGAGTTGCGAGATCTTTTTCGGCGTCAGCTTTCCGGCCCATCTTCATGAAAAGGACACCACGATATTCGTACGCTTCCGCAAGGTTCGGTTTGAGTTGAATGGCCTTATTATAATGTTCGAGGGCGCTCGAGTAATTTTTGGGACCCTGTTTCCGCAAGGAATAGCCGAGATTGTTGTGGGCTTCGGCGAAGTTTGCATTCTCAGACAGCGCCTGTTCGAACTTGACCTGAGCTTCGGCATACTTCTTCGCATGCATGAGCTCGATACCTTGGTTATAAGCTTGAACTGGCCGATCGCCTTGTTCGGTTTTGAGCGCGGCGCCTCCCGGTCTGCTTCCTGCACCGAAAGCTGCGCCTGTCCCTATGATATAGATTGCGACTAAAGTGAAGTAACGTTTCATGACTATTCTGTTGGTTGGAAGTTATCTGATAGGAGCTCCAGGAGGGCGCAACCGCCCTTGCGGCGGTTGACCCTCCTCATGGCTCATGGTCCTTATTCGCGTTGAGCCGCATCTGCTTCGTGAGCCATATCGAGTAACAGATCAATAAACTCTGCTGATCGTTGTTGACCGATGAAAAGCCCATCAGCGATAAAGCCTTTGATGGCGCCCGTTGCATCTAGCTGTCCTGCAGAGGTAGGACGTATAATTGAACATTGTGGTAGGCTGGTACTGATGAAGTCACACGGCTCGGGCATGATCAGGTTGCCCTGCAACGTCTGCGGCTGGTTTTTAGTGAGATCCACAAACGTGATCCCATTGTCAGTTAATGGAGTCGCATTGCCCGCCTTATCCTGCCAAACCTGGAAGTGCAGTATCTCGGCTCCGCCGATACTAATGGTAATTTTTAATACTTCCGCACTGGTCACCTTCTGACTGAGAGTGGCGTAAAGGCTGGTGCCGGCTTGCTCAATAAATCCAAAGTGAAATCCCGCCGTGAAAGCGATCGCTAACAGATGGTTACCCGAGGAGAGGTCGGCATTGGTTACAGGAATTGCCGGATGCTGTCCCACATTTAGCCCCTGGACTGCTTGTTGAGTGAAAACAGCGCCTAAATCGGGATTTGTCGTACTACGGTAGCGAACCCACCAACTGGTGTCCACACTGAGCTCCTGCAGGTTTGTGAGCCGTCCTGTTTGCGGGACACCGGTCACTTTACTCGGCGGGATATTGCGAAACGCGTCGAAGTTGACCATCTGCTCGCCTTTAGAAGCTAAATACGCATTCAAGAAGGCGACGTGGCTTTTCTCATCATCCGTGTTGTCCGCGATATACTGGGGCATGTCGCCATCAAGAACTTGCAGGTCAGTGATGTAGGGTTGACTCATGGAACCGGTTGCACCGACTCCGCCAAGTTCGTTATATTGCTGCCATAGATCTGCCTCGATTATCTCTGCTGCAGCCAAAAGCCGTAAAATCGCGACGTCCCCCTTGGTTAGCGTACCTCCGTTCTGAGTGGAGTGCGCTTTGCCTTTGGTCATCAACAGTGCGTTGGCTGACAGAAATGTCGCGCCGGTGATACCGAGACCCTTTAGAAAGGAGCGGCGCCTGAAGACGCGAGGCGTGTTCGAATGGGTTTCCGATGAGCTAGATTGTGTCTGAGAGGACTTCGTACGAGGCAGGTTCTTATTCTTCATGGATTCGTAGTAGGTTATAAAGTTAACAATGACTTGATGCCGGTAAGAGATCTCCATCCTCGTTGCGTTGATGTGGAGGCTCCTGATCGCCAGGGGTCTGCGCAAGAAGCTCAGCGCGCGAGAAAAACAGAATCTTCATACGAGCTTACCTGACGATACTGGAAATGGTTCCAGTTTATTCCCGGTTTCTTGTTTCCCCTCTGCAACTAACGGGTTCGGCGGTAACTAAGATGAACGGACTATCGGTGCGGCCTTGGCATTCTAAGTAACAAACAACAATCCTCGCCAAAATAGTTAACTTCCCTCACGCCTATAGTTAGAAACAGGTCGTTTTAGGGAAGTAGAATATTGCTTCCGTTGGACTCTGTCAGCCGGCTCTCTGCAGTTTTCCCAGATTTGAGCGGAGCATGCACTGAACGGAAAATCATGTCGGGCATTTCGCCCAAAACACGGTGATTGGAATCTCTAGCTCATTCTCCAATGTTGCCCTAGGAGCAGGGCGCAATTTGCGATGCGGATTGTCAGCCTCGAATCAAAGTCGGAATGCGGATATTGATCGGAAGTGCGGCGGAATCCCAGATTATTTCCAACGAGAACGCGGAACCAGGGCGCAGGTCTGACAGAGCGACTCTGCTCCCGCTTCCGGCGTACGCCATCACTCCGCCATCCGTTGTTTCTCGAGTTGCACGAACGCCTTGAGGGTCCCCGGTGCCGCGTCAGTCACAGCCCAGATAGTGAGGCCATCGGCTTCCCAGCCGTACAGGTTGAAGCCTTCCCTTTGAAAAATCGTGTCTGGCAAAGGATTAGACTGGTTCCGCGGCCAAACGAACAGGTTGATATAGTGCTTCTGGTGCTGAAAAACGACGGCTGCCACTTCTATATTGCCTATGTAATCAAGCCGGCCGCCAATCAGTTTGAAGCCTTGGCCGCTCAAATCAAAGACCGGCGGCGAAAAATTTAGTTTTCCGGCAAACCAGGGCTTTACGGTATGCTGATCGGAGGAGGCGACGTCAAACAGGTGATCCGCTGCCAATGAGCGAAGATGATCAGACACGAGTTGCTCGATCAGAGCGCTATTCGCTCCATTGGATGATCGCAGCTGTGAAAGAAAAGGGGCGGAACCAAACCAAAAGATGAGAACTGCGGCGGCACCCGCTAGTGTGGGCAGCGTCCAGTTAGGAAATTGGAATCGCGGCAACCAGTTGAAGTGAGTTGAGCGAGGATAGATTTCTTTTTGTAGTTGTGCGTGAATCTGGCCGCGCAGATCGGCCGTAGGAACGAAGCGCAGTTCCGGAGTCTGAAGGCAGCGCCGCAGCGCCAAGCGACTCGCGAAAAACCCTTCACAGGCTGCGCACTCATCAAGATGCTTTTGGATCTCTTGCGCCGTCGCCAAGTCGACTTCATTGTCCAAGAAGCGATCGATGCACTCCTGAAATTCGCTGCAGTTCATAATAGGTCTTTCGCTCTCATTTCCTTGAGCAAGTCAGTCAGATGTTGGCGCCCCCGCGCCAAGCGGGACATTACCGTACCTATTGGGACCTGGGTTATTTCTGAGATTTCGCGATAAGAGAGTTCCTCCATTTCTCTTAGCACGAGCACCGTCCGAAAATCTTCCGGCAAATTGGCGAGAGCCTTACGCACTGCGGCAATCTCGGATTTCGTCTCGAGGACCGCTTCGGGTGACGGACCAGTATCGGGAAGGTCT
>Ga0209240_1000196_pt1 | contig 24657 bp, 20 predicted proteins | sample GraSoi_2013_80cm_FD_185828 | JGI IMG/M metagenome (GOLD analysis project Ga0209240, IMG submission 185828) | Grasslands soil microbial communities from the Angelo Coastal Reserve, California, USA - Sample 9_17_2013_80cm (SPAdes) (version 2) | ecosystem: Environmental > Terrestrial > Soil >...
CCTGCTCGAAGGAGCCACCTCCGAAGGTGAGATCAAGCCCGGCGCCCGGGAGCGCGTCCTGGCCGAGATGCGGTCGCATTTCCGGCCCGAGTTCCTGAACCGGGTGGACGAAATCGTCCTGTTCAAGCCCTTGACCCAGGATGAGATCGAGCAGATTGTCGATCTGATGTTCAACGACCTGCGAGCCAGGCTCGGTGACCGCCAGATGACCGTCGAGATCACCCCTGAGGCGCGGCGTTTCATCGCCCGGCAGGGCTTCGACCCGGTCTACGGCGCCCGCCCGCTGCGCAGGTTCATCGCCCGGGAGGTCGAGACCCGGATCGGCCGCGCGCTGCTCAGCGGTGACGTTCGCCCAGGTGCCGTGATAAGTGTCGCATACTCACATGGTGAGCTCACCGTGACCTATCAGAATCAGGCGTGATATGGCATGTCAGCAAAGCTGACCAAATGCCCGGACTGCGGGCGGACAAACCGCGTCCCGGCAGCCGCGCCGGGAACTCCCCGCTGCGGGAACTGCCATAAGCCGCTGCCGTGGATTGCCGGCGCCGGTGACGACACCTTCAAACAGATCGCGGAGCAGTCCCCCGTTCCTGTGCTCGCGGATCTGCGGGCGGAATGGTGCGGGCCCTGCAGAATGGTCAGCCCCGCGCTCGAGCAAGTGGCCGCCGGCCTGGCCGGCCGGATCAAGCTGGTGAAGGTCGACGTGGATCAGGCACCGAAGCTGCAGCAGCGTTTCAGCGTGCAGGCCATTCCCGCGCTGATGATCCTGCGCAACGGCCAGGTCGCGGCGCGGCGAGCGGGCGCGGCGCCGGCGTCCGACCTCAGGGCCTGGGTGGAGCAGACCATCGATCGCGAACACGGAGCGTAACTGCACCGCCACTGCAGGCCGCTATCCGGGTCCGGCGGCGGCTGCGCCAGGCAGGGGTGCGGCGGAGGCACTGGGCGGCTCATCGGGGGCCGGACGTCGGCTGGGCGAGCCTGACCGACACCGAGCGAGCGATCAGCGAGCTGGTGTCGCGCGGGCTGAGCAATCAGGAAGTCGCCAGCCGAAAGTACGTCAGCGTGCACACGGTCGCCTTCCATCTGCGGCAGATCTTCCGCAAGCTGGGGATTTCGTCCCGGGTAGAGCTCGCGAGGATAGCCGTGGAGAACGCTCCTGCCGAGCCGGTCAGGTAAGACACCCGAGCAAGGCCCTCGACCTGGGGGGAGACTGCAGACCGCCGGGAACTGGGCGAGTTCGTCCTGGCGGTGGGTAACCCAGAGCAGCGACCGGTTGCTGGCGCGCTCGAGCACCGCCGCGAGCACCGCGTCGGCCGTTGGCGGGTCAAGATGACTCGTCGGCTCGTCGAGAAGAAGGACGGGACGGTCGGCCAGGAGGGCCCTGGCCACGCTGAGCCGTTGCAGCTCGCCCCCAGAGACCGGATGAGCCCAGGGGGCGAGCACTGTATCGAGACCCCGGTCAAGCTGCTCAAGCCAGGTCCCGAGCCGCAGGTCGGCGAGCAGGCCGGCGATCTGTTCATCGGTCGCCGCCGGAGCGCCGACCCGCAAGTTCGCCCGCAGCGAGGCCGGGAAGAGCGCAGGCTGCTCGGGACTCCAGGCGAGCAGGGCTCTGATCTGCTCCGGCGGCATGGCCCTGGCGTCCGTGCCATCGACGATCAGCTCGCCGGCGGTCAGATCGACAAAGCGCAGCAGCGCGTAGAGGACCGTGGTCTTGCCTGTGCCGCTCGGCCCGGCCAGCGCGACCGGGTGTCCGGGACGAAGCTCCAGGTCCAGATCGCTGATCAGCAAGCGCTGGCCGGCGTCCGGCCGGCCGCCTGATCCGGATCGGCCTGACCGGGATGAGTCGCCTGTGATGGCCGCCCGCCGCAGCGCCACGGCCGGTCCCGCGCCGCCGCGCCCCGCCGCGCCCGCGCGTACCGAGGCCGGAAGCGGGCCCGGCCCGGCCGGCCGGCGGTTGCCCGCCGTTTCTGGCACCGAATCCTGCATCCTGGCTAGATCGGAGAGGCGCTCCGCTCCGGCCCGATGCGCTGGCAGCCGGCTCACAGCGTCCGGCAGGCCCTGGAGCACTGCCGCAGCTCCCAGCGCTAGGAAGACCAGCACGCCGAACTCGACAGGTCCGATCCGGCCCGCCCGGATTGCGGAGGCGCCCACATAGGCGACCGCGGCCAGCCCCCCGCCGCCGGCCAGCGCTGCCGCTGCCCGCGCCATCCCCGCAGCGGCCGCGACGGCCCGCGTACCGGTGCCGAGCGCTCGCTCGCATTCAGCCAGCCTGTTCAGCGCCCAGTCCTCGGCTCTCATCGCCGACAGTTCCTCGCCGCTCGCAACGGCTCCCAGAATCCACGCGCAGACGGCGCCTCTGGCGGCCGGCAGGGCCGCTGACTTGCGGCCGCCGATGATCACTGCGAGCGCGACGCCCGCCGTCCCCAGCACGCCGGATATCAAGATCACCCAGCCGGCCGACGGCAGCAGCAGCCCGGCGGTGATTACCGCAGCGCACCAGGCCGCGCCCGCAGCCAGCACCGGGACTGCCGCCCGGACCACCAGATCCTGGGCTTCCTCGGTGTCCGAGATCAGCCTGGCAAGCAGGTCGCCCTGGTTGCCGCCGGGCAGGCCGGCGGGCAGCAGCCGTTCCAGCCGACGGTAGAGCCACGCTCGGGAGCGTGCCTGGAAGCTCAGCCCGAGGTCATGGCTGGCAAGCTTGCCACCATAGCGGGCCGCGCCGCGCAGGAAGGAGAAAAGCTGCACGGCCCCGATAGCCATCGAGAGCAGCAGGATCGGCGGCCGGAGCGACGCCGCGAAGAGCAACCAGGCGCCGGTCGCGAGCAGGCCGATCGCGGCGATCTCGCCCGCCGCGCTGAGGCCCGCGGCGGCCAGGACGCGCTTGGGCTGGCCGTGATCCAGGGCGGGCAGCCGGCGTCCGCTCACCGGGCGCCCGCCGGGAAGGCCAGGTCCCTTCCATGCCGTGTCCGCTCGTCGCCGGTTCCCGTGATACGGCCGCGGCGCAACTCCACCTGCCGCCGCGCCAGGATCCTGGCCGACGGGTCATGGCTGGCGATGATCGCGGTCGCGCCGCCGATGACCAAGCCGAGCTCGGCCGCCAGCCGCTCGGAACTCGCGAGGTCCAGGCCAGCCGTCGGCTCGTCGAGCAGCCACAGCCGCGGCCTGGGGCCAGCCAGGTTCCTGGCTATCGCCAGCCTGCGGCGCTCCCCCAGGCTGAGGGGCGCGTCAAGCTCGCTGAGCGGGGTGCGCAGGCCCAGTCGCATCGACTTCAGCCAGTCTCCGAGCTCGGCGGCTTCCAGCGCAGCCGAGGCGATGCTCTCGTCCACCCCGGGCCTGCCGGGCGCGACGTTGTCCAGGATGCTGGCGGGGAGGACGACGGGGTGCTGCGGCACCCAGCCAATCGCCTCCGACCGGCCCGTCCGGATGTCCTGGCCCTCGATCAGCGCCCGGCCCGCCGAAGGCGGGACAAGCCCGGCCACGATCCTGAGCAGGCACGATTCCCGGCGCCGCTCTCGCCGACCAGGCATATCCGCTCCCCTGGGCAGATCCGCAGGTCGATCCCATCCAGCACGGGATCGCTGCGGCCAGGCACAGCGAGGCTCACGCCCTCCAGCACCACGCCGAGCGGCCCAGGGCGTGGCCTGCCCGGGCGGCCCTGAATTTCACTGGCAGCAGGAGAGCGATCGGCTGCGGCCAGTTCGCCGAGGCTGGCCAGCGTTGCCCGGCCGGTGGCAGCAGCGTGGAAGTCGCTCGTCAGCCGCCGCAGCGGCACGAACAGCTCGGGTGTGAGCATCAGCACCGCGAGCGCTTGGGGAAAGATATGCTGACCGGCGTCGAGGCGCAGGCCAAGCCGTACCGCAACCAGGGCGGTGCCGACCGCCGCCAACAGCTCGAGTACGAGGCCGGAGAGCAGCGCGACGCGCAAGGTCGCCAGCGTTGCCGCGCGAACATCCTCGCCGGACGCGGCCACCGCTCGCTCGTGGTCCTCAGCCCTGCCGAAGGCACGCAGCAGCGGCAACCCTTCGATCAGCGCCGCGAAGCGAGCCCCTAGCCGCTCCAGGCTGGCCAGCCGGTGCCGGACCGCGCCAGCCGTCTGGGCTCCGACCAGCCCAGCCAGCACGGGCGAAAGCGCGACGGCCAGTCCGGCGAGCCCAGCCGAAACCAGGTCCAGGTGGCCGATCCAGGCCAGCAGCAGGGCGGGCACGGCCAGCGCGAGTACGGTGCGCGGCACTACGCGCGCCACGAGCGGGTCGAGCTCATCGACGCCGGCCCCGATGAGCGTCGCCATCCGGCCAGGGTCGCAGCGGCCAGCGGCCGCCAGGCGAACGGCGCGCGCCACCGCCTGCCGCCTGGTTGCTGACCGTGCCCGCCTGGCTCCTGACTCGGTCCAGGCTTCCCACGCCCAGCCGCCGAGCCCCTGCCCGGCGGCAAGCAGTCCGATGGCAGCGCTGGCCCGCACCGCCGCTGACGCGGTGAGCCCGCCGTAGAGCGCGGTCGCGAGCAGGCGGGACAGGACGGCGGCCTGGGCGACCAGGAGCAGAGCCTGGCCGAGGCCGACAGCCACGGCACCAGCGAGCCATGGCCGGGCAACCGCTATAAGCCGGCGGATCTCCGTGCTGTCAGCGACCGGGGCCCGACCTCTCGTTCTGGCGGCGTTCCGGACACCGGTCATAGCCGGCGGCCGCGAGGATCGGACGTTGGGGCAGCCTGCGTCACGCTCCGGCTTGATGGGCGGCCAGGGCCAGCCGCCGGACGGGTCAGCCGGTCCCTGAACACCCAGAAGGTCCATCCCTGGTAGGCGAGCACAAGCGGTACGAAGATGGCCGCGACGATGGTCATCACCAGCAAGGTCCGGTGCGCGGACGCCGCGCTCCAGATCGTCAGCGACGGCCCGGGGCCGCTGGATGCGATCACGCGGGGGAACAGCGCCGAGAAGACCGCCGCCACGACCGCCAGGATCCCGAGCGAGCTCAGCGCGAACGCGAGGCCACCCCGGCCGATCAGGACAAGCGGGCCCGATGCCGCGATGAGTGCGCCGGACACGACGGCCAGCGTTATCGGCACCGTGCCGGGCAGGGCTCCTCGGCCCGGTGATCCGCCGGCCGCGAGCCACGCGGCGGTCGCGACCGTCAGCGCACCCGCCGACGGTGACAGCCAGAAAGCGACATGACGTGCGCGGCCGGCGAGCGGCCCGCCCGTCTTGAGCGACAGGAACGTAGCTCCATGGGCGATGAACATCGCCAGGCTGGCAAATCCGCCCAGAACCGCCACGGGGGGCAACAGGTCGCCGAAGCCGCCCAGATATATCCCCGATGCCGACAGGCGAAGGCCGTGCAGCAGGTCTGTGAAGGCCACTCCCCAGGCGAACGCGGGAATCAGGCTGCCAACAGCCATGGCGCGGTCCCAGTTGGCCCGCCAGCGGGCACTGTCGCGCTTGCCGCGGAACTCGAAGCTCACACCCCGCACGATCAGGGCGAGCAGCACGATCAACATGGCCAGGTAGAAAGCGCTGAACATGCTGGCGTACCAGACCGGGAAGGCAGCGAAGGTGGCGCCCGCCGCGACGATCAGCCAGACCTCGTTGCCGTCCCAGACGGGGCCGATCGCGTTCCGGCACAGCCGCCGGTCGATATCGTCGCGACCGATCGCGAGGCAGAGCACGCCGACACCGAAGTCAAAGCCCTCCAAAACGAAGTAACCGGCCCACAGCACGCCGATCAGCGCGAACCAGGCAGTGTTGAGGCTCGTCACCGATCCCTGCACAACCCGGCTCCCCTACTAGTAGACAAGTTCGGATTCCGCCCCTTCACCCGTGGCACTCGGACGAGGAGTCCCGGAGGGACGAGCTCCCGCGCCGGAGTCGAGACCGTGGCCGGCCGCCCGCGCCATCAGGACGATGTCGATGACCCCGAGCAGGGTGTAGACCAGCGTGAAGCCGCCCAGACTCAGCGCGACGTCGGCCACCGAGACGCTCGGAGAGCCGGCCTGGGCGGTCTTCATGAGGCCGTAGACGATCCAGGGCTGACGCCCCATCTCGGTGAATAGCCATCCGAACGTGTTCGCCAGGAACGGGGCGGCGATGAAGGCCACGAGCACCAGCAGAGTTCGCCGCCCGAACTGCAACGCCCTTAGTGAGTCCCCTCTGGACCGCCACAGGACCCACGCCGAAACGGCCAGCATCAGCAGGCCGAGCCCGACCATCAGGCGGAAACTCCAGTAGGTGACCCAGAGAACCGGCACGTAGCTTCCTGGTCCGTGCCGCAGCGCCTCGGCGTGCTGAGCCTGAGTAATGCCGGTGACCTTGCCGTTCCACGACGTCGTGGCGATGAGACTGAGCAGGTGCGGGACTCGGATCTGGAAGATCGGCTGGCCGGACAGGTTGCCGATGGTAAGGAGCGAGAAGCTGGCGCCCTTCTGGGTACGGTAAACCGCTTCTGCCGACGCCATCTTCATCGGCTGCTGGGTATCCATCAGCCTTGCCTGGATGTCGCCGGTGACAATCACCAGGAGCGTGCAGACCACGGCCACGCCGGCCGCCAGTTTCGCGGCACGGCTGAACATCTCGGGCTGGTGCCCTCTGAGCCGCTGCCATGCCGATACCCCGAGCACGAAGAACGCTCCGGTGACGAAGGCCGCGAGCACGGTGTGCGAGAACTCAGCCCAGAGCGTCGAGTTCCCCAATACCGCCCAGAAGTCCGTGAGCAGCGCCTTGTGCCCGACGATGCGGTAGCCGACAGGATGTTGCATCCACGAGTTCGCCGTGAGAATGAAGAACGCGGACACGATGCTGCCCAGGCTGACCACGCAGATAGTGATCGTGTGCAGGAGCGGCGGCAGGCGGTTGCGGCCGAATAGCCACAGGCCAATGAACGTGGACTCAAGGAAAAAGGCAAGCAGCCCCTCCATCGCGAGCGGGGCGCCGAAGATGTTGCCCACGAAGACCGAGTAGTTTGACCAGTTCATGCCAAACTGGAATTCCTGCACAATCCCGGTGACGACGCCCATCGCAAAGTTGATGAGGAACAACGTCCCGAAGAAGCGGGCGAGCCTATCCCACCCGGGGTCGCGCCGCCGATACGCGAGAACCTGCATCACGGCGACAAACATCCCCAGGCCGATGGTGAGCGGGACGAAGAGGAAGTGGTAGGTGATCGTCACCCCGAACTGCCAGCGGGAGAGCAGCACGTTCATCGCAGCACGTTCATCCGGTAACCCCTTGTCGGCATCCCGACTAGGCTCGCCGCACCACGTCGCCTGCCACATCCCCCGTACGGATAGTGTCCGGGACGCCCGGAGGGGCGCGAAGCAAGCTAGCCGTTCGTGCGGGTTGACGGCCCGGGTGCGCCCGGGTCAGGTTGGTTAGGCGGCCAGTAGTCGTGCCCCGCGGCGCGACCAGCATGCTGGCCGGGCGGGGACAAAGGGGGAGCCGTGTTGCATATCCGGTTCAATCTGATTACCGCCGATCCGCTTCAGTTCGGCGACGCGATCAAGTTCATCGAGGCTGAGGCTCGGCCGAGAGCAGAGAGCCAGCCCGGCAACCTGGGCTTGGCGCTCTACGCGAACCCAGAACTCGGCGTGGCCGTGCTCGAGTCGTTCTGGGTGTCTGGCGACGCTATGCGGGTCAGTGAGCACGTCGTCTCCCCTAGCCGTCGCGAGGCAGTCCGCCGCGCTTCGGGAACGGTTTCAGTCGAGCGGTACCAGCTGCCGATCTTCGAGCGCGAGGCACCGCTGAGCGAGGGCGCGGGGCTCCGGCTGACGCGGATGGATGTCGAGCCCTCGGGAGTCGACGACGCCGAGCAGGTGTACGCGGACACCGCGGTCCCCTGGCTCGCAGATACCGAGGGATTCTGCGGAGCGCTGCTGCTCGTCGACCGAACCAGGGGGCATTTGATCAGCGAGACCATCTGGCGCAGCCACAAGGCTCTGGCCGCGAGCCGTAGCGTCGCCGCAGCGGTCCGGGTCGATGCGGTCGGCTCGACGGGCTGCGTGATCCGGGCGGTCGAGGAGTACGGCCTTGTATTCAGCTCCGCGTGGAAGCCCAGGAGCTGACCAGGACTGGCCTGTAGCCGCGGCGACGGGCCGGATCGTGACCGGGCAGGATCGGGATCGGCTGGCAGGCAGCGCCCGCGCCGTCAACGGCACCGCGCCGCGGACCGAAGATCGCGAGGAAGGACGCGTGCGGCAGCCGGCTGACGGGCTGCGCTGCGTCGTCGAGTGCGTCGAAATCGTTCTGCTGCTTGGCATCGGGTTGCTGGCCAGGGCGACGGTGGCCGATGTCGAAACGAATATCGTGGGCGCCAGCCAGCTCGCCAACAGGAAACTTCTCGCCGGGATACTTGGCCTGCTCGGCGTCCTCGCTCACATGGCCTTGTTCATCCTCCCCCTGGCGCTAGCCGTCCGGATGGTGGAAAGCCGTCAGCAGCGACGGCTGGTCGAGGCGGTCGGCGCCGGAGCCCTGGCGGTCGCCGCCGCGGTGGGCTGCAATGTGCTGCTCCGCCAGCCCGCAGCGGCACCGCTATACGACGAGCTGACGCTGTCCGCGCGCCGATCCGGGCATCCGGCGCAGGTGCTCGACTGGTATCTGGCCGGCCTGGCTGCCTACGTCACGGTCACTGGCCTGTCCGGGCACCGGCGTGGGCGTGGCGGCGTTGAACATCCGCTTTCTGCGCAAGGCCGGAGTCAGCGCCGCGGATGCGGTATCGAGCGTCGGCGTCTCTCAGGTGGTCGCGTTTGTCGCGCACGCGGTCATACTGCTGACATTCGCGGCCCTGGCCGGTACGAGCGGCAGGGGATCGCTTCTGCCGCCGACCTGGGTGTGGATCGCGCTGGCCGCTTCTGGCCGGGCGGAGGGGACGAGCCGGGAGATTCGGGTTCGGGGTGCCGCTTAGCGCGCGGCTAGCGGCGGTGACCTTCACTCAAGGGCTTGAGGTCAGGCACTCGGGATGCTGGTGGTGGTCGGCTCCCATGTCGCCGCGGCCTGATCGTCGCCGTGCAGTGCTTTCATCAGCTTCTGCTCGGCGTCGCGCGGGAGGGACGTCCGCAGGATCGTGCCGTCGTAAGGCCTGAGCGCCTCGATGAACCTGTCGGGCGTCACCTTCCTGACGACGGCCAGGATGGCCGATGTACCCGGCTGGACGAGATCCTGGACTCGTTGCCTGAAATCGTCCTTGATGGCAAGCTCACCGCCAGCGCCGAGGGCTGCGCCCATCAGGCCTCCCGCGGCGCCAACGAGCGGCGCGAGGGGAAACAGGAAGAGCAGGCCGATTAGCGTGCCCCAGAACAGGCCGCTCAACGTCCCCCAGGCCACGGCGTGATGGGCCGGAGTGGTGACGTGCAGCTTGCCTTTCTTATCGCGCCGGATGATCGCGGCGTCCTCCAAGTCGACGAGGTAGTCCTTCTGCAGCCGCACGAGCTCTTGCCATACTTTCGCGGCGGTCTCTTCGTCCGGATAGCCGATGACGATCAGATCGCTCATATTGTTATCTCCCTGCCTCCCGGGTGCCTGGCCTGGGGTCAGATTGCCAGGCGGGCGGGTTCGGCGCATCGTCAGATCGGGTAGTCCTCCGGCGATCCCGGCCGGTTGGCCGGATCCGCATCGGCACCCTGGCCACCACGACATCGGGACGCGTTCGCAACGCCGCGGTGAGCGCCAGGTCGAGGTGGTTGTGGAGGATGCGGTAGCGCACCTGTTCGGGCTGGGCGACTGGGATCAGTACGACGATTAGGTCGTGATGTCGCCGGCGAAGCCGGTCGACGTACGCCGCGATCGGCCCGGCCACGGACGAGTACTCCGTGCGCAGGACCCGCAGCGGCACGCCAGGATCCCAGCGTGCCCACTGCGACTCAAGCTCGCGCTGCCTGGCCGAGTCCTCGCCTTCCCGCTCATGCACAACGGTGACGGCCACCACGTGCTTGCTGATGGACAGCGCCCTGGAGAGTCCGTACTCAGCGAGCCTGGATATCCCGGTTACGGGGACTACGACGGCAATCGGCTTGGCTTCCGGTTTGCGGGGTAGCCGGCCGAGGCCGAGGATGGCGCCGACCCGGTCGTAGTAGCGGTGAACCCGGGTAAAGAACCAGATCAACGCGGGCACGGCGAGCACGACTACCCATGCTCCCTGGGTGAACTTCGTGAGGAGGAATATCACCGTGGCGATCGCGGTAGCGACGGCGCCGAGGCCGTTGATGAACGCCTTCTGCCGCCAATGCGGCGGCCGGGTCCGCCGCCAGTGCACAACCAAGCCACTTTGCGCCAGGGCGAAGCCGGTGAAAACGCCGATGGCAAAGAGCGGGATGAGCGCGAGCGTGTTCCCGCGCGCCCCGACTAGCAGCGCCGCTGACAATATCGCGAGTGCCCAGATGCCGGGGGGGAGTACCTGCCGGTCGTCACGAATGGCGAAGAGGTGCGGCAGGTAGTTGTTCCTCGCCAGCAAGCTGGCGAGCACAGGAAGGCCGCCGAACGAGGTGTTGGCAGCCAGCGCCAGCACGACGGTGATGCTGAGCGACACGAGGTAATAGACCCAGGTTCGCCCGACGGCCATCGCCATGACCTGGCTGAGGACCGTCTGCCCGGCGCGGGGAACGACGTGCCACCGGCTGGCGAGCACGGCCACGCCGAATAGCATCGCGGCCAGGATCGAGCCGAGCAGCAACTCAGTGCGCTTGGCGCGGACGATCCGCGGTGCCTTGAAGAGCGGCACCCCGTTCGCGATCGCCTCCACCCCGGTCAGCGCGCTGCACCCGGCGGAAAACGCCTTGAGCACGAGGAGAATGCTCACCGGCTCCAAGCCGCGGGTAGCCAGCAGCAAGCGGCCGGGCGCGGGGGTGTGCGGGGCCAGCGGATGGATCAGGCCGATGCCGAGTATGGTCAGCAAGCCCACGATGAACACCAGCGTTGGCAGCAGGAATGCCCGGGCCGCGTCTCCGAGACCGCGCAGGTTCAGGAAAGTGATCAGGGCGAGGATGCCCAGGCCAATCGGCACCCGGTCAGGGATCAGGCCGGGGAAGGCGGAGGCCAGGGTCCCGACCCCGGCCGCTATGGACACGGCGACGGTCAGCGTGTAGTCAACGACCAGGGCGGCGGCTGCGAGCAGGCCGGCCGAAGGCCCGAAGTTGTCCAGGGCCACGGCATACGCGCCCCCGCCACCAGGGTAGGCCTCGATGACCTGCCGGTAAGAGAGCACGAGGATCGCGAGCAGCGCGACGATCCCGACGGTGATCGGCACGACCAGGTGCAGCGCTCCTGCTCCGGCCGCTGCGAGCACGACGATGATCGCTTCAGGCCCGTACGCGACGGAGGTCAGCGCGTCAAGCGACAGGGCGGACAGGCCCTCGATCGGTGTGATCTGCTCACGTGACACGTCCCGCGCGGAAAGCGGCGGGCCGATCAGGACGTGCCAGGCCGACCACGGCACGTTACAACCACGCGGCGAGCGTTTCTTCCTCCCGCTGCTCCGTGAGGTCCAGCCCATGCCAGGAGATCCGGAACGCCCGCGCGTGACGGCCGCTAGGCCCGCGCCCGCGGGTAACGAGCGTCTCGAGGGAACTGCCGGTCATCCGCGTAATCGCAGGTTCCGTCGGCGTGGAACTGCCGGGCGGCGCGTGCCACCTCATGGCCCAGTGCGCGTAGCTGGTCCCCCACGACCTGATCAGCCAGCCGGCCCTCGGGGTCGAACGACTGCCGGGCCTGCGCGACCGGCTGCACGAGCGGAACGCTCCAGCCTCGAAGGGCCCTGACGATGAAATCCAGTGAGTTGATGGCCTGCAGTCCGTGCACGCCGGCAGCCGTTGCCGCCAGGCCAACGGGCTTGTTGGTCAGGTACGGCGGATCACGCTCGCCCAGCAGAATCAGCCAGTCAAGTGCGTTTTTGAACGAGCCGCTGACCGGGCCATGGTAGGTCGGGGTGCTCCAGATCATCGCGTCGCACCCGTATGCCGGGCCGGCGAACTGACGCGCCTCAGGCGGGGCCGAGCGTTCGGCGTCATACAGCGGCAAGTCCAGATCGCGAACCCAGATCAGGCGGCAGCGTGCGCCGGCGGCCGCGGCACCCTCCAGTGCGGTCGCCAGGGCGGTGCGGCTGGTGGAGCCGGCCCGCAGCGAACCGCCGACACCAACGATATGCGGTGAGCTCAACAAGATGTCTCCCGCCATCGCTGCCCTCCCTGACAACAGTCCCCTCTGGCGCTTAGGCCGAGTCATCGGCGTTATTTAGCCGAGCCTTGCCCCGGGCGCGACTGTCGCGCTTCACCTACCCGGGTAGTACAGATCATGCACCGCCGGGCGGCCAAGGCATCGGGCTAGGGGATGACTGACCGCACTGAGGATGCGGAGAGCCGCCCCGGCGGAGGAAGCCTGAACTGTGGCCGGGAGCCGCGCCCGTTAGGCCTGGCCGCCTGGCCGCAGTGTCGTTCGTTTTCACCATCACTGGAGGTCAGCTATGGTATCGCTACCGGTCCGCCGAGGCGGGCAGGGTCTTACCGTCCTCAATCCGTCCAGGGAGTTCGAGGACATCTACAACCGGATGGGCCAGATGATGAACCTGGCTATGGGTGACTTCACTAACTTCGAGACCGCCGACATGCCGTGGTCGCCGATGGCAGACTTCAGCGAGACGGATGACGCTTACATCATCAACGCCGAGCTGCCCGGGGTTCACAGGGACCAGGTCAACGTTCAGGTACAGGATCACGAGCTGGTCATCACCGGCGAAATCAGGGAAGACGGCGATGGCAGCCGGCGGCATCGCAGCTCACGGCGGATGGGCCGGTTCGAGTACCGGACGTACCTGCCAGGCGACGTCAAGCCCGACCGGGTAAGCGCGAAGCTGCACGACGGGATCCTGACCGTGACCATTCCGAAGTCCGAGGCAGCCAAGCCCCGGCAGATACAGGTCATCGAGGAGTGATCAGTCAGGCCGACGCGCTGCGCGCTCGTGCACATCCCCTGGGAGTGGAGATGAAGTCCGACACGCGAATCAGGGAGGATGTGATCCGCGAGCTGCGGTGGGATCCTCAGGTGCGCGATCCTGACGCCATTGGCGTCGCCGTCAAAGACGGCGCGGTCGTATTGACGGGGCACGCATCTACCTACGCCGAGAAGCTGGCAGCAGCTCGCGCCGCCGCGCGCGTCTATGGCGTCAGGGCGGTCGCTGACGATCTCGAGGTCCGCCTGAGCGGGGAACCAAGGGATGACGGGGACATTGCGCGCGCCATTGCGCACGTCCTTGAGTCGAATACCCAGATCCCTGAGGGCCAGGTCCATGCCATGGTTCAGAGCGGCTGGGTGACGCTGGAGGGCCAGGTCGAGCATGACTACCAGCAGCGTGAGGTAGAGCGGATGGTCCGCCACGTTCGCGGCGTCATCGGCATCACCAACAACATCACGCTCAATCCCCCGATCAGCGCTGAGCGGGTCCAAGCGGAGATCGAGGAAGCATTCAAGCGCGAGGCTGAGGTGGACGCCCGGCACATCAGGGTCGAGGTGTCCGATCACACAGCCACGCTCTACGGACACGTCCACTCACTGCACGAGGCGACAGCGGCGGCCGCAGCGGCGGCGGCCGCTCCTGGGGTGGCCAAGGTGAAAAGCCGCGTCCTGGTATCCCCTTAGCGACGAGGAGCCGCGTACAACCAGTCAGGCTGCCAGTCAGTGTGGTCACCGGTCCTTGTTAGGCACCAGATGGCGAGCAGCAGGCGCAGCGCCGGACCTCGGGCGCCTCGCTTCGTGCGCCAGTGATCTTGATGAAATCTTAACGCCAGCTGCGCCATTCCTAACGCGGCCTTGACGCCGTTCGATCACCGGACGTGCGAGCGTCGGGAAGTGATCACACGGTCGGCATGGAGGTGGCGTGGGCACGCAGCCACAGCGAGCCCGGGGGCCGCGCCGATCGCGCGGGATAGCACCAACGACGAGGCGGCGGCCTGCGCGACCGCCGGCTTGGCGAGCTTCGGCCAGGATAATGGCGTGCCGGAGACGCTCGGGTATTCGGTCAAGCGCCGCCTGCTTGGCCCGCCGCTGGTAAACGACCGGCTCAGGGTCGAGCGACTGTCGAAGCCGCTCGGCCTTGGCGTCCTGTCATGCGACGGGATCTCGTCGGCGAACTACGGCTCTGAGCTGATGTTGTACACGCTGCTGCCCTTCTTCGGTCTCGCAGCCTTCACGTTGCTGCTGCCGCTGACCGCGGTGATCTTGCTGGGTGTCGCGCTGGTGGTGCTGTCCTACCGCGAGGTCGTGTCCGTTTACACCCGCGCCGGCGGATCATACGTGGTCGCGCGGGAGAACTTCGGCCCGCGGATCGCCCAGGTCGCCGCGGTGGCACTGATGGTCGACTACGTGGTTACCGTGGCCGTGCAGACGGCGGCCGGCAGCCAGGCGATCCTGTCCACGTTCCCTGCGCTGGCCAGGCCGCTAGGCGGCACGACCACGCTGCTGCTGATCGCGGTCACCGCGACCTTGATCATGTGCTACGTGAACCTGCTGGGGGTCAGGGAGAATGGCAAGACCTTCGCCATCCCGACCTACCTGTTCTCGGGATCGGTCGCGCTCATGATCATTGTGGGCATCATCCGGCAGGTCTTCGGCGGGGGGCTCCCCCATGTCCGCTGGCATTCGGGGACGGTGACGGTGGTGCACCATCCGAGCGGTCTGGTTACCTTCGGGGCCATCTACATTCTCGCGCGTGCTTTCGCCAATGGCGGCTCATCCCTGACCGGAATCGAGGCCGTGTCCAACGCCGTGAGCGCGCTGCGGCCGCCGGAAGGCCGTAATGCCAGGCAGTTGCTGGTCACGCAGGGCTGCATCGTCGCGGTCCTCATCGCGGGGATCTCGTGGCTGGCCTACAGCACCCACGCGGTCCCGTACGTGTACGGCTTCCCGACGGTTTTGTCACAGGAGGCGAGGCTCGTCTTCGGCCCGTCGTTCGCGGGCCAGGCACTGTTCTTCCTCGTCCAGGCAGGAGCTATTTCGGTCCTGTTCACCGGCGGCAACACCAGCTTCAGTGGCTTCCCGTTCCTGACGAGCTTCGTCGCCGAGGACTCGTTCCTGCCACGCTGGCTCAGCAAACGCGGGCACCGCCTGGTTTTCTCCAACGGGATCATCGTGCTGGCGATCGCGGCAGTGGCACTGCTGCTCGTAGTGGGCGCCAACACAGCCAGGCTGGTGGCGTTCTACGCGATCGGGGTGTTCACCGGGTTCGCGATGGCCGGCTTCGGGATGGCCAGGTACCACCTCAGGACGAAGGAGCCAGGCTGGCGCCGCCGGCTCGTCATCAATGCGGCCGGCGGCGTCTACAGCACGCTGGTCGTCGCCATCTTCGCGATCTTCAAGTTCACCGAAGGCGCCTGGCTCGTCGTGGCGGTGTTCCCAGTCCTCGTTTACGCGTTCATCAGGCTCAACCGCCAGTACCGGACCGAGGCCGCGGCTGTCGAGGCGATCGGCGCCGGCCAGCAGCCTGCCGTGCCGAACCATCCCAGGCGGACGGTCCTCGTCCTAGTCGACGGCGTCGACCTCGCTGCCATCGCCGGGTTGCGTTACGCCAGCAGCCTGCACCCGACGGAGCTTCGCGCCATCCACTTCGTCATCGACCAGGCGCGAGCCGACGAGCTGCGGGACCGGTGGCTGCGAGTCGATCAGCGTATTCCCCTCGACCTGGTCGAATGCCCGGACCGGCGGATCGAGCACGCCGCGGGGGACCTGGTACTCAAGGAAGCCAGCCAGCCAGGCACGCACGTCACCGTCGTGCTGCCACGGCGCAGCTACGCGCCCCTGCTCGGGCGGCTCATGCACGACAGGACCGCTGACAAGATCGCGCGCGTCACCAGTCGCGTACCCAGGTCAGCGGCCACAATCGTCCCCTTCGACGTGACCGCCCGCCTGGAGGTAACCCGCGATCGCCAGGAAAGGCCGACCCCCGATGCGCAGCAGGACGGCGTCAGCTCCCGCCCGCATTCAGGAGCGAGGCCGCCGGTCACCTCGGCCTCGGCGCCAGGCCGGCGCGAGCGCACCGAGGTGGCAGGGCGCGTGCATACGGTCGAGATCAAGCCGGTCGGGCAAAGCTCGATCCTCGCCTGCACGATCACGGCCTCGGACGGAGAACTGACCGCGCTATTTTACGGGCGCACCCACATTCCGGGCCTCTGCCCAGGCAGCAACGTCAGGCTGCGCGGCTCAGTCAGCATTGGCAGGGACGGTGCAACGGGTACCGCCGGTCGATGACGGGCTTGAATTGCCCTGACTCGATCAGGTCCGCCAGATACCTGACCGTCGCCTGGTCAAGCTTCGGAAACGCGAACACCGCCTTCTTGCCGCGCAGCAGCGGGGTGATCAGGATCTGCAGGATAAAGACCGGGCCGCCTTCCGTCGCGAGGTAGATTCCACTGGGCTTCAGCAGCGGCCGGCACCGGCCGAAGGTGCTCTTGCCGACCGCATCAAAGACGACGTCGTAGCGCTGGTCGTCGGCCGTGAAGTCCTGCGCCGTATAGTCGATGACCCGGTCCGCGCCAAGACCGGCAACCAGCTCGATGTTCGGCGTTGCGCAGACCGCGGTCACGCGAGCATCAATACTCTTCGCAAGCTGGACCGCGGCCGATCCGATCGCGCCGGTCGCGCCATAGACAAGAACGCTCTGCCCGCTGCGGATCCGGGCCTTCCTGATGTTCGAGAGGGCATAGTGCGAGCCTTCGGTGCCCGGGACGGCGTCGGTGTAGGAGAGGCCCGCCGGCATGGCCGCGAGCGTGCCGTCTTGCCGGATCCGCAGGTATTCCGCATGGGCGCCGAACGGGCCGCTGAAACCGCTGAAGCCGAACACTCGGTCACCGACCCTGAAGGCCGTGACGCCATTGCCAGTCGCTTCGACCTCTCCGGCGAACTCGTTTCCCAGCACAGTCCCTCGTGGCCTGAGCAGCCCGGTGAGGAAGCGCGAGAAAAACGGCTTACCGGACCGAAAGCCGCAGTCGGTCCGGTTCACGGTCGTCGCGTGAACCTTGATGACCAGTTCGCCGTCCCCGGCGACTGGCTTGTCTACCTCGCGGATATGGACCACGTCGGGTGGCCCATACCTCGTGTGAACCGCTGCTTTCACAGGTGAACGTTAGCAAGAACGCCAAACCAGCACCGGAAACGCCAAGCTTCCCCAGCGGCAAAAATCGCCGCAGCGTTCAGCCGGCACGTGCCCGTCGCCGCATTCGGACCTGAGCCGCCCCGGATGTTGGCAGCGCGCCGCCGCTGCCTTCATAAATTGTGTGATGTTCAACGGCTTCCCTGCCGCATCGCGCGGTTACTCCGTCGCGCCAGGCGTTCGGGCCGGCTGGGGAGCACCGATCCAGACGGTCTTGATGTTGCAGAATTCGCGGATGCCGTGGGCCGACAGCTCGCGGCCGTACCCCGAGTGCTTCACGCCGCCGAACGGCAGCTGCGGGTAGGAGGTGACGTTGCCGTTGATAAAGATCACCCCGGCAGCAAGATCCCGGATGAACCTGTCCTTCTCCTTTTGGTCGCTTGTCCACGCATTCGCACCCAATCCGAACTGGCTGCCATTGGCGACGTCCAGTGCCTCCTCGATGTCGCTGACCCGATACAGCGTGGCAACCGGGCCGAAGACCTCTTCGGTGTGGACGCGCATGTCGGGGGTGATGCCGGCCAGCACGGTCGGCGGGTAATAGAAGCCAGGGCTGTCAGGCGCGGCGGCGCCCCACAGCACCTTGGCTCCCTTAGCCACCGCGTCGGCGACTTGCTTCTCGATCCTGTCCCGCTGCTTCTCGGACGCGAGCGGGCCCACGTCCGTCTCGCGGTCCATCGGATCCCCGACAACCTTTGCCGCCATCTGCTCGGTGAACTGGCGCGCGAACTCGTCGTAGATCTCGTCGACCACGATGAACCGCTTGGCCGCGATGCAGGACTGGCCGTTGTTGATGCACCGGGCGAAGGCGCCTATCCGGGCGGCCTCCGGCACGTCCGCCGATGGCATGACAATGAACGGGTCGCTGCCGCCAAGCTCGAGCACCACCTTCTTGATCACGCGGCCGGCGATCGACGCCACCGATTGCCCTGCCGCTGCCGAGCCGGTGAGCGTGGCGGCCACCACCCTGTCGTCGCGCAGGACGGGCTCGACCCTCCCGGAGCTGATCAGCAGGGTCTGGAAAGTGCCAGCCGGAAACCCTGCCCTGGCGAACAGATCCTGCAGGAACAGGGCTGTCTGCGGCACGTTCGAGGCGTGCTTGAGCAGCCCGACGTTGCCCGCCATCAGCCCGGGGGCCGCGAACCTCATCGCCTGCCACAACGGGAAGTTCCACGGCATGATCGCCAGCACCGGACCGAGCGGCTGATACCGGACGTACGCGCTCTCGACCCCGGCCGCGTCGGGGTCGGCGGCCTCGTCAGCCAGGAACGATGCTGCATGGTCGGCGTAGAATCGGCAGGCCCCGGCGCACTTGGCCACCTCCTGCCGGGCCGACCTCAGCGTCTTGCCCATCTCGGTGGTCATCATCGCCGCGACCTGCTCCTGCTCGTCGTCCAGGATTCCGGCCGCTCGCCGCATCCACCCGGCGCGGTCCTCGAATGAGGTCAGCCGATAGCTGGCGTGTGCCGTCGCTGCCGCAGCCAGGCGCCCGTCGACATCGGCTTCTGACATTTCGTCGTAGGTCTTTACGGTCTCGCCAGTAGCGGGGTTGATCGTCACGATCGCCACGGTTTTTCTCCTTCCGCTTCACGGCGGGGACGCCGCCGGCGGCGTCGAGAAATGCCTTGCCCCGATCGCGGGTACCCACACGCGCTCAGCTGCGCGGGGCTTTCAGTGTGCGGCTTCGTAGGCGGCGATGACGCTGTCGGGAATGCGGCCCCGATCACTGACGTCTTGCCCGCGCTTGCGGGCCCACTCCCTGATCTCCGAGTTCCGCTCGCGGCTTCGGCCCGATCTCGTCTTGCGCCGACGACTGCCGGTCACCCGGCGACCGTGGTCGGCGAATACGCTGACCTTCTCGCGGATCTCCTGGCCGTGCGGCGCGCATAGGTCAATCTCGTACACGTTCCCGTCAATGGAGAATGAGACAGATTCGGTTCCTTCGACTTCATTGTCATGCGGCAGATCGCACAGTACTGTCACGACAGTCCTCTGAGCCATGGGGGTTAGCCCTTTCCCTTTACCACAAGCCGCCGAGCCACCCAGGATTGGGGCCCCGGCGAGTGGGCGATGAAGCATTCGACCCGGCGAAGTCGTCGAGGTCAGCCCGAACAGACGTCCGCCGTCATGCGGTACCAAGCCGACGACCGAAGGAACGCCGAGAACGCGTTCCTGGTCATGGGATTGAGCCCGCAAGTACGAGGGCCCACAGCGGCTGGTTTTGTCAACCGTTGATCCTAGTCTCCACCAGAACTTATGCGTAAGTCCAGCGAGCCGATACGCCCATTCGCGCGGCAGATGCCGCAGTAGTCACAGGAACTTCTGGAAGACAATCCGCGCAGCGCTCGCAGGGCGTTGCGGCTCCGGGCCACGGTGCCGGTAGGCTGCCCTCCCGTGCCTGGGCCGCCGGCGCTGGCACCGCGCCGATTAGGATGGCCGTATGCGATTCGGGATGTTCGTACCGCAGGGCTGGCGATTGGATCTGGCCGGGATTCCCCCATCCGAGCAATGGGCGACGATGCGCGACCTCGCCCAGGCCGCAGATGCGGGCCCGTTCGAGTCGATCTGGGTGTACGACCATTTCCATACGGTTCCGGTGCCGACCGAGGAGGCAACCCACGAGGCCTGGTCGCTGATGTCGGCGTTCGCGGCCTCGACCACCCGGGTGCGGCTCGGCCAGATGTGCACGTGCATGGGTTACCGCAACCCTGCTTACCTGGCGAAGGTCGCCGCCACGGTGGATGCCATCTCTGGCGGCCGGGTCGAGATGGGGATCGGCGGCGGCTGGTACGAACATGAGTGGCGGGCATATGGTTACGGCTTCCCCAGCGCCGGCGACCGTCTCGGCATGCTGGACGAGGGCGTCCAGATCATGCGGCAGCTCTGGACGACGGGCACGGCGACCCTGTCAGGAAAGCACTACCAGGTCGACGGAGCCATAGGGCGGCCGCTGCCGATCCAGGATGGCGGCATCCCATTTTGGATCGCCGGCGGCGGCGAGCGCAAGACACTCAGGATCGCCGCAAAGTACGCGAGATATACCAACTTCGACGCCGAGCCCGAGGTGTTCCGGCGGAAGTCGGAGGTCCTCGCCCAGCATTGCAAGGATGTGGGCACCGATTTTGGTGCGATCGTCCGGTCATCCAACTTCAACATCGTCATCGGGGAAAGCGACGCCGACGTAGCCGACAAGCTGGACTGGGTGCGCGCGCATTACCGCCCGCTCATCCCCGCCGAGTCACTGGAACGGAACGTGGCGATGCTGTCCTCGGGCCCGCTGGTCGGCACCCCAGAGCAGATCACCGAAGAGCTGACGCAGCTGGGCGCCCTCGGGCTTGACTACGTGATCGGAAATTTCGTCGATGCCGCATACGACCGTCACAGCATCGACCTGTTCGCCTGCAAGGTGATCCCGGCGCTCGCCGACTAGGCGAGCAGGCCGTGGCCGGCCCGCCTGCCGAGCCATTGGTCCTCGCCCGGAGATCGGACTAACCGACTTAACATCGCGTTAGTGCGCCCTTTCTTCGCATAGATCGCTACAGAATGATCGATGGGGTGTTAATCTTCTGGCGTTCTTCCGGCTATTGAGGCTGCAGTTTGATGATATTCGCCCGAAAAGGCTCGTCTCCAACGAACAGAGACCGGCTGTGAGCACAGGCGGGACGCCGTTGCGCGCCGGGGTGCTGCACATCGAAGAGCTGCCCATGGCCGGCGACCGCAGCCTCGCCTACCAGATCATCCGCGACGCCGGGCCCGTAGTCCGTGACGCTCATGGCGCACAGATCGCACCGCGCGCGCCGTCAGCGTCAGCTGGCCGGCCCCGCTCGTCGGCTACGACCATCTTCCGCCCGTCATTGCCGCGCGGAAACACCGGGCAGCAGGATCCAGCCAGATTGCGGAGTGAGCACCCATGAAGGTAATTCCGGTCGGCCACGCCGACCCTCGCCGGGCCGGACGCCACTGCAACGCCGCGAGCGCGGAGTTATGGGTTCCGGTCAGCCTCGCCAGCGGTCGATCAGGGCTATGCTCGCCCCGCTCTTCGTGGTGCCACTGATCTCCCTGCTCGCGCTATGGGGCTTCGCGGCGAGCGTCACCCTGCTCAATGCCCTGCGCGAGCACGACTTCACCACCGAGAACCACCTGTACGGCGGCCGGGCTCAGATGCTTGGCCTGCGGCTTGCCACGGAACGGTCGCAGGTCTTCGTCTGGCTGAGCAGCAAGCAGAAGGCGCCGTTCGGCTCGCTGATAGCGCAACGCCGGGCGACGGACGCGGCCGTGACCGCGTTCCGTCGCGGCGCGAGCGCCAGGCCAGGGACGCTTCCGGCCGCTGCTCAGCGCGCTCTGGCGAGTTTCAATTCGATGCTCAGCCAGCTCACCACCATCCGGGCTAAGGTGAATGCCCACCAGATCAGCGCCATTGGTGCGTTCGAAGCGTACAACGGGCTCATTGACGACCAGTTCGAGGTTTACAGCAAGCTCGTCGTTGTCGATGACTCCACGCTCTATCAGCAGGCGACTGCCAGCCTGCTGGCCGGCCGCGCCGTCGCGATGGTCGACCGTGAGGACACGCTGGTCAAAGGCGCCCTTGCGGCCGGGCGTCACATGAGCAAGGGCGAGCGCCTGCTGTTCGCCCAGACGGTCGACAACCAGCGGCTGCTGATCGGCGACGCGCTCAAGCAGCTAAGCCCGGCTCTGGCCGCCGGATACCGCAGCGTCTACACCTCGCCGGCGTATAAGCAGTTCTCGGCCATGGAGAACCGGATCATCGGCAGCATCGGCAGTGGCGGCCGGATTCCTGTCACGCAGGCCCAGTGGACTCCAGTCTCCTTCTCCATGCTGGCCGGATTCCAGCACGCCGAAGAGACGGACCGGGCCGGGCTGGCCCTGAGCGGGACCCAGGTAGGCAACCGACTGCTGCTCCAGGTGGCGCTCGCTGGCGGCCTCGGGCTCGTTGCCGTATTGCTGTCGATCCTCTTGATGGTGCGGTTCGGCCGCAGGATCAGCCGCGAGCTGACCGGCCTGCAGCGATCCGCGCTTGAGCTTTCGACGCAGCGGCTTCCGCAGGTGGTCGAGCAGCTGAGTCATGGCGATGATGTCGACGCCTCGGCGCAGGCCGCGCCGCCCGCTCCCGGCCGGATCGCTGAGGTCGCCCGGGTGGCCGAGGCATTCTCGTCGGTGCAGCGCACGGCGGTGGAAGCGGCCGCAGGCCAGGCCAGGCTGCGCAGAGGGGTCAGCCAGGTCTTCCGCAACCTCGCCTGGCGCAGCCAGTCCCTCCTGCACAGGCAGCTTGCGTTGCTCGACCGGATGGAGCGCAAGTCGGCGGACCCGGCGACGCTTGAAGAGCTCTTCCAGCTCGACCACCTCACGACCCGCATGCGGCGGCACGCCGAGGGCCTGATCATTCTCTCCGGCGAGGCGCCTGGTCGCGGCTGGCGGGAGCCGGTCCCGGTCATCGACGTGCTGCGCGCCGCGATTGCCGAGGTGGAGGACTACACCAGGGTGAGCGTGATGGCGCGCTCCGCCGACGCCGTCATCGGCGGCGCCGTGGCCGACGTCATCCACCTACTCGCCGAGCTGATCGAGAACGCCACGACGAACTCGCCCGCGAACACGGAGGTCACGGTCAGGGCAGAGCGGGTGGCCCACGGCATCGTCGTCGAGGTCGAGGACCGCGGGCTCGGCATGAGCGAGCAGGAACTGGCCGCCGCAAACGAGCGGCTCGCCAACCCGCCAGAATTTGACCTGGCCGACAGCGACAAGCTCGGCTTCTTCGTCGTCGCCCGGCTTGCGGCGCGGCACAACATCAAGATCACCTTGCGCACGTCACCGTACGGCGGCGTGGCGGCAATTGTACTGTTGCCACGACACATCACCGTCATACCGGATATTACCGACAACGACATAGGCTCGATCGGCGGCTACCCCACTCCGCGCGAGCTGCAGACCTCGGGCTGGCAGCCCATGGGCGTAGCTCCGCCTGCCAGGCTCAATCTAGGCCGCCTCACCCCCGAACAGGATCAGGGCGACGACACGCTCGGCCTCCCGAAGCGGGTCCGCGACCCGAGCCCACCCCAGCCAGCGGGCAGCCCGGCCATGTCATCGCAGGCCGTTTCCGCGGGCGAGGCAACGCAGCCGGGAGCGAACAGCACGCCGGAAGAGATCGGCGCCCTCGTTGCGTCACTGCAGCAGGGCTGGCTGGCCGGGCGCCAGGCCCCGCAGCCAGACGACTCCTGAGCAGGGCACATGAGTCCCCGCGGCGAGAGATGGTTCGACCAGGAGGCGGGCCCGGTCGTCAGGCTGTACGCGCTGACCAAGGGCCGCGCCACGCCCGCCGGGCGAGTGCTCGACGTCGTCGACGTGGTCGTGGCGGCGAGCCCGCCCGACGCAAACGCTCAGTGGTTGCCGCCTGAGCACAGGCTGCTGCGCGAGCTATGCGGTGCCCCGGTCGCCGTCGCCGACCTGGCGTCGGAGACCGGTCTGCCGCTTGGCGTCGTGCAGGTCCTGCTCAGTGATCTGCACCGGCAGGGGCTGGTCAGCGTGGTCAAACCCACTAAAGGCAGCGCCCTCGATCAGGGCGTGCTAAAGAGCGTGCTCGAGGGACTTCGCGCATTGTAAATGGCGCGCAAAGTCTGTGGAAAAGGCCGCTTCCTGAGCCGGTGAGCGGGTATTCGTCTGGCTGATTTGCCAGGTAATAACGCCTCGCGCAGCTAGCACGGGGTAATCAGGCGCAGGTCAGCCGCGTCAGGCGCGCCATTTAGCGCGTTATCCCGCCGGTTCTGCGCGAACTTCGCGTGATCGGACATGAATGTCCCCACTACTTCGTTGGGCTCGCAGCATGACCACAGTCGCGGCAGTCCCCGCCGGGATCGCTGCGGCTTTCGCATTGCAGGCCCCGGCCGCGAGCGCGGCATCAGCCGCGAACTTTCACCCGGCGGGGATGACCAGGCTGGCGGCCGCGGGCCAGCAGCAGAGGCTGGCCACCATGCAGATGCTTCGGTACCGCCTGCCACCGCGGCTCCGCGCGTACCGCTGGGCGGCCCGCCAGAAAGGCCATCCTTACGTCTGGGGCGGCACAGGTCCCGGCTTTGATTGCTCGGGACTGGTGATGGAGGCCTACCTCCATGTTGGGATCCGGCTGCCGAGAACGACGACGGAGATGCTGGCGAGCCGCAAGCTGATCAGGGTCAGGCACCCGCGGATGGGCGACCTCGCCTTCTACGGGACCGGGCACGTGGAACTCTTCCGCCGATGGGGCTACACGTTCGGTGCCCACGACTATGGCTCGCCTGTTGGCCTGATCCACTACGGATACGGCTGGAGGCCGACCGCTTTCTACCACGTCCGCTAGCCCGCGCTCGCGGGCTCGGGCTGTAGCCGGGCAAGGACGCCGGCGTCTCCCTCGATCTCCAGGCCAGCCTCTTTCGCCTGGTCTGAGCTCAGGTGCGCCGAGATGAGTCCGAGTATGAGCTGCGGGGTGCCGCGGAGCACCAGGTCGGGGGCCGGCGTCGTGCCCAGCCTGGTGCGGACCGAACCGGCCGATACC
>Ga0209240_1000200_pt1 | contig 24413 bp, 31 predicted proteins | sample GraSoi_2013_80cm_FD_185828 | JGI IMG/M metagenome (GOLD analysis project Ga0209240, IMG submission 185828) | Grasslands soil microbial communities from the Angelo Coastal Reserve, California, USA - Sample 9_17_2013_80cm (SPAdes) (version 2) | ecosystem: Environmental > Terrestrial > Soil >...
TCTCTGGGGGCTCACTGACGCGGGCCGGGCGCGGGCTGACGTGCCAGATCGCTAAGATCGGCGCCATGCCCCCGACTCGTCCGGCCTGCTTCGGCGTGCCCTGGACCCCGGAAGAGGCCGCCGCCGTCCTCGCCCCCCGCGCCGACGCTGACCTGCTCCGCGGCCTCGTGACGCTGCTCGGCCTGCCCGAGCTCGAGCCGGGGAAATGGGACGCCGTCGACCTATGCGCGTTGCACATAGCCCTCAGGCCGTGGCTGGCGCGTAGGGTTCGCAGTGAGCGAACAGCCCATACCCGCGCGGGGTGACCATGAGCGTGCCGCTGCTCCGGGCAGCAGAACGGCGTGACGTGCCGTTCTACGGGCTGCTGGTGTGCAACGGCGGCGACGCCCGCATGTTCGTCGTCCACCACGGCCAGACGGTCGCCTGGCTGACCGAGTTCTGCCGCCAGCGCTTCGGGCTCGCCTGGGGTCCGCTGTGCCTGCGTGACTGGTCGGGCCGGCCCTACCAGCCCCATGAGACAGTGCCCCCGGAGGGCACGCCGCTGCTGCTAGCCAGCGCCTGACGAGAGGACCCGACATGCCGGCAACGGCCCCCGCCGAGCGCGCGGCGCTCGCTGACCTTGACAAGCTGAGCAGCGACCTGCGCGCGGGCTACGGCCACCGGCAGGCGCACACGGCCCGGCTGGACCAGATCGACGGCATGATCGCGAACCTGCGCAATGCCGTCGCCCAGCTCCCCGACGAGGAGATCCGCGAAGCCGAGTTCGAGGACCGGCTGCTCGCCCGGCACGACGCCGGCGAGTTCGACTGGCGCGCCGAGCCGGCGGATCATGCGGCGCGGCTGCGGGAAGGCATCGAGCGCAGGAAGGCGGCAGGCAAGTGAGCAGGTTCGGGGCGGCTGTCGAGTCTCAGTCCGCGCAGCTGGCCGGCGCGCCGGTCACCACCACGTTCAACGGCTACTTCGCTGCGCTGATCCCCGGCGCATCGGCTGAGCTCAAGTTGCGCCGCATCCTGTGGCATGTGCGCGGCCCGGCCGGCTCGGTCACGAGCGACCAGCACACGCTGGGGCTGTTCCGGCAGACTGTCCGCGCCGCTACTTCCGGCTTTACGACGACGACGTTCCAGAACCTGAGTCAGCGCGGCACTGCGTCAGTGTCGACCGGCATCGACATCACCACCGGGCCGACAGCGGGCACCGGCCCGACGATCGGCGCCAACGCGCTGACCAAGATCGGCGGCAACACCCAGGTCGGCCAGGACGTGCCGTGGGAGTTCCCCGATGACAGCTACAGCGTCGACCAGGGCACCGCCAACGGCCTCGCGATCGTCAACATCGGCAACGCGCTGCCCGCGTCGCACCTGTTCGTCGTCTCGCCTGAGATCGACGAGTAGACGCCTGAGCCGTGGCCGGCGTTACTTCGGTCGGCACGCCGGTATTCACCCGCTCTGCGACGAGTCCGATCACTAGCGTCTGGGGTGCGGGGCAGAACCGGACGGCCGGGAACCTGCTCGTCGCGGTCGTGTCAGCGATCGCGCAGACATCAGTCACGGCACCGGGTGCCCCGGCAGGCTGGGTTAAGCCGATCTCGGCGACAGCCGGCACCCGGTGCTCGCTCGGGATCTTCGTCCGTACTGCGGCCGGCGCAGACGCGGCCCCGTCGTTCAGCTCGACTCTCACGGGCACCGGCGCAATGACTGCCACGCTGTTTGAACTGTCGGGGGCAGACGCGACCAACTTCCTGCAGACCCTCGGCACAGCGACCGGGACGACAGCGAACCCGCTGACGGTCACGTCGCAAGCAGCCGTGGCGCAAGCCGGGAGCTACGCAATCAGCGGCACCGGGCTGGAACTTACTTCGGCGGCCACCGACACTGAGACTCCGGCAGGCGGCTGGTCAGCGGTCGGTGATGACAGTGCGACGAGCGACGTCGTGCACACGGCAGTCATCGTGCAGTCCGCCCCGGCTGTCGCGTCAGCTCTCGCCGGGTCAGTGACGTGGGGCGCAGCCGGGAACAGCATTACCGCCGTGCTGGCCGTGTTTCAGCCGGTTGTCGTGCCGGCTGCTGCGCGCCCTGCTCGCCGTGTCGCCGCCGTCCGGTACCGCCCCCGCGTTGCCGGCGTGCCCGGCGCCGGGTTCACCCCGGCTGCCGCCGCGCCGGCGAAGCCGCAGCCCCGGCAGAACGTGGCACGGGCAGCTACCGCCGCACGGCAGCAGCGCCGCCCGCCGGCTCCCGCTTTCCCGCTCGCTGAGACGTTCCAGCCGCTGCCCGCCATCCAGCCGGCCCGCCCCCGCCGGCCGCCAGGGCCAGGGCGCCGCCGCCCGCAGGCCGCCCTGCCGCCCGCCCAGACCCCCGCCGTGCAGCCCGCGAGGCGCCGCCTGCTGCCGCTCGTGCGCAGGCGCCCCGCCGCTCCGGTGCCGCCCGCGGTGGCGGTAGCTGCCGCAGCACCTGGCGTGACGCCGTGGCAGCGGTACCGGCGGGCACTGGCCAGGCCGCTCACCCGGCAGGCCACCGCGCCGCCGCCGCCCCAGGTGCTCGCGGCAGCCGTGCCTGCCGTGCCCGTGCAGCCGCGTGCCCGGCGCGTCATCTGGCGCCGCGCGGCCAGGGTGCCCGGGCCGGCCGCGGCGGCAGTCCCGGCGATCGCTGCCCAGCCGCGCCGCAAGCTGGCGCTGCCGGCCAGGCGCCGGCCAGCGACCGCAGCTCCGCAGCCGGCTGTGCCAGCCCCGGGGGCCCGCCGTCCGGCGCGGTCGCTGCCGCTGCGAAGCCGCCGCGCAGCCGCCTTCTCGCCGCCGTTCGTGCCGCCAGCGGCAGCGGCTCCGGCGAAGCCGGGACTGCGCCTGCGCTCACGTCTCGCCGGGCTGTTCACCAGGTTCCGGCGCGCCGCGGTGCCGCCTCCGGCTCCTGCCCTGCCGCCGCCAGCCGCGGCCCTGGCAGGCCAGGTGAGCGCCGGATCGCCGCATAGCCGCTGGCAGTCCGGCCCGGTGCACGACCGCTACGCCGCGGGCGACCCGCACGACCGCGGCTGGGAGGCCGGCCCGCCAGGGTCGCGTTACTCTACGGGTAGCCCGCATGGCACCGACCAGGCCGGCCCGCCGCACCGCTGAGGAGGCCTCCCGATGATGCAGCTCGCCTCGTCCCTGGCCTACCTGTTCGTGCCGCTCTACGGCCCCAAGGGCACCGACCTGACGCAATACGCAGTGGACCTGGCGCTGATCACCGACGCGGGCGCCGAGCCCTCGAGCGGCGACTGGCACGCCGCGACCTGGCTGTCCCCCGACGGCATCAAGCCGAAGGAGGCGGCCCTGCTGATCGGCCCGGCCGCCCAGGTGTACGCCTCCGGCGAGTACATGTGCTACGCCCGGATCACCGCCGGCGCCGAGAAGCCGGTACTCCCGAGCGGGAGAGTCCGCATCGGCGCGGGATGACCTGACGAACACCCATGGCCACGCGAACCCGAGGCCCGAATGGCGCCTACCGGCGGTCACTGAAGACTGCCGCCCGTGACCGCCGTGCCGCCGACCTTTACGGCCAGGGCTGGTCCTACCAGCGGATCGCCGACGAGCTCAGGTTCGCTTCCCGCGGCCATGCCCACGACGCGGTCCACCGTGCCTTCGCCGACCTGCCCGCCGAGGGCGCCGACCTGGGCCGCAGCATCGATCTTGACCGGATCGACCGGCTGATCGAGCAGGCCTGGGCCGTGATGCTGCGCCCCCACGTCGCGCATTCGGGCGGCAGCATCGTCCGCCGCCAGGCCGGCTGGGAGCGCGATAGCAGCGGCGAGATCGTCTTCGACGGCGAAGGCGCCCCGATCCCGGTCTACGAGGAACTCGCTGATGACGGGCCGGTGCTGGCCGCGATCGACCGCATCCGGGCGCTGCTGGAGCGCCGCGCGAAGACGATCGGCTACGACGCCCCGGCCCGGTCGCGTATCGAGGTCATCACCGCGGAGATGGTGGAGGCGGAGATAGCCCGGCTGGAGGCCGAGCATGGTGACGATCCAGGCACCCCCTGACCGGCTCCGCCACCTGCGCGACCTGCAACGGCGCCGGGCAGAGCGCAGGAAGCAGGACTATCCCTCGCCGCTGGCGCTCGCCGCCGCGCTCGACCCCGCCACGAAGAGCAGCCCGGCGCTCCGCCTGATCGATGACGCGCTCGTGGACCTGATGGCAGACGACTCACCGCACAATGCCCTGGCCGTCCTGGTTCCCGCTCAGGAGGGAAAGAGCACGATATGTTCCCGGCGGCTCCCCGAATGGGTGCTGCATATTGACCAGTCAGCGCAGATCGCGGTCATCTCCTACCAGGCCGACATCGCGATCCGGTGGGGCCGGGAGATCAAGCGCGACGTGGCCCTGGCCGAGGGCAGGCTGAACGTCACCATCCGCCAGGACTCGAGCGCCGCCGCGCGGTGGGACACCCCGGAGGGCGGCGGCGTGTACTGCACGGGCGTCGGCGGGCCGCTGACCGGCCGCTCGGTGGGCCGGCTGATGGTGATCGATGACCCGGTGAAGGACCGCGCCGACGCCGAGTCCGCGACGATCCGCGAGTCGGCGTGGTCCTGGTGGGAGTCGGTGGCGCTGACCCGGCTCGGCCCCCGCTCCCGCGTGGTACTGATCATGACAAGATTTCACGAGGACGACCTGGCCGGCCGCATCCTGAGCAGGCCAGGCCCGCTGCACTGGCGGGTGCTGAAGATCCCCGCCATCGCCGAGGATGGCGACGAGCTGGGCCGCCCGCCGGGCGAGGAGCTCGAGTCGGTGCGCGGCCGGGCGCCCGGCTACTTCGCGAACCTGCGGGCCGGGATGAGCCCGTACGTGTTCAGCGGCATGTACCAGCAGAACCCGGTGGCGCCGGAAGGCAACTTCTTCCGCCGCTCGGCCTTCCGGTACTGGCGGCACGCCGAGCCGTGGCAGGACGGCCGGGAGCGGATCGCGTGCGAGGGCCAGCTGGTGACGATGGCGGACTGCTGGACGTTCGGCACCGTCGACGTGGCCGCCAGCACGAGGACCACCGCCGACTGGACAGTGGTGTCGGCGTGGGCGGTGTCGGTGGAGGGCGACCTGATCCTGCTCGACCGCGCCCGGGCGCGCGTCCAGCAGCATGACCACTTCAGGATCGCTGACCCGCTGATCCGGCGCTGGGGCCTGGGCGTGCTGTACGTGGAGCACGGCTTCTTCGCGTCCACGCTGGTGAAGGACGCCCGCGACGCCGGGTACCCGGTGGCCGAGCTGCGCGCCGACACCGACAAGATCACCCGCGCCATCCCGGCCGCCGGGCGGGTGCACGCCGGGCGGGTCTGGTTCCCCGCCGAGGCGCCGTGGCTGGACGAGTGGACCGATGAGCTGGCGGCGTTCCCGAACGGAGCCCACGACGACCAGGTAGACACCCTGTCCTACGCGGCGCTGGTGGTGACGAACCAGTGGGCGAAGGCGCCGGACCCGCCGCGGGAGGGCCTGTCGCCGCACGAGCGCGCCATCGCCGCCGCCTACGCGAGCGCGACGGGCAGCGCGGGCAACGGGCAGCACTCGGACGGCACGGGCCAGCTGGACATCATGAACCTGGACTACTGAGTGTGGTACCCCTACCGGCGCAGAGGGCTAGGCTGTGTGGTACCCATACACGGAGGTACCACAATGGCAGTGGCCCGGTGATGCAGCCGGCCGCCTACTGGATCGAAGCGGCCAAGCGCGCCTACGTCCTGACCGGGGACCGCAGGGCGCTGAGCTACGCCGATCAGTTCGTGGAGGCTGAGGCAGCCAGCCCGGACAGCCTGATCGACAGTCTCGATATCCCTCACTGGCTGCGAGACATCTGGTTTGACCGGCTCGGCTTCGTAGGCCAGGACCAGGGCGGCATGTGGGGCTGGTCGCCATGGCATGAGCCCGTCCATGGGTAAGCGCACGAGCGTCTACCTGACAGACGCGCAGACGGCATCCCTTGCGGCGCTCGGCACGACGATGGCCGAGGTGGTCCGCGCGGGGTTCGCGGCGCTGGAGCAGCCGGCCGGACCGTTCGGCATTCCGGTGAGGGCCGACTCCCGCATGCCCGATGGCTTCGCCGCGATCGTCGCGCCCGGGAACGAGCCAGCGGTATTCAAGCTGCCCGAGCTGAAGCCCGGCCTGTACCCGTGCTGCTCGCACTGCACCCACCCGCCGACGGTCAGCGGCCACGGCCGCAGGTGCCTGCAGTGCCCGGCATGAGAGCGGCGAGGGCATGGGCAACACGCTGACCGAGAACGAAAAGCGCACCGTCCGCGCGATCATGGCAGCCACGCGCTGCCCCCGCTGCCGGAGCGAACTGGACGGCGAGGGCCGCAACGTGTGGCTCTTCTGCGCCCGGCATGGCTGCGGCGCGACCACTAAGGCTGGCACGCGATGCCGTAACTCGGCCACCTACCCGGAGGTGCGCCGCTGTGGCATTCATCTCCACGGCACCGGACGGAGGACGGCTGACCCGCTGCCGGTCACCGAATACGCCATCGAGATGTCAGGCGGCAGCATGCAGGTCCGCAACGACGCGCCCGAGGTTGAGGCGGTCTATCCGCTCGATGACTGGCTCGGCCTTCAGCTCTGGCAGGGCTCGCACGTCTGGCGGCGCAAGGTCGTCGTCACCCAGGAGTGGGAGCGGGTCACGCTGGCTGATCTGGACGCGACGGCGCGCGCCGTCTATGACGAGCAGTCCGCGCGCTTTGGCGGCGTCCCGCGCCACCGCTAGGGCTTGTCGATGCCGCGCGCATCCACGCCAGCCTGATGCTCAGCCGGCGGCACCGGCTCCATGAACTGGTCGATCACCCAGCCGACGACCCGGGAGCGGGTCCGGGGCGGCAGGGCGGTCATGATCCGCTCGATGCCGCTCATCGCGTCGATCTCCTGCCGCAGCGCTTCAGACCTGGCCACTGGCAACCCCCTCGCTGTAACGGCTGTTAGACCGCCACACTAGGCGCGTCCTCAACCTCGATGGCCAGCATCTTGTAGCCATGCTCGGAAGCGGCCATCTCCACGGCGCGCTGCTGGCTGAACGTTGCCAGGACAAGCCGTTCGCATGCGTCGCCAGCGGTGTCCTGGCCAGTGAGGCGCACAACCTGGTAAATCACCACGTTCACGACGTTGCCACCTGTTACCCCCTGGATGTCACGGCTGTTAGGACTGGACTCTAACGGGTGAGCGCTGACATGGCGTAGGGTTGCCGCTAGCGGGCATGCGGCGCCGATCAGACCGCGCGGGGGGCGTTCAGTTCAGCGCGGAGGTGCCTGCCATCGTTGCATCGGCGCCCGCGCCCCCGACGCGTGACATCGGCACCCCGGACTACTACTGGGGAACGTGGGGCCAGGGCCTCCTCTCGGAGTGGTGGGAGACCAGCGCCGACCTGATCTGGCCGACCTCGGTCATCACGTACGGCAAGATGCGGCACGACCCCCAAATTAAGGCCGTCCTGTCGGCGTTCATCCACCCGATGCTCCGGGCCACGTGGGCGGTCGACGGCGAGGGCTGCGACCCGAAGATCACCCGGCATGTCGCCGATGACCTGGGCCTGCCGATCCAGGGCGTGGACGAGCACCCTGGCCCCGCGAGACGCCGCGGCATCACGTGGCACCGGCACCTGCGGGCCGCCGCGCAGAAACTGATCTTCGGCCACTCGCTCTTCGAGCGCCGCTACGAGCTCGACGAGACCGCCGGCCTGTACCATCTCGCCTCCCTCGGCCCGCGGATGCCGTGGACCCTCGCCAACATCCACCTGAACCATGACGGCTCGGTCATGGAGGTCCGGCAGACCACCCAGGAGCAGCCGATCCCGGGTGAGCGGCTCGTCTGGTACGCGCACGAGATGGAAGGCTCCCAGTGGGCGGGGATCTCGATGCTCCGCCCGGCGTTCGGCGCGTGGCTGCTGAAGCACGAGACGTGGCGGGTGCACGCCACGTCGATCCGGCGGTTCGGGATGGGCGTGCCGACGGTGGAGACGCCGCCGGGCGCGACGCAGGCGCAGGTCACCCAGGCCCAGGCGCTCGCCTCGGCGATCCGGGCGGGCGACCAGACGGGGGCGGGCATCCCGGCCGGCTTCAAGTTCGGCCTGTCCGGCATGACCGGCTCGGTGCCGGACGCGCTGGCGTTCATCAAGTACCTCGACCAGCAGATGTCCAAGATGTGCCTGGCCGGGATCGTCGACCTGGGCCAGACCGAGATCGGCTCCCGCGCGCTCGGCGAGTCGTTCCTGGACCTGTTCGTGCTCGCCTTGCAGGGCCTGGCCGACGAGATCGCCACCGAGACCACCTCGGGCTACCCGGGCATGCCGGGCGCCGTGACGGACCTGGTGACCGTCAACTGGGGCGAGGACGAGCCGTGCCCGCGGGTCGTCTGCCCGGACATCGGCCAGGAGCACGAGCCGACGGCGCAGGCCCTGATGTGGCTGATGCAGTTCGGCGCGATCACCGCCGACCCGGAGCTCGAGGCGTACATCCGGCAGGCGTGGCGGCTGCCGCAGCGCAAGACGCCGCAGCCCGCGATCCTGCCGAAGCCGCCCGGCCAGCCAGGAACGGCACCGGGTGCGCCGGGCGTGCCCGCACCCACGCCCGCGGCGGGACGCCCGCTCCGGCACCTGCGGGCACGGGGAGCGCTGCCGCGCGCGGCCGTTCCCGGCACGCTGCGCCGCAAGCTCACCGCCGCCGAGGTCCGCGCCGGCTTCGACCCGGTGACGCTGCAATCGGACTGGCAGGCCGAGCTGGACTGGCTGCTCGCGCAGTGGACGCCCGTGTTCCGCGCCCAGCGCGACAGCCTCGTCGACCAGGTCATCGCGCAGGCGGACAGCCCGGTCAGGCTGTCCGGGCTGAAGGTCGACAGCAAGCCGGGCGCGCAGCTGCTGGCTGATGCGATGGCGACCGCGGCGGATAAGGCGAAGGCCGGCATGATCGCCGAGGCGCAGCACCAGGGCGTCACCGTCTCCGACTCGAAGGCCAAGATCAGCGCCTCGTGGCTCGGCAAGGTAGCTGCGGCTGCCGCGGCGATGGCCGGCGGGTACGTGGCCGCGCAGGCCGCGAAGTTCGCGCTGCAAGTGGCGGGCGCCATCCCGGCCGCTGACGCCGGTGACTTCGTGGCGGTCCACCTGGACGGGCTCAGCCAGCGCAGCCTCCGCGACCAGCTCGGCGCCGCCCTGTCCGCCGCGCAGAACGCGGGCCGGCTCGCCGTGCTCGAGGCGGCGCCGGAGAGCGCCGGGCAGGCCGAGTACATCGCGACCGAGCTGCTCGACGACAATACGTGCGAGCACTGCACCGCGATCGACGGCACCGTGTTCCGGTCGCTGGACGAGGCGGAGGCCGCCTACCCGAACGGCGGCTACATCGAGTGCGAGGGCTTCGACCGCTGCCGCGGCACCGTCATGGGCATCTGGGGCGGCGAGCTCTGATGGCCGAGATGCCCGCGCTCGCGACGGTTCCTGATGTCGACCTGGTCGCGGCCGGCACGTGGAACCTGTCGACGGGCGAGGCCACCTTCACGGCCGAGGATCTGGCGGCGGCGGTGGAGGCCAGCCAGTGCCCCGCCATCGGCACCCCGGTCATCAAGCTCGGTCACACCGACCCGCGGTTCGACGGCGAGCCCGCCGTGGGCCGGGTCGCGAACATGGCGCTGGCCGCCGAGGGGACCAAGATCACCGGGGATCTGGCAGGGATGCCGGGCTGGCTGGGGCCGGTCATGACCTCGGCGTACCCGAACCGCTCGATCGAGGGCGCCTGGGACTTCCAGTGCCAGATCGGCCACGTGCACCCGTTCGTGATCACGGCGCTGGCGCTGCTCGGCACGTCGATGCCGGGCGTGGGCGTTCTGTCCAGCCTGGCCGATGTGGCCGCCCTGTACGGCGTGGCGGCGAAGAGCGCACCTGAGGGCACGCCGCGCGAGTCGTGGCGGCTGAACATCTCCGGAGGAGCCATGCCAGGAACGGTGCTCGCGGCCGGTGTCACGACCGAGGACGTGCGGCGCGCCTACTACGACAGCTCATCGACGCCGTACAGCTACTGGATCACCGAGATGCAGATGGACCCGCCGCAGCTCATCGTGAGCGACGAGGCCACCTCCAAGGTGTACCGGGTGCCGGTGACGATCAAGGGCGCCGACATCACCTTCGGCGATCAGCAGGAGGTGGAGGTCGAGTACGTCGACGTGAAGGCCGCGGCGGCGCGGATGAAGGCCGGGAAGGTGGCGGCGGCGTGGGCGTCGGCCGCCTCGAGCCGCGAGGGCGTGCCCCGCAAGGCGGCGTGGGACCACCGGGCCACGGCCGGGCGGCTGGCCAGGCTCCGCATCGCGCGGGCCGCCATCGCCAGCGACACCGACGCCGACGAGAACGTGCAGAAGCTGCTCGCCAGCCTCGACGCCACCCTGGATGAGGCCAGCGAGCTGGGCGCCGGCATCGACCGCACCACCGTGTCCGAGGAAGCCGCCCAGGCGCTCGACCTGATCACCGCGGCGGAGGCGCTCGCCGACCAGCTGATGGAGCTCCTCGGCGTCTACGACCCGGATGACGCAGCGGCGGGCGGGCCGCACGGCAGCTACACCGGCACGCACTCCCACCCGCACGCGGCGCTCGGCTCGCAGGCCGGCGACATGTCCCACGACCATTCGCACGCCCACGCGGGGGATGCGAAGCACAACCACGCCCACGCAGGCGCGGGTTCGAAGAGCAAGGCCAAGACGAAGGGCACCGGCCCGGGAAGAAAGGGAGGCTCCGACGTGGAGTTCACCGATGAGCAGAAGGCGGCCCTCCGCGCGCAACTGGGCCTGGCCGAGGACGCCGAGCTGGACGAGGCCGCCATCGCGGCGGGCGTCGCGGCGCTGGCGGACAAGAACGCGACCGCGATGGCGGCGGCCTCGCGCAAGCTGCCGAGCGGCGTGATCGCCGTGGAGCAGGAGGCGTGGGACAACATGAACAAGCGGGTCCAGGCCGGCGAGGCCGCCCGCGCCGCGCAGCTGCGCGACCAGCGCGACACCGTCATCCAGGCCGCCGTCCGCGACGGCAAGCTCAGCCCGGCCCGGCGCAAGCACTGGGAGCGGCTGTGGGACGCCGACCCCGACGGCACCCGCGAGGTGCTGGCGGGGCTGGCCAAAAATGTAGTCCCGGTCGACGACATCGGCTCGGCGGGCGGCTCGGTCAGCGACGAGCTGCTCGACGAGGAGTATCGGAGTTTGTTTCCTCCATCCTTCCCGGCCAAGAGCTGAGCCCTGACCGATGGCGGAGATCATGCTACAAGGCAAGGCGGCGAACGGGCGCGTCGTCCTGGTGGACGATGCGGATGTCCCGCTCCTCTGCCACTTCCGCTGGCGGGTCGGTAGCCACGGCTACGCGGTCACCAAGGTTCCGACCGGGAAGCGCGGCGGGCGCACGGTGCTGATGCACCGGCTGCTCACCGGCTACCGGATGACCGATCATGTCAGCCGGGACAAGCTCGACAATCGCAGGGAGAACCTGCGCGAGGCGGGCGGCCAGCCGATGAACCAGGGCAACCGGGTGAAGTCGGCGGTGCCGTGCTCCAGCCGGTTCAAGGGCGTCTTCCTGTACCGGCGCACCGGCCGCTGGATGGCGGCCTGCGCGAAGGAGCACCTCGGCTATTTCGCCGATGAGGAACAGGCGGCGCGTGCCTATGACGCGGCAGCCATCAGGCGCTTCGGCGAGTTCGCGCGTCTCAATTTCCCTGGGGCGGTGACCTGAGCCATGGCCGACTACACCCCGGTTTACCTGACCGGCAGGCAGCTCACCCTGACCTGCTCGGTGGCGTGCGTCGGCGGGGACGTGCTGGAGGTCTCCGGCTCGGGCACGGTGCGGCCGGTCGTCCCATCCGCCACCCCGTCGGCGAAGGTCATCGGCATCGCCGGGGACGACACCCCGGTCAACGGCCGGGTCACGGTGTACGGCTTCGGGCCGGTGCATGAGTCAGTCGCCGACGGCACCATCACCGCCGGGGACCAGCTCACCACCGCACTGAACGCGGGGAAGCAGGTCAAGACGCTGCCGCCGTCCTCGACGCCCGCCACCGAGCCTGCCGTGTATGCGGCGGCCTCGACGGTGCTGGACATCAACAACACCCGGTCGATCATCGGCATCGCGCTGACGACGGTGGCCGACAACCTCAAGGTCCGCTGGATGCAGTTCCCGGGCTGAGGCCCGCAGAAGGAGGCCCAGGAAATGGCTGACTACACACCCGTAAGCAGCGTCAACTACGCGACGTTCACTTCTACCGCGTCCGCCACGATCACGGGCGGCCAGCTCCTCACCGCCTCGGGCAACAACACGGTCGCGCCGTCCACCACGGGCGATCACTCGGTGGGCGTGGCGCTGCATGACGCGCCGTCGGGCGGCCGGGTCACGGTGGCGATGGTGTCGTCCGTCGTCCATGAGGTCGCCATCCAGAACACGATCGTCATCGCCGCCGGGGCGCCGATCATCGCGGGTACGGCCGGGTCGGTGAACACCGGCACCCTGGCGACCGTCGCCGGGGCGGGCACCCTGCTCGGCGTCTGCCTGGCCGGCGGCACCGGCAACGCGGGCCTGACCGTCAAGGCACGGTTCATCGGGATCGGCTAGCCGGCCCCGCCTAGTAACACCCGTCAAGGGAAGGAATGACCGAAAATGCCCGGTACTTACCCGGCTGCCCCCCCGACCCTGTCGGGTGACCTCGAGACCATATCCAGGTTCCTCAGCAGCCCGACGCAGATCCGGCGGCGGCTGAGGGACTACATCGACCTGCGGTTCGTCGCCGACCAGATCCTGACCCAGCGGTTCCGCACCAGCGGCGGCGCGGCGCTCTACGAGCTGTCCGAGCCGTTCGTGACTGACCGTGCCGTGGAGGCCGTCGGCGCCGGGGCGGAGTACCCGTACGCGAACATGCCGACCGGCACGGCGGGGATCGCGTCGGTGTCCAAGTGGGGCCAGAAGGTCCCGGTCACCGACGAGGAGATCGCCCGCAACGTGTACGCCGGGCAGACCGTCGACCGCGCGCTGCGCAAGACGGTGAACTCGATCATCAAGCAGGTCGACGGCGTCGCCATGTCGGCGATCGCCTCGGCGGTGACCGCGTTCGTCCCGGCCTCCGGCACGGCGGGCACGACCGTCAGCAACTGGGGCTCGCCCTCGACCGGGCCGCGCATCCTGTTCGACATCCTCAACGCCAAGGCCAAGGTCTACAGCACGAACCTGGGCTACAAGCCGGACACGCTGCTGGTCGACGACCTGCACTACGCCTACATGATGTCCGACACCGCGGTCACCAACGCGCTGCGCCGCGAGGACAGCAACAACCCGATCTACACCGGCCAGATCGAGATCATCGCGGGCCTGACGATCGTGGTCTCGCCGTCCACGATCGCCGCCGTGCCGTACGTGCTGGACAGCCAGCAGCTCGGCGGGATGGCCGACGAGATGGACGCCGCCCCGGGCTACGCCATGGACCAGCTCGCGGTGCAGATCAAGTCCATCCGCGTGGACGCCAACGACAAGTGGGACCTGCAGGGCCGCCGCAAGACGGTCCCGATCATCCAGGAGCCCGGCTCCGCCTGCTTCATCGGCGCTACCAACCAGGTCGCGTGATGCTGCCCTTCAAGTCGCTGGATGCCGCCGCTACGGTCGGCGCTGGCGCCCAGCGGGATCTGGAGACGGTCGCCAAGGACCACACCGCCGTCATCGTCGACACGGGAGCAGACCACAGCGTTGCCGTGTCGGCGATCCTGGAAGGCTCGCTGGACGGCGCTACCTGGGTGCTGCTGGCGAACCTGGCCCTTGGCGCAGGCAACCCGGGGCCCGTGGTGGGGACAGCCACGGCCGGGCACTGGGTGCGCTTCGTGCGCGTCAACGGGATCACCGTCCCCTCGGGCCGGGTCCTGACCGCCTGGATCGCAACCCACGCCGACGAGGAGGACTGATGGCTGCCAAGCCGAAGGAGTACCAGGTCACGGCCCTGTACGTGACGTTCAAGACGCAGACCTCAGACGGCATCCGGTACGTCGGCCTGTACCAGAACGCGCCGGTCCCGGCCGACGTGCCGCAGGAGCAGCTGGATCACCACCTGAAGATGGGCCTGATCCACGAGAAGGGCTGGACGCCGCCCGACCCGGCGGACACCAGCGCGCAGCAGGCCGCCTCCTACGCGGGCGGGCTGCTCGCCACCGCCGAGGCCGACCTGGAGCGGGCACGCAAGGCCCGCGACGACGCGGCAGCCGGCGTGGAGCGGGTGAAGGCCGCCGAAGCTGAGAGAGCGAAGGCGGAAGCGGAAGCAGCGGCCGAGCAGGCCGCGGCGGAGCAGGCGGACGCCGATGCCCGGAAGGCCGCCGAAGCCGAGGAGGCCGCCCTGGCGAAGCCGTCCAGGGCCGCCGCGGCCAGGGCCGCAAAGGGAGGCTGATCAGTGGCGGAGGCGTGGGCGCCTGCCCTCGACGACGTTGCCCGGCACATCCCGCGGCGCACGCGGGACACGATGACGCCGGGCAGCGACGCGACGCTGGGCACGTTCACCGCCTCCACCACCCCCACCGACGGCCAGGCCCAGTCGGTCATCGACGACGCCTGCTCGGCCGTGCTCGCCGCGGCAGGCCCGGTTCCGGCGACGGGGCAGCCGAACGCGCCGCTGGTGCAGCAGGCCGCCCGCACCGCCGCCGAATGGCGGGCGGCGGCCGATATCGAGATCGCCTACCCGGTGCGGGACGCCGACGTGCGGGTGTTCGACCAGCTGAACCTCCGCGCCGATGCCGCGCTGCGGACGCTGCTGAACGTGATGGCGCAGACGCAGACCGGCGCCATCGAGCCGGTGCCGCTGTGGATGAGCCCGGACCCGCCGCCGTGGGCCGACACCAGCCCCGGCTCGGGCACCCAGACCGTCCCGGGCTTCCGGGCCGGGTGATCGCGATGCCCGCGCAGCAGGACATCCACGTGGTCTGGGACGAGGCCGCGGTGAAGGCGTGGACGGAGCACAGCCCGCAGTGCCAGGCCGCGCTGGCCCGCCTGGTGGCCCAGATCACGGTGACGATGAAGGCCGCCATCCCGGTCAGCAAGGTCCAGACGGTCTACGCGAACCCGGTGGTCTCCGGCCCGGGCGTGACCCGGCATCCGGGCGACCTGCCGCTGCGGCCGTCCGGTTTCCTGCGCTCCAGCGTGCATGCGCTCCGGGTGCCCGGCGGCGACATCCTGATCGGCCCGACCGCGCCCTATGCGGCCTTCGTCGATCAGGACACCCGGCCGCACATCATCCGCTCGCACGGCACCTGGCCGCTCCGCAACCGGGCCACCGGCCAGGTCTTCGGCCAGGTCGTCCATCACCCGGGCACGACCGGACATCACTTCATCGAGAAGGCCGCCGCGTCAGTGCAGGGGGTCCGCCTCCATGTTTGACTCCGTGATCTACCCCGGCACTGCCGGGATCATCCGGCACATCGCGCCACAAGCGTCTCTAAGCGCCTCAGCAGTCCCGCCCTCACCTGTGCCCGTGCCGGATGCTGCCCGTCAGCCTGGCGGTGGCACGCGCGCAGGCACAGGCCAGTTTGCAGGGCTGCCGTGCTAGCCGCCGAGCAGGCCGTCCGCGACTGGGTCAACAGCAAGCAGAACCTGGTCGGCACCGGCAACCCGCTGTCGATGGGCGCCTTTCTGCGGATGCAGGCCAGCCCCGGCGACGGCGCCTACGCCATCGTGCAGCGGCTGACCGGCTCGAGCGACCTGGTGGCCGAGCAGGACAGCAACCTGTGCGCCGCGCTGATCGCGTTCAGCGTGCATTCGGCCGCCGAGGATGTCGCCGAGCGGGCCGCGGCGGCGCTCGCCTCGGCGGTCGAGCAGCTGACCGGCAGCCCGGATAAATGCGGCGGCCCGGCTGCGCCCGTCACGATCCTGGTCGCCGACAAGCTCGCCGGGCCGGTGGCGATGCCGCAGCCGCCCGACGGCGGGGAGCCGTACCGGTTCGACGTGACCGCCGAGTTCACCCTGGCCGCAATGTAGGAGGAGCAAACAGACATGGCAGCACTCGTCCAGACCGTCTGCAACCGGTCGACCGGCGCCGACATCAGCGCGTCCTCACCGGGCCTGGTCGCGGCGTCCGCGGCCGACACGTTTCCCGCCGGGCCGAACTCGTTCCTGCGGGTCAAGAACGGCAACGCCGCCCCGTGCGTGGTCACCGTCACGCCGCCCGCCGCCGGGGCGCCGCTCGGCACCACCGTGGCGCCGCTGGCGCTCCCGTCGGTGGCCGCCACGACCGGCGACCGGATCTTCGGGCCGTTCCCCGTCAACCCGTTCGCCGACGCCAACGGCAACGTCAACGTCACCTACTCGGTCACGCCGACAGTGTCGGTCGAGGCCCTGCTGATGTCGTCGTGACCGCGATGGCACCCAAGCAGGCCAAGCAGCCGCCGCCGTTCTGGATCGCTGACCGGCCGCTGCCCGTCGCCGGCGAGATGGGCCTGGAGGCCATGCACGCGCGCGCCTTCAACGAGGGCGACCGGGTGCCCCACGAGCACGTGGAGCAGTACGGCTGGCAGGACCACGTGCACGCGCCGGGCGACCCGCCCGGGCCTGACAACCCCGGCGGCCAGCCGCCAGGCAAGGAGTGAGAGATGGCAAGGGGCAACCCCGCCGCCCTGGCCCTCGGGCCTGGTTACCTGTACCTGGCGCCGCTGGGCACCGCCGAGCCCGTCGACCTGATCGCGCCGATGGCGTCAGTCAGCCTGGCCTGGGCGGGCCTCGGCTACACCGACGGCGGGACGACGATCAACTACCAGCTGAACACCAGCCCGGTTGACGTGGCCGAGGAACTCGACCCGATCAGCAACGCCCCGGACGGGCGGACGGCGTCGGTGGACTTCGCGCTGTCGGAGATCACCGCGACGAACCTGAAGCGGGCATTCAACGGCGGCACCATCACCGGGGCCACCGGCTGCGTGTACTTCGAGCCGCCGGACCTGGGGTCGGAGCTGCGCGTGATGCTGGTCTTCGAGGCCGAGGACCACACCGAGCGGTGGATCTTCCGGCAGGCGTTCAACGCCGGGCAGGTCGCGATGGCGCGGCAGAAAGGCGCGACGAACGCGACCATCCCGGTGTCGTTCATGCTGGAGAAGCCAGCCAGCGGCCTGCGGCTGTTCCGTGCCATCATGGCCGCACCGCAGCGGCAGTGACCTGCCGCCCTGAGCAAGGAGGCAGGCATGGCAGCCAAGCAGCGCGCCGGGCAGGCCAGGGCACGGCAGTCCCGCCCGGCACAGCAGGTGCCGCTGGACCCGCGGAACCGCCGCAACCTGGGCTCGTTCTCCTCGGAGAAGCCGGGAGACTACGAGCCGGACCTGAACCCGCTGGAGGGCATCGAGTTCACGCTCGATGGCGAGCGGTTCCGGTGCCTGGGCCAGATGGACATGCTCGACAAGAGCGAGCTGGCGCTGCTGGCGCTGTCCACCACGGAGATGAGGAGCCCGCAGGGCGTCGCGATGATCAGCCAGTTCCTGCAGCTCGCCTTCGGCAGCGAGGAGTACCTGCGGTTCAAATGGCACGTCCGCAGCGAGAAAACCCCCGACGAGACGGTCGTGGCCATCCTCAAGAAGATCAGCGAGGCAGTGGGCGTGGGCATCGAGGCCGAGACGGGCCGCCCTACCCGGCCGCGCTCATCCTCCTCTCGTGGGCCATCGGAGACGGACGAGCGAGTCTCACGGGTCATCTCGCTGGCCGGCGGCGACGTGACTGTGGTGGACGCGGAGGCCATGGCCGATCAGACCGGGTAGCGCTGCTGCGGGGCCTGCCGCTGTGGCAGGTGTGCGACCTGGCCGAGGTGCTGTGGCGGCGGGAGCAGGAGGCGGAGGACATGCTGCACCTGCTCGCCGGGCTGGGCGGCGGCGAGGACTACGAGACACCCGCCGACCGGATCGCGGACGCGCTCGAGACGGCAGGCCCGGCCCGCGACCCGGAGGCCCGGCGCGCCGAGGTGGCCCGGTTCACGCTGATCGCCGGGGGTGACGGGTGACCAGCTTCGCCGAGGCATTCGTCCGGCTGCACGTGGATGGCAAGTCGCTGCGCGAGGACACCGTCAAGGCACTCAAGGGCGCTGACACCAAGAAGGCCGGCGCGACGGCCGGCCAGTCCTGGGCCAAGGGATTCGGCAGCCAGGCCAAGCACGTGTCCAACGTGATCACCTCGGCGATGGCGGGCGGGGCGCTGACGGTCGGCGTGGCCAGCGTCAAGATGGCCATCGGCTTTCAGGAGGCCATGACCACCCTGTCCACCGGGGCCGGCGTCGCCGAGAAGGATCTGCGGGTCATCGGCGACGGGATCAAGAAGATATCGGTCCAGACCGGCACCACGACCGACCAGCTGATCAAGGGCGAGTTCATGATCGCCTCGGCCGGGTTCACGGGGGCGTCGAGCCTGAAGATCCTGCGGGCCGCCGCGGAGGGCGCCAAGACCGGCAACGCCGATCTGGCCACCGTCACGGACGCCGTGACGACGGCGATGAAGGACTACGGCGTCGGTGCCGGCGGGGCGACGAAGGTCACGAGCCAGCTCGTGGCGATCGTGTCGCACGGCAAGACGCACCTGACTGACCTGGCCACGTCGCTGTCGAAGATCCTGCCCACCGCCTCGAGCCTGGGCCTGTCGTTCGGCCAGGTCGGCGGTGCGATGGCGACCATGACCGGCGAGGGCGTCAGCGCCCGGCTCGCCGCGACGCACCTGAACGTGGCGCTGCTCGCCATGGCCGCGCCTAACTCCGTGGCCGCGAAGACGATGGGGGCGCTCGGCCTGTCCTCGCAGAAGCTGTCGGACACGCTGACCAAGAAGGGCCTGATCGCCGCGCTCGGCCTGGTGCAGAAAGCCGCGCTGAAAGCAGGCCCGCAAGGTTCCGCCGCCTATGTCGGCGCGATGAAGGCCATGATGGGCGGCTCGGCCGGCCTGGCCGTGGCGCTGCAGCTCACCGGCAAGCACATGACTACCCTGGTCGCCAACACCAAGGCGGTCGGCGCCGCCTCCGGCGATGCGAAGGGCCGGGTGCAGGGCTTCGCGCTGGTGCAGAAGGACGCCGCCTTCAAGCTGGCCCAGTTCAGCGCCGAGGGCAAGGTGGCGGCGATCAACATCGGCGAGAAGCTGCTGCCCGCCCTGACCTCAACGATGGGGTTCGTGTCCGGCCACACCGGGCTGGTGCTCGGCATGGCCGGGGCGTTCGCCGGGCTGGCCATCGCCGTGTCGGTCGGCACCAAGGCCTACGAGGGGTACATCCTGATCTCCAAGCTCGCCGCCGCGACCAGCGCCCGCCTGTGGATAACGACGCTGGCCGTCCGGGCGGGCGACATCGCGCTGGCCGCGGGCGCCAAGCTCGCCGCGGCCGGGCAGTGGCTGCTCAACCTGGCGATGGACGCCAACCCGATCGGCCTGGTGGTGATCGCCATCGTGGCGCTGATCGCGATCTTCGTGGTGCTGTGGGTCAAGTGCAAATGGTTCCGCGACTTCTGGAAGAGGCTGTGGCACGACATCACGAACTGGGCGGTCGACGCCTGGCATGGCATCCGCGCGGCGGCGCTGGCGGTGTGGGACTGGCTGAAGCAAAACTGGCCGCTGCTGCTCGGCATCCTGACCGGGCCGATCGGCCTGGCGGTCGCGCTGATCTTCAAGTACTGGGACAAGATCAAGGCCGCCACAGCCGCGCTCATCACCAAGATCACCGGGTTCTTCGCGCCCGCCGTGCACTGGCTGTTCGACGCCGGGAAGAATCTCATCACCGGCCTGTTCAACGGCGCCTGGAACATCATCAAGGGCGTCGGCTCGTGGGTCGCGAAGATCGGCGGGGCGATCATTAACGCCGTCAAGTCGTTCTTCGGCATCCACTCACCGAGCTCGGTGTTCTTCGGCCTCGGCACCCACCTGATGACGGGGCTGTTCAAGGGCATGGTCCACGGCGCGGGCGGGCTCGCCAAATGGGTGGTCAGCCAGATCAAGAACATCGGCGGGGACCTGCTGTCCGCCCTGCTCGCCCTGCTCGGCTTCGGCGGCGGCGGCGCGAGCGGGTCGCCAGGGAAGGCGGCCGGGACGTATGAGCAGTACGCGGCGTCGATCATGCCGTCCTTCGGCTGGTCGCCGCGGGAGATGCAGGCGCTGATCCCGCTGTGGAACCAGGAATCCGGCTGGAACCCGAACGCCCAGAACCCCACGTCGACGGCGTACGGCATCGCGCAGTTCCTGGACAGCACGTGGGCGCCCTACGGGCCGAAGACCTCCAGCGGGTACAAGCAGGTGTTCTACGGCGAGGAGTACATCCGCGACCGGTACGGCGACCCGGCCGCCGCGTGGGCGCACGAGCAGGCGTTCAACTGGTATGGCAGCGGGACGAAGTCGGCGCTGCCCGGCTGGGCCGTAGTCGGCGAGAACGGCCCGGGCGCGGAGCTGATCCGGCTGCGGGGCGGCGAGCCGATCATCCCGCTCGGCAACCGGTTCGATAAGGGCGGCTGGCTGCACGAGGCGGTCGCCGGGGTCGGGCTGCGCTCGGGCCAGGGCTACGCATTCCACGCGGGCGAGGCCGTCACCAGCGAGCGGGGCCTGGCCGACCTGGCGGCCCGGATCGAGGCGCTCGCCGGCAGCCGCGTCGTCAACCTGGGCGGCGTCGTGGTGCGGGAGCAGGCCGACATCGACCTGATCCAGCGGCGCATCGCGTTCGCGCTGGGAGGCTGACCGTGATCACCGCCATCACGCTGTTCGACGACAAGCGGGGCACCAGCTACCCGGTGAAGCCCGCCGCCGGGATCGCGTTCCAGGGGATGGAGGTCACCGCGTCGCCGCGGACCGCGGAGAACGACCTGGCGCTCGCTGACGGCACCGACGATGAGACAGCGTTCCTGGGGTCCGCCGCGGTGACGATGGACCTGACGGTGCTCCATCCGGGGACGCGGGCAGTGCTTGACGCGCTGGCGTCGTATCTGGTGCCGTCAGCCCGGCCGCGTCTCGTCGTCTCTGATGACGAGTGGGTGACGGACCGGCAGCTCGTGCTCCGGTTCGACTCGCACGCGCATCCCATCACGATCCAGAAGGGCCGTATCCGTGAGGTGCAGCTCGCGTGGAAGGCGCCGCGGGGCTGCTGGGAGGACACCGGCATCCAGCAGTGGACGATCGGCGCGGACGTGCCCGACGTGACCGGCTTCCCGCTGATCGCGGGGCCGGGCGGGAACTGGCTGGCCGGCGCGAACTCCGGGTCGGCGCAGAACGCCGGCTTCGAGGGCGGCATCGGCACGTGGACGGGCGCCGGGAACGGCACGCCGACTGCGACGGCTGCGCAGGCGCACAGCGGCACGGGGGCGCTGCTGCTCACGTCGGTCGCGGCCGGCGACATGACTGCTGCGCACTGCCAGGCGGCGAACATCGCCAGCCAGGGCATGCCGTGCCAGGCGGGCGACTCGGTCCCGGTCGGGACGTGGAGCCGGGCAGTCGTGTCGCCGCGCACGTTCAAGGCGGGCGCCCAGTTCTACGACGCGGCCGGCGTGGTGATCTCGACGCTGTACGCGGCCACCCCGCCGGTCAACTCGACGACAGCATGGACGCAGCACACCGGCAGCGTCACCGCCCCGGCCGGGGCTGCGAACTGCCGCAAAGTCTCGACTGCCGTCGCCACCGCCGCGGCGGCCGAACAGCACTACTTCGACGACGAGAGCCTGCAGCCGGGCAGCGCCGGCGTGCAGGTGAACGACGCGCTGGGGTTCCGGTTCCCGGCGAGCACCGCGCAGGCTGACATGCTGATCACCGCGTCGGGCACGCTGCGGCCCCGGTGGACGGCCCGGCTGTACGGCCCGGCTGTCGGCCCGAAGCTCACCCGCGACGACACCGGACAGACATTCGACTTCACCGATGCGCTTGTGCTCGGCCCCGGCCAGTACGTCGAACTGGACTTCCGCGCACAGACGGCGCGGCTGCTGTCCGACCCGAATCAGTCCGTGATGGGCCTGGTCAACTTCGCGAGCTACGACTGGTTTCCGCTCGACCCCGGTCAGGCAGCACGCATGCGGTATCACGCGACGAGCGGCACCGCGCCCGGCTCGGTCGCGCTGATCACCGCGTACCCGGTGTGGATGCCGTAAGAAAGGGACAACCCCCGTGACCCTCCTGAAGCCGCTCTTCCTGCAGCCCGCCGCCGCTGACGCCGAGATCGACTACCCGGGCAGCGAGATGCGGCAGCTCCTGCGCGCGATCGCCGGCGACACCCGGGAGGGCGCGATCGCCCCCGCTTCGGCGATCGTCGTGCAGCGGGGCGCCGGCGCGAACTTCTCCGTGGACGTGGGCGCGTTTCAGGCGATCATCCGCGGCGACGACGTGTCTGATCAGGGCGCGTACCTGATCACGAACACAGCGACTGCGAACGTCGTCACGCCTGCCGCCCCGGGCTCGGGCACGCGCACGCACCGGCTTATCGGCCAGGTCCGCGACAAGCGCGCCAACGGGTCGTACGCCACGTATGACTGGATCCTGTCGCTGCTGCAGGACACGGGCGGCGGCCAGCCCGCTTTGCCGAACACGGCGCTCGACCTCGCCAGCATCAGCATCTCAGCCGGGCAGGCGTCGGTGACGAACGCCAACATCGTGCAGAACTATGGGGTGCTGCGGTCGCTGGGGTTTTTCGCGTCGATGCAGCCGCAGAAGTCGGCGCAGATCAACGCGGGCGCGTGGAACGTCTCGGGCACGTGGACGGACTTCTCCAACGCGAACTGGCCGGCTATCACCTTCACTGTCCCGCCTTCCGGCAAGGTGAAAATCACCATCTCGGCAGCGCTGACCGGGCTGCTCGGCGGCAATAACGGCCTTGTGTCGTACCGGATCTCCGGCACGGACACGCGTGGCGTATCGGAGAGTACCGGCGCCGGCGGGTTCGTGGGCACGAGCGCGTTCATCGGCGCCTTCGAGCGCACCTACCTGTTCGACAACCTGACGCCGGGCGGCACGGACACGGTGACTCCGATGTGGCGGTGGGTCGCTGCGGGCGGCGGCACAGCGCCGATTGATCTCGCTGAGGGGCTGCTGCTCGTCGAGCCGGTCCAGGTGTAGACGTGCCGACTATCGCCCTGACGGGCTCGGGGAACTGGATCGCGCCGGCGGGCATCACCGGCACGCTGCGGGTGCAGTGCTGGGGCGGCAACGCGTCCGGCGGCGGCACCGGAGCCGTGATCGGCTGGAACGGCGGCGGCGGCGGGTCCGGGGAGTACGCGGAAGAGGCCACCCTGGCGGTCACGCCGGGGCAGTCATTCGCGTACGCGCAGGGCGCCGGCGGCATCGCGGCGAACAACGCCGCCGGGCACGACGGAGCCGACACGAGCTTCGGCACAGTCGTCGCGCACGGCGGCAAGGGCGGCAAGACGCAGCAGTCGTCTAACGCGGCCGGGGGGCTGGGCGGCACCGGGTCGGTCAACTCGATCCATCACGACGGCGGCGCCGGCGGGGCGGGGACTGTCAGCGCGAACAGCGGCGGCGCTGCGGGCGGGGCGGGCACCGGGGCGAACGGCAGCAGCGGAGCCGGGATCACGGGCGGCGGCGCGGTGACCGGGGGAGCTGCCGGGCCGAACGGCACGAGCACCGGCCCCGGCACAGCGGGGACAGCGCCGAACGGGACGACCACGGGCGGCTCAGCCGGGTCGGGGGCATACAGCAACACGGCTGCTGCGCGCAGCTCCGGTGCTGGCGGGGCGGGGCAGATCCTGGTGACGTACTCGACGTCAGCGACGCCCGTGCCGTACGAGGCCGGGTCGGCCGGGGTGTCGGCTGCGGGCGCGACAGCGGTGACGATCACGCATGCGACCGCGCCGGGTGACGCCATCGTGGTTGCTGCCTCGACGCCGCCGAATGCAGCTCAGCAGCCGCAGGGCGTCTCAGATAGCCAGGGCAACAGCTACATGCTGGCCGGGCAGGCGGGGAACCTGTCGGCGTGGGTCGCTGACGGCCCGGTCCCGCTGCACGACTCCGGGCAGGTCCGCAAGTTCTCGTGGCTCGCCAACGGCGACAACGTGCACACGTGGTTCGGCTCGGACCCCACCAGAGTGCAGACGTTCTTCAACAACACCAGCGGCTACCTGATCGGCTCCGACCCGACCACGAACCCGGTGCAGGACGCGCTCGCCGCCAACCCGGTGCTCAAGTACACGTGCTACCTGCAGTTCCTCGCTGACGTGACCGGGGTGGCGCAGACCAACGCCGGGGTGACGTACAGCCCGCGCGTGATCCTCGCCGCCTTCAAATGGGTGATGTACGACAACGAATCGTGGGCAGACACGCCGCTCAACGAGGCGCAGAACCCGTGGGCGTACATGCAGCTCTTCGCGCAGCTCGCCCGCCAGCACGGCTACAAAGTGATGCTCGTCCCGGCCCGTGACCTCGGCGCCGTCTCGGGCACGGTCCGCCCGAAGCTGCCCGGCGAGACGCTGAACGCCTGGTTTATCCGCACCGGCCTGGCTACCACCG
>Ga0209240_1000201_pt1 | contig 24313 bp, 22 predicted proteins | sample GraSoi_2013_80cm_FD_185828 | JGI IMG/M metagenome (GOLD analysis project Ga0209240, IMG submission 185828) | Grasslands soil microbial communities from the Angelo Coastal Reserve, California, USA - Sample 9_17_2013_80cm (SPAdes) (version 2) | ecosystem: Environmental > Terrestrial > Soil >...
GGAATTGATCTCCGGACATCAGGGAGCGCCGCTCGAAACCGGATCGGCTATATGGCGCAGAAATTCTCGCTCTATGGAGATCTGAGCGTGCGACAAAATCTGGACTTCTTCTCTGGTGTTTACGGGTTGCAAGGTGAACGCCGGACTTCTGCGATCGATCGGATGATTCATGCATTTGGTCTCGAGAACTATTTAGGTAACCCATCGGGACAGTTACCGCTCGGGTTCAAACAGCGCCTGGCCATGGCTTGCGCGTTAATGCATGAACCGGACGTTCTATTCCTGGACGAACCGACCTCCGGAGTAGATCCGATTACCAGGCGACAGTTTTGGTTGCATATCAATGGATTGGTAGACAAAGGCGTAACGGTCATGGTGACCACCCATTTCATGGATGAAGCCGAGTATTGCGACCGCATCGGGTTGGTCTACCGCGGGAAACTGATCGCCCTCGACACACCGGAATCCCTGAAGCGCAGCGTCCAATCCCCGGACCTTCCCGAACCGACTATGGAAGACGCCTTCATTCAGATTATCAAACGTTTCGACGCCGCCAATGGCCAAGATAAGAACAATCGCAGATGAACGCAGATTTAAATGATCCGCAGATTACACAGATTACGCAGATTATTTCCTAAGGCCGATTACTGTCAGGGAGCTAGAGACCCTGTATCCGGCCATACGGTTTCTATTGGTCGCTGGCGTCGTCGGACCCAAGAACGAAATCTGCGTAATCTGTGTAATCTGCGGATAATCATCTCTCTGCGGTTGAGTAAGTATCCGGAGGTGCAACCATGAAACAGAAAACTCTGCGGTTCAGTTTTAGGCGATTGGGTGCGTTGGTGCGCAAGGAACTGATTCAGATAGTGAACGATCCTAGTAGCATCCTGATTGCTTTCATTCTTCCAGTCATGTTGCTGTTTCTCTTCGGGTACGCGGTCTCCCTAGATTCGACTCGGGTACGTGTCGGTGTAGCCCTGGAAGAACGCACCCCGGAGTCAGAGAATTTGTTGACTACCTTGCGTAACTCAAAATATCTGGATGTGACCGCCAGCTTCGATCGCGGTTTTCTGGAGCGAGAAATGGTAGCAGGAAGATTGCGCGCTCTTCTGGTGGTTCCGATTGATTTCTCGCGACGGCTTCATTCCCCGGGCAGCTCAGCACCGTTGCAGATCATTGGGGATGGAAGTGAACCTAACACCGCGGCTTTTGCCGAGGCTTACCTGGAATCGGTGGTGTCGTTATGGCTCCAACAACGGGGCCTGGAGACCGGGGCGCAAATGAATAGCCTGATCGATGTAGAAACCCGGAACTGGTTTAATCCTTCTCTGGAGAGCAAAAACTATCTGATCCCCGGTTCCATCGCCATCATTATGACCATGATCGGCACCCTGTTAACCGCGCTGGTAGTGGCTCGGGAATGGGAACGCGGCACGATGGAAGCACTGATGGCGACACCAGTCGCGATTCAAGAACTGGTTTTGGGAAAGCTGATCCCATACTTTTTGCTTGGGTTGGGATCAATGCTGTTCTGCACCGTGGTTGCGGTATTCATCTTCCACACCCCTTTGCGTGGATCGATATTCTCGTTGTTTCTGGTTACGTCCTTATTCCTGGCCGGCGGCCTCGGTCTTGGCCTTTGGGTATCTACGCTTTCTAAGAGCCAGTTTGTGGCCGGCCAATTCGCGATCATCCTCGGATTCTTGCCCGGCTTTCAACTTTCCGGCTTTCTATTCGAAATTTCGAGCATGCCGAAGATCATCCAATTTCTCACCTGGCTGTTCCCCGCTCGTTATTTCGTCCAGGCTCTGCAAACCATCTTTCTCGCCGGCGACGTCTGGAGAATTGTGCTGTTTAACTCCCTGGTGCTGGCGGGCTTCGCTACCCTCTTCTTTATCTTGACGGCCCGAGTTACCCATAAACGCCTAGCGTAGAAATTTAACCGCGAAGGCAAGGCCTTCACGGTTAAATTTCTATGTGGCTAAGAATAATTACACTGATTCAGAAGGAAGTGTTGGCGGTTCTGCGTGATCCGAGAAACCGGATGGCGCTGGTTTTGCCGCCGATTTTGCAGTTGTTTTTATTTTCATTCACTGGGACGCTGGAGGTTAAGCATGTCGCGCTGGGTATTTGGAACCAGGACTACGGTCAAGTGTCCAACGAGTTGATTCAGCGGCTTGGCGCGTCCCCAAATTTCGGGCACGTGGAGTTTGCGCATTCGCGCCAGGAACTACAGCAGATGATCGATGAACAGCGCGTAATGTTAACGATTACGTTTTTGCCGGATTTCTCGAGAAAGTTTTCGGAGGATACCACAGCGCCACTACAGATGATTGCGGACGGTCGCAAGTCGAACTCCGCCCAGATTGCTCAAGGATATGTCAGCCAAGTGGTAAACCAGTTTGTTAGCGAGCAAACCACAACCAGCAACGCTCCTAATGTACAGGTGGTGCAGCGCACCTGGTTCAACCCAAATCTTGATTATATCTGGTTTACCTTACCCTCGCTGGCGGTAATGATCACTTTGCAGATCTGTCTAAACGTAACTGCCATGTCGGTAGCACGAGAACGAGAGATGGGAACATTCGAGCAGTTACTGGTGTCACCGATGCAACCATTGGAGATCATGACGGGTAAAAGTATTCCGGCCCTGATCTTAGCGCTGATGGAAGTGACCGTTTTTATTTTGATTACCGTGTTCATTTTTCGGATTCCGTTTCATGGCTCGGTCCCATTCCTGTACTTAAGCCTGACCGTGTTCATTATTTCCATGATTGGCATCGGGTTGAGTATTTCCTCGATCGCGTTAACTCAACAACAAGCCATGTTAGGGATAATGACCACGCTACTTCCGGCTACGCTGCTTTCCGGCTATGCTGCCCCAATCGAGAATATGCCGGGTTGGTTGCAACCGCTGACCTATGCAGATCCGCTGCGATATATCATGGTAGTGATCAAGGGCGTGTTTCTAAAAGACATGCCACCCCTGGAAATTTTGAATAATACCTGGCCCATGGCGATTATCGCGGTGTTTACGCTCAGCTTGGCCACTTATTTATTCAGACGGCGTTTATCGTGAGAGACGGACAAAACCTAAATCTCACACAAAGCCGCAAAGAGAAGACGGATTTCACAGCAGGTCACAAGCGGCATCGCCGCGACCAAACACAAAGAAATCATTTACACAAGAAGGCCACAAAGGCCGCAAAGAAATTCCTTAGCAAGAATTTAAAACCGACTGTTCTGTATCTATTCGCTTTGTCTTTGCGACCTTCGCGGCCTTGTTGTGAATTATTTCTGTCTTTGTGACCTTCTGTGAAATCTGTCTTTTCTTTGCGGCTTTGCGTGGGATTTTTTGTTTCCTATTCTCGCAGTGGACGTAGATCGGGGTCGTTCAACGCCATCGCTTTGAAGTTTTCATCTATGGCGATCGCTCTCTGCAGATAGAGCCGGGCTTTGTCCAAGTCGCCTAGTTGGGCATAGTAGCAGGCGAGATTAAAATGGATGGTCGCATTCGCCGGGAACTTCTGGACGGCGGCGCATAAAATAACTTCGGCGGCGGCGAGACTCTGAGCTCTCCGGATGGCAAAAGCTAGAGCAATATACCAATCGGCCGCATCCGGGTCTTTTTGGATCAATCGGTCGGCGACTGCCGCTGCCTCGGACCATTTTCCCCATGATTGATAGACCTGTAACCAGGTAGCCAGAACCGGGACATCGTCTTTACTGGACTCGGGCAGCTCCTCAAGTTCTTCAACCGCCTCCTGATAAAGGCCGAGTTCGGCAAACCCGCTGGCAGCCGTCACTTTTCGCCGAATCTGAAAAGCTTGCATCGTCCGCAAATCCGCCTGCATTTGCCGACGATGCAAGCTGCGACACTAGAATACTCCGTATAGGCCGAAGTATTCTACTGCTTTTTTAGAGCAATTTAGGATGGGAAGGTGAGTGAGCTCGCCGAAGTCCTATCAACGGTCTCCATGTGACGCAAAAGAAGACGCCGGCGTCAGTCGGCGCCTTCTTTTGCCATAGCCTGGATCGTTTCAAGTGCATGCGCCCGCCCGCAACGCTTCGCGTAGCGATGCGGGCTGGGCACTTGGGAACGATCCAGGCTGGCTAGATCCAAGTCCCAGTGGGGATAACCGCGTTCTTGGGGATCACCACCACGCCGTCGCGGATGTAATAGTTCGGGCCATCCTCGGTAAACGCTTTTCCGTCCGGAGTGATCACGACCCCATCGCCAATCCGGGCGTTCTTATCAATGATCGCCCGGTCGATCACGGTGTTCTTACCGATACCCAGTGGCGGCGCATCCGGGCTGGGTTTCGGATGATCGTCTTCATAGAAATCTGCTCCCATGATCACAGAGTTCCGAATAGTGGCGCCGTTCTCAATCACGCTGCGAAGGCCGATCACAGCACGCTCGATATGAGCGTCTGAGATGATACAGCCGTCAGCGATAAATGCGTGTCTCAAAGTAGCGGCATTGATCTTACTTGCCGGCAAGAAACGCGGATGCGTGTAGATCGGAGCTGATCTATCAAAGAAATTGTAAGGAGGAATCGTGTCAGTGAGGGCTAAATTTGCTTCGAAAAAGGCCCCGATCGTCCCTATATCTTCCCAGTACCCTTGGAAGATGTAGGCCATCACTTTCCGCTTCTGCAGAGCTTCAGGTAGGATGTGCTTACCAAAATCATCCATGTCGTTATCGAGGGCATGGAGCAAATTCTCCCGGTTAAACACATAAATCCCCATCGAGCCCTGATAAAGCTCGGCATCTGGCGATAGGCCTAGGTCCTTTAGCAGTGGCGCCGGGATTATCAATTCATCCAATAGCTTGGGATCTTTCGGCTTTTCTTCGAACCGGAAGATTCGCCGGTTGGCGTCGCTATGCATAATGCCGAAAGCGGAAGCGGCCTTTCGATCGACCGGCGTAGTGCCTAACGTGATATCGGCGCCGCTGTCGATGTGTTGGCGCAGCAGATCGATGAAGTCCATCCGATACAGTTGGTCGCCGCTCAAAATCAGGAAGTACTCAAATTCGCCTTCCAGAAAATAACGTAGGTTCTGCCGGACCGCGTCGGCCGTTCCTTGATACCAACGCGAGCCTTCCGGCGTCTGTTGGGCCGCGAGAATCTCAACGAAGTTATTCGAGAAATTATCGAACTTGTAGCTCGCGTGGATGTGCCGGTGCAACGAAGTGCTGTTGAACTGGGTCAACACATAGATATGCCGAAGCCCGCAGTTTAGGCAGTTGCTGATCGGGATATCTACCAAACGGTATTTGCCACCTAGAGGGACCGCCGGTTTAGCTCGATCTTTGGTTAAGGGAAAGAGCCGAGTACCGGCGCCGCCGCCCATGACGATAGCTAAAGTCTTGTTCTGAAGGGAGGATAGATCCATAGCTTCTGACTAACCTCGCCTGAAGCTCGGTTATGACAAATGACAAATGACAAATGACAGATGACAGATTGGCTGCATGGCCCCGCGTCCGGTAGGGCGAAAATCTCGGCGCGCCCAAGAGTTTTTTTCGCCCCAGATCTCAGCGCGCCGGATTTGAGCCGTGCGTGGACGTTGCATCGCCGAGATTTTCGCCCTACCCATGCCGCTAATTTGTCATCTGTCATCTGTCATTTGTCATGCCCGAGCTTTAGGCGAGGGCCCGGGCTTGCACGCGGTGGAAATCTTTGCCAGGATGCCTTTTCTCTTATTTTATGTGCGGAATCATCGGTTACATCGGACAAGTCGAAGCCACACCGATTTTAATGGATGGGCTAAGACGCCTTGAGTATCGAGGATACGATTCCGCTGGTATCGCCTTGGTGGCCAATGGGGCGATGCAGATCCGGAAATGCGCGGGTAGGATCGGCAGCCTGGCTCAGTTGATTCAAAAAGAACCGCCGCGGGGTTCGCTGGGGCTGGGGCATACTCGCTGGGCGACCCATGGCGCGGTTACGGACGAAAACGCTCACCCCCACGTGGATCAATCCGGAAAGCTCGCTCTGATCCATAATGGAGTGATTGAAAATTTCCAGGCGCTCCGAGACCAGCTTCTCGGACAGAAACATCAGTTTCGCACCGAAACCGATACCGAAGTCCTGGCTCACCTGATTGGACATATCTTTGATGAGTTGCCCGGTCCGCGAACGAAAGAAACGTTGCTGGAAGCGCTTCGCCGGGCTCTTAAGCAGGTCAACGGCACTTATGGGTTGGCATTGATCCATTTGGATCTACCAGACGTGATATTGGCAGCTCGACGGGGAAGTCCGCTGATCTTGGGAATCGGGAAAGGCCAAAACTTTGTGGTCAGCGATGTGAGCGCGATTGTGGGCCACACTCGTGACGTTGTTTACCTCGATGACTATGACCTGGTAACGATTGAACGGGATCACTTTGATATCGCCTCGCTCGTCGGCACCGATGCCAAGTTTCAAGTCAGCAAAGTCGAATTCACTAGTGAGGATGCAGATCTGGGAGCCTATCCGCACTATATGCTCAAGGAGATCTTTGAGCAGCCGAATGCGATTCGAGATGCCATGCGGGGACGCCTATCATCCGAAGATTCCACGGCCAAGCTAGGCGGTTTAAATATGTCATCGCGAGAGCTGCGCGAGGTCGAACGGATCGTGTTGACGGCATGCGGTTCAGCGTTTCACACCGCCCTGGTGGGAGAGTATCTGTTAGAAAACCTGGCGCATTTACCAACCGAATGTGAGTTCGCCAGCGAGTTTCGTTACCGGAACATGCCGATGAACAAAGACACTTTAGTCTTTGCCATTAGCCAGAGTGGAGAAACCATCGATACCTTGGCCGCCTTGCGGGAGAGCAAACGGAAAGGTCATCGCACGCTCGGGATCTGTAACAACGTGGGCAGCACCATCGCCAGAGAAAGCGATGGCGGTGTCTATATGCATGCTGGCCCGGAGATTGGGGTGGCTGCGACGAAATCGTTTACTTCTCAGATCACCTGTTTAGCTCTGCTAGCCCTTTTATTAGGCCGAATCCGGCATTTATCTAGCGCCCAGGGGATAGAAGCGATTCAGGCACTGGAAAGTTTGCCGGATAAAGTTCGCCAGGTTCTCGCTGAAACCGACAACATTCGGGAGCTAGCGATTAAGTATGCTGACTCCGCAGGATTCCTCTTCTTTGGCCGCCAATACAATTATCCGATCGCGCTCGAGGGCGCTCTCAAGCTAAAGGAAATCAGCTACCGATTTGCCGAAGGACATCCGAGCGCAGAGTTGAAACATGGAGTGATCGCGCTGGTCCGGCCTGAGGTCCCGTCGATTGTTATCGCTCCTGAGGACGCCGTTCTGGCGAAGAACATTAATGCCATCGAGCAGATCAAAGCCCGTAAAGGCAAGGTGATTGCTATTGCCACTGAAGGCCGAAAAGATCTGGCTCGGCTGGCCGACGACGTGATCTACATCCCGAAGTGCCCCGATTTTGCTTCACCCATTCTGACGGTGGTTCCGCTCCAGTTATTTGCCTATTATCTTGCCGTACATCTCGGATGCGACGTCGATAAACCGCGCAACCTGGCAAAGAGCGTGACGGTGGAATGAAGGTGAGTGTCTCTCCGGAACGCTTCGGACTTGTCCCGAAGGGACTGTAGGACTCAGCCCGGGGTTTTAACCCCGGGTGGACATCCAAATCGCGAACCGCCCTATCAGGGCGGCAGAGATCGGTTCCAAATTTCGTTGGTTCGACCTATGCTCCGTAACGCCTATTCTACCGCCCCTTTTTGGGGCGGGCGATTCTTCGATCGGTACCCGGGGGTTAAAACCTGGTTAAAACCCCGGGCTGAGTCCTACAGTCCCTTCGGGACAAAGTCCGACGCGATCTCTCCCTTGCGGTGCAAGGCCCTTCCTCTCTTGATTTCCCAACAAACCGGCAGCAACGTTTTAGATACTGTTTATATTGATGTAAGGCGGGTCTGGCGCCGGGGTGCAGTTCGTTTGAGCTCATGCATGAGGCGCAGCCGGCGTCGCCGTAAGGATGAACTTCACCGGTGCAAGGATAGAACCGTCGAACCATTGAGATTGGAACATTATTTATAATGGCTGTGCATCCTTCTGATGAACCGACGCCTGATTCTGGTGACGCGCTTGAAGATTTACTGAAGCAGTTGTCGCCGACGAGCCGCCGCACGTTTCTGCGGAGACTAGCCTCGGCAGGTGTTACCGCAGCTTTACCTGCCACGGTTCTAGCTGAGACGAGCCCCGAACCTCCAAAACCGGCTCCTTCGAGCTCTGCGACGCCGGCTAGCGTGGTTCCGGCTACGTTGGAGGTAAATGGGAAGTCCTACCCGATTGAAGTTGAAGCTCGGACCACGCTCCTTGATTTTTTGCGTGAATCTTTAGGTCTCACTGGCAGTAAGAAAGGGTGTGACCATGGCCAATGCGGCGCCTGCACCGTTCTGGTCAATGGGCGTAGGATCAATTCCTGTCTCACTCTTGCGGTGATGCACGAGGGCGACAAAATCACTACTGTCGAAGGACTTGCTCAGGACGGTCAGCTCAGCCTTCTGCAAGACGCTTTTATCAGGCACGATGCTTTCCAATGCGGCTTCTGTACCGCTGGACAACTCTGTTCGGCAGCCGCTTGCTTGAACGAAGGACACGCCAATAGCGAAGGCGAGATTCGAGAATGGATGAGCGGTAACCTCTGCCGGTGCGGCGCTTATCCGAATATCGTGGCTGCGATTCAAGAGTTTCACCAACAGACGCCGGTAGCCGGACAAAGCTAAGGGATATGAACAACTTTGCGTATGTCCGGGCGAACGATGTGGATTCCGCATTGGCTTTGATCCGGAGTCGACCCAAAGCTCGTTTCCTGGCCGGCGGCACCAATCTTCTTGATCTTTGGAAGATGGGGGTGGAACAGCCGCAAACGGTAATCGATATCAGCCGGTTGGGTCTGACGGATATCGCGGCGCGACCTGACGGTACCGGCCTCAGGATAGGTGCCTTGGCCCGAAACTCGGACGTAGCCGGGCATCCCCTCGTAGTAAACCAGTATCCGGTTCTGAGCCGGGCACTATTGTCAGGGGCTAGTCCGCAGTTACGGAATGCGGCTACGGTGGGGGGCAATTTGATGCAGCGAACGCGCTGCCCTTATTTTTACGACCCAGCCTTTCCCTCATGCAACAAGCGTAACCCGGGTTCGGGGTGCGGCGCGCTCAACGGTTACAACCGGAACCACGCTATTCTCGGACACAGCGATCAGTGTATCGCTACTAACCCGAGCGATATGAATGTCGCGATGGCTGCGTTGGAGGCTCAAATACGGGTCATTGGTCCCGATGGTGAACGGGTGATTCCAATGGGTGAATTTCATCGTCTACCAGAGGATCATCCCGAGCTGGACACCACTCTTCAGCCTAATGAATTAATTACAGCGGTCGATCTGCCTCCGATGGCGGATACCAAACATGCTGTTTATCTCAAAGTGCGAGACCGATCCTTGTATGCTTTCGCGTTGGTCAGTGTGGCCGCGTGTTTGGCCATCGAGAATGGAGTGATTGGTTCCGCGCGAATCGCCTTAGGTGGGGTAGCTCATAAACCCTGGCGGGTACCTGAGGCTGAAGCTTTAATGCAAGGGGTCAGTCCGGACCACTCGATTTTTGAACGGGTAGCCGATCGCTTCCTGCATGGGGCATATGCCTATCGCTACAATCGATTCAAGCTAACCCTGGCCCGCAGAAGTATCGTGCGAGCTCTAACCGTGGCCGCCGCCGCTTCCTGATTTATGGCGCAGAGCAATCCAGTTTTAGGGACTCCACGCCAACGGGTTGACGGCAGGCTGAAGGTTACGGGTGCGGCGATGTACGCCGCTGATTTCAAAGTCGAGCGAATGGCTTATGCCTGTTTGATCCAGAGTACCATCGGCAGCGGGACCGTTGTGGGGATCGATCAGAGTGAAGTCGAGCGATCCCCGGGTGTAATTGCAATCTTAACTCGCCGGAACGCGCCGAAGCTCCAGCCGTTGCCGGAGGAGCTGACAGCGAATGGAACCCCAGGCGAAAGCCGGCTCCCTTTCCAGGATGACCAAGTTTATTTTCAAGGACAACATCTGGGCGCCGTGATTGCGGAGACCTTTGAACAAGCGCGCCAAGCCGCCGCTCTCGTAAGGGTCCGGTATCAACCCGGGGAGTTACGCTTAGATCTTCAAGGATTAGCCGACCAGGCGCTTGAGCCACGACTGTTCGGAGACAGGCTTAAGCTGCAAGACAAACGAGGTGATGTGGATTGGGTGTGGGCCAACATGCCGCAGGTCCGCCTGGTTGACGCCACTTATACGACCCCGATCGAAAACCATAATCCCATCGAGCCGGGGGCAGTGTTAGCCGCGTGGGATGGTTCGGACCATCTGACGCTCCATCTCTCAACGCGAGGGGTTGACCTTACCCAGAAAGTTGTTGCCAGTGCGTTCGGTTTGGCCATCGAGAATGTCAGGATCATTTGTCCATTTCTAGGCGGACACTTCGGATCAAAAGGCTTTAATTGGAGTTACTTTCTGGTGGCCGCAGCTGCCGCCCAGCTGGCTGATCGGCCGGTTCGACTGGTGCTGACTCGACCCCAAATGTTCGATTCAATGGGACAGCGGGCACGCACGATTCAGACACTTGGGTTGGCTGCTGACGAAAATGGGAAACTCGCCGCTCTGAAGCATTCGACGTTGACCCATTCCTCCATGATTTATCAGTACACCGAGCCTTGCGGGAGCTTAACCCGGCTGGTGTACGCTTGCCCCAACGTTCAGATCAATCATCGTTTGGTTCAGCTCAGTTACCCTACTCCCTGTCCGATGCGGGCGCCGGGAGAAGCAGCCGGATTCTTTGCGCTTGAATCAGCCATGGATGAGCTGGCAGTAAAATTGAACCTTGATCCAGTTGAGCTCCGAGTCCGAAATTACGCGGAGAAGGATGAGTTCGACCAGCGCCCCTGGTCTAGCAAGCATCTTCACGAGTGCTACGATCGGGGAGCGACCAAATTCGGTTGGTCATCTCGCAACCCTAAGCCCGGCTCGACGCGAGACCCGGACGGCAGGTTATTAGGCTGGGGGATGGCGACGGCCGCTTATCCAGCGAATCAGCAGCCGGCAGCCGCTAAAGTCATTCTGGTGAACGATGGCTCCGTTATCGTTCGGAGCGCCACGCACGAAGCTGGTACTGGCACTTATACAGTGATGACTCAGTTGGTTTCAGACACGCTCGGACTGCCAATGGAACGAGTCAGGTTCGAGTTAGGGGATACCCAATTTCCTCCGGCGCCGGTTAATGGAGGCTCCTGGTTGACTGCCAGTGTGGGGCCGGCGGTGATAGCAGCTTGTACTGCGCTTCGGGACAAGCTGATTTCTTTGGCTGTTGATGGACCTGCCGCTGCGCTCCCGGGTGTCGCTCGCGCCGACATCGTTATTGCTGATGGTCGGGTGAGCAGCTCGAAAGATAACTCGCAATCGCTCTCGTTTTCCGACCTACTGGCCAAGACCGGCAACCAAACTCTGGAGGCGGATGGGAGTGCCAAACCCGGCGATGCCTATCAGAAGCTCGCCTTCTTGTCATTCGGCGCCATTTTTGCAGAAGTGAGAGTTGACCCTGATCTCGGTGAGATCCGGGTTACCCGCATCGTCGGTGTCTATGATGTAGGCAAAATCCTGAATCCGATGTTAGCTCGCAGCCAGATCCTCGGCGGAATCACCTTCGGCATTGGGATGGCGCTGATGGAGGCAACAGTACCGGATATGGCGACCGGGCGGATGGTGAATGCGAATCTAGCAGAATACTATGTTCCGGTGGCCACCGATGTTCCACCCGATTTCACAGTCGAATTCCTCGATATACCGGACCCAAATATGGCTGCGAACGGCGCCCGTGGGTTAGGCGAAATCGGTATCGTAGGTACACCAGCAGCGATCGCTAACGCGATCTACCATGCGACCGGTAAACGGATCCGCGATCTACCGATTACACCGGATAAGCTGGTTTGAAGGAGTGCAAGGAGTCCGAGGAGAGAATTCAGGAGCCGGAATCCAGGAGTCAGGAGCCTCGGGACGATAAATGCGCCAGAGCTGGAACAGCCTTTCGAAGTAATCAACGGATTGTTTTTTGAATTCGGTATCTCGCGAACCTCTCTAGTTAGACGGCTCCTGTTCCCAGCACGCGCTTTAGGTTGCGCCTCCTAACTCCTCAATTTCTGGCTCCTGGCTCCCCTCCTTGAACTCCTTGTACTCCTCGGACTCCTTGTACTCCTTTTGCGTGCCTAGCACGAAAAGAGGCTTGCTCTATTTGTTCCACGCGGGACAATGGCGGCTCATATGAGGAGGCTGTTCTGTTTGGCTGCATTAGCCATGGCTGGCTGTTCGTCCGATCCGTTGGGTGCGCGTGATCCTTTGAATGGGCATGATCCCTTGAATGGGCGTCTGGTCGAAAATGGAGGGTCCGCGGAGCAGGCGAATTATCCCCCGGAGACACTAAAGGAACAGACTTTTGTTCTTTCCAACCCGGTTCCTTATCAGTCCAAGCGCGACGCTACTTCGGAAGATATTCGCACCGCATCGAAGCTAGCCATCAAAGTTGTGCGATCGACTGGCAACAATGGCTTAATTGCGGTGCCAGTTAGTTCCGCCCAAGGAACCACCACGCTTGCGGATGTCATGGTATACGACACTGCGCGGCACGCGCTGGTGAACAACACTGTCTATCGATTTAGCTATACGCCGCCGCCGGGTCAAACCCTACAGCTTGACGACATCATGGCCGTTTTTCGATCGTCAGCGGAGTAGGCGGCGTGATCAGTGATTAGTGGTACAGGATTTTACCAATAACCTGTCACCAATCACGTCTCATTCCTTCTCCAGTTCTTCCGCTACTCGATGCTCGATCTCGCCCATCTGGCCCGGGTCGCGTTTGGAGATTAGGTTGAGCTCGACGGCTAACGCATCTAGTTCCTCGCCACCCGCCATCATCTGGAGCAGGTTTTCGCGATTGGTTTGCTCGCGTTTGAATGTGCCGTAGCTGCGTCCGCGGTTCAGTACCGTGAAGGTGTCACCCACAGCCCACGCGTGATGGACGTTATGGGTAATAAAGATCACGCCGATGCCCTTTAATTTAGATTGAACAATATATTTCAGTACTACCGCGGCTTCCTTTACCCCAAGAGCAGAGGTCGGCTCATCTAGAATCAGCACTTTCGCACCGAAATAAACCGCCCGAGCAATCGCCACTGCTTGGCGTTCACCGCCGGAGAGCGTTCCTACCGGCTGATCCGAATCACGGATCTTGATACCGATTTTTCGTAATTCTTCTTCCGTGACCTTGGCGGCATACTTCGAATCAAAGAGTTGAATTGGACCGAGACGTTTTTTCGGCTCGCGACCGAGGAAAAAATTTCGGGTAATACTCATCAGCGATAGCATCGCTAAATCTTGGAATACCGTAGCAATGCCCTGGTCCAAGGCTTGACGTGGCGAATTGAACTCTACCGGCTTGCTTTCAAAGAAGAATTCGCCCCGACTAGGGGTATGCACACCGGAAAGAATTTTAATCAGGGTCGATTTACCGGCCCCGTTATCGCCGAGCAGGCAATGGACCTCGCCCGGATACAACTGAAAAGAAATATCGTCTAGCGCGATTACCTTTCCGAATTGTTTCGAAATGGCTTTTAGCTCGATAATCGGATCCATGAGGTTGATCCAAAGGTTAACGGCTGCGCAGTGCGCGCTGCCGAAGGTAATTATTCAACAGTACGGCGGCAAGGAGCATGCCTCCGAGGACCGCACGGTACCAATCAGTGCTGATCCTGGTGAACACAATACCCTGCTGAACCATACCCAGGATGAGCGCACCGATCGCCGTATCCGCCGCTCAATAAACATCCGCCGATAACCGCCGCCGCGATCGCCTCTAGCTCTTTCTGTTCCCCGCGCAGGACATCCGCAGAACCGGTGTCCAAGACTTGCATAACGGCAAGCAAGGTTGCCCCGACCGCAGTTAACATAAAGAGGGAGATCTTCACCCTGGCTACAGGGACACCAACATTCCGAGCTGCCCAAGGATCGCCGCCGGCTGCAAAGACCCAGTTTCCGAACGGTGTGCGGAACAGCATCCAGCCGAGTATCAGACTGAGGCCGAGCCACCACCAGATCGAAATCGGTACACCGAGCGGTCGACCCATGAATAACGGTGCGAGAAAATCGCCTTCCGTGTAAGCGCTTAGGCCCGAAGCCCTGGTGACATTGGTAAACAGCAGGGTGAACCCGATAGTCAGCCCGCGGAGCAGGAACATCGAAGCCAATGTGATAATGAAAGAAGGAAGCCGGGTGGTGATCACTAGCCACCCGTTGATGTAGCCGACCACGAGGGAAAACAGAAAGGCGACGATGATCGATAACCAAAGCGGCCAACCGAATTGGGTCACAGTCAGAGCGATGATCATACCGGCTGCGCCAATCATGGAGCCAACCGACAAATCGAATTCCCCCGCGATCATCAGTATCGATACGGCAACCGCCACAACTCCAACCTGGGCCGCGACCTCCAGGTAGTTAATCGTCCCGTTGAATGACAAAAACCCTTCACCAGCCACCGAGGCGAAAAAAAGAAAAATCCCTACCGCAGCCACAAAGGCGCCAAGCTCGGGCCTCGTCAGCAGTTTGCGAAAGTTCACGCGTCCAATCCAGTTAAAGGGTTCGGCAGCCGCGGCCACCGAACCCTTGAGAGTTAACTAACGGATGCCTTTCTTGGATAAGCCGATTACCTGAGTCGCGTTATCAGGAGTCACGAATCCTGGTCCGGTTAAGATGCTTTCGTTTGCGGGAAGAAGTCCGTACTTGATGTAATTGGCCATCACAACAACCGGGAGGTACCCTTGGAGGAATTGCTGTTGATCAATTGCGAAATCCATCTGTTTCTTCGCGATCGCCTGCAGCACAGTGGGGGATAGATCGAAAGTGCCGAACTTCACTTTTCCGGCCAGGCCGGCATTTGTGATCGCCTGAAGAGCTGGCTCAGCTCCCGCAGGTCCAAGGGCTAAGATCCCCTGCACATCTGGGTTCTTCTGCAGGTACGCTGAGACGGCGTTGCGCGCCTGCGTAAAATCCATCGTCACGGCCAGTACCTCCGCCGATGTCCCCAAGCCTTCGGAGAATCCCTTAGCTCGCAGGTCGAGCGCCACATTGCCAACCTCCTGGTTGATCACCATTCCTTTCTTAACGCCGTCAGCAGCCATGCGCTCCCCCGCTTTTTTACCAGCGTATTCCTCCTCTTGGCCGATGTGCATCAGGCATCCAAGCTTCTTAGAGACATCGGAACCTGAGTTGATCGAGATAACGGGGATTTTTGCTGCAACTGCAGCTTTGATCGATTTCCCTAGCGCATCGGCATCTGGGATCGAAACGATCAGGCCATCGGGCTTGGAAGCCACGGCTGCGTCGATCAGTTGGGACAGTGCCACCATGTCGAACTTTTCCGGTGCGCGATACTCGACGTTAGAGTCGGTATCTTTGGCTGCCTGCTGGACCCCGTTTTTTACGACAACCCAGAATGAGTCGGACACTTGACCGTGGGTAACCACGATAATGTGAGGCTTCTTTTGAGCTATGGCCGACATTGGGATAGCTAAGGTGGCGAGTGCAAAGGCTGCGGCTATGCGCAGGTTAGTAAGTTTTGACATATGGGATAGGGCTACTGGGGGTTTTTGTTTGGGGGAGCAGGGTCGGTGAAAGCTTACACAGCTTCAGCCACGGCAGCGTCAGTTTGAGTTCCGGTATCGGCAGGAACCAGCTCGTGCGCCACCCCCCGCTTGTTAAAAGCTTCCACGAAAGTCTTCGGGATATTTGAGTCGGTAATGATCAGCGAAACCTCTTCGAGTCGGGCGTATGTCGCCAGGCAAGCGTGCCCGAACTTCGAGGAATCCGTAAGAACGTAGGTTTCGTCAGCGGAGCGGATCATCGCGCGCTTCACCTCCGCATCGAGAGGATTCGGCGTACTATGGCCGTGAGTTAATGTCGTACCCGACGTTCCCAGGAAGGCCCGGTCCGCATGAAAGTCTTCCAGTGTGCGGACCGCCACGGGACCGATCAAAGTTAAACTGTGATTTCGTACCTGTCCTCCTACCAAGAGCAGCTCATAGCCGGCGCGTGCTAGTTCCAATGAAGCCGGAACTGAGTTCGTAATTACAAATAGGGATCGGAACCGTCCCACTAACGCCGCGGCCAACGAAAGCGTCGTGGTGCCGCCGTCCAGGATAATCGTGTCACCTTCGTGGATTCGTTCTATCGCCGCACGGGCAATCCCTTCCTTTTGGCCGGCCTTCAGTTGAACCCGTTCAATAAAAGAAATATTGAACCGGCTCCGATGCGAGAATACTGCCCCGCCATAGGTGCGTTGCAAAAGACCTTGTTCTTCCAATTCCGCGAGATCTTTTCGAATCGTGACCTGGCTCACTGCAAACCGTTCGGCCAGGTTCTCGACCTTCACGTTACCCTCATGTTCGAGCAGACGAAGGATCTGATGCCGTCTATCTTCGGCAGTCGCGAATAGAGTTGGATCGGGTTCCGGTTTCAGAGTGCTTTCGATTTGATCCTAAATTGAAACAAACAGAGACCCCATTTTCAAACGGAATTTTCGGAATTCGCGATCCACCTCGCCTAAAGCTCGGCAGAATGATCAATAGCCAATAGCCGATAGCCAATGAGATACACGCGGCATCATTGGCTATTGGCTATTGTCTATCGCCTATTGAACGAGCTTCAGGCGAGTTCTTTGCTTTCCCGCTGCTCCGGTGCATCGTTGGTGTCCATGAGACAATTTTTGCTCCCGATCGGGGTTGCCTGTTCGGCTCTTTTTCTCGTGGGCCCTGGTCAAGCCAGTGTGCCTTATTTAGAAGCAGCACCGGCAACGAGTAAACAACCAGTTACAGACGATTTGGGCGGTATCTCAGTGCGAGATGACTATCGCTGGTTAGAACAGTTGAACGATCCAAAAGTCAAAACGTGGGCGGAAAAGCAAAATGAGCGAGCGCAAAAGTTCTTGGGAGCGCTTCCTGGTCGATCCCAATTAGCCGCCCAGATAATGAAACTAATTACTTCTGCACCGCCGAGCCTCGCATTTCTCCAGCCGGTTGGTGATAAGATTTTCGCTTTCAAGATTGATCCCGCCAAACAACAGCCGTTTGTCGTGGTTCTAAATTCGGCTGACGATGCCAGCAGCGAGAAAGCCGTTTGCGATCCTAACACCCTCGATTCTACCGGAGCGACCTCTATCGACTGGTTTGTTCCATCGCCTGACGGTAAGACCGTTGCTCTGTCCCTTTCTAAGCATGGTACCGAAGACGGCGATCTATGCTTCTTCGATGTCGAAACCGGTAAACAACTGCCGGACGTGATTAAGCATGTGCAATTCCCTACTGGTGGCGGAAGCGCGGCCTGGACCAAAGACAGCAAATCGATTCTTTATACGCGCTATCCTAGAGAAGGTGAGCGCCCGGCGGAAGACCTGCATTTTTATCAGCAAGTTTATCTCCACAAACTCGGCGCGCCGGAATCAGAGGATACCTATTCTATTGGTAAAGAGTTCCCGAAGATTGCGGAGGTAGTTCTCGATTCGAATGGTGACTCAGACTACATCGTCGCAACGGTTGAGAATGGCGACGGTGGTGACTACGCGCACTTTGTTTATGGTCCAGATCAGACCTGGCGCCAGCTGACCAAGTTCGAAGACCAAATAAAAAACGGTGTGCTCGGATTTGGTTCCGCGTTCTATGCAATTTCATTGCAAGATGCGCCCCATGGTAAGGTCGTAAAGTTTGCCCTGGATAATCCGGAAGCGAAGCCTGAAGTGGTAGTTCCGGCGGGTGAAGGTGTAATCCAAAAGATCGTCGTGACCACTGACCAAATGATTGTCCAGACATTGGTAGGTGGACCTTCCGCGCTCGACTCGTACAACCTCGACGGTTCGGATCACAAGAACGTACCGCTTCCGCCCATCTCTAACGTTGCGGGCTTAGGAGCCGGTAAGAACCTCGTTCTGGTTGAAATCGGCAGTTATACGGAGGTTGCCAAATGGTTCAAATACGATGCCGGAAGCAATGAATTGGCCGCGACGAAACTGAGTTCGGAAGCGCCGGTGAACTTTGCTGATCTGGAAGTGACCCGCGATTTTGCCATCTCGAAAGATGGTACCAAGATTCCTTTGAACATCGTTCATAAGAAAGGGATTCCGTTGGATGGGAGTCATCCGACCATTCTTTACGGTTACGGTGGATTCGGAGTCAGCGAAGTCCCCAGGGTGCGATTAGCGTACCGTGCTTGGTATGACTTGGGCGGGATTTTTGTCGATACTAATATCCGTGGGGGAGGCGAATACGGCGAGGAATGGCATAAGGGTGGTAACCTCACCAACAAACAGAATTGCTTCGACGATTTCGCTGCCTGCGCCCAATATCTAATCGATCATAAGTACACTTCTAGTGCTAAGCTCGGCATGCTGGGCGGTAGCAATGGCGGTCTTTTGATGGGAGCGATGATCACCCAGCATCCCAGCTTGATGCGAGTCGTTGTGTCCCAGGTCGGTGTTTACGATTGTTTGCGGACCGAGTTCTGGCCAAACGGTGTCTTTAATACGACTGAGTATGGCAGCGTAAAAGATCCAACTCAGCTCAAGGCGTTGTTAGGTTACTCGCCCTATCAACATGTGGTCGATAAAACCAAATACCCGGCGATCCTCATGACAGCTGGACTGAACGACGGTCGGGTAGCTCCCTATAATTCCTTCAAATTCACCGCCCGGCTGCAAGCTGCGGCTGCGCCCGGAAATCCGATCCTGCTCCGAGTTAACGCGTTTGGTCATGGTATCGGGAGCTCTTTGGAGCAACAAGTTACCGACGTAACTGATCTTTTCTCGTTCTTTTCCTACGAACTCGGCACCGAACCCGGAGCGCAGAAGGTCGCGGAGAAGGGGAAGTAGTGAAAGGTGAAAGGTGAGAGGTGAAAGGTGCGGCGGTGCGGGCCGCCGCAGAAGAGTGATTTGTGCGGAATAAGCGAATCATCCAGGGCATCCGCTATTCAGACCAATGCGATCTGGCTTCTTAGGAGAAGAGCAAACCGATTGCAACCGGAAAAGATGAAGATTAGTTGATGAGACACCATGAGCGCGAATCGACCGGACGAGGAAACGGGTGACGACCAGGACCGCCGCTCGGAAGAAGAAGTAGACGAAGCACTCGAGGAATCTTTTCCCGCTAGCGATCCACCCAACTTTACGCGAGGGGAAAGAGACCGAGGTAACCAGTAATCAGTAATCAGTGGGGCAGTAATCAGTAAGGAGCCAGGAGCCAGAATCCAGAATCCAGGAGCCAGGAGATTACGCGTGGGGCGTGACGGCGTAGTGCCGCTATGATGACCCAGCCCAAAATTTTTTCGACCTATTTCTCAGATTTCGTAGACCTAAAGCCCAATGGCTCCAAGCGCGCTCTTGGCTCGAGCGTCTCGCGCTGACGCCCATACGCCGTCACGCCGACGAACGCCCATACGCGTCTCCTCCTGGCTCCTAGATTCTGGCTCCTGTCTCCTTACTGATTACTGCCCCACTGATTACTGATTACTGAATCAAGCTGCTCGTTTCTTCGAATTCTTGAGGCTCGCTTGCAGGGCTTCCATCAGATCCACCACTTTGCCGGCAGGAGCTTTCTTCGAAGGTGCTTTGCGTTTCTGGCCTTTGGCCTTGTCCTCAATCAGTTTCTTTACGTCTTCCGCGTAGGTGTCACGATATTTGGCGGGCTCGAACTTGCCGCTGAGCTCTTCGATCAATCGCTTGGCCAGAGCGACTTCGTTTTCTGAGATCTTATCTTTCTCCGGGATGTGTAATTCATCCGTAGCCCGGATCTCGCCGGCGAATCGGAGCGTGTTCAGCAATAGCACATCGCCCTCGGCCTTGAGCGCGCAGAGATGCTCCCGATTACGCAGCACAAATTGTGAAATCCCCACCTTCTTCGACTTTGCCAGTGCATCCCTCAACAGAAGATAAGGTTTGCCCGCCGATTTCTCGGGTTCCAGGTAATACGGCGTATCGAAGTAGTAACTCGCAATCTCTTCTTCAGAAACAAATTCGTGAATATCGATGGTGGACGACTTCTCCGGCGACGCCTCTTTCAATTCATCGTCACTAACCACGACGTAATTTCCGTCCTCGAGCTCATACCCTTTCACGATTTCATCGTAGGGTACTTCTTTGCCGGTAGACTCAGATACCCGTTTAAAGTGGATCCGAGACAGGTCTGCCTTGTGGAGCATATTGAAGGAGACCGATTCCCGTTCGGTCGCGGAATACAGACGGATCGGGATGTTAACCAGCCCGAAGCTAATGGCTCCTTTCCAGATCGATTTCATGCTATTGCGACGAACGTACGCTAGGGAAAACGACACTTCGCCTCTTTCTAATTAGGACGCATAAATTTTTAAGGTTGCGAGTTCTTTTTTAAAGACTGTGAGGGAAACGTCTCCTCGATGGACGCGATGGAACCTTGTCTCGTGCCATCTTCTGTCTCCTAGATTCTAGCTCCTAGCTCCGTATCTTGTATTCCCACCTTCGACCGACCCCAATATATTGGGTTGATTCGGAGATGCATAGCGAGTACTATTCCAGAGTCTCCTCTTATGGATACGAAACGGCTACCGACCAGATGGCTCTATATTATGGACTATCTGAACGAAGACACCGGGGCAGTTACGGCCGCCCTTGGCAGCGCCGAGGACCGTGAGGAATGCGAGGGCGTCGTCCGCCACGAAACCATCTTCTATCAGCGTCAGGGATTTACCGTTATCCGCGGGGAAGCTTGTGAGCTTTGCCGTAGTTGCGAGGGCGACGGTTTAATCGGCGCACACGGTTCCCAGCGACAGTGCCCCCAATGCGGCGGTTTTATCGGCCCGTTCCGCAAACTGCGGTTTAAGGTATAACCGCAGAGTTTAGAAAATATCTGCAGATTACGCAGATTACTTCCAAGACCACCGCGCCCGGCGAGATAAATAGATCTTTTGGAGGGGTTGCTTGTTCCGTTAATCCCCCACAGCCCAACCAAAACCCGCGCGCTGCCATCGGTGTTACAGGCTTGCCCAGGAACGCCTTGGTAGAAATCCAGATGGTGGTAGGGGTGAAGGGTTGAGAGTTCACGGTTTGCAGTTGGCGATTAGCAGTGCGCTGTCCACAGTTGGCGGATCGCCACAGCGCACATAGGTCTCATGAGTCCCATAGGTCACATCCGCGCCATCAGCCTGCCGCGTCTCGCAACCAAGAACTGTGAATCGCGAACCGAGAACTGCAAACGGCCTCCCGCAAACCGCCAACCCTTAACCGTTTATGTCCGAACATTACCTAACCACCAAATCAACGCACGACCGTTGGAACCGTGATCTTCCGCCCCAGGTGGAAGTTGAGCCGGAGGACGTCGTTAAGTTTCGTTGTTTCGATTCCAGCGGCGGCCAATTGGGTCCGGGTTCAACCGTTTGATGATTTTCTAAAAATTGATCGCAACAAAATTCATACGCTAACCGGACCGGTCGCAATTAAAGGCGCCCAACCTGGCGATACACTGCGGGTCGATGTCGTGAATATCCAGCTTCGTGGCTGGGGGTGGACGAGTATCACTCCCGGGCTCGGTTTTTTGCCTGAGCGTTTTCCTGATCCTTTTCTTTTTATCTGGCAATTAGATGAGGAGTCGACCGATTCACTTTCGCCCGCTGTCGTTCCTTTGCGGCCGTTTTGCGGCGTCATGGGCGTGGCGCCTGCTGCTCCTGGGGAGATGCGGACCCGGCAGCCGGGAGAATTTGGCGGGAATATGGACGTAAAAGATCTGATCGCCGGCTCCACCTTGTATCTGCCGGTGTTCAACGAGGGCGCATTATTTTCGCTCGGCGATGTTCATGCTGCTCAAGGAGACGGTGAAATCTGTATCAACGGCATTGAATGCCCGGCGTTGGTTACGGTGCGGTTCACGCTGCTGAAGCATACGCGCTTAACTGCGCCGATGTTGGAAACAACTAAACGGAATCGAGCAAGTAGCGGCGAATGGACCATGGTAGAATCGGATGAAAGCCATTGGCCGCGGCTCGCCGAGCTGTTAACCGAATGATCGATTTTCTGGTTAAGAACTGGCAATTCAGTCCGGAACACGCCTACCTGCTTTGCAGTGTGGCGATGGATCTACGTATTCATCAGGTCGTCAACGCCCCATTGATCACCGTCGGCGCGACGTTGTCGAAATCGCTGTTACCACTTCTGAAGACGCGAGTGATCAGTAATCAGTAAATCAGTAATCAGTGAGGAGCCGGGAGCCAGGAGCCAGAATCCAGGAGCCAGGAGCCAGGAGGGTGTATGGGTGTAACGGCATGTGCGAGACAGTGCGCGTGCTGGGGGTAACGAACAGGTGGCGCCCATTAGTCCCATGAGTCTCATGAGTCCCATTGTACAGCACGGTCTCAGGCCCCAATCGATCCCGCCAAGCTTGTATCCCCACGATAGGCCCTCCTGGCTCCTTACTGACTTACTGATTACTGATTACTGATTACTTTCCCCACCTACCACCCGAGGATCCAGGCAAACATGAGCGGCGCGACAATAGTGGCGTCCGATTCGACGATATACTTGGGGGTTTCTAAGGATAGTTTACCCCAGGTAATTTTTTCATTCGGGACCGCGCCGGAGTACGAACCGTAACTGGTGGTTGAATCGCTGATCTGACAAAAATATCCCCAGCGCGGTACGCTGGTTCGTTGCAGATCTTGGTGCAGCATCGGCACAACGCAGATCGGGAAATCGCCGGCAATCCCACCTCCGATCTGGAAGAAACCAATCGAAGAGGTCTTAGAAGTCTCCGTGTACCAGTCGGCTAGTTTGATCATGTACTCGATCCCGGTGCGAACGGTGTGCACGTTTTTCACGTGACCTTCGATGCAGTGCCCGGCATACATGTTACCGAGCGTGGAATCTTCCCAACCCGGCACAAACATGGGCAGGTTTTTCTGCATCGCCGCGTATAACCAGCTATCTTTCGGGTCTATCTGATAATACTTCTGGAGCCGGTCATCCCTTAGGATGGAATAGAAAAATTCGTGCGGAAATAAGGCGCGGCCTTCCTGATCGGCTCTCATCCATTCTTCCAGGACCGCTTTTTCGATCCGGCGCATGGCTTCACCTTCCGGGATACAAGTATCGGTCACCCGGTTCAGATGTTGATCCAACAGCCCTTGTTCTTCTTTAGCGCTTAATTCTCGCCAATTTGGAATCCGTTTATAATGATGGTGCGCAACTAGATTGAACACGTCCTCCTCGAGGTTGGCGCCGGTACAACAGATCCCATGTACCTTGTCCTGCCGGATCATCTCCGCCAACGACAACCCGAGCTCAGCCGTGCTCATTGCGCCCGCTAGTGTGACCAACATTTTTCCGCCTTTGTCCAGGTGGGTCTTATACCCTTGAGCGGCGTCCTTGAGCATCGCCGCATTGAAATGGCGATAGTGATGAGAAATAAAGTCTGAGATCGTGCCCATTTTGCTTGAGCCTTTCGAATGTACCGATTCTACAGAAAGATCAACAGGAATGGAGTATTGCCTATCGGCTATTGGCTATTGGCTATTTTTCATTATGCGCGGTTTATTTGTCTATCGGCGGCCTTGGTCGCTTTTGGATTCGTATGCGCGAACGCGAGCCGCTTGACGCCTTCCGCCAACGAACAGGCTCCCGCGTTTCGTTTGTTTGATCAGACCGATCAACCGGATGGACAAAAGCTCTTTCAAACCCGCTGTTTTGTGTGTCATGGGCGAGGTGGGAAAGGGGATGGACCCTCTGCGACCGGTTTAGCTGAGAATCCACAAGATTTGACCGATCCTGCTTGGCAACGAGCTACCTCTGATGACCGGATCAGGACCGTGATCCAAGGTGGAGGCATCGCCATCGGCAAAACCAGCGCCATGCCACCGAACCCCGATCTCACCCAAGAACAGATCCAAGGCCTGGTTAGCTTCGTGCGAAGCCTCGCCGCCCACTGAAAGCCAAAAAATCTTTCACAGAAGGTCACAGAAGGTCACAAAGGCAGAATAATTCACAACAAGGCCGCGAAGGTCGCAAAGATAAGCGAATAGATACAGAACAGTCGGTTTTATATTCTTGCTAAGGAGTTTCTTTGCGGCCTTTGTACTGCTATAGATGAGAATCTTGTTTTTTTGCGAGGATTTATTGCTGGGCAAATCAAGCTGCTAGACGGGTAAGTTGATCGACATCAGCTCGACGGGCGGTCAAAAGAGCGGTGATAATTCTGCGACC
>Ga0209240_1000202_pt1 | contig 24263 bp, 20 predicted proteins | sample GraSoi_2013_80cm_FD_185828 | JGI IMG/M metagenome (GOLD analysis project Ga0209240, IMG submission 185828) | Grasslands soil microbial communities from the Angelo Coastal Reserve, California, USA - Sample 9_17_2013_80cm (SPAdes) (version 2) | ecosystem: Environmental > Terrestrial > Soil >...
AGGTCGAACTTGGCCAGAGGCCGGGGAAAGTGCCTGCCCTGAGCTTGCCGAATGGGCCTGCCCTGAGCTCGCCGAATGGGCCTGCCCTGAGCTCGCCGAATGGGCCTGCCCTGAGCTTGCCGAATGGTCAGGCACGAAAGTTAGTTCGGATGCGGGTTGTAGCCCTGAGCTGGTCGAACGGCCCTGTCCTGAGCTTGTCGAAGGGACTTGTCCTGAGCTGGTCGAAGGGACTTGTCCTGAGCTGGTCGAAGGGACTTGGCCTGAGCTGGTCGAAGGGACTTGGCTGGTTGTGCCTGCGGTTGGCGGATTCGTGAGAACCGAAATGACCTGCTCGATCGCTTCTTGCAATTCTGCGGGGGTTTGAGGACGCTCGTTTGGATCTTTTGCCAACATCCTTCGCAGCAGGTCCACAACGGGTACCGGCGAATTTTCTAACTCGCTCCAAGGCGGAGGCTTTACCGAATGCGCAACCAACAACTGGCCAACGGTGCCCGTGAACGGGAGCCTCGCTAAAAGCAGGTACCACAGGGTGACGCCAAGTGAATAGATGTCCGACCGGGTATCCAAGCTCCCGTGCATCTCACATTGTTCAGGACTAGCGAAAGCCGGACTACCTACGAAATCTTGGGAATGCGTAATCTGGCCTGCATCGGATTCAGTTGGATCAGTTAACCTAGCCAGCCCGAAATCGATTAATTTTACCTCGAGCTCACCGAAACGATTAACTCGGGTCATGATGTTTCCCGGCTTAATATCGCGATGGATCAATTGATGGGACTGAGCTGCCTCCAGAGCTTGCGCGATCTGACGCGTAACCACCAAAGCAACCCTGGGACTCAGAGCGCCATGATGGTCGATGAAGCGCTCGAGGTCTTCTCCCTCCAGAAATTCCATCGCGTAGAAGTAAGCATCACCCTCCTCTCCGAACTGAAAGACCGTGGCCACGTTCGGGTGGACGATTTTGGCGGCCGCTTTGGCTTCGCGCAGAAATCGTTGTCGCGCCTTGGAGCTTTTCAGCAAATCGGCGGCAATCAGCTTAAGAGCCACCGGGCGGTCAAGCGTGGTATCAATCGCCTTATAAGTGACACCCATACCACCCTGGCCCAATCGATAAAGTGTACCGTCGGGTTTTCGCAGAATACGAAAGTTAGCAAACGTCTCCGCTTGCCCGGAGCTTGCCGAGTGGGCTGGCCCTGAGCTGGTCAGAAGCTCCGATCCGGTTGGGCCCTGTTCCTCAGGCTTCGCCAAAGTTTTGATCTGTCGAACCAGACTAGGGATATGCTCGATGGGCGGACCGCCAAATCCGTCAACGAAGTGCTTTTCCCAGAGAAAATATGACAATTCATCCGCCGGCTCGACCGGCTCAATTCGAAACGTAACCACGGGAAGCTGGAAATGAGCGGCGGACTCCAGCCGTTGACGAACCTCGGGTGAGCGATTGGAGCGCTGGGTCAAGATCAGCAGAAACAACTCCGCTTCTCGCATCGCCTCGTTGGCACGGGTGGCTAAGGATTGGCCCGATGCTAAGCCTCGATCTGGCAGCAAGCATTTCAGGCCGTTGCTTTCTAGGCTTGCCCGAACCGCTTCCCCTGTCGCCAGATCTTCTGTCGCGCAACAAACAAAAACCATACTCTGCCGATTAGACGTCCGGGCTCTTAACACCCGCCACTGAACTCACGTCCCTCTCTATATTAGTGGCGCTTATCGCCTCGAAATACTCATTTGTGCAGAAATTCCTCGAGTGCTTGATGGAATTGGTCGGGCGCCTCTAGGTGTGGGATGTGGCCCACCCCAGGAATCTCCACCAATTTTGCGCCGGGTATCTGGGTGGCGGCTTTTCGGGCCAGTTCGGCCACATTCCCAAGGTTGCGCCGTAAATCGATCGGCGCCCGGTCTTTTCCGTAGGCGGTGTGGTCCTCTTGCCCCACAACTAAAAGGGTCGGCACTTTTACCTCTGCAAATTCGTAGCAGACCGGTTGTTCATAGATCATCAAGTCGGTCAATGCAGCCACTCGGGCCCAACGGGGAAAATCCCCACTCAACGTCACCCGCAACCGAGGTTCAACGAACACCTCGGCTTTTTCAGGAGGGAAATGCACAAAGTACCCCTGCACGTAGCGGCGAAAGTCTTCCAAAGTGGTATTAAGCTCTTGTTGATAGAGTTCTTCCAAAGGAGCCGGCGGCACGACCAGACGATAATCTTCCAAACCAATCGGGTCTTCCAACACCAATGCCTCAGTCCGGCCCGGGTACAGCCGAGCGAATCGGATCCCGAGCATTCCGCCCATCGAATGGCCAACCACTATCGCCTTCGATATCTGTAGCAGGTCGAGAAGACCCGCTGTGTTCTCCGCCATGAAATCCAAGCTGTAGTGGAGATCGGGTTTCGATGATTTCCCGAACCCGATTTGATCTGGAACCACGACGCGAAAGCCGCGATCGGTTAAATATTTGATGGTGTCGCTCCAGTAAGCTCCCCAAAATTTTTTTCCGTGCAGAAGCAAAACGGTTCGGCCATTCGGGTTCTTAGGTGGCTGTATATCCATGAAACACATCCGGACGTCTTGCCCTTCGACGTAGAGGTTCAGAAAGGCGGTCGGATAAGGATATTTGAGCTCCTCGAAGCAGGTTCCGAGGGGATTATCGTAATGATCCGGCAACGATTTGTCTTGAGCCACAGCCGGACCTGCCAGCGCTGAGAATAAGAACCATGCCAGGCATATCCGTATTCTTGTCACGGCCTTATAAGAGGACGAACAGCGATGAATGACAAATGACAAATGACAGATGACAAGTGCGCGAACCGGACGGCTCAATCGGTCATCTGTCATTTGTCATGCGGGCGGGGGCGCCCAGTGTACGCCATGCCCATCGTGGCCGCGGAGTCGCTAATTTTGCCGACGCTATAATAGCCTCGGCCCATCTTCTGGTTCTTCGAGCTGCAAGCTAGAGATTTCAGGCAGCGATGCGCTGCCGATAATACCCTGCAAATCGCCGTACATTCCGGAAAGGCCGTCAACGACTGTCTCGATCTGCTTCTCTCGCGCGCCCCAATGCTTAATATATGCGCGCTTTTCCTTGTCCAGTTGCTCCCTCATGCCAACGAAGGTTCGCAATATGGCGTTTACTCTTTCTCTGAACTCCGGGCCGGTGAGGTACCGATAGAGAATCTCCATTTTTGTGTCGCGCCCTTGAGCGGAGAGCCTGGCAAAGGTTAGAGCCATTAATTGTTGTCGAAGTGTGGATGCCAGGATCGGCCAGACGGTCAGGTCGCAAACCCAAAGACCATCGACTAAGCCGAAATGGTTCACTCCTTCCGGTAAGGTGGTCGACACCAGCACTCCGAACTCTGACTTGTTAGCGATCATGTCAGTACGCAGTTTCGCCAACCATTTCGGATTCCAATTCTGCGCGTTCTTGGTTTCCCAAGTGATTGAACCGCAGAGCCGCCCATCCGGCGACAAAACATGTTGAACCACGTCCGCGCCAAACACTCCTTTGGAGATCGGCTCAATCCGATCTGATACGAACCGACTTCCCAACTCACGTTCAAGGATGAGCTCCAGCACCTCACCCTGAGTTTGCTGCGAACCTTGACTCATTCGTCGACGAAGCTCTTCGGCCACTTGTTTGGCATCATCTCGTTGCTTCTCCAGTTCGCGCTGTTTCAACCGGAGCGACTCCAGTTCCTCATCAAACCGCTGCTTCATTTCTTGCTCAGCCTTTTGCAAAGCTTCGGCTGCAGCGGCCTGCCGAGCTTCGGCTGCCGCTTTCAACAAGGCCTCTTGATGGCTCAGCTTTATCTCTTCAATAGTCTGTTTGAGATTAAACTCAGCGGCGTTCTTCTCGGTTAACTGGCTGCGGATCTCGTGAATCAATTGGGTTTGCCCATCCATTTGGTCCTTGAGAATCTGCTCGCGGGTTTTAGCCCGTTGCAGCTCCTCGGTACGGACTGCTTGGCTGATGGCTTCTCGCTCGGACTCGATCTGTTTAGCGAGGTTTATCGCCTGTTCTGCCTTCTCCTTCTCGAATTTGGCCCGCTCGGCTAACAGCGTCGCCTCGCGGTTTCGCCAGTTGGTAATTTCTTCGCCCTGCTGGTGCAGTTCTTGTTCTAGGGTTTTTTCTCGTTCCGAAAATTCACGACCAATCTGGTCCCGGGCCTTAGCCAGCTCGCGTTCACGCTCATCGAGCCACTCGCGTTGCATCCGGTGAATCGTCGTTTCCGCCAAGCCTTCGCGGAGAGCAAACCGGTGTTGACCGTCCTGAGGACACACGACTTCCTGTTTGAGACTTAAGCGAATGGGTTCGTCGTCAGCAGTCATAGCGCAGGCAATAGGCAAAAAACCTCCCGTTAAAATACGGCACCTTGAAAATTGTTGCCACCTTTTGCCGCGTGCCCCGTGTAGTAGGAGAAACGAGGAATCACTATGCCTAATCGACCCGCATCCATGTTGCTCTTTCTGAGTCTGATCACCTTACCTCTTACGCTGTTGGCTGGGGGAGTCATCCACACCGAGAATTTCACTTACCCCCTATCCAGCGCCGGAAAATTCATCATCGAAGAGGCCAATGGCACCATTACCATTACTAGCTCGGACCGGAATGAGGTTGGTATCATCGCGACCAAGCAAGCCGAAAGCCAGGCTGACCTGGACGCAATCCGAATTGATATCAAGCAAGAGAGTGACTCAATCGAAGTCCGAACGGTTTATTCTACCCCGGGGCCCCATAACGGCAGCGTTGCCTATCAAATCGTGGTTCCAAAAAATATCGGCCAACTGATTGCTAAGACCGCCAACGGCAGCGTCTCAACGGAAAACGTCGGCGGTAACGTTACCCTGAAGTCCGAGAACGGTTCTATCACCGCGACCAATCTGAAGGGCTCTTTCTCGCTGTACACTACTAACGGATCTATCAAAGCCGTCTGTGCGGATTTAACGGGTGACGCGCATCTTCTCTCTACCAATGGATCTATAACCCTAGTTCTGCCGCGTTCGGCCGACGCTTTGATCGATGCAGGCACCACCGTCGGGCGAATCAGTTCTGACCTGCCCGCCAATAAGTCAAGTAGAGGGATTGTGGGTGAAACCCTTGAAGCGAAGCTCGGCGCCGGGGCTCATCATCTAGAGGCCAAAACCACAAACGGAAGTATTCATCTGGAAACTAGATAACGAAAACGGTAGGGCTTACACGATCACCAGATCAACATCCGGCAATTCACGCATCAGGATTTCATGCATCGAGAAACCGACCCAGTGCATTCTCCGCGGTTTCGGCCGGCCTAACACGACATGCGTAATTCCGTACTCCTTCGCGAACGAAACCAAGGCTTGCGCAACATTATCGTGCTTCAGGGAGATGACGAGACCGCCCATTTTTTGAGCGGTTTCCAAGGTGTCTGCCACTCTCCTTTGAACCGCAGCATCAATACGCACAGCTGACTCCTGCGGAGTCCGGACGTAAACCGCATACCATTCTGCATTCAGTTGGGCGGCTAACCGAGCCGTTTTACGCAACAACCGGCCGGGATCCGGCCCTTGACTGCTAACCGCCACCATCACCTGACCAAGCGCGTTTACGTTAGGACCTTGCTCTGCAGCAACTCGCTCCTTGCGGTCGAGCAGATTGGCGGTTTCGCTGAGCGTCATTTCCCGTAGCCGGGTCAGATTCTTGGTGGTAAAGAAGTTACTTAACGCACTTTCGATCCGTTCTTTAGGGTAGATCTTCCCCGCCTGTAACCTTTCTTGCAGGTCTTCAGCCGGCAAATCGATGTTCACGACTTGATCCGCCTGAGCGATAATCTCATCCGGAACCCTTTCTTTCACTCGTACACCAGTCGCGTCTTCGACGACGTTATAGAGCGACTCGAAATGCTGGATGTTAACCGTGGTAATGACACTGATGCCTTCCCGGAGCAGGTCCTCAACATCTTCATACCGCTTTCGGTTCCGGCTTTGAGGAGCATTCGTATGGGCAAGTTCATCAACCAAAGCGACGGTTGGCCTTCGGCGAATCACCGCGTCCAGGTCCATTTCACTAAGAGAGATGCCATGATACTGGGCGACTAAAGGCGGTATGACCTCCAGATCACCAATCTGCGCCTGCGTTTCCGGGCGATCATGGGGTTCGACGTAGCCGATGACCACGTCGATTCCCCGGCGCTTCAGGCGGTTGCCCTCGATCAGCATTTGATAAGTCTTACCCACCCCGGGAGAAGGCCCCAAATAGATCTTCAATTTCCCGGTCTGCTGCTGCCGGATAATTGAAAGAAACTCATCTGCGCTTGGCCGCAGCTTATCGTTTTCGACCGTTGCCATGACGTTGGTAATGTTTAGCCTGCAATGGCCAAAAATGCGTCCCTATATTTGGCTGACGAAGTGTCCGGCAGCAGATTATCGGCTCGCCTTGAGAGTTTTCGCCAAAACTCTTCTTTAAATAAAGGCAAAACCGTTTATTAAGGGGCAATGCAGCCCGCAGTCTGCGCGTTGCTTGCCGGCGCCTGGCTAATTGCAGCGTGGCAAAGGCGGCAATTTGTAGGAACTTTGCGGGCTGGACGGACACCAGCACCTTCCGAATCTCTTTGTGTTCCCTGCACCTCGAGAGGAAAGGTGCTGGGCCGTCAAACACATTCGCCCGCGTTAGTGGTAAAACGTCTCAAAATTGAGGACCATAGTTCCAAATGGGACCTCCATAGCCGTACTTTGTCAGCTGGAAGCAGCGGGCTGGCTATCTAAAGCCAGGTTCAACTTAAGTACGTTAACCCCTGGCTCTCCGCCTATTCGAAGGAAACTGTGTTCAGTGGCGGCTTCGATCGCTTTTCTGACGACCGCTACATCGAGACCGCGCGCTTTGGCAACTCGAGGCGCCTGTAGTGAGGCGTTCTCTGCGCTGATGTGCGGATCCAAGCCGCTCCCAGATGCAGTCACTGCGTCAGCCGGGACCAAGATATTGTCCGCGAGCCCGTTTTCTTTGCGATAGGTTTCGACGTTTTGTTTGATCCCGTCGATCAACTTCTGCGACGTCGGACCCAGGCTGGAGCCGCCGGAGGCCGTCGGGTCATAGCCGGTGCCGGCAGCTGAGGGACGGGGATGAAAATATTTCTCACCGCTGAATCCTTGAGCTAGCAGAGCCGAGCCCACGACGGTGCCATCCTTTGCTTCGATCAGGCTGCCATTGGCTTGAAAAGGAAAAATTACCTGGCCAAGCGCCCAGATAACTACGGGGTAAAGACCACTACAGATAACCGCTAACACAATGGTCGCGATAATCGATGTTTTGATGTCTAAGAGCAGAGTTTTCATTGTTTTCAGTAGGGAAGAGCTCCGGCTCGTCCGCTTAAGCGAGATGAATAAAGGTGATGATCATGTCGATCAGCTTGATGCCAATAAACGGTAGAATAATCCCTCCCAGTCCATAGATCAGGAGGTTCCGTTGTAGGATCTTAGATGCTCCCAGCGGCCGAAACTTTACTCCCTTTAGCGCCAGTGGGATCAACGCCACGATAATCACGGCATTGAAAATAACCGCACTGAGAATGGCACTGGAAGTCGTCTTCAGCCCCATAACGTTCAGCGGCATGATTTGAGGGAATTTATCCATCAACATCGCTGGGATGATGGCGAAATACTTCGCCACGTCGTTCGCGATACTGAAGGTGGTGAGCGCGCCGCGTGTGATCAGGAGTTGTTTACCGATCTCAACAATTTCAATGAGCTTGGTCGGGTTCGAATCCAAATCGACCATGTTACCGGCTTCCTTAGCCGCCTGGGTCCCGGTATTCATGGCGACACCGACGTCAGCTTGAGCTAGCGCTGGGGCGTCATTGGTACCGTCACCCGTCATCGCGACGAGGTGACCTTGGGCCTGCTCCTCGCGGATTCGGGCCAGCTTATCTTCCGGTTTGGCTTCGTAGAGGAAATCGTCCACCCCGGCTTCCTTGGCAATCGCTGCGGCGGTTAACCGGTTATCACCGGTGATCATCACCGTTTTGATGCCCATCGCCCGGAACCTCTCGAATCGATCAGCCAATCCACCCTTAACGATGTCTTTTAATCGGATGGTGCCGAGTACTTCCGCGTTGCGCGCCACCACCAGCGGAGTCGCCCCCTCGCTCGAGATAGCGACCACATCCTTTTCCACCGCCTCAGGAAGTTTACCACCGACAAACTTACGGATCGCGTCGGCGGCTCCTTTTCGATAGCTGGAATGGTCGATATCAACTCCGCTCATTCGCGTCTGAGCCGTGAACGGGATGAAAACGGCATGTCCGAGTTCATGGATCTCGCGCCCGCGGATCCCCAAGGTTTTGGCGAGAACCACGATGCTTCTGCCTTCCGGAGTTTCATCGGCCAGTGAAGCCAGCTGGGCGCCATCGGCCAGCGTTTGCCGATCTATGTTCGGAGCTGGTAGGAACTCGGTGGCTTGGCGGTTGCCCATAGTAATGGTGCCAGTTTTATCCAGCAGCAAAACATCTACATCGCCGGAGGCTTCGACCGAACGGCCGCTCATGGCTAAAACATTTTTCTGCACCAGACGGTCAATACCGGCGATGCCGATCGCGCTCAATAGGCCGCCGATGGTAGTCGGGATTAAGCAGACTAAAAGCGCTACCAGAACGGGGATGGAGAAATCGACTCCGGAGTAAACCCCGTAAGCCTTCATCGACATCATCGCGATCAGGAAGATCAACGTTAGAGCCGACAACAAGATAGTCAGAGCAATCTCGTTAGGCGTTTTCTGTCTTTGAGCGCCTTCAACCAGGCTAATCATTCGATCAATAAACGTCTCGCCCGGGTTCGACGTGATTCGGATCTTGAGGACATCCGAGAGCACCTTGGTACCTCCCGTTACGGCGCTGCGGTCACCGCCAGCTTCTCGGATTACAGGCGCCGATTCTCCAGTGATCGCAGATTCATCAACTGTCGCCGCGCCATCGATCACATCGCCGTCACCGGGGATTAGTTCCCCGGCTTTAACTCGCACGATGTCACCTTTGCGTAGCCGCTCTGCTGGTACTTGCTCGGTTTTGTCGCTGTCTTCCGCCAACCGGTTGGCAAATGTCTGGGTCCGGGTTGCGCGCAAAGCTCTGGCTTGCGCTTTACCCCGGCCTTCGGCCATTGCTTCCGCAAAGTTAGCGAATAACACCGTGAACCAAAGCCACAGTGCAATCTGGGTCAGGAACAGGAGGTCCCCGTGACCCTCAAATAAAACGACCGTCGTGATCGCGGCGCCGACTTCCGTCACAAACATGACCGGGTTCTTAGCCAGCGTAATCGGATTCAGTTTCTTAAATGATTCCCCGATTGCTGGAACCACGATCGACGGATCAAAAATGGAATGTTGTTTTGCAGCCATATATAACTCTAAAGTCCGTTAGTTCGTTCGTTTGGCTTAACAGCTTAGTACTGTTTGCCTCCATACATCAGGAAATGCTCTAGGATCGGGCCCAAGGACAAAGCTGGGAAAAACGTGAGGGCGCCTACCAGCAAGATGGTACCGATCAATAAGATTATGAAGAGAGGCCCACTTACCGGGAATGTTCCCACTCCGGTGGCTACCAGTTTCTTCCTGGCGAGCGAGCCGGCCAGAGCCATGACCGGGATAATCATCCCGAATCGCCCGATCAACATCGCGAAGCCCAACGTGATGTCGTAGTGCGGATCTCCGTTAGACGGAGCCGCGGTTAGTCCAGTAAAAGCGCTGCCGTTGTTGCCTGTACAAGACGTGTAAGCATAAAGAATCTCACTTAGACCGTGTGGACCCATGTTCGTCCGCCCCGCCTGTCCCCAGTCGGTCACACTAGCCCATCCGGAAAAGCCTAATATTGAGAACGCCATCAACAGAATTCCGAAGGCCGCCATCTTAACGTCATAAGACTCAATCTTCTTACCCAGATATTCAGGTGTGCGACCTACCATTAATCCGGCGATGAAAACAGCCAGGACCATGAAGAGAATCATCCCATACAGGCCGGCGCCGACTCCGCCAAAGATGATCTCTCCCAGTTGAATGTTCAGCATCGGAATAAGACCGCCGATCGGAGTAAAGGAATCGTGCATTGCATTCACTGCGCCGCAGGAAGCATCCGTGGTAATCGTGGCAAAGAGAGCCGAGTTCGTGATACCGAAACGTACTTCCTTGCCCTCCATATTGCCGTTCGCCGGGTTAACCCCAAGCGCTGTTACCTGCGGATTACCCGCAGCTTCGCAGCCCCAGCAAATGAGGAACCCCACCACAAACACGAGCGCCATCGTCATCCAGACCGCCCACCCATGTTTCTGGCTCTTTACCATTCTACCCAAGTAGTAAGTAAGGGCGCTAGGGATCGCAAAGATGGATAACATCTGAATGAAATTGGATAGCGGTGTCGGGTTCTCGAACGGGTGCGCCGCATTGGCATTGACGAATCCACCGCCGTTGGTTCCCAGCATCTTGATCGCCATTTGCGATGCCATAGGGCCTTCCGTGATGGTTTGAGAATCAACGGTCTGTTCTTCCATCACCGCGTTACCCTTTGCGTCGTTAACCGGGTTGCCGTTCGCGTCCTTCTTCGGAACCTGAACCTTTTGGGCCTCGACCACCTTAGCTGTTTGATACGGCTTGAAATTCTGCGGAATACCCTGCCAAACGAGGAACAGCGCGTAGAAAATACAGATGGGTAATAGCAAGTAATAGTGAATCCGAACCAAGTCTACCCAGAAATTACCAATCGTTTTGGTTGTATGCCGGGCAATACCTCGAACCACGGCGGCTGCGATGGCGATACCGACAGCAGCCGACATAAAATTGTGCAGAGCGAGACCGATCATTTGCGAGAAATAACTCATGGTCGATTCACCCGAGTAACTCTGCCAATTCGTGTTCGTGGAGAAGCTGATGGCAGTGTTAAACGCAACGTGATCGGTAACGGCCTGAAATGTCTTGGGGTCCTGATTTAACGGCAGGAAGCCTTGCAGCCGCAGGATGCCGTAAGTAAACAGCACCGTGACTCCGGTGAATACCAACATGGCGATGGTATAGTGGAGCCAGGACTGTTCCTTTTCCGGATCGACGCCAAAGAGTCGATAAGTTAACTTCTCCAGGGGTTTCACCACTGGATCCAAGAAGGTCTTACCGTGGGCGTCCAGGACCTGGACCAAATAGATCCCCAGCGGTTTGGTGATTAATATGAGGACGATCAGAAAGATCGCCAATTCCAGCCAGCCTAGGATGTTCATTTTCTATACGATTTATAAAGGCCGCGGTTAAAACTTCTCCGGCCGAATCATGCTAAAAGCGAGGTAGACAATAAGTCCCAATGAAATAATACCGACGAGTAGATTTTCCATAGAGCGGTTAGTCGTTAAATCAGACGTTTTTACAGCCCCAGCCGAACAGCACGAGAACTACAAATGATCCGATGATGATTCCGATATAAATAATATCAGACATAATGTTAGGTTAGTTTTCTTAATTATCCTGGTGTACGCGCTAGTCTAAATGGCTAGCCTGGTTACGACGCGGCTCAATTGATCTATCGGGCTCGGTCGGATGAAGCGCCTGAAAGACCCGGCGCAGTCCTTCTCGGGCAGAGAGATTATCTCCGTCCAGTTTTATGGCCGCTTCATAGAGTTTACGCGCGCGTTCGATATCACCCGTGCGTTCCGCTAGCTCGCCGGCTAAATTAAAAGTATCGGGCGAATTAGTGTTTAATTCGATCGCGTGGAGAACGTGTCCTTTGGCAGCTCCCAAGTCACCTGACTGCATTAACCGGCGTGCCTCGCTAGCAGAGCGCTCAAAATCCGCCAACTCAGGTTTTTTGCCAGACTGATCGTTTCTCGTTAGTACTTCCTGCACTACCCGGCGCAGATCTTCGGGTCGAAGCGGTTTTTGCAAGAAATCGCTGGCTCCCAGTTGGATAGCGCGGACCGCGTTAGGAACATCACTGAACGCAGTAATGATAATCGCCGGAGTAGTGACTCTTTGCGCGCGCATGGCGGCTAATAGGTCGAGCCCACCCATTCGAGGCATACGCATGTCCAGAATGACCAGGTCAAATTTGTCGACTTTGACTTTCTTGAGCGCCTCGGTGCTGGCCCCGGTCTCATCAACCGCATAACCCTCCAGCTCTAGCGTAATCCGATAGTTCAATCGGACGTTTGGTTCGTCATCAACAATCAGAATGCGTTTCATGCCGCCTTTCTTTCCGCCAGCGGGAGGTCAAAGTAGAATTCGCTGCCTTCACCGGCCCGGCTCTCCAGCCCGATAGTGCCGCCATGGCTGAGTACGATCTCGCGGGCAATCGCCAACCCCAATCCCACTCCCCCTCGTTCGGTGCCGGGAATCCGAAAGAAACGGTCGAAGATCTTGGATTGATATTCCAAAGGGATACCGGCGCCGCGGTCGATTACGGAGAACCTGATTCCATCTCCAATTCGTTTGGCGCGAATCAGAATCTCGCTACCCGGCTGCGAATGCTTAGCGGCATTTGAGACCAAGTTTGAGAAAACGTGGCGTATCTGTTGAACATCAACGGCTACCGGTTCGAGATCGGGTTCGGCTTCGAATTTGAGACGGCTGCCGTGCGCTTCGACTGTGGGCTCCAAGTCTTGCACTACGCTCGTAACCAATGTCCTGGGATAAATCTTCTGGAGCGTCCGCTGAGCGGTATTGGACTCGAGCCGGGCCAGGTCCAAGAGATCGTTGATGATCTTCAGTAACCGTTCCGAATCCTCGCGGGCGGCCAGCATCAGTTCGGTTTGTTTGGTGTTAAGTGAGCCGATCCGTTCTTCCAACAGCAAATGCAGCCCCATGCGGATGCTGGTTAGAGGCGTCTTCAGCTCATGGCTAACCGTCGAAACCAAGTTGGTTTTGACCTCATCCATCAACCTAAAACGGGTGACGTCCTGCAGGATCATCGCGGCGCCGAATAGATTGCCCGCCTCGTCGCGCATCCCGATGATACGGGGAAGAAGGTGCAGATCGTACCCGTGCAGCCTGAGCGCGATCGCTTTTTCGAAGCTAGCCGGCAAAAAGTCAGGTGCTCCTTGCAGGACTTTTTCTACCTCCGGCAGCAACACATCGGGCAGATGCCCGTTTAGCTTGGCCAGAAGCCGCTCCGCAGCGGGATTCGTGAAGCTGAACTTTTTATCGAGTGTGTAAGCGAAGATCGGATCGGGAAATGCAGAAAGCGTGATCTCGGTCGTTTGTCTCGCTTGCAGCACCTGGTCCGTGGTGACCTGTCGATAGGCGCGCAGCTTAGCCGCCAATTTGTTAAACGCTGCGGCCAGCTGCCCCATTTCGTCATTGGACGATACCGGCACGAGCTGATCCAGATTGCCTTCCCCGAGCTCTTTGGCAACCGAGGTTAAGGTGTGGAGCGATCGGACGATCGAACGTTGCAATCCAAATGCAAAAAAGAGGCTGGCGATAATTCCAATCGCAACCGCCAAGGAAAGGTAGCGACTAGAATTCGTGCTAAGCGAACGCGCTCCCTGGTTTGCGTTCAACATGTTCTCTTCGTTGATACGAATCACTTCTTGGGCGGTGTCTTTGATCTTGATCCCAAGAGGTTGGAGGGTCGAAAAGTAGAACTGCCGCTTCTGATCTGGATCGGTGGTCTCGTTGAAGCGTTTGACCTCGTTTTGGTAGGTCGTGAATTGTTGCCGGAGAGAATCAGCCAGTTGCTGTTCACCTGGCAGAGTGATGTTGTGCTCTTCAGCTACCAGGTTCTTCGCAAAAGTTGGTTGGTTCTGCTGGTAGATCTTAGCCCCAAGCTCGGTTTCACCGAGCAAAGTGAAGACGAGAGCTGAATCCATCGCCTGCAGGCTCTCTTTCATCTGCCGGCCGGCGACGACGCTGCGATAGTTCTCTTTCAGCGTGAGATCGATTTTCCCGCCGAGTTCTTTGAGCAGGACAATGGCATAGATGCCGATCCCTGCGAGCAGGACCAAAATCGGGGCGAGCCCTAGAAAAATTCGCCTTTTCATCTCTAAACTTAACCAACACGCAACGCGCGAGCAGGAGTACCAAGCTTTGGCCGTGCCATCCTGAAAAAGGACACTTTAATTTTCGGGTTCCCCCCCTCAAAGTAATCGCTACGCCGGGGCTACCGCGGCACCCGCAGATCGTAAGATGCGAGATTCCGTACCCGAAGGGTCGCAACTTGCGACCCCGGCAGAGACGATCTTTCGCGATCACCGACCGCTAAAGCCGTTTCTTCCGGCGATAAAGCGTTGCCGGGTCGATCTGGAGGATTAGTGCTGCCTCATCGATTGTCCGGGAGTTCGCCAGAACTTTGCGAATGTGCTCGTTTTCGATTTCCTCCAAGCTCGCCCTCCCGCCCAGACGAAATTCTGTCACCGATCGAGCTATATCGCCGAGATCAGCTGCCTCTATTCGATCGGCCTCAGCCAGGATCACAGCCCGCTCAATAACATTCCGCAATTCCCTCAGGTTTCCAGGCCAGGTGTATGCCCGCATGGCTTGTAGTGCTTCCGGTGAAAAAGTGAGGCCGGGCTTGCCGGATCGTCTCGAGAAGAATTGGAGCTGTTTCTCGGCGATCCGGGGCAGGTCAACGCTGCGATCACGCAATGGCGGAATGGGAATCGAGATCACATTTAAACGGTAATACAGGTCCTCTCGGAACCGGCCGGCAGCGACCGCGGGACCGAGGTCCTTATTGGTCGCGGAAATGATGCGCACATTGGCTCGCCGCGATCGAGTGTCCCCGACTCGTTCATATTCCTTCTCTTGGAGCAGTCGCAAAAGCTTGGCTTGAATTTCCGGAGGCAAATCGCCGATCTCATCAAGAAACAAGGTACCACCCTCGGCTACCGTGACCTTGCCGACGGTCTCAACCAGTGCCCCGGTGAATGCGCCTTTTACGTGGCCGAAAAGTTCGCTTTCCAATAAGTCCCGAGAAAGACTGGGGCAACTGACAGTCACAAACGGCCCCTTCGCCCGGGCGCTTCGCTCATGCATGGCGCGTGCGAGCACGCTCTTACCCGTACCGCTTTCTCCTAGAATCAAGACCGTAGCTTCGCTAGCAGCGGCTTTAGTCGCGATGCTGAGCACCTTTTCCATGACCGGCGCCTCTGATTCCAGGTCGACCTCCGGAGCCTCGGCTTTCAATCTGGACTCAAGCTCTAAAACTCGGTTCTGAAGTCGCCTGGTTTGCTCAACTTTTTCGAGGACCTGGCGGACCTGTTCAGGCGTACAGGGTTTGGCTAAAAAATCGAAAGCGCCTCGCCGCATCGCTTCTACCGCGGTTTCAATGGACGCATAGGCAGTGACAATGACCACGGACGCATTGGGATCTCGGCGGGATATTTCGCCTAATAAGTCCAGACCGCTGTCCTGCTGCAGTTTAAGGTCCAGCAAGATCACCTGAAAAGTACCTGACTCCATCCGGCGCAATGCTTCTTGCGCGGTAGAGGCCGTAGTGACCTCATGATCCATTACTTCCAAAGCCGTCGCCATCGCCTGGCGAATATTTTTTTCGTCGTCAACAACCAGAATTCGCATACCAGAAACGCTCCCGAGCCACACTCTCGCCAGCAATTATCAATCCCGCAGTGATAATTCCGTGCCGGCCTAGCTTTAAACTCGATGATTAAGAAAGGAACCTTGAATCGTTTTCAGCATAGGCGCAACCCCCCCACCCAGCGTAAAACGAGCGGGAGCGAGCGGAAACGAGCGAGAACGAACCACCGGCAACAACTTCAGCACGAAAGAGCGAGAAGTGCCGGTGCTTACTCTTCCCTTGGCTATTGGCTATCGGCTATTGGCTATTCGGTACAGCGGCCGCCTCACCGTAACCGGTTCAGCTATCATGCGTTTCGCCCCGGGCATTAGCTTGACACCTTACTTTGCTGACTGTTAACTGACTAAAGACCCCATCTTTGTTCTAGAAACCCCCAATGAACTACCAACTCCCCCCTTACGGGCGTATTGTGCCTCGATCTTTTTTAGCTGCAGCAGCGGCAGTTTTTATGCCGGCTGCGCTATTTGCTGGAGTAACCATCCATTTTGCCGGTGACTCCGATGTCGGTGAAGGCGGCCGCTGGACCAAAGCTCTGGCCCAAGAATGGGCTCAAAAGACCGGCAATACCGTCGACTATATTAGCCGGCCTAACGACGCTTCTGCTACCCTCCAGCTTTTCCAGCAATATTGGGCAGCCAAAAGCGGAGACGTTGATGTTTACATGGTTGATGTCATTTGGCCCGGCATCGCCGCGCCTCATGCGGTGGATCTCAAGAAGTACTTCAAAGAGGACGAGCTCAAAGAGCATTTCCCGCGCATCGTCGAGAACAACACGGTGAAGGGAAAGCTGGTCGCGATGCCATTTTTTACGGATGCCGGAGTGCTCTACTATCGGACCGATCTATTAGAAAAATACGGGTACAAAGAGCCGCCGAAAACCTGGGAAGAACTGGCTGAAATGGCCAAGAAGATTCAAGACGGCGAACGTCAAGCCGGCCACCCGGACTTCCAAGGCTTCGTGTTTGAAGGTAAGGCCAGTGAGAGTGTGACCTGTAACGCGATTGAGTGGATTTACAGTTATGGTGGCGGCACTATCATCGACCCGGACAAAAAGGTTACGATCAATAACCCGAATGCAATCAAAGCACTCGAGGCGGCAAAGGCCTGGGTCGGCACGATTTGTCCGCAAGGCGTGGTAAGCTACGGCGAAGAAGAAGCTCGAAATATCTGGCAGGCCGGTAACGCCGCTTTCATGCGCAATTGGCCGTACGCGTATGCCCTGGGACAAGATCCCAAGAGCGTGATTTCAGGTAAGTTCGCCGCCACCGTCGTACCCAAAGGTGGCGCCGATGGCAAAAACGCTGCCTGCCTCGGTGGCTGGAACTTGATGGTTTCGGCGTACTCGAAGAATCCAGAGGTCGCGGCTGATTTAGTTCGCTACTTAACCTCAACGGCAGCCCAGAAGAAACGGGCAATTGAGTTGAGCCAGTTACCTACTCGCCCCGAGGTTTACAAGGATCAAGACGTCCTTGCGAAAAACCCTTGGTTCGCCAACGCGGTTGAGATTTTAAATAATGCGATCGCGCGGCCCTCAACGGTCACCGGCGCCGATTACAATCAGGTCTCGACCATCTTCTTCCAGAGCGTGAACAAGGTCCTGACCGGCGGCGAAGCGGCTCCGCAAGCGGTTTCCGACGTGGAACGAGTAGCAAAAAGGATTGTACGGTAGACCTGTAACCGGACATTCGAGCGGTGATCAAAGAAATCGATCTCTACGCCCGTCAGAAGCGGTTAGCGTGGTATCTGATCACGCCATCCGTGATCGTGGTTCTGGCGATAATTGCGTACCCCACGATCCAAGTTCTGGTCAATTCGTTCTTGAAATACAAACTCGACGAAGGCCCGCAAGGCTTCGTCGGGTTGAGTAATTACGCGTTCGTTTTATCCGATCCCGATTGGTGGAGCGCGGTAAGCGTCACGCTGATTTTTACGGTTGTTTCCGTAGTTCTAGAGAGCGTGCTGGGCTTGGTGATCGCGATGGTGGCGAACTCAAAGTTCAAGGGTCGCACCTTGCTGCGAGTCGCCATCTTGGTGCCGTGGGCGATTCCAACCGTCGTATCGTCGCAGGTTTGGCGGTGGATGGTGAACGATATCTACGGTGTTGTTAACATCGTCCTCACCGACCTGCACATTCTTCCCCAGAAAATAGCTTGGCTGGCAACTCCGGCCACCGCCCTACCGGTGATTATTGCGGTAGACGTCTGGAAAGCCACGCCCTTTATGGCGTTGCTTCTCTTAGCCGGCTTGCAGTTGATTCCAAAGGATCTTTACGAAGCCGGCTCAATCGACGGCGCATCCAAAGTTCGTCAATTCTGGGCGATAACACTTCCATTGGTGACACCAACTCTGCTTGTCGCCTTAATCTTCCGAACGCTCGATGCGCTGCGCGTGTTCGACATTTTCTATGTGATGGTGGGAGGGCAAGGGAACCTAGCCACAATGGCGGTTTACAATCAGCAACAGCTGATCTCGTTTCTGGATGCGGGGGTGGGTTCGGCCACCTCAGTCATCATCCTGATCATCATCATGCTGTTTGTCATCCTGTATACTCGCTTTAGCCGGACCAGCTTCGAATGAGCACTCCAACCAAAGAAGCCGCGACTCTAGAAGTCACACCCAGTGCAGGCGAAATCAAGAAGGCCGGCAATAAAAGCACGATCTTGCGTGTCCTCTTCTATTTGCTGGTAGCGGTAATCATCGTCTTTAACCTGTTCCCATTTGTCTGGGCGCTGCTGTCATCATTCCGACCCAGCAGTGAGCTTTTTTCAACCCAACTCTTGCCGAAAGCTCTGACGCTGGACCATTACGCCGCAGTGTTCAAAGATCCGCGGTTTGTAAACTCTTTGTTCAACTCCGTCTTTATAGCCGGCTGCACCGTCCTCATCGCTCTCGGCTTAGGAAGTGTTTGTGCCTATGCCCTTGGCCGGTTGCCGTTCCGGTTTAAAGGACCCGTGTTGTACCTGGTCTTAACGATGACCATGTTCCCCACGATCTCGATCTTACCAGGTCTCTTCGTGATGCTGAGGTTTCTGTATCTCTTTAATACGAGACAGGGGTTGATCTTAAGTTACCTGATTTTCACGATGCCATTTACGATCTGGGTTATGACTCAATACTTTAGGAGTCTGCCTAAAGAGCTTGAAGAAGCTGCTTACGTGGATGGCGCCTCACCGTTTAAGGTGTTTTGGGATATTCTCTTGCCTTTGACGATGCCGGGTTTGGTTTCCACCGGCCTCCTGGCGTTCATCGCGGCCTGGAACGAATTCCTGTTTGCTCTTACCTTCACGGTTACAGACACCATGAAGACGGTTCCGGTCGTAATCTCACAATTCTCCGGCGCCACCTCGTTCGAACAGCCGTGGGGCTCGATCATGGCTGGGTCGATGGTGGTCACAATTCCACTGGTCATTCTGGTCATGATCTTCCAATACCGGATTGTCGAAGGTCTAACCGCGGGAGCGGTGAAAGGCTAAGACTGCGGCTGGTTCAACAGACAACCTTGTTTTGATCAGGTGAGCCGCTTAAAAGGCGAAATGAGGCTCTGTTTCCTGATGACTGGACTGAGTCGTAGGTGTCAATCTTTCAGCAACTTAGGTGTAGGTCCAAGAAGATCCTCTGAAGACTACCGGTCGGATCGGTCAAGGGCTAAAAATCGGATTGCTTGGCAAGCAGCGTTGCTCTGAAACAATCACTCGCTTAAAAAAAGAACGAGACTGCCTTGTTCTCTGCGCCCAAGCGAGTTAATGCCATCTTACCAGCCGGCCATGAAAACTTTGACACGGTTTAGCATCGGGACCCTCGCTGCAGCTCTCCTAGTGGTGCTCTTCCCAAAATCGGTTGGGGCGGATGAATTGCCCAAGTTCAGCGATGCTGAGGTGAATCAATTCGTTAGCCAGTATGCCGATTTAGTAACCAAATATATTCAGGCCTATCAAGCGGCGAAGGCTGGAAACCTGTCCCAGTTCACGCAAGTAAAAACGCAGGTAAAACAACTACAAGATCAGGTAACCAAAGTGGCTGAAAAATTGCGCTCTAAACCGGAGGAAACCCAACGGTACGAGCAATTCATCGCCGACTATACCGAGAAAATGATTGACGCTACCAAATAGCGGCAGTTAAACCTCAGACCCCCGCCAAACTCACATGAAAAAAATGTATTACACACTCCGAACCCTGTGTCTGGTCTTCACCTTAATGGTCACGGGTAGCTTTGTGACTAGCCGAGCTCTTGGTGATGACGTTCCCACGTTTAGCGATCCAGACGTGACGAATTTTGCGAAAACTTACTCTGATTTCGTCAACGACTACATTGACGCGTACAAAGCAGCCAAAGCGGGAGACAATAGCAAAATTACGGCGCTGCAAGCAAAAGCGCCACAGCTCCAAGCTCAAGCGGCTCAGGTGGCCGGTAAGGTGAAGCCGGAAGAATCGAGCAAATTTCAAACGTTTGTCGCCGCGTGCAGCCAGAAGATGCTGGACGCAATGAAATAGCTGAGCAGCCCCAGCGTTTGAGCCGTTTGCGCGCCCCAGATTTGGCGCCATACCGTTATAGTTCATTTCCCAGGGTCGATAGTTTCGGCCCTGGTTTTTTTTTGAGTTTTAGAGCCGGGGAGGGATGAGCTCCTGGACTCGCCCGAGGCTCGTCCAGAATAGCAAATAGAAAATAGCAAATAGCAGATTGGGCTGTCCCGGCCAGCGGCATATTGCGGAGGTTTTGCTATTTGCTATCTGCTATTTGCTATTTGCTATTCCGGGCGAGTCCGGTAGCTCATCCCGTTTTTATTCGCCTCAAAATGCATGCGCATTTTTGAACGAGGCAAGCTACTCTTTAGCTTTCGTTCCACTATGGGTTTTCGCTTTGAAAACTACGAAACGCCGATTGACGGAGTAAGAAGAATCGCCAACGAACGACTAGACGTAGCGATTACGGCTGCTTGCGCCAAACCGCGACCTAGCCCGCAAGATGTCCATGAAATCAGAAAAGATCTGAAGAGCTTGCGCGCTCTACTCCAGCTGGCTCGGGGGAACATGGTCAAGACGATACGGAGCCAGGAAAATCTAGTCTTACGAGACGCTGGCCGAACGCTTTCAGGTACCCGGGATGCCGAGGCGTTGCTGGGGGCCATGGAGAAGCTCTTCGGCACACCAGAACGCCCTAAAGGAGAAGCATTGCAACCGGTCGGAAGGAAAATCGTCGACCGAATCCGGCACCAACTGCAAACCGAAGCCGCACGGTCCCTGACGCAACGCGAGCTCAAGACCGTCACGGACCTGTTGGGGAATATACGCACCCGGATTCCCGATTGGGTCTTTGTAAGCGGCGTTATTCAGCGGGGAAGTATGCTGCTAGCGGCCGGACTGGAACATACTTACCGGCGAGGACGCCAGCACTATCGCATCGTGGAGACAATCGGGATGGAGAATGCGACCGATGAGCTCTGGCATGAGATCCGCAAACAAGCCAAAGCGCTGGGCTACCAACTCAGGTTGATCAGAAAGATCTGGCCATCCGCCATCCATGCCTGGACCGATGCGTTAGATGAACTCTCGGACAGTTTAGGCGATGATCATGACTTTGCCCTGATTCAGCAAAGGATTTTGCAGTTACCTATCGAACCTGCGGACACCGAAGAAGACGTCAACGCGCGCCAGGCGTTCCTTCGCACGATCGACCGGCGACGTCATCGGCTAAAGACAATCTCTCTTCATCGCGCCCGCATGATCTACGTCGAGAAACCCGCTCGTTTTGTCCAGCGACTCAGCGTGTATTGGGAGCTTTGGCGAGAAGGAGGTAAGGCAGCTGCAAGCCGGAAACGGGGCGCCAACGGACGTAATCCAAGTTAGGACTGTCGCCCGCTATAAGACCAAGGAGATCGTGTTTACGATTAAGGTGTCGCGGTCGCAGATGGGGAAGGAGACTTTTCCGGTTTGGGTAGAGAAAGAGTTTTCAGCTGGTCACCAAACTGGTGAAGTTGCGCTTGCAGCGCGTCCGTCTGTGCTCGGATCTCCGCGTTCAATTCGTCTCTCCTGGGATCAGGAAGAAACAAGATCGCTACTCCCCCGATGATCAATCCCAACAAGAAGGCCACGAGCGTTCTCATGTCCCCCCTAGTTCGTAATTGGTTATTCCCTTGGCTGTTTCCTGGGTCTATTCCTTCACCTTGGTCCACACGACGGTCCGGCCGAGCATCGAGATCCCGATGAAACCTCTAACCCTTAGGGTGTCGCCACCATCGTATTCCAAGGTTGAAGCGTAAGTGTTGCCCGTTTTCGGATCGTAAATGGTTCCATGCTCCCAGCGCCCTGGTGCTTGCGCCGTGAACCCTGACATGAAGACTAAACCGACCAGGGGCCGCCTTCTCTTTGCTGGATCCGGATTCGAGATATCCGTTTTTTCGATGCCGTCCGAGGTGTATTCTTTGTTCAGGGCGGCGATTTTTCCGCTCAGTTTTCCGTCAACCTGGAAGATTTCGATCTGCGCGTCTTCAGTTTCCCAGAGACCGACTGGAGAGCTGCTGTCCTCCGCTCGACTAGAGACGGGTGCGAGCGCCAAGCCCAGCAACAAGATCAAAATGGCCACGTTTCGCAAACCAGCGCACAAAGATATCAACCGGCGACCCGGAAACTGCTTAAGGCCAGATTGCATAGTTAGCGTCCCTTCTTCTGTGCTCACGGTGTCTATTTCTAATAACATCTCGCCAGCTAATTTATTCCCGCGGCTACGCTGAGTTGCAAGATGACCGACCTGAGGTAGGTCCCAAAAACGGTTCGCCCGAACTCGATCGATCGGCAGTTGATCGTTCAGGCAAAAACCGCTTGAACAATTTTCGATGGTCAGCACCGTTCCAATTACTTAGGAGCCGGAGGTCCGGTTTCGGAACCTGGCCCGATGGATAAAACCCGTGCCTGGACTTGTGTTAGATACGGCCATCTGGTAATACCACGGCGATTCTAGAGTAGGAAAAGGTCTATGGAAAACTTAACCCCATTCGCCGCAGTGACCCTTTCGTTTTCTTTAGGGCCAGTCGTGGCCTTGATAGCAGGCGTCTTAATTTTGATTATGCCGCGACTGCTAAACTACATTGTTGCGCTCTATTTGATCTTGGTTGGCCTGATCGATATTCTTCATCTGCATCTATGAAGCGCTCGGGACGAGGGCCCACTCGCCCGGGTGTTGCGAGGGAAAGCCGGTTGAAGATGCAGTGCGATCGACCTCTTGTTCCTACGGGTTAAGCGGAGACTGAGGCGCAGAGCAGCAGAAACCCGAGGAGGAAGGAGACCGCGGAAATGATGCGGACAATCCGCAGGGTTTGTTCGCCTGAAACTGGAAAAGGGATGCCGCTTAAGTCCTGTTCCGGAGGTAAATCTCGAAACGGGATAACCCACCAGATCGCGATTACCAGACAGACACCCAGACAAAAGACTGCACCCCATGCAGTTGCGTTGGCCAGGCCACCGGTACCAAAACGCAGCGCATAAATGACCGTTGCCAGAAGATCTCCACCGAGCAACAGGACGTAAACGATCGTGTCCAGGTTCGAAGGTTCGTGCGGGTTAGGTAGATCGGGCGTCGAATGATGCGAAGCCAGATCGTGCCTGACCATGGCATACTGATAAACTGCAAACACGCCCGATAGGACTAGAACGAAGAACTTGAGCCAGTCCATCGGAGTTAGCGCTCCTTTGCTGCCTCTTTCGATCGATTCACGGGGTGTCAATCCTTTCTGCAGTCCGTATCGCTCTTAAATGCGCCTGCATGTAAGAGCGATACGGCCTATGGCACTAGAATACTCCGGCCACGCCGGAGCATTCTACTGCTTTTTTTGGGTCCACCGGTAGGGACGAGCTCCTGCTCGTCCGCGATTGCTGGCGAAAAGGACTCGATTTGCGCATACACCCCTGACGAGCGGGCCGCCGTCGCTTCGCTATGGCGCGCCCTCGCTACCAGATCGAACACGTCGCAGAGCCTGCCGCGACGTAGGCCTGGCGTAGTCGGGACCTGCCGCGACGTAGGACTTCGGCGAGCTCGGTCGAGTCGCCTTGCTTAGTCGGGGCCTGCCGCGACGTAGGCCTTGCGTAGTCGGGAGTTTGTCCCTACCGATTGCAAAAAAGGAAAACCCGTCCGGCCTAAAGCCGGACGGGTTTCCAAACTATCTAGCTGGACTGCGCTCTTAGTAGTCCATGCCGCCCATGCCGGGCATACCGCCTGGACCAGCCGCCGGTTTTTCTTTTTCCGGCAATTCTGTCACCAAAGCTTCAGTCATCAACAGCAACCCGGAAATAGAAGCCGCATTTTGCAGCGCGGTTCTAGTGACTTTGGTCGGGTCGACAACACCAGCCTTCACGAGGTCAACGTATTCGTCCGTCGCCACGTTGTAACCAACGTTACCCTCACGAGACTTCACTTCCTGGACGATCAACGCGCCTTCGCGACCAGCATTGTTAGCGAGTTGCCGCAATGGCGCTTCCACCGCGCGATTGACAATCTCGAGGCCAACTTTTTCGTCTCCCGTCAGCTTAACTGATTTCAAAGCCTTCTGAGCTCGGATCAAAGCGACACCGCCGCCGGCTACGATACCTTCCTCAACCGCGGCGCGAGTGGCGTGCAATGCATCTTCCACGCGAGCTTTCTTCTCCTTCATTTCGGTTTCGGTAGCAGCGCCGACATTGATTACCGCCACGCCGCCGGCCAGCTTCGCGAGTCGCTCTTGCAGCTTCTCCCGATCGTAGTCGGAGGTGG
>Ga0209240_1000205_pt1 | contig 24118 bp, 28 predicted proteins | sample GraSoi_2013_80cm_FD_185828 | JGI IMG/M metagenome (GOLD analysis project Ga0209240, IMG submission 185828) | Grasslands soil microbial communities from the Angelo Coastal Reserve, California, USA - Sample 9_17_2013_80cm (SPAdes) (version 2) | ecosystem: Environmental > Terrestrial > Soil >...
AGTCAAAAAGCTCGATGAGCAGGACGAAGAGCAAGATCAACCCCCCTCACAGGGTAATAGCGGTAGCGGCCCAGCAGTGGGTAAATACGCCAAAACCAACCGCAAGTTTCGCAGTACGACCGATCCGGATGCCACCCTGGTGCGCCACGGTGGTCTAAAGAGCCGGCTGCGCTATAAGACTCACCGTGTGGTTGATGATGCCCATGAAGTGATCACCGCGGTAGAGACCACCACTGGTGCGGTGGATGAAGCCAGCCAATTGCAGGGCCTCATTGAGGCCCATGAAGACACAACCGGCCAAGGAGCACAGACTGTCATCGCCGATGCTCGCTATGGCAGCGTCAGTAATCTGATTGATTGTCAAAAAGCCGGGATCCGAGCGCACGTGAAGCTCTTAGGCGAGTCCAACCGCGGCAAAGGACGCAGCCAGGGCATTTACGGGGAAGAGCATTTTACTTACGATCCGCAGACGAACACTTATCGTTGTCCGGCCAATCAGATCATGCGGCCCCGGCGCCTGCACCCGCAGCGCTTGACTTGGGAGTATGTCACGGCTAAGGGCACCTGCCTGGTGTGTCAGTTACGCCAGTTCTGTACTCGCTCGCGCACTGGTCGCACCATCCATCGACATCGGGATCAAGGACTACTAGAAAAAGCTCGCAAGATCGCTAACTCCAGAGCCGCGAAACGGGATCTCAGGCGCCGCCAACACCTGATGGAGCGTAGCTTTGCCGATGCCGCTAACTGTCATGGGTTAAAGCGCGCACGTTGGCGTGGACTTTGGAAGCAAGCCATTCAAGATTTACTCATTGCCACCGTGCAGAACTTGAGAAAACTACTCAGACATCTCTCCCAGACCGAGCCTGAGTTAGCTTGTTACCTTATTCAGCTCCTCCAACGACTCTCTACGCTCTGGCAAGCATCTCTCGACCTCTCTTTCGATAAGCTAACTTCCCAATCAGCCTAAAAAGTCCAACCGCCAGCTCGTCAAAAAATCGAACTTACCGGGCAACAACCCCTTAACAAACAACATTCTCTCCACTCGTTTCACCTTTTTCGCTAAGGCTTTATCGGTTTCCAAACGTTTGGCCAAACGGCGAATCGCCATCGTCATTATTGGCGCTAACGTCAAGGCTAATGTGTTGCTTGTGTCGGTTAGTGATTTGTGCAGAATATTATTAGAGCATCGGCTGTCGATCTCGAACGAGAGAAAGATAGGTGTTACCTGTAGACAAGTATCATCTTTTCGGCGGGCCTTTGTAAGGGGAAATCTTCGCGATTCGGTCGACGGAACTCTTGACGAACGGGCCACTGTCGTTGAACGGTTTCCGTGGATCGCAACCCGTAGTTATGAAGAAGATCGAGGCGATCATCAAACCCTTTAAGTTGGACGACGTTCGGGAAGCGTTGGTCGAAATCGGCGTCGAAGGGGTAACTGTTACCGAAGTAAAGATGTTACGCCGGCATGCGGATCATCCCGCCATTGGTCACGGTGGCGAACAGTTCAGCGAATTTCTGCCGAAGCTTAAATTTGAGATCGTAGTTGCTGACAATCGGGTCCGGCGCACGATTCGAACCATTGTTGGCAAAGCGCGAACCGGACGAATCAACGATGGTAGAGTGTTCGTTGTTCCGATCCAAGAGGCAATCCGGATCCGGACGGGAGAGCGTGGCGAGGCCGCCGTCTGAGGCCAGTCGTGAGCCAGACAATGAGCCAATACATTTTGCCTCACGACCTGACTGGTGAGCAGCAGCGACTGAGACTAATGTCGGAGCTGCTCGACCCGTTAGACCGCATCTGTATCGAGCGACTTGGACTTCAGGCTGGATGGCGCTGCTTTGAGGTTGGATGCGGTAACGGATCGATTTCAGAGTGGTTAGCCAGCCGGGTAGGACCAGGCGGTCATGTTGTTGCCAGCGACATTGACCTGCGCTATATCGCCGGCCGCGCTGCTACAAACCTCGAAGTTCGACAACTCAACATCGTTGAAAATGCGGTTGAGCCGGGCGCGTACGACCTAGTGACAGCTCGCGCGGTGCTCCATCACATTCAATTTCCGGAAAAAGCGATCCAACGAATGGTAGAGGCGCTTAAGCCGGGCGGGGTATTTCTTTCTATCGAGCCCGATATGCTCCCCGCTACTGCCGCAGAGCCCGAGTCAGTACGCGCCTTCTGGCGTGGTTGGTTCGAATGGTCGGCCTCGGTTGGAATCGATTACTCCATTGGGCGCAAGATGCCTTCGCTTCTGGCTGGTTTGAACCTGGAGAATGTTACTGCAGAAGGCCATACCGCTTTATACAACGGCGGCTCGCCTTGGGCCGTGTATTGGTTAAAGACGCTACAAGAATTGCGACCAAGACTGATACAGTCGGGGCATATCACCGAGAAATCGATCTCGGAGTTCGAAAACCTCTATTCGGATCCGCGCTTTTGGACCAGCGCGATCACGTTTATTGCTGCCTCAGGGCGCAAAACAATGGCGAACGCTGCGAAGGCAAATATTCACTGAGCATTAACAGCGAATATCACTCAGCGACCAAACGGTGAACGGCGAACAGTGAACCGAGAACCGCCAACGGCGAACCAAAGAATGGCTAGGGGCGGAATCGAACCGCCGACACGAGGATTTTCAGTCTACGGGTGGGTCAAATGGAGTACACTGACCTGCCACGTTTTCCCGGGCACTATCACACCGGTGTACCACGAGCTGCATTAGAAACCCGGAAGGCCTCACAGACATGGCCATTGACAGGTCTTAGTTTCTACGGCTCGAGTGCTTGCCATTTGTATCCTTCGTAATACATTAAACCTACTTAAAGTAATACGAAGTATACAAAATGCCTTCACCTCATTACCCTTCTGCGGGCGTACGGCGCGCACTACGCAAGCTCGGTGCCGACATTCGAGATGCGCGCCGTCGACGGCGCTTGCCAATGGCCGTCGTTGCCGAGCGCGCGTTTACAACCAGAGCAACGCTGCAACGAATTGAAGAGGGCGATACAAGCGTCAGTATTGGTATTTATGCCGCTGTGTTACAGGCACTTGGATTGCTCGAGAGCCTCGGACTGCTCGCTGATATAAACCGCGACAGCGTCGGGCAAGCGCTTTCGACAGCCGAGCTACCTGTACGCACCCGTCTGCGTCGGTCCTCGGAGAAAAGTTCCGATGTCTGATGTCGAAGTGCATGTTGAGTTGGCGGGTCAAAATCAGCGGGTGGGGTTGCTTCGGCGAAATAGAGGACGTCGAGGAGAGACTGTTAGCTTCGAATTTGACAATGCCTGGCTTAGCGGCCGGAACTGTTTCTCCATAGAACCTGCCCTATCCCTAACCCCGGGCACGTTTCATCCTCCTCAAGATAGAGCTATCCAGAAATCGTCGACGCTTTAGCTGAGCACGGTTGCGCGAGCAAAGAAGGATTCACATGCCCTATATCGACGAGTAGTATTTAACGCTTTGATCTCCAACGTCGACGACCACCTGCGCAATCACGGTTTTCTCTGGCTTGGCCGGAACGGCTGGTCACTATCGCCCGCCTATGATCTCAATCCGACCCCCACGGACCTAAAGGAGCGCATACTCACAACCAACATCGATCTCGACGAGGGAACATGCTCCCTCGATCTCCTAGAAAACGCGTCAGGGTATTTCGACCTAAATCTACCAGCGGCCAGGACCATAATTAAAGAGGTTGCCTTGGCCACTTCAAAATGGCGCACCGTGGCCAAGAAGGTTGGTGCTCGATCCGCAGAAATTGATCGGATGTCTAGCGCGTTCGAGCATGATGATCTCCAGAAAGCTCTCGCTTTGTGATGAAGCTTAACATTTTTCGGTAGTGCTGGATAAGCCGGACGAGTATTTCCAGGCGCATGATCTGGTCTATAAAGTATTATGGAGGACTTTGTCGGTTTGTCGGAAGCCGTAGAATTGTAGAATTTTATCCACTTTGACATTTAACCAGTTTCGTTATGTCTAACCGCCAAGCACTCACCAAAAAGACTCGAAAACTTGGGCTAGCAGAAGTTTCGACTAGCTCCACCCGGCCAGGTAAATATTCGTGGGCTCTTCCAATGTCGACATTCATGGATCTCGACACGGGGGAGACTTGGCAAGAGTACGTACCTTGCTGGACGAAACGCCGTAGACAATGACCGCCATGTGTGGCGGACACCCACCCGGATTCAGTTGAGTTTTATGGCACCGCTGGCACCGCAAAGATCACGGCATACACAGTAGCTACTTGCGGCGTAGATTAGGGCTGCCGGATTCCATAATGCGCCGTGGACTCGCGGACTGCGATTTGTGGCTATGCGATCGTGTTTTCAATTACCCGCGACTTTCGGAACCGCAGAGTAATCCAATTACGTACTACACGCTGGTGGAAGCCTCGCGCCTGGTTGGTGTCACGTATCCTGTATTGCAACGCATTCTTCCGCAATATCCGCCGGCAGTGTTGGCCAGCCCAGACATCGGCGGTAAACCGTTTCCTCTGTGGCCGGAATCGTTCCTGCTCCAGCTTCGGAAGTCTATAGCAAGAGGCATATTTAAGGTGAGACAGTCTAGCTTAACTGCCCCCAAGTTCGGCGTACGCTTGTGTAGCCCGAGGCACGTGCATGCGGAGGACCAAGCAGCGGAAGCCGGTAAGCTTAGACGAGCCCAGCCCATGGATTCGGTCATTTGGTAGCACCGAAAGGATTGCTATCCGTAATCGGTCGAGAAGATCGGAAGTTGTTAACGCAATAAGGGAGTGTCCGTAGGCGTTATCCGGCCAGAAAAAGGCCGTCTAAACCACCCACTGAGGAGTTGCAGGAGGATTCAATTTGGTGGAAACTGGTGTGGGATCTGTAGGGATACCCTATTCAATAAGCGGAATCCTTTTATGAGAGCGAAACGTCTGTTTTTCTCGCTGTTTTTCGCATTAGCGTTCTTGTTTCTGCCCGCATCGAGCTTTGCTGGGCGTGGAGGCGGTGGCGGCGGCCACGGAGGAGGCGGTTTTCATGGCGGCGGTTTTCATGGCGGCGGTTTTCATGGCCGCGGTTTTCATGGCCGCGGTTTTCGTGGCGGTGGTTGGGGCTGGCGTGGCGGCGGTTGGCGTGGTGGCTGGGGCTGGGGCTGGGGAGGCGGTTGGGGCTATCCTTACTGGGGCTATCCTTACTATCCTTATCCTTATTGGGGCTGTGGGGGCGGTTACGGAGGCGGCTATTACGGAGGCGGTTATGGGGGCGGCGGTTACGGGGGGAGCGGTTACGGGAAATAGCCGAATCGGTAGGCTTCCAAAGAACTTATGTAGCGGATTTCGTTATCTGGTGAGGCTTCCCGTAGCCCTTCCATGTATCGCCCGAAGGTCATCCTCGGGCCATTAATCAAACACGCTAGGATTGTCACGTAGGCGCGTGGCTGGCCAGGGCGAGGGTGTTGTTAACGCCAGGGAGGAGCCCTATTGAAAGGCCGAGAGGATCGCAGAATGTAACAACCGCAGGCTGTGTTAGGCAGCATCGGCCTGTGTTCACGCTCATCTATGGCATAACCCGTGCCACGGCTGGCCCTCTAGGGGAGGTAGGAAGTCTCCTTTTTCGAAAAAAAAACCGGCTCGGTTGGCGCAACGCTGTTTTCGTGTATAAAACCTTTTGTAAAAAGGTAATGGCCCCTCCAAATTGGTCATGACACCATCAATCCCCGAGGGGAAACCAGCTCTTGAGGTTCATTGACAAGCTCATGAACTTCATGAACCTAAAAGAACTTGCTGCAATTAACGGAATATCGATTTCCACAGCCAAGCGTTACAAAAAGGACGGCGTTGATCTGACTGACGCCCAGGCTTTCGTGCAGGGAGTTAAGAGAGTGGCTAGGGGCGGAATCGAACCGCCGACACGAGGATTTTCAGTCCTCTGCTCTGCCAACTGAGCTACCTAGCCGAGTTAACGGGGAGCGGGCAATATGAGTCTCCCGGCCCACGACGCAAGCGGAAAAATTGGTCGTGGCCAATACTCTGGCCGCTGGTTCCTGGAATGGTTAAGCTCGGGCAGTCTCGACCTGTTCGATGACCCCGGCGTGACATCCAACGATTAATTCGATCGGACGGCAACAGACCTGGCAGTCTTCAATTGTCGCATACCCTCCGGCTGAGGTGTCCACAAACGTGGTAAAGATAGCTCCACAGTAAGGGCAGACCACCTCGACATCTTCTTCGAGGTTCATGAGGAATTAATTTAGCGCCAAGTAAACGATGCGGCTAGAGCAAAAACGGATGTAACGGAAGTTATGTGTGTTGGGCAATTGGGAGGAGCAAGGAGCAAGAATCTAGGAGCTAGGAGGCATGCGCCAGGCTCCTGGCAATCGTCCTCGTCCTCGTCGTCGTCGTCCTCGAGAAATGCTTCACCCAGCGCGTTTGGAGTACCATAGATGCGAGCTCTGGGGTTATTTCGGCACTGCATACCTAATCCGCGCTCAATGTCGAGGACGAGGACGAGGACGATTATCACGGGGTCGTGGCGCGCGTTTTCTAGCGCTATCCCCCGAGAGAGCTCAAGATCTTTGATCCATCAGGGCTGCCCAGGCCTGTCGTTGGATCCCAGCCGGGGCCGGCGTTGAAAGAGCCGTTGTTTCCGGAAACGATATCGCGAAAGGCGGACGCATTTTGGTACAGCGCAGGGTTAACGAAACCGACCCGCGATTTGCCTTTTTGGAGCAGCGCCTGGTTGATCCGGGCGAAAAGGCCAGCATAGAGGGGGGCAACGGCACTGGTGCCACCAATTGTGGTGGAACTCCCATCGATCAGGACCTGATAACCGGTTACAGGGTCCGCATCGGCGGCGACATCGGGTACTCCACGGCCGCCTCCTGGTTGGACGGGCGGAGGTACGTTGACCGAATTTTGGTACGATGGTTTCGGAAAATAATCGCTGACCCCGCCACCGGTGGCGCCTTCGTTGCTCGCGGTCTCGTTCCAGACGACCTCGGAGGTGATGGTATCGGTCGTCACGTTGGCTTCCAACGTGGTGCCGCCACAGCCGACGACATAAGGAGATGCCGCCGGGAAATCGACGTGATTAACGCCATCGGTTTGGCCGTCGGACGATCCGCTGTCACCGGCGGCAGCAAAAACGGTTTTGCCCATGGTCCCGGCGTCTTGGAACGCCTGATTGAACGTGGTCATTGACTGGCTGGTAAAGCTGGATTCCGGGCCGCCCCAGCTGATCGAGATCAGGGTAACCGCCGAATCGTTGACTGCGGTCGTGACCGCATCGATGAAACCTTGGTCTGTGTTCGGCGCAAAAAAGACTTTGATACCGGCTCCAGGCGCGATGGATCCGGCCACTTCAATGTCGAGTTCGACCTCGCCATCGGGTCCGCTGCTATCCCCGGTGGGACTGTTCGTGGCTCCATCGACCGAGACCGCGGTCACCTGGGGAGGAGGGGTGACCCCGAGCTGCTGGAAATAATTGTTGATATCGCTTTGGTTATAGCCGCCGCCGAGCTCAATGATTCCGATGGTCTCGCCTTGACCGGTGAATCCAGTGGGGAAGTTGTAAAGGTTAGCCAATTGCAACGGAGAATAGGTCTGAGGCGTAACGGCGCGTGCCGCCGCCGCTTGCTTGGTCAGGAGTCGGAAATGTGTCCGGGCTTGGGGCCGGTTATCTAACCCGAACACGGCGGTGATGATATTCGCAAAACTGGCTGGAATTTGGATGCTCCCTTGCCGGAGCCGATAAACGCCGCCGGCCAACCGGTAGTGTTGGAGATTGACGCCGAAGGCTGCGGTCATCCGGGAGACAGGCCCGGATAAGGTGACGGAACGACGCCCAAGATCGTGGCTGAGTACTTGAAGTTGATGATTCCGCGCGAAATTCGTAACTGCGTCGACGTCGGCAGGGTCGGCGCCGAATTTGTGGGCGAATTGTTGCGGTGTGAGATACGAATGGCTCCCGGGCTGAGCGATTTGCTTGCTGTATTCCTGTAAACCCGAGGGGTCTTTGGAACGGAGATAGATTGTTATCTCGATCTGGGTGTCAGCCGGGCACGGTCCAATCAATTCGGCGTTCGGAGGAACCTGGCGCTCAGATCCTGGTAATGGGAATCCTTCTGAATCCTTCATGGTAGTTACGACGTTTGTCCTAGGTTGGTTTGCCGTCAATCGTCCTCGTCGTCGTCCTCGTCCTCGAAAGCCACCCCCGCCCAGCACGCCTGAAGTACCTTCGATTGGAGCTCTGGGTTATTTCGGCACCGCAGACCTAACACGCCCTCAAAGTCGAGGACGAGGACGACGACGAGGACGATGGGTGCAACCCGCTCCCACGCCCATACGCTTTCTTCACCATCGGCTATTGGCTATTGGCTATTGGCTATTCGCGCAGCGCTACCCCGCTCTATAATGAAGACTGACCGACCGATAAACATCGCTGTTGCGCTCGGCGGAATAGAAGAAGAGCTGGACGCTGCTGCCGGGCTGGGTCCATTGATAGCCTACGACGGTTTCCATGACGTCGCCCTGCGGTTTTTTGTCCCGGGCTAACACCTGTGGTGGGCCGTACTTGGCTTCAAGTTTTTGCCGGGCGCTATTCAGAAAGTCTTCATAAGCCACCAGGTCCCAATCGGGGCGCTCGTATTGAAGCTCTACTTCGACCAACGTTTTCTCGGTGCCGAAATAGAGAACAGTCCGTTTGAGGCTCGGCTGGATCAGGCCTTCTACGGTCCACGCGTCTCGGCCATGGATTTCGTCCCGGTTGACGATGTGGGCCTCAGCCTTGCGAATGATCGTCTCGATTGCTTTCTCGGATTGGCCCCAATGAAAACCAAAAGGAGGGTTGATCTGTTCGGGCGCACCAGTCTGAGCAGGACTCAGATGCGCTACCCCGAGCCAGATTAACGAGACCATCCCTGCAGCAATCCGGTTGAACATATAGAACCGCTTGTGACAACTTAGCCGGTACTTTTAATCGATATGGCATCCTAAATTTTTATAGGAGCGAACGACCCACGACTGCCGACCGTAGGGCGAAAATGTCGGAGCGTCGAGACGTTTTCAACCGCGAATGGACACGAACAGGAAACCCAACCGCAGATGAACGCAGATAGACGCAGATAACAACCGCGAATGGACGCGAATGAATCCGCCTCCGCCAAGCGACTCGACTGAGCTCGCCGAAGTCCTGCGGCGCGACGAGGCTGCGAAGGAAGACTTGAACGGCAGCCGGATGACCGTGTACGAAGATGGGCGGAATTGATTGACGGGTTCGACAAGGCGCGAATAAAAATCGCCGTGGTTGACCCTTTGGGAAAGGTATCGAACTTCTGAAATTTAGGATCTAACTTCTCGTGTCGATTCACGGTTCAAATCTTGATTCGCGGCCTCGTCGCGCCGCAGGACTTCGGCGAGCTCAGTCGAGTCGCTTGGCGGAGGCGGATCTATTCGCGTCCATTCGCGGTTGGTCTTTTAAAGTTGGGCTTTTGGGCGCGCTGATTTGTTTGTTGGCAGGTTGTAACAAAACGGAGTCGAGCGCTGGGCAGAAGGATTCTCCACCCAAGGATGCGGTTCGGCTCCTTTTTACTTACGGATCGGAAAAGGAGGATTGGGTTAAAGATGTTACCGCGGACTTCAATCAAGGCAGACACAAGACTAAGGGCGGTACACCGATCTATGTCGATGCCTTACCGGAGGGTTCGGGCGAATGCGTTGACAACATCATCAACGATATCCAGCAAGCAGACGTGGTGAGTCCGGCGTCGGAAGCGTTCATTAAACTGGGGAACGCGCAAGGCCGGGCGAAGCTTGGCCGGGATATAATCGGCCCGCCGCAGAACCTGGTGCTCTCGCCGATCGTGATCGGGATGTGGGAACCGATGGCCAAGGCGCTGGGTTGGCCGGATAAACCCATTGGGTGGGCGGACATTCTTAAGCTGTCGATCGATAGCAAAGGTTGGGCGAACTATGGGTACCCGCAATGGGGCCAGTTCAAATTTGGCCACACGCACCCTGACTATAGTAACAGCGGCTTGGTTTCTCTCTTTGCGACCGCTTATGCGGCGGTAGGAAAAACCTCGAACCTGGAGATCAATGATCTCCTCGATCCGAAGGTGGGAGACTTTGTCAAAGGGATCGAGAACTCAGTCCTGCATTACGGGAGTTCGACCGGCTTTTTTGCCAAGAAAATGTTCGCCAATGGTCCTCGTTACCTGAGCGATGCCGTCATGTATGAGAGCCTGGTCGTGCAATCGTATTCAGAACCGAATATCGCTTTCCCGGTGGTAGCGATTTATCCGAAAGAAGGGACCTTCTGGAGCGATCACCCGGTTGGAATCGTCGACCGAGAATGGGTTACTCCCGACCAACGCGAGGCAGCAGAGATCTATATCAAGTTTCTGCTCGAGAATCCGCAACAAGAGAAAGCCTTGAAGTACGGGTTCCGTCCGGGCGCCGTCGAAATCCCGATCGGCGCCCCTATCGACACCGCGCACGGGGTGGACCCGAGGCAGCCGAAAACCGTCCTGGAACTTCCGAATACCGCGACGATGGCGGCGATCCGAGACCTTTGGCTTAGGAACAAACGGCACGCCCGGGTCACTTTGGTCTTTGATGTCTCTGGTAGTATGAACGATCGGAACAAGATCGCGTTAGCGCGAGAGGGTGCTCTCGATTTGATCAACTTCTTGGGGGACGAAGATTCATTCTCGATCATGCCATTCAATAGTCGGGTCTTATTGGATCAAGAACCGCAGCCGTTAAGAGACTACCGGCCGACTGCCGAACAGATTGTCTCCTCGTTGATCGCCAATGGTGGTACCTCTCTTTACGACACCCTTTCGCTTGCCTATCAACACGTTCAGCAGCAACAACAGGAGGACCCCAGCCGCATCGCCGCGATCGTGGTGTTAAGCGACGGGATGGATACCACCAGCAAGCTGACACTCGAGCAGCTCCTGCCGCAGATACGTTATGATTTCGAGCAGCACACGATTCGTATCTTCACCATCGGTTATGAAGCCGAAGACGGCACCGACATTCTGAAACAGCTTAGCGAGGTGACTCAAGGACGCTACTATGAAGGTAAGCAAACCAATATTCGCGACATTTTCCGGGATATATCGACGTTCTTGTAAGGAGTACAAGGAGTTCAGGAGTTCAGGAGTTCAGGAGTTCAGGAGTTCAGGAGTTCAGGAGTTGCCGATGGGAAACAAAACGAGGTTTTCAAGCAAATACGGACTTATGAGTACAACGAATTGCGGTATCCGGATTTTGATCGGGCGTGGCAGAGCGCGTGCTCCTGAACTCCCGCAACTCCTGCACTCCTGAACTCCTCCTTAGAATGAACGGTCCGCGGCTCACGTTATTAGGCAGGTCTATCATTTTGCTCTTCATTGCCGCCTGCGGCTGGGGAGCGTATCTCCTTTTTACTTATCATTGGTCACCGGGTAAAGCGGCGGCGCCAGGGATCCCGAGCAATCAGTTTCAGTCCGGCATCGGCGGTGTCGAAATCGGGGTAGCGTATGGGACCGAGAAACAACGCTGGTTAGAATGGGCTCTGAGTGAGTTCAAAAAAACCGACTCGGGCAAAAAGATCCAAGTGGATCTGATCCCGATGGGTTCAATAGAAGGCGCACAAGCGATTCTGGCCGGGGATAAACGCATCAATGTCTGGAGTCCAGCCAGCTCGCTATATCTGGATGTTTTCCAACGAGATTGGGAGCTGAAGTACAGTGGGAAACCGATCCTGCGCCAAGACCAATTAGCTTTAACCCCCACGGTTTTTGATTTTTGGCAGGAACGTTTCGATGCTTTTAGCAAGAAATTCTCAGACGTTTCTTTCCGGAACATTGAACAGGCAATCCATGTTCCCGGTGGCTGGCAAGGGATCGCAGACCAGCCTGAATGGGGACTCTTCAAGTTCGGTCATACCCATCCAAACCAGTCCAATAGCGGATTGGCTACTCTTTACCTGATGTTATGTGAGTTTTCCGGGAAGACGAAGGATATCGGGTTAAGCGATGTGGTGAACCCTAACTTTGGAACCTGGATGGCGAGCTTGGAATCCGGAGTCAGCGGCCTTGCTAATAGTACCGGCAATATGATGAGGGACATGGTTTTGCGCGGTCCCTCTTCCTATGACGCTCTCTTTGTCTACGAGAATGTCGCAATTGATTACCTGAAGAGCGCTCAAGGACGATGGGGAGATCTACGGATAATTTATCCACACCTGAACATATGGAACGATAACCCCTTTTGTATTCTCGATGCTCCCTGGAGCACTAGCGAACAGAAACGTGCGGCGGGAATCTTTTTGGATTTCTTAATGTCAGACCCGATCCAACGAGCAGCTTTAGATCACGGTTTTCGACCGGGTAATTTAAATGTCCCCGTAAAGACTCCGGATAGCCCGTTTGTTCGCTATGAGTCTTCCGGGCTGAAAATCGAGCTGGGCTCCGTGTGTGAGCCGCCTAAAGCGGAAGTAATTAACAATTTGCTTGGATTGGGCAGCGTACCAGCGGTAATCGATAAACCCATCATGTTCAAGCGACTAGGAAATTTGATCAAGGGCTTCTTCGGTTTGTTTGTTAGCGGATTGGAGAAGCAGAACCCCGAGGCGCTTTTGGAAGTCGAAAAAGAAAACCTGCGAAAACAGATCGCCCAATATAACCAAGGACTAGCCGCGCATGCCGGGCTTTGCGAACGGTTGATCACCCAGGTCAGAAAGTTGGAGACCGAAGAACGCGAATTACGCGCTAAAACCACCGCGCTGCTGCGAGTCAATAACCGGGATGCAGCCGGCCAGTTTGCTCTCCGGTTGCAGACGATCCAGCGCGAGCTAGGCGAAAATCGCTCCCAATTGGAGCAGGCGGAAAAGACCTATCGAGAGCTGATCCGGGCTCGGGATGTAGCGGTCAAGAATGCCCAGTCAAAAATCGAAACGCTCCGGTTCGGCCTCGACGACCTCAAAATTAAGAAAGCGACGGCCGAGCTCACCCAGATGGCCTCCGGTATGGTCACGCAGATTGGTGGGGCAGGGGACACGCTGGAACGGCTCCAACAGATGGTTGAAGAAGAAAGAGAAGTCGCTGCCGGCAAAGCACGAGTGGCCCGAGACTCGATGGATACAACGGGTTTGGACTTGAAAGAAGCCGAGCAAAAAGCGCTGGAGGAACAAGCGTTAGCCGATTTCGCCGCCAACGAAGGAATCTCTATACCAGCCAGTCATCCACCCGAAAAAACCGACGAAGGCGGCAGCAAAACCATGGGACCCGTCTCGCAATAGGGTTGGCGGTTGGCGGTTTGCCGTTGGCAGTTGCCAGTTAGCGGTCAGCCGTTTGCCACAGCTCGCTCGGCGACTCCCATAGGTCCCATAAGTCGCATAAGTCCCATCCGTGCCATGTCCTTTTCGTATCGCGGGCCCCTGAGCTGCCAACACCCATGGTGAAGTACTTAAAGGAAGCATTTTGGGCGAGCCCGCACATGCCGGGACTGGGGCAAGTTCCCGTCAATGCGCTGGCGGTAGCCGCGTTTGGTATCTTCGGGTTTGCGGAGTCATGGATCTGGTTAGTCGGGTTAGGTCTGGAGACGGCCTATCTTTACGCCTGTTTCACCAGCGAACGGTTTCGGCGTTTGGTGGATGCGAAAGAATTGGTTCTCGAGTCGGCCGAGGCGACAAAAAAGAAAACAGAACTTGTGGCGAGCCTGACACCGCCACGTCGAGACCGTTTACGCCGGCTCGAAGCCCGCTGCGGACGTATTCTGCAAAGCTATCGGCAAACAAATGTCGATTCCGCGATCGCAGAAGCTAACGAGGTAACTCTAAAACAAATCGCGGCTTTTTATCTGAGATTGCTGTTGGTCGAACAGAACCTGGCCGAACTGGAAGCGGAGACCACGGAGCCGTCGTTACGGAAACAGATAGAAACGCTGGAAAGCGCCTTGAAGGAGACCACGCTTTCTGAATCAGGGCGCGAATCGAAAGCCGCGACGTTGCACATTCTAGAGAAGCGGCTGGCGAACCTCTCTCGTGGTCGTGCCGTCATGGACGAAGTCTGCAGTGATCTGCAGCGACTAGAAGCAAAGGTGGAGTTAGCGCTCGAAAACGCGAGGATGGCCAGGGGAACCGAGATTATTGCAACCGAGATCGACATGAACCGGCCGTTCCTCGAAGATAACCTTTCCGATTTTACTCTTGGAGCCGAGAATACCGAGCAAAACGGTTGACGGTTGGCGGTTATGGGTTTGCAGTTTGCGGTTGGCTGTCAGGGGCTTGGGAAATCGGGCCTCTTAGGTCAATCTGAGGTGTGAGTGGATGGGAACAATGCGACTTATGTGACCTATGCTGCGCTCGGGCGTAGCACAGCCGGTGTCACAGCCGACTGCAAACCGCCAAACTGCAAACTGCAAACTGCAAACTGCCAACCCTTTCATGAGTTATCGTAGAGAAACATTGCCGGACTGGGCGAAAGATATGGTGGCGCTTTATGAAAGTGATGCCGCCAGCCAGTTTATTCTTCACGGCAACATTCATGACCGATTTCTGTTGGGCACCACCGATGGAACCTCCTCAGGCGGCCTGATGGATTTTTTGAAAGAGGTCTTGATGCCGCAGTTTGATGTCATTCTGCTCTATGATCTCGGGAACGGGCTGCGAGTGGATCGTGGTGGCGAAAAATTCAAGGAATGGCCGCCCATCCAAATGAATGCGGAACTTCCCCGGCAGCCTCGACCGGCGGTGGAATTAGTCACCCGGTTCCTGCGTTATTGCGCCAACCTGGCCAGGATGAACCGGGGTAAAATCGCGGTGGGAGCAATGGTGGAATCAGCTCACCTGGTAGCGCCGGCTGTCCCCGGTGTTCTGAACTACGACTTAAATGCTCTAGCGTTGCTTTTTCGGGAATGGGCCAGCAGCGAATTCTTTCGCGGCCAAGCCGTTGTCAGCTGTTTGTTGACCGAGAACCTTAATGATCTGCATCCGATCGTCGTGAATAATCCACGGGTCGCGAAGATCAAAATTCCGTTTCCGTCGACCAAGGATCTGGAAGTCGCCATCAGGCTGGCTCGGGAAAAGTTTACTCTGGCGTTGGGGCCATTTAACGAGCGTCCTGAGCGGCTTGCTCAAGGGCTGACCGGGATCACGATGAACGGTTTGGATCGCCTGCTGCTAGTCAGGCAATACAAAAAGGAACCACTGGGTGAGAAGGATGTCGTCGAGCAGAAACGGATCATTGTTGAGGAAGAATGTCAGGGTTTGATCGAGTTTATCGCGCCGAGACGCACCCTGAACGACTTGTATGGTCAGGAGAAATTGAAAGAATGCTTGCGCCAGGATCTCGATCTCTGGCGACTAGGCGATCTTCGCGCCATTCCCATGGGCTATCTGATCTGTGGTCCGGTTGGTACGGGCAAGACCTATTTGGTTGAATGTCTCGCCGGGGAAGCCGGGGTTCCTGTGGTTAAGATTAAGAATTTTCGCGATCGCTGGGTAGGGAGCACAGAAGGAAATTTGGAAAAGATCTTTCGTCTGCTACAAGCGTTGGATCGTTGCTATGTCTTCGTGGACGAGGCGGACCAGGCGTTGGGTAAACGCGAGACCGGCGGCCAAGACGCGGGGCTTTCGGGCAGAATATATTCGATGATGGCGGCAGAAATGAGCCGGCCCGAAAACCGAGGACGTTTGGTCTGGATATTGGCATCGAGCCGGCCGGACCTCATTGAGGTCGATCTAAAGCGGCCCGGCCGCATCGACTTGAAAATTCCCATCTTTCCAACGTTCAGCCCTGACGAAGGTTACCGGTTGCTTAGCTCATTAGCCAAACGATATGAGCTCGAGCTCGATCCAGATTATGAAGGGGTGCAAGTGCCCGACCTACTGACGCCCGGAGCCGCAGAGTCCATCATGATGAAAGTTTATCGAGTGGTGCAGACCACCAAGGTGTCGGTAATGGAAGCGCTGAAACAATGCCTCCGCGAATATCAGAGCCCGGTATTGCCTGAGGTCATGGACGCACAGATCCGTCTTGCAATCCAAGAGACCTCGGACATGGAGTTCGTTCCGCAGAAGATCCGGGAACGCTTCGCCCGGTGAAGACAGGAATTCACCACAGAGACACAGAGTGCACGGAGGAATGCACCACAAAGATACAAAGGACACGAAGTTTGAATGCAAAGCCTGGCTTAAAATTTGGTCTTTGTGCCTATTCCTTGTTGGCGGTGTTTCCAGTTTTTGCGAATTTCCGTTTGATTTTACAAGACCTTTGCATTCAAACCTTCGTGTCCTTTGTGTCTTTGTGGTGAAATTTGCTCCATGTTCTTTGTGACTTTGTGTTGAAAACGCCGCGGCAATTGGAGCTGATTGTTCTCGGACTTTGGTTGGCGGTGATCCTGGGGGTCACGATTCGGGGGATCGCCACGCCCCATCAAAACTCGGTCTTTTTGGTTTTTAGAGATGCGGGTGACGGTTGGCTCGGAGCCCAACCTCTCTATTCGGCGGTTGGTAAATATCTTTACAGCCCGCTTGCCGCCGCTTTCTTTGCCCCATTTGCGTTACTGCCGGATTGGGCTGGATCCGCACTTTGGCGCTTAGCTACCGGCTGCGCGTACCTGGTTGCAATACTTTATTGGTTTTCCGCTAGGGAGGAGCTTCCGAGTACTCCCGCGTCCGCGGGACTACTTCGCGGCCGACCATCCGGAGGAGCCGGATCCTGGACCGAGGCCGAGCTAGAGGACAGTGATGGTGGCCCGCTCCTTCAGAGCCGGGTCAGCGGCCACCGCCGCTACGCTTTGGCGCGCGGTGACCAATAGCGGTGTTAGCCGGCGGAGCTTGGCCGCGACGAAGGACTTCGGCGAGCTCTGTCGAGGCGCCTGGCGAAGTCGGGAACTCATCCCGACCGTTCCTGCCGCCTTAGCACTCCTTCTTTTACTGCCGTTGTCCATCGGCAATTTGAACAACGGTCAGGCTAGCCCGCTGATTATCGCGCTATTGATATTTGCCTGTCTGGCTACGCTGGATGGACGTTGGACCTTGGCTGCCGGCTGCATCTCGATTGCGGTTTTCTTTAAAGTTTATCCGTTAGCCATCGGGTTGTTATTGGCGGTTATTGAACCTCGAAGACTGACTTGGCGGATCGTATTAGCCGTCGTGATTTGTGGTGCGCTCTCTCTGGTCTTGCAGCGCCCTGCTTATGTCATTGATCAGTACGTCGAGTGGTGGCGTTCCTTAATCGCGGATCGACGACGAGTATCGACTGAGCTGGGGTCTTGGCGAGACACATGGTTGTTGCTTCGTATCCTCCATGTCCCGATCACCGTTGCCGGTTACGCCGTGCTCCAGGCGGGAACAGCGGTCGCGGCTGCGATCTTTGCTGGTGGCGCTCCCGGACCTGGGATCGAGCCGCCGCGGTTTGGAGCGCTTTCAGTATCGGGTGTCTTTGGATTACATTGTTCGGGCCGTCAACGGAGCTAGCGACTTATGTGTTTCTAGCGCCCTCGGTCGCGTTCGCTTGTAGTTGGGTCTTGCTGCCCGTGATTCAAGGACGGCAACCTTTGCATTGGTTTGAGTTTCTGCCCATCGCCGCTTATGCATTGCTTCTTTTAGCGGAAGCATTGAATGCTTGGGTCCCTGTGATTCGCCAAAATACTTACCTCCACGCTATTCAACCCGTGGCAGCTTTGCTTTTTCTAGGATTCGTTGTCCGTTGGAAGCCGGTGCCGTTTCAGCCGGCCGATCTTGGCGCCTGTTATTAAAAATGGGCGCATTTTTTCGACACCGTTACCTGATCTTCGCCGGGGTGCTCCTGGCGGTAACTCTGTATCGGCTATGGTATAGCACGCAGCTCGAGCTGGTTGGTGACGAAGGTTATTATTGGCTTTGGTCACGCCGGCTCGATCTAGCTTACCTGGACAAAGGCCCGGTGATTGCGTGGTTCATCGCTGCTGGAACCGCTTTGTTCGGCCAAACTCCGTTCGGGATAAGATTTTTTGCGGTCATTCTTTCTAGCGTAACCGGAATCGGTATTTTTCTTTTAGCCCGGCGGTTATTCTCAGACCGGGTCGGCCTCTGGGCATTGTTACTGGCTGGTCTCGCGCCGATGTTTGCCGTGGGTTCGATCCTGATGACGATCGATACTCCGCTGATCTGTTTTTGGACCTTTGCCGCCTTGGCTTTCTGGTGGGCCAAGGATTCAACCCGTCTTTTTCCCTGGATTCTGACCGGTGTTTTGGTGGGGCTTAGCACTCTTTCCAAGTATACCGGCGCCATGGAACTAGTTTCGTTGGCACTGTTTTGCCTCTGGCATCCGCCCAGCCGGAAACACCTCATAAATGGCCGTTTTCTGGTGCTCCTGTTAGTGGTAGCCCTCTGTCTGGTTCCAGTGATTTATTGGAACTGGCAACATCAATGGCCAACCCTGCGTTTTCTCACTCATCGAGGCGCGCTAGATGAGCAGGCACATTTCCGGCCGATGGATGTTTTGGTTTTCCTGGGTGGCCAAGCGGGAGTGATCTCACCGATTGCTTTCATTGCTTTTATCATCGTGCTGTTGTGGCCAAGTTTGAAAACGGCGGATAACAAGGGCCAGACTCGATTCACGCTCGCGTTTTTTTTGCCGCTGTTTCTGCTCTATTTCTCTCTCAGTTTTCAAAAGGCAAGCCAGCCCAATTGGCCGGCTGCCGCGTATCTTGGCGGGTTCATTTTTCTGGCGGCAAAATGGGATGTATTAATGGAACGGGCCCGCTGGGCGAGATGGATCGCGATTGCCGGCTTAGCTGTGGCGTTGATTGAAACCATCGGTTTACAAGAGAGCAAATGGTTGAACCTCCCGCCCGGCAAGGATCCGCTCGATCGCGCTCGCGGAGCCCGAGACCTAGCTGCGCAAGTTTATGGCTTAGAGACCGAGTCCGGCGCAAAAGTGGTGATCGCAGGTTCGTACATGAACGCGGCATTGCTCTCCTTCTATCTGCCGGGACAACCGGATACCTACATGCCGCTGTCGAGTGCGCCGTATAACCAACTGATCCTGTGGCCGAGTTATCGCGAGGTGCATCCGCAGGAAGACGCCATTTTCGTTACTGAACACAATGCCGTGCCCGATTCGCTCAAGGAAGATTTCCCCACGATTGAACCGGGTCACGTGCTAACCATCCGGCAAGACGGCCGGACTATTCGGAAGTTGTACGCTTTTGTGTGCAGGCGAAGACATGAGGCGGCGAAGCAAGCCGGGGCAGAGACGTAAGTATTCGCGGTTTATTCGCTGGTTCGGCTTAGGCTCTCGGAAACCCTCAACCCTGGTGGCCGATTCGTTTCACTATTTTCGATAAAAGATCACAATATAATGGTGTTGTTAGCATAGTTGAATTGGTTAACTTGTGAATACGACCAAATGGAAATTGAGCGGATCAAAGAGCGGGTGAACGCGATACCATTCCGGCCGTTCACCATCGAAACGACCAGAGGCACCCAGATCGAGATTGGCAGTCCGGACTAGGTTATGTTTGCTCCCGAAGATCGCGATCTCATTGTAGCGTTCGATCGCGCCAGCCGGATGTTCCTCGTCACAACGGATCAGGTCGCTTCGATTTCGCTTGATGCGCCGTAAGTCAAATCGATCTCACAGCAAGCTCGCAAAGTTCACAAAGCTAAGTCCTTAGCAGATTGCTGGTTTGGGCAGCTGCGTAAAGTCGCGGGTGGACTTGTCCCGGAGGGACTGAATGATAGTAGCCAGCTAGATTATTTGATGAAGAGTTAAGGGTTTGGCCAAGCAGGAAGTCTGCCAGCTTGGCTGACAACGGCTTTCGATTTTGCAACAATGCGGCCAATGAAAATCCTAATGACACTCGCCCTCCTTGTCTTAACCTCAGTCTTTGTCCGTGCTGATGATAAAGGGCCGGTCGGAAGATACCAGCTACTCTATGCGGTTACCGAAACAACGACTCCCACTAGCAGTTTCGAAACCAAACGAGTTTGGAAAATCGATACCGTTACGGGCCAAGTCTGGGAGTATGTTGCTACTTTCGATCCTAAACACAGAAACAAGGAATTCTTCTTGCCTGTCTCGACATCGGAGCCCTAACGGGGGGCTATCAAGTGAGCGCGAAGCGAAACCAACCGAATGGTGTGCCGGTAGACTTCTCGGGCCGGTTGGGTTGAAGTATCGGACAGGAAAAACGCTAAATATGAACCGCCTACTGGACCTTGGAACCAGAGGTCCAAATTCTTTTCCGCTAATTCACGGTTAATCCGGTCGCGCTCCGCTCCGGCTTCATCTTCACCTTGGTTCCGAAATATCCTTACGATCGTTTCGGCGAATCCTTCGAACTGTTGTCTATCCATAGTATTTTTTAACCCATTCCTTGGGTTGTTCGGAAGTAACTCTAACTCAAGTGGTTAACTCGCGCAAACACCGCGACTTTATCAACGCCAACCAACGTCATCTGACCCACGGTCGCATCGGCAGCTCTTAAACTGGTCGTCGCCACAAATGAGAATGCGAATTAACCATTCAGACGACTCTTTGGGTATCGACAAACGCCACTGTCACGATGATAAGATCCCACAGCAAAACCGACCAATAGTGTCCATTGTTCTCCGGAAAGATCTGAAATCGATAAGCAAAGACCCCTGGATACTGGCCAAGTACAGGGTTTTCTGGCAAATCCCTAAACGCGATAAAATGATCAGGCGGTTTATCATCATCAGGGGTTGTCACCGTACCCCTTCTTCTTCACTCATTAGTCAGTAAGAATGATCAGAGAAAAAAGCGGGCGTGGTCACGGAAGTGCTACTTTGGTGTTTTACCCAGCGCAGCTTTCAATGCTTTAAACTCTTGCTCTCCCCTGGATGTGATTCTGCCCGTACCAGTGACTATTTTATTATTGTCGTTGGTCGGAAGTCCGACAACAAAACCGTTATCGAGAAGGATTTTCCAATCCCCCAAAAACACGCTGGGTCCAACCGAACCGCAGGATTCTTGCCGGATCGTCTCCACATCGGTTTCAGGTTTGTTTTTACGTTTATAGAGCGCTTCTAGTATCGCGTGTTGACGTTGTTCGGGGGTCATTCTGTTTAGACCTCACGCCGAAAAGAAACGTTCAAATCAAGATCGGTCGTCCGGGTGCCGGAACAGTCAGTGAACGTCTTCCTGCCGATTCTGTCGCAGAAGTGTTCACAAAATCGGGTTTTAATCCGTCTGAAGACAGCGACTTTAGGGCAAGAAAAGTGTCGGTGATCGAATATCACACTCACGCAAAACAGTTTATCCCAGAAGGTGAATGGATCTATTATACCGCACCACCATCGGTGGAGTAATCGCCGTCCACAATTTCATTTTTGGCTAGCGCGCTACTTGGTTGCCTCAGAACCACCCGCCACCTACATGACATTATTGGGGAGGCGCATCGAAACTGATAAATCTCTGCCGGTTGCCTGGTACGTGTTCAGTTTTATTAAGTCTTCGGTCCAGTCAATCACCGGAAAATCCTCTGCTCGTCATCCGGTGTCAGAAAGGGGTGATCAACGTCACAAGGCGCAATGTGCGCAACTGCACGGTTTCCAGCTTTTAGCACCGCAAGCAGATCTGTAAACCTGGGGTCCCGTAGGGCACGGTATGATTGGGTCCGATCGGCATGCTACGATCAGGACGATTAATGAACCAGGGGTAAGGATCAGACCGTGCCCTACGGGACGGATTCTCGATTGAACCTGTTCCAGGCAATAAATTGCCTGGCTACGATCAGCCAGTCCCTACGGGACAAATCCACGTGTCACGCGTGATCCATCTAGCCATTAGGTCGTAAAAATCGGAGCATCGGCCGGCCATACATTCGTTAACACGCGTAACCAGTCGCTCAAGACTAAATGGCCAGGGATGAAGACCGCAACTGCTAGCCCTGCCATCATTGCACTAAAAACGGCCCAAAGTAGAAGCAGACAGGCGGCGCTGGCAATATAAGCCGGTTTCTCCTCGCTCCCTTTGGGTAAGGGGAGCGATGCATACTTTAAAGAATTCATGCGAGAACCTAGGGCGCTCGCATTATTAAGAAAATTGAATAGTATTAATCAAATACTTTAAGAAAACTGAATCATGGATCGAACTAATCTCGATACCGGTATCCTGCGTACGTTGGTGACCGCCCAACAGTTGGGCGGTTTTAATCGCGCTGCTCAACGAGTTGGCCGGTCTCAGTCAGCGGTGAGCCAACAGGTTCGCAGACTCGAAGAGCAGCTAGGCAAACCGATGTTCCGGAAAGAAGGGCGCGGTTTGGTCCCGACCGAGGCCGGTGATGTCATATTATCCTACGCGCGTCGCATTCTTGATTTGAATGACGAAGCCGTGGCTGCGGTTCGCGGTATCGCCGTTGGCGGTTCAGTGCGATTTGGCCTACAAACTGACCTGACGGAGAACTGGTTACCCAAGACGTTGGCGCTGGCGAAACAGGCGCATCCCGAAATTCAAGTTGAAGTAATCGCAGATCGGTCTTCGGTTTTGATCGAACGTCTGGACAAGGGGCAGTTGGATCTTGCGCTTTTACTTGGTGGCAACCGGCGTAGCGATGGGCAACGCATCACAGCGTTACCAATGGCCTGGATCGGCCCACGGAAGGCACAGCTCACCTTGCGGCGTGGCCAGCCATTGCCGCTAGCACTCTGCAGCCCGCCCTGTTTTTTTCGTGAGACGGCTATCAATGCCCTTAACGAAGCCGGCATCCCTTGGCAGATCGCCTTTAGTAGCCTGAGTCCGCATGGGGTTTGGGCGGCGGTCGACGCCGGCTTGGGGATCACTCTTCGCACCGCCACAGGCTTGCCGAGCCAGCTGGCGATCATCGCACCGAGATCACGTCTCCCAAGATTGCCCAAGGTCGATTTGTTCTTGCACGATGGAGGACGTGAACCAGCGAACGCGGTCAGTCGCTTTAAAGAAACTTTGCTTGGGACGCTCAGGGACTACCTGCAGTTAGCTGCATAAAGTCGCGAGTGGACTTGAGTAATAACCGCGAATGGACGCGAATTAACGCGAACAAGAATTACGAACATGTGTGCGGCGTCTTCCCAAAAAATTTATCTGCGTTCATCCGCGGTTGTTTTCCTCTTTATTCGCGTCTATTCGCGTCCATTCGCCGATTCGCCCCATCGCCGTTTCGCCCATTCGCCGTTTCGCTTCTCTACGCTCCCGTTTTCCTATTTAACACGGACTTCGCTAATATCATTTTCCCGAGTAACTCAGTGCGGAGAAGATGGAGGGGAGGTTGTTGTGAAGCCGCCAGCCGAGCGATCTCCAAATTTAACGATTCGATTTCGGTCTGTCTGCCGTTCCTGATGTCCTGGAGGGTTGAGATCAGCTGCTTGGACCCTTGGCTGATTAACATGATCTGCTGCATGACCTCACTTTCGCTGAGCCCGATATTCAGCCGGTCCGTTAACGTGATGCATTCTTCCACTAACTGCCGGGCCAGGTCCGCCGTTGGTTCGTCCCGAACAAACACACCGTTATCAACCTCAAGCAAGGGACAGATCGAATTGAAGACCGAGTTGATGATAGCCTTCTTCCATACTTGCTTCTGGATATTGGTTTCGGCCCGAAACGGGAATTGTTCGGTATTCAACTGTTCCACGCACAGGTTGAGGTCGGCTTCGGATCCTCGAATAATACCGATGGGCGAGGCGGTGATAGGGCGAAAAGAAAAGTTGTATTCCGAGCTTGGTTGGCTGGTCACATAAAGTACACACCTGCAGACGGTACTGAACCCGGCTTCGAGAAACGGTTGTTCGACCCCAACGCCATTTTGCATAATGACTAAAGGGCTACTTGCTCCTCGCTCTTTTAGCTCAGCTGCTATGGTTTGGTTGATGTAGGACTTGGTGGCGACGACCACGATCCCATCGAGATTCCTTAAGTTAGATAGCGAAACTGTTTCGATCGGGCTGGTGATCAGGCCTTCCCCATTCTGCACCGTCACCGTGATTGTGCTCTTGGGCACATCATTCCTACTCGTACGAACGGCAACGACCGATCTTCCAGCATTTGCTAGGTAAGCGGCCAACGGGAAGCCGACCGCTCCTGAACCGACTATGAATATCGTTTGCTTTCTATCCATGAAATTCTTTCAAGGATACATCGCAAAACGATTCCGCAAAGGCGTTCCAAACAAACCCTAACCGC
>Ga0209240_1000208_pt1 | contig 24016 bp, 18 predicted proteins | sample GraSoi_2013_80cm_FD_185828 | JGI IMG/M metagenome (GOLD analysis project Ga0209240, IMG submission 185828) | Grasslands soil microbial communities from the Angelo Coastal Reserve, California, USA - Sample 9_17_2013_80cm (SPAdes) (version 2) | ecosystem: Environmental > Terrestrial > Soil >...
CTCATTGGCGGAGGAACTCCTTCGTATCTCAGTCCGGCCCAGCTGAAGCGGTTTCTGGATTTCTTCACCAAGCGTCTGGACATGTCGGAGTGCGACCAATTCAACTGGGACGTCGATCCCTCGACTTTGGTTGGTCCGATCGGTTTGGAGCGGCTAAAAATCCTCCGAGACTATGGTTCAGATCGGTTGACCCTGGGGATTCAATCGTTGGATGAGCGCGTCCTGGAGATCATGAACCGGCCGCATGATAAGGCGGGGGCGCTGGAGGCTATTCGGAATTCGCAGGAACATGGTTATCAAGTCAATATCGAATTCATTTTTGGCCACCCGGGAGAGACTCTGGGGAACTGGGTGGAAGTAATGCGGGAAGCGGTGACGCTCGGCACTGAAGAGATCCAGCTTTACCGGTTGAAGGTGGAGGCTTACGGGGACTATCAAGGACCGATTAAAAACTATCTTAACAAGCGGCCGGATGAAGCTGTTCCTCACCAAGAGCAGATCATGATGAAACAGTTCGCCATCGATATCCTGGCCGAAAATGGGTACCACGAGAATCTGCGGCGAGTTTATACCAAAGAGCGACAACATTTCTCCTGTTATGCAGAAAATCAGTGCTGCAAGCTGTACGACGAGGTCGGCTTTGGGCTGACTGCATTCAGTAGTTTGCGAGATCGATTTGTCCTGAATAGCCAGACCTTCGGTGAGTATTACCAACACATCGAGGCGGGCCGAATGCCCCTAAATCGCGGCCTAAGGCGGGATAGCGATCAGCAACTGCGCTGGGCTATCGTTTTGCCGCTAAAAAATCGAGACATTTACAAGAGCACGTTTATCGCCGCCACCCGGGGCGAATCCATCGAAAATGTTTTCCGGCCAAAGATTGAGCGACTCAAAGCGTACGGCTTATTGCGGGAAGACGAAGTCAGTCTGGGGCTAACCCAACTCGGAACATTTTTTGCCGACGAAGTCGCTCAGCAATTTCATTCGGACGATTATATACCGTATCCCCGTGAGGCATACGCTCAAGGACCGCTCAACCCTTATCTGGACACTGATCCCTACGCGGTCAAAGAACCGGCGTTAGCGGTTTCATAGGTTACACAGGAAGCAAGAATCAACGGCGATGTTTAATGACACCGTAGCGTTTGCAGGGCATTCTGGAAATGGTCGTCGATCCATGGATGGTTCGGAACTAAATGATCCCACTTTATTTTGGGATCGGGACGCCATTATCCGTTGGCTGCAGGTCCGAGGAGCAGAACAGGAGCAGCTATTTGCCACCGCTCGAGCTGCGCGCGAACAGGTGTTTGGGCGGCGGGTAGTGGTTCGGGGTCTGATTGAGGTCACCAATCTCTGTCGGATCAACTGTGAATTTTGCCCGATGCGGCGGGATAACACGAAGCAAAACACAATTTTCCAGCTGACTCCGGATCAGATATTAAATGCGGTTACCGACATTAACGCGACTGGCATTAACATCATCTTTTTCCAAGCCGGAGAAGTAGGCAAAACCACGCGATTAGTGGGTGACGTGATTCCTGAGATTCGAGCTCGATTTGATGGTCCCGTCGAGATTTTGCTTTGTCTCGGCAATAAACCAGACGCTGAATTCGAGTTTCTGAAAAATCAGGGCGCTACCAGCTACATCCTGAAACATGAAACCAGCGATCCCGAACTGAATGAACGGATGCGTCACTCATCGTACGAGGAACGAATTCGCTGTTTGCGTTCGTTGGCGAGACTTGGATACAAGGTGGGCACTGGCGCCATCATCGGATTGCCGGGACAGCCGGTAGAGAGTCTGGCTGACGACCTTGAACTGGCGCGAGATCTCGGCGCGCACATGGTTAGCGGGTCCCCATTTATTCCGGCGCCGGACACGCCCTTGGCTGGTTATCCGCCCGGCGATGTTGATTTGACCCTTAATTTCATTGCGATCGCTCGAATCATGAATCCGTCCTGGCTGATACCGAGCGTGAGTGCTTTAGAGCGTCGACAGGGCGGGGGACAACTCAGTGGGCTTGCCGCCGGGGCGAACGTTTTGACCGTTAACTTCACACCTCCGGTCGAACAAGAGAAGTATCTGATCTATGGCAAAGACCGGTACGTGGTCCGAAACGACCATGTAACTGAGATTGTGCGCCAAGCTGGTCTGGAACGCGGGCCGTCGGTGTTTGCAGCGTAGGTAGGGCGAAGCTCGGTAGGGATGAGCTCCCGCTCATCCGCATTCGTTTTGTAGCCGGGGCGACACCCACCCCACGGATGAGCAGGAACTCATCCCTACCCGAAAAATGCAGCCGCTCGGATTGACGGTCGCGGATATGGCCTGTATACGATGACTCAACCTCTGGAATTACGGGTACGGTGATCGAACCGGGAAGGAACCAGACAGTCAGCGGCGCCGGAGGCGAGAGATTAAAGATGAAAAACGCCCTTTTGCTCTGCTGTTTGCTGCTGGCGGCGCGGTCGGTTCTGGCCGGAGAAACAGAGACGATTCAAGCGCCATCTCCGATTACTGCCATTGCGACCCCGGATCCCACTTGGAACTTTGAGCTGACCACGAGCTTTACGAGTAGCGCGCGCATCATGAAAGCCGGCTCGTTCGGGTCTCAGGCGGTGGCCGAATACGAATTGCAAGCGTTTAAGGATATAAAGCTATTTAAAAACTACTTTCTGCAACTGGGATTTGATCTGGAGCGTTTCGATTTCTCAAGATCGAGCAGCGTCTTTCCCTATGCTCTGACTAGTCTCTCTGGCGAATTGATCTTTGCCTATTGGGATGGAGACGACTTTTATCCCGTCTTGAGATTTGAGCCGGGTCTTTACTACACCCGCTCCCACATCACCAAAAACTCGTTCGATGTGCCGATTCGTTTCACTCCAGGTCTCAAACTGTCTGATAATCTTTATGTGATCGGCGGGTTCAGCTTCGATGTTTATTCGAATCCAATCATTTTCCCGGTTTTTGGCGTGAACTGGAAGATCAGCGACCAATGGAACTTGCGGGCGGTATTTCCACGTCCGCGTTTAAGCTATTTGCCCAGTAAGAAATGGGAGTTTTTTGTCCAAGGAGATTTGGACGGCGACAGTTTTCGCAACGGGCCGACCACTGACCGCCGAACCAATAACGCGATTCTGCAGTACTACTATCTCCGGGCCGGGATCGGGTTCAACTACGCGCCGGTCAAAGGGTTCGAGATCGAAGCCGTAGCCGGGTGGAACTTTCAGCGGGAATACGACTACATCCGCGCCGGCCCTATCTACGAAGCCAAAGGCGCGCCTTACGTCTGGCTAGACTTGAAGTGGACGCTGTTCTGAAGACCTGAATCGTCCTCGTGCTCGAAACGAGGAACCCCCCGACGGTGTTCGCCACTCAATGCCGGTGGGGCGAAAATCTCGGCGCGCCCAACGTATCGTTTTGGCGTGAGAGTCATCCGCGCCGGATTTGAGCCGCGCCGTGGACGTAGCACCTCCCCGTTTTGGATCGGCCGGAGAACGATCACATCCTGGGCCATGCAACACGCACGCATGGCTCAAATCCGGCGCGATCGAGCCAGCGAGGTGGTATCCCTTTCCCCGCGCCGAGATTTTCGCCCCACCGACGTTGGGTGGGGCAGCGTCGGGGTTTCCCTTTCGAGCACGAAGGTGGGGGCTGCGCCGCCCCTGTTTTCCGGTTGCGCGACCACGGAGAACAGAGCGATAGGATACCAATGAACTATCGTCGACTCGGCAGTGCTGGTGTTAAGTTGAGCGAGCTTTCCTTTGGGTCCTGGGTCACGTTCGGCGACCAGATTGGTGACGACGTTGCCGAGTCGCTCATGATCAAAGCTTACGACGGCGGCATCAATTTCTTCGACAACGCGGAGGGATACGCTCGCGGCAAATCCGAGTTGGTGATGGGGAACATATTGAAGAAGCTCGGATGGCCTCGGGACACTTGGCTTGTGTCCAGCAAAGTCTATTTCGGCTCTGCGACTCAACCTAAACCCAATCAGACTGGTTTGAGCCGAAAACACGTGTTCGAAGCATGCCACGCGGCGTTGCGCCGGTTGCACGTAGATTATCTCGACCTGTTCTTTTGTCACCGGCCGGACCCGGAGACTCCGATTGAAGAGACAGTGCGGATAATGTCCGATTTAGTTACTCAGGGAAAAGTGCTCTACTGGGGCACCAGCGTTTGGAGCGCGGACCAAATCATGGAGGCCTGCGGTATCGCTCGGGCACACAACTTGGTGCCGCCGACCATGGAGCAGCCTTACTACAACTTACTGCAACGCGACAAAGTTGAGATCGAGTATAGCCGGCTCTATCAGGCGATCGGGCTTGGGACAACAATCTGGTCGCCATTGGCCAGTGGACTACTTACTGGCAAATACAACGATGGATTGCCAAACGACGCTCGGATGGGATTGGAGAGCTATAGCTGGTTGCGCGAATGGGTTATCAAACCGGAACGCCTCGAAAGAGTTCGCACCTATTGCAAGTTCGCCGGCAAGCTGGGCCTATCGCCTTCGGTCCTCGCGGTTGCCTGGTGCCTAAAGAATCCGCATGTCAGCACCGTCATCCTAGGCGCGTCCAAAGTATCGCAGCTCGAAGAGAACCTGAAAGCGACCGCAGCCGCTGATCAATTGACTCCGGACATTTTGGAGGAGCTCGATCAGATCTTAGGTTCCAAGCCTAAGGATCCCTCGAACGCGGACAATCATTAAGTATGCCGGCAAAAAAAAACGCGAAATATTCGTCTCTCACGTTACTGGGTCGACCCGTGACGCACTATCCAAATGCGCCCTCGGCCAAGACGATCGAAACCTTCCCAAATGAATACGCGAACCGGCATTATCTGATCAAATTCGAGTGCGCGGATTTCACGTCGCTCTGCCCGATCACAGGACAACCGGATTTCGCTAAGATCACGATTGAATACGTGCCCGCCGCGCGCTGCATTGAAACGAAATCGTTGAAGTTCTACCTCGCCTCATACCGTAACACGCGCAGCTTCAACGAAGAGATTGTTAACCGGATTTTAGACGACGTCATTGCTGCCTGTAGTCCTCACGAGGCATTAGTCTACGGCGAGTTTGCCTCGCGCGGAGGAATCAGCTTGTCGGTCGAGGCCAGCTATCCGGACGCGATAGCCACCCCTGACAATGGCCACCGAGGCCGCAAATCAAGCTCCGTAGGAGCGAAATCTTTATAGTGGGCGCAGAAAACGTAGTTGTCCTTCTTAGCGGTGGCATGGATTCAGTGGCTGCCTTCTATGAAGCGATGTCGCAACATAAAGTCGTTGCTGCGATTAGCTTTGACTACGGTGCGAAGCATAACCACAAAGAACTCCCGTTCGCTTCCTATCACTGCCGGAAGTTCAACATCGAGCACCGAGTAATCGCGCTTAGTTTTGTCGGCGAGTTGTTTAAGTCAGATTTGCTCAAGTCCGGAGGGGCGATACCGGATGGTCATTACGAAGAGCAAACGATGAAAAGCACGGTCGTCCCTTTCCGGAACGGTATCATGCTCGCTATCGCGGCCGGATTCGCCGAAAGCAAAGGCGCGTCGGGACTAGTGATCGCAGCACACGCCGGCGATCATGCAATTTATCCCGACTGCCGGGAGGATTTCATGAAATCGATGGCGGACGCCATTCAACTCGGTACCTATGCGGGTATCAAGTTGTTGCGGCCATTCATTTCTATGACGAAAGCCGATATCGCCGGCCGCGGCAAAGCTCTGGGCGTTGATTTCTCGCACACCTGGTCCTGCTACAAAGGCGGCACGTTGCATTGTGGGACCTGCGGCACCTGTGTAGAACGGCGGGAAGCATTTATCGTGGCCGGCGTTGCCGACCCAACCATCTACGCATCGAAGGATCCTCTTCCCGCCAAGCCGAGCAGCCAGGAACTCGCCTGAAACTCGTTCTGAATAGCAAATAGCAGATAGAAAATAGCAAATTTCCCATTCAGGGCGCTTAGCAGGGACATTTGCTATCTGCTATTTGCTATTTGCTATGGCGGAACGAGCTTCAGGCGAGTTCCGCATGCTGGTCTCTGAAATCTTTTATTCCATCCAAGGCGAAGGCGAACTAACCGGGATACCTTCCGTATTCGTCCGCACCTCCGGCTGCAATCTTCGATGTAGCTGGTGTGACACCAAATACGCCTCATGGACGCCGGAAGGGGTAGAAATGAGTATCGAGGGGATCGTAACCAAGGTCGACGAGTTTGGCTCTCGACATGTCGTAGTGACCGGGGGCGAGCCAATGATCGCAAAAGGAATTCATCAATTGGCAGTGCAGCTAAAAGACCTGGGAAAACATATCACCATCGAGACTGCGGCGACGGTGCTTCCGGAAGGGATCCCATGCGACTTGGCTTCGTTAAGTCCTAAACTAAACAACTCAACCCCAGATGCGGCGGCAGCCGGCGCCTGGAGAGATCGACACGAAAAACGGCGCCTCCAGCCTGAGGTTATTCGGGATTGGATTCAGAGCTATAACTATCAACTGAAGTTTGTGGTCGCGTCAGAGACTGACTTGGACGAGGTCCAGGATCTGCTGGCGGCGATAGGAACCGAGATCGTTCCCGGCAAGGTCTTACTAATGCCGGAAGGAACAGATGCCGCCGTTATCCGCCGACGAAGTTTGCCCTTGATCGATATCTGCAAACGGCACGGTTACAGATATTGCGACCGGCTGCACATTCAGCTGTTTGGGAATACCAAGGGAACTTGAAGGAAAAAGGAGTACGAGGAGTACGAGGAGTACGAGGAGTACAAGGAGAGGAGCCAGAATCCAGGAGTTAGGAGGTGCCGCTAGACCAGCCCCGGGTAGTGCGATATCTTCAAAAAGCTGCAGTCCTCCTGGATTCTGGCTCCTGACCCCCCCTCCTTGAACTCCTCGTACTCCTTTTATTACTCTCTAGTATGCCATTTCGAATCTGTAAGAGCTTCGAGATCGAAAGCGGTCACATGCTGAGTAAGCATCCGGACAAATGCGCTTTTCCGCATGGCCATACCCGGAAAGTGGAGTTTGTGGTCGAAGCCGATGAGCTCGATGAAAACGAGATGGTATGCGACTTCAAGATCATTAAGGAGCTAGTGTCGGATTTTCTGGATCGGCTTGATCACTCGATGTGCATGAATACGGAAGATCCTAGGTACGCGGATTTCAAAGCCTCCTATGGAGACCGGGTGGTTGGTTTTAAAGGAGCCGACCCTACCACCGAGGTCATTGCGAAACGGTTATTTGACCATTGTCGAGACAAACTAGCCGAATACGCAGATACCCCCAGGGAAAAATATCGGCTTCGCCGAGCTGTCCGGATCATCAAAGTGCGTGTGTGGGAGACCAGCAGCTCTTGGGCGGAGTATGGGGAAGGTGAGGAGTGAGAAGTGAAAGGTGAAAGGCGACTGGTTACAGTCAGCCTGTGTAAGGCCTCATAAGTCTCATTAGTCCCATAGAGCTAGTCGCGCCCGTAGGACTTCGGCGGGCTCAGTCGAGTCGCTTGGCGAAGGCGGATCCCATTCGTGGCACTACCCTTCGCTCGCCACTATCTTACGTGGCGGATTCACTCCACCTTGTTCTTTACTTTGCGAATTCGGTGGCTCTGTGGTGAATTCTTCCTGCAGACATGACCACCGATCCGAAGAAGCGTTGTGCTTGGGGCAATAGCGATCCGCTCTATATCGCTTACCACGATCTCGAATGGGGAAATCCTTCGTTCGATGATCGTCATCTGTTTGAGATGCTCGTCCTCGAAAGTATGCAGAGCGGGTTGAGCTGGATCACAATCTTGAAAAAGAGGGAATCGTTTCGAGAGGCATTCAAGAATTTTGAGATCGAAGCCGTAGCGAAATTCAACGAAAAGAAAATTGAGCAACTCCTAGCTAACCCAGGCATCATTCGAAATCGGGCCAAGATTGTGGCGGCGATCGCAAATGCCAAGGCCTCAGCGAAGATCATCAAAGAGACCGGTTCTCTGTCGGACTTTTTGTGGGAAACCGTAGGGGGTAAACCGCGGCAGAACCGATGGAAAACGGGCGCCGATATCCCAGCCCAGAGCGAAGAATCTCAGACATTCGCCAAGCGATTAAAGGCAAATGGTTTCCAATTTCTTGGCCCAACCACCTGCTACGCGTTTATGCAGGCCGTGGGCATGGTAAACGATCATCTGGTTACCTGTTTCCGCCACAAGGAGCTGGGGCGGGGACAGTAGTCAGTAATCAGTAGGGCAGTAATCAATAAGGAGCCAGGAGCCAGGAGCCAGAAACCAGGAGCGTACGCGTGGGACGTATCGGTATGAAGGCGTAGTGCCCCAATGATGACCCAGCCCCAAAAATTTCTTCGACCTATTTCTCAGATTTCGTAGACCTAAAGCCCAATGGCTCCGGCGCGCTCTTGGCTCGAGCGTCTCGCGCTGACGCCCATACGCCGTCCTCCTGGCTCCTGGATTCTGGCTCCTGGCTCCTTACTGATTACTGACTCACTGATTACTGATTACTTGATGTTCGGGGCGAATACGATCTGCGATCACGAAATAACCCAGTACGTGAACAGCGTCTCTGCGTCTCCATATTTTAGCAAAACGTATGGGCAGAACTCAGCGGCGTTCACTTCGAAAGAAAGACAGCGACCGAGTCGACTCCGGGCTTGATGCTCGTTTGCGGCTGTTGGCGGTAGGACAACTCGATCGCAAGAGTCGGGATCAATTGTTGGTTGAGCTAGCCAAGAACCCCGGGTTGGTAGGTCGTCTGGCCGAGCATCTGCGGGCTTTGTCTTCTTTGTAATTACACCCCGAAGATGGACACCCTGGAGCGTACCTTGCTTGCCATTGTCGGTAATTTTGGCTTCAGGGCGCGGCAGTTTTGTCAATTCAGCGTCGGCTTCAGCGACCAACTCGGTTCCGGCCCGAAAAAACTAGCTGAATAAGTTAGCATCGCGAGCGCTACTTACGGGATCGGAGGGGCTAGTGGTATCAGATTGGTTGCTATGCGCTCCTTGGCTTTGCGGAGCAAATAGCTTAAGTAGGTATTGTAAAAAATTCTCTGCGCGGGCTTCGCTGATTGCTCCTGCGAATAATGTGGCGCCGACGGCGAAAGAGAGAAACGTTTTCGATTTTTTGATCACGAAAGGAATCTCCTATCAGTTTTCCATTTGCGGATCAAAGTTATTTGCCTTGTTCGTGAACCCGATGCGTTTTTAACCCAAAGCAAATGTTTTTAGGCATCGCTGTATGAATCGCCTCGCTACGACAATTTTTCTCTTCAGTTTTCTGTTCTACCATCAGCGGACCGCTGCGGAGCCAGTTCTAGCTGACGTCGGGCAGTTAGTTAGTGCTTTTGAAAATGAGACCGATGCCGCCAAACGGCTTCTACTTCTCAGGAAGGATCCGGAGCGCGAGACGAGCGAGCTCCTAAAAGCTCTCATGCAGCGCGGGCAACACCTATACGACGAGGGCGATTATCTTCACGCCATTGCGGTGCAGCAGACCGCAGTTTTGCTTGCCAAAGATCTGCATGATCCGATCAGTCAGGCCAACGCCGCCAGGAGTTTGGGTGGCACCTACGCATGGCAAGGTAAATATCGAGAGGCTCTTCAGGAGGATACTGAAGCACTTTCGGTTCTCGAGTCACTGCCCGAGACCGCGGACAAAAAGAAGGCCCGGATGGCAACGTTAAACAATATCGGCAACGTATATAATTTGCAGCGGCAATTCCCGTTAGCAGCGGACTATTACCAGCAAGCTCTAACGTCCGCCCGAGAACTCGGCGACCAAGCGGTGATTGCGAAGGTCTCGAACAATATCGGCGATCTCGATCTCTCGGAGAATAAAATTGATGCGGCTGAATCGGCTGGAAATGAAAGCCTGAGGATCGCCGATGAGCTGAAACTCGGAAGAACCAAGGCGCAAGCGCTGATCTTGCTTGGCTTGGTCGCACAAGGGCGGCGTCAGTTTGATCAAGCGCTCGCTAAGTACAGACAGGCGTACGATCTCTACAAGGCCGACGACATTAAGGAAGGAATGATCAGGGCGCTGCATCAACAGGGTGAAGCGCTTCTTAACAACTCAAAGCTGGATGATGCGAAAATTGCGTTCCAACAAGCTGCGGCTCTAGCCGAGGAAATTGATACACCGGATCTGCTCTGGCCCTGCTATTGCAACGAGGCAGAGATAGCGGTTCAGAAACGAGACAATGAGGCGGCCGAAGTCTTTTTCGAGCAAGCAATCGCGACGATCGAAGATATCCGGTTGGATTTATCCGGCGGCGCCCAGAGCGGGGCAGGATTCTTAACCGACAAAATGGCGGCCTATCATGGACTTATACGGTTGCTGATTACCAAAGGCGATCTAATAGGTGCCTTGGCCCAAGCCGAGCGCGCGAAAGGGCGAGCCCTGTTAGACGCATTAAACAGTGGTACGCAACTAGAGCAGAACCTCTCCAAGGAGGAATCTGATCAACTGGAGCAACTCAGTGCAAGCTTAGCAGCTATCAACAGAGATGTGTTGAACGAGCGCCAGAAGAACAAGCCGGATGAGACTCGGTTAGGAGATCTTGAGAAGAAGCGAGAGCATGCCCGGACTGGGATCCAGGCTTTTATGACCAATTTGGGATCACGCGCGCCACAGTTAGAGAAACAAACGGATTTTCTTTTTAAGATGGCCGACGTACGGAATATCTTGCGCGGGCCCGAGACCGCCGCGGTTGAGTATGTCGCCACCGACGACAAGCTCTACGCCTTTGTACTGACTCTCGCAACAGAGACGCCAGTACTTGTGCAAATTGACATAACCAAATTGGAGCTACAAAAACTGGTTAGTGCGTTTCGCCGCGACCTCGCTAACCCACAGCACGCCATACCAAAAAGAAACAGCCAAGCAGTTTATGACCGAATCTTTGCCCCCGTCCGCTCTCGTTTGGCGGGGATAAAGAACCTTATTGTTATTCCGGATGGACCACTGTGGGATCTGCCGTTTCAGGCCTTGTATTCGGAGCGCTATCTTCTAGACGATTTCGCCATTTCTCAAGCACCGTCGCTGGCGGTGTTGCAAGAAATGGCTCGCTCGTTGGACCAACTGAAACAAGCCAAAGCGTCAAAGTTTTCGTTGGTCGTATTTGCCGATCCGATTCTGCCGGCAGAGACAAATCAAACTACACAGTCAGTCGTGCTGCGAGGTCAGAAATTTGTGTCGTTGCCGGAAAGCGCTCGGGAAGCGGCTGCCCTGCGCGTTCTTTATGGATCTTCCGCGCGAGCTTTCGTTGGGCCCGAAGCAACCGAAAGGCGGTTCGCATCAGAAGCAACAACGGCTGACATTGTTGAACTAGCGACGCATTCTGTCGTCAGCGACCATGACCCGCTTTATTCTTTTATCTTGCTGTCGCCGGGCAGTTCGAAAGAAGAGGACGGGCTGCTCGAAACTTGGAAGATCATGCAGCTCAAGCTCCACGCTCGTCTCGTGGTCCTCTCGGCGTGCGAAACGGCTCGCGGAGAAATTACCGCCGGGGAAGGGATCACAGGGTTAGCCTGGGGCTTCTTTGTCGCCGGCTGTCCAACGCTCGTTGTGAGCCAGTGGCCAGTGGAATCGGCTAGCACCACTAAGCTAATGTTGGAGTTTCATCGCCAGCTACGATCCGGCCTTCCTACCGTGCGCGCTCTCCGCGCAGCAGAGCTGAAACTGCGGCAAGATGAACAATATGCCCACCCGTTTTACTGGGCATCATTCGTGGTCGCCGGAGCGGGGGAGTGAGATACAAGGAAACGGCGTCAACGAGAAATGCCCACGCGGTATTAGCCGCAATTTTCAACCCCTACCAAGAGCGCTGGTACTGGTTTTGCTACTCACTCCCTCAGCACTTCAATATCCTCAATCAAACGTCTGAGAAAGGCCTTACCCTCTGGAGTCTGGCTCGGCTGTTCCAACAAGCCCTGAAAATCATCTTGAGCGTCATCCATTGAAAGGTGGTGGGTCCCGATTGAATCAAGGTCCGCATCGGCCGAATTACTCGCATGGGAGCTGCTGTTTCTGGTTGTTTAATCCTCCTGGGGATGGTCTTCTATAGATGTTCCGGGCAAGACCTGCTCGAGCAAGGAGCCGGGGCTACTCCGTCTGAGAATCGTCGCATTTTCACGACAGGATTCACACTCCCGTAGATGCTGAGTCGCAGCGACGATCTCCCTGCGGTCCAACGCTCGGGCCAGGAGGCGTTGTTCCATCTCTCTAGAAAAATGATCCATAACGCCGATCAGGGGGCAAAATCTCAGCGCGTAACTGCTACTTAGCTCCTGCTATTACTATAAGATGCAGGATCAGCGCCTACGTTTGAATATATTTGAGATTTTGAGGTCGTGAATGCCCTCCTTGTTTCCCGTCGCGTCAGCTGAGGCAACTTGTCCACGACTGCTTCGCACCGAACTCCACGCGGGTTCCGCTTACATGGTCGGTCCGCCCCACGCAATCCCTAGTGCCTGAGCCAAAGCCTTTATCTGGTCGACGATGGAGTGGGTCGCCTCCGAAGTCTCAGACTTCTGCCGCACTGTCGCTTTGTCTTCGGCGTGAGCGGTGATAACTGCTGTGTGCGCGGTCGCGGTAAAGACCATTACAAGCATTAGATTTTTCATTGGATGGATAGCTTGAAGTTTTTCTGTGCAATCCGTACCAAATCCGCTTGGACGATGTCAATCAGCACGGCAAAGGGTGGTTTCTCCTTGACGCCGACGACTCGACCGAAAAGGATAACGCTCTGCGATGAGAGCAGGTGTGTGGCGTCATGCGGGTTGGATTAGCGTCGTTACCCTGGTTTTGATCGCGGTACCATTGTCAGGGAAACCTCCGCTTCTTCCAACCAGACTCCGGGAGAATACCCGTGACAGTTCCCATGACGCGCTCTCGGTTCTGTGGAGTTTGTTGGATGGGGCGGCGGAAAAGGCCTATAACGAGCAAGCCTATAGGGACGCAGCAGGGAGCAGTGTTCTTTCTTACCTAATTGCCTCAGGACTTGAGGATTCCGAAAAAAGCTTCACCAGTGCCCAGAGAATCGCTTTCTGTTATCATTTCCTCGGTGATACCGAGCCTGCGTTGAGTGCTTACAGGCTAGTGCTCAATTCCTCTATTCCCGGGGTCGTGGTCAAGCTCACTGCTGAACAGGATGATCCCGGGTTAGCTAAATTGGATACGGATCAACGTGTTGTTAGAACACTCATGAACCTGGGCGTTCTGTGTGTGAATGCTCGAAAGCTAGATACTGCCCAGATCTATTTCCTTCGAGCGATTCACCTGACTGAACTAGAAGCGCCTTCAACCGAGATAGGAAAGTTTCGGGTGGAGCATCTAGGAGCGCGCGCAAAGACTGGCTTGGCCGACGTATACCAGGACAAAGGGAACTATGATCAAGCGGTCAAAGTTTACGCGGAATCTCGGACGGTTTTTCAGACGGAATATAATTATCTCCAACTAAGGGAGCGGCTTCCGGTAAACGTGGCAGACAGAGCGTCGATGCTGGCTGCCGCGAAACAGAACTTAGCGCATTGCCAGCGGAATTTGGGAGAAGCTTATCTAGACAGTCCTGCTGGGAGTCTTTCTGAGGCCAAAGCGCAACTAGAGGAAAGCCTGCGGCTACGCAAAGAGATCGGTAATAATATTCTCATCGCCGACTCGGAGATCGCCCTCAGCGAACTAGGAATAGCCGAACATAGATACGATGATGCGTTGCAGCTAGCGGCTTCCGCCGCGCTCCGGACAGCACCTGATAGCGCGGGTGATAATCCGGATACTTATTGGCAAGCGCTCCTTTGCCAAGGCAAAAGTCTGCTGGAGGTGGGGCGCCCCGGTGAAGCCGCGGTCCCTCTAAAGACGGCAATCCGGGTGGTCGAAAGCCTAAAGGATCCGAACGTTGGTGTTCAGGAAAACAACGCCTTTTTCAACAGCATAACGTGGTTCTTTCGGCAGAAAGTTGCACCCTACATCGCGATGGCCGAGGTGTGTGTGGCCCAAGATCGGCCAACGGAAGCGTTGCGATATGTTGAGCTAGCGAAAGCTCGAACGCTTTTGCTAGGCCGTCCTTTGAATGCCGTTAATCGCGAAGATTCGCTCGGAGCGATCTCCATTGGTCCTGACGACCTTTCCCGTGTCCTCGCGGTTACGGTGCCGGATCAGCAGACGGCTGCCCTTGAATACATGTTCGGCACCAATCGCGGTTATGTTTTTCTAGTGACGAGATCCGAAACCGATGATCGTCCGACCGTCAAAGTTTCGGCTTTCGAAACCGAAAAACCTCTCGCCGGGCTCGCGCATGCAGGTAGCCCTAGAAGTCTTGATTCTGCGATTAAGGCATTTCGGAGCAAACTGGAAAAGAGTTACACAGCTTATCCGACAGCACTTGGCTTCTCTTTGTATGAAGTGTTGGTAAAGCCGTTCGAACGAGAGTTGATGACCAAGGAACACATTGTTGTTGTACCGACCGGTGACCTTTGGAAGATTCCTTTCGAGGCACTTTCTACCAGTCGGACCGAGCCCAGCTATTTGGTAACGAACTACGCAATATCCTATACTCCCTCACTTATTTTCCTGGCTCGAATCATCGAACGAGCAAATCGCGTCGACGGGCACGCTAGCGCACATTCGTTCATCTTAGCTAATCCACGCGTGACAGAGCGACTATCGACGGCTAGCGACTCCGGTTCCAACAGCCTCGCGTCGGTGTTTAGCAGCCAGTCTGGCTTCTTTCAAAATAAATCGTTTACCGGCTCCGACGCGACGCGGCGGTGTTTTCTTGGGCAGGCTCCGGCAGCACAGCTTATTGTTATAGCAACACACGCCGTAGCGGCTGGTAATAATCCGGTGGATTCTTTTTTCGCGGTAACTCCGGAGCCGGGTATTAATTCTGAGCGGGAGTTAACTGCAGCTGATATAATGTCCGCTCGGCTCTCCGCGAAGCTCGCGGTTCTCTGCGCGTGCGAGACCGAGAAAGGCCGTTATGTTGAGGGTGAAGGCGAGATAGGATGTGGCTGGGCTTTTCTTTACGCGGGATGTGCCTCGACGCTTGTGAGTCAGTGGCGCGTCGATCGCGACGCCACTTTTCAGCTGACCAAGGAATTTTGTCACGCTCTTGATCGCGGTCTCATGGCTGCATCTGGTCAAGTCTCATTGGCCGGGCTCCTGCGTTCGACACAACTGGCCATGCTGGCGGACGGACATTATGGTCATCCTTTCTATTGGGCCGGGATTGTGCTCGTAGGAGATCCGCTTTGGCGGTCAAGGCCGAATACTCTCGAGCAATAATTGAAATTGACCAGAGCCCATGCCTCCGCGCGCCGTCTTACGCTTCCTTCAGCCGTCTTATCTCCCCGATGACCCGATTGAGGAAATCCTTTGCGGCCGATGTTTGGGCAGGATCGGCCAACAGGCTCTCGAAATCGGCCTGGGCATCGTCGAGAAGGCCCGCCTTCAAATTCAATAAACCTTCTACAAACCGGTCGCCTCGAACCTCTTTTTTTGATGCGTTTAGTTGGGCAAGCTCCTCTTCGCTTAATACCGCGAATTTTGCCTGCGGTTCTTCTATTCCTGGGGCATCGATCTCCTGATCGTTACTAACGGCAGTTACGTACCATCGGTAACGTTTACCGAATGTCAGCGATGTGGATTCCGGTATCGTCCACTCGCAGGTTGTTGCATCCATGGCTGGCGCCGGGAGAGTGGGACTGGTCGCTACCTCTTCTTGAGTTCGATCGTCTGCAATTACATGAACCGTATAACTCGTCGCCCCCGGCGCGGTCGTCCATTTGAAAGTCGGGCGCACGGATCTTACCAGGGTGCGAATTGGGTTAAGCACTTGAAAAGGAACCTTGGTTGAGGGCTGACCGAGCAAAACGGAAGGGGCTCTCTTTAAATCAGTCAGCTTGTCTTTCACGCTGGGAGAAAGCGCAAGGAATTGATCCCGCCAAACCAGACTTGCCAGGTTGTTGAGGGCTGCTAACTCATCTTTTGGAAGCGGAGCCGTTGGATTAACTATTCCATTGGGGCCGAACACGATCCGGTGATCGCCGTCGGTGACCGTGATGTGTGATTCTGATCGGGCGCCGGCAATTCCGAATGTCGCGGGCGACCGTACCATGAGGACGCCTACCACGAGGATCAGTGCCGCCACTGCGGCCACCCCCGCGAAGACCAGCGGCTGATTGAACCGACTAATCAGTCGCCATCTGTCTCGCAAAGAACCCCATTCGCTGCGGGATTCAGACGCTCGGGACGCGGACGGCCAAGAAGTTGTTCCTGGCGTGTATTCGCGACGTGTTAAGTGCAACAGTTCCTCCCGAAAAATCCTGAGATCAGCCAAAGCGTCCCGACAGGGCTCACAAGTCCGAAGATGTTCCTCCAGATCCACCGTATCCGGGCCAGCTAAGGCATTATCCAAATAGGCCGCCAAGGAATCGGCCGAAGGATGGTGCTCGAATGAAATGTCGTCCAAGACAGTATCAACCAGCCCGCCCGGTTTATTCTCTCTAAGAGCCGATAGCGCTTCCCGACAGGCATCACAGTCCCGAAGATGCTGGATAACCGCGAGGGTCTCTTCCGGTGAGAGCAATCGCGTTAAGAACCGGTGCTGCAGTTGTGGAGAAAGGTGAGCCATTATGTCCAGCAAAGACCTCGCATCCGAACGGGAAGTCGTAATGCGAGTCGTCCTCTACACTCTTTCAGAGATGAAGAAATCAGCGTCATATTGGCAATAATTTCGAGATTGACCGCGAATGGACGCGAATAAATTCTTGAACTCCTGCAACTCCTTGAACTCCTTGCTATTGCGACTATTCATTGGGGGTTCTTTGAGTTTGTAACCGCCGGCGCAGCGTCAAACGCGCTTGGCTTCGGAGATTAACGACGGTTTGTCTTTGGATACCGAGGAGGCGAGCAATCTGATGATCGTCTAGTGGTAAACTTGGGAGTAAGGAGAGAATTTGGGTTAACGGGATGCCCAGCGAGGCGGAGAGATCTTGTAGCGTCGCCACCTGGCTCAATTCGAAATCCAACAAATCTTCCGCCTTCAATAGTAGAACCGCCCGTTCTTTTCGGTCGAGGCCCTGCAACTGTTCCCAGAGATTTCGGAGTCGATCCCGGTTCAGGGATTCGCCACCGGTCTGCGATCGCGGTTGCTGCGCCCTCAGCAGCGTCTCCAGATTCTTTCGATCTAGTGAGATCCGCTCATCTTTTACCTGTAAGATAAAGGCCACTGCTGTCACGAAGTCGTTCCAGGGTAAAGGCCCTGCAGCCTGTTGGAGCGCCCAGGCGGCAATCTCAGGAAGAGGCGTGCTCGGCGATGGTAATTGCTCGATCGAAGCCCGCTCCAATAAAACGAAATGCGGAACGGGAGCCAGACGTTTCCGGCGCCAGGCCGTGAAGCCGGTCAGGGAGCCGTGTTTAGCATCTTGCCATTTAGTGAGTCCGGTTTGCCCTGCACTTTCCCGACAAAGATAGGCAAGGCGGAAGGAGAGTCGGGTCCAAACCGGTGTTTCATCGCGTACGGCTGCTCGCCAGGTATTAAAGCTGGCGCCGGCTACATACCCGCGGAAGGCGCCAATCCGGTTCTTCTCAGGAACCGCATAGACCTGCCAAAGATGCGCGGTGAGCGCCATTAAGGTTTGTTGGCGTAGGTCCTGGGCATCGAGGTCGCGTTGGTCGATGGAATCCGGATTTCGCGATATCGAACCCGTGCCGAGCCTTTGATTGATAATCTTTTGAATGATCGGCACCGCCTCGGTCCGCAAAAGCCCGTCCAGCTCGGCCTTGGCTGACTCCTCATCGAGTGCCCGGAGAAAAGGATGTAACAGCGGATCCTGCCTAGCGACTCGGCTGTCTTCCTGTTTGTTACGTGGTTCCATCTCCAAGCCCGGGTCGGGTAGTCCGTTCGGTTTTTTCAGCACTTCTTTCCGAGATAATGATGACCAAATTCTGACCAGTTGCGCGAGAAAGTTCGATAGGTTTGCCGCAAATCGTATTGGCGGCAGCGCCATAAAACGTACTGAATCTACGCCAATTTTAGTCAACGCGATCGTCTTTGCGTCGAATGAACCAATCGATCAGGGAGTCCGCCTGGGCCTGCCCAAGATTTTGGCCCGGGTTTGGCGAAGGATCGTGAGAGGGAAACCGAAAGGGCGCTTTTCTAAGTATGTTTCGCGCCTCTCAATGTCATTTTTCTAAGTATATCGCTGCCGGCTCCTTCATCTCTAAATCCGTGACACGTTGAGTGGGTCATTGCCAACGGGTTGCCAACTACATTTGTATGAAGAAGAAACGCCTCCTAGACCGGTCAATTGAAAGCCGGGATTTACTGGCCGTGATCGTCACGGTACTCATCTTAAGTTTGTCGTTTTCGCTTCGCGCACAGCCGGTCAATACGGTTATCGCGACAGTGCCCATCAACTCCGGTACACTCATCGGTCTGAGGGTTACCCCGGATGGCAAATATGTTTACGTTGTGGGCTGGGGAAGTAATGCGGTTTTTGTTATCGACACCGCGACCAATACGGAGGCGCCCAACGCCATCGGGTTAGGGGGAATAGGATACCCCAACTTTCTCGCGATCAGCCCGAAAGGCAATTATGTCTACGTAGCCAACGCCAACTATGGCGGAGGTGGCGGAGTTAACGCGCCGCCCGGCACAGTGTCCGTGATCGATAACGCCCAGACTTCCACGCCTGCCCTGAAACAAACGATTACCGGCATGGGGGAGTTTTCTTGGGTGATCGCGATTAATCCCGCCGGCACCCAAGCGTATGTGGGGAACCTCTACGACGGGACCATCTCGGTCATCAATCTCAAAAAGAACACGGTTTTGCCTTTGCCAATTCAGACCGGCAGTGGGCCGAGCAGCATCGCGTTCACCCCGGACGGGAAGCATGCCTACGTCGCGAACTACTACGATAACACGGTCGACGACATTGATACGACCACCCAGCTGATCGTCGGAGCGGCAATCCCTGTCGGGAAGCAACCCATGAATGTCGTGATCACGCCAGACGGCACGAAAGCCTACGTGACGAATATTGATGGGACAGTGTCCGTGATTAACACCAGCACGAACCAGGTTAGCAGTACCATTCAGTTGAATGCCACCCAATCTGGCTATGAGTTAGGCAGTGCACTAACGCCAGATGGTAAATATCTCCTTGTTCCTAACCAAGGAGCACATACCGTGTTGACGATCAGCACCCAAACTGATGCGGTGGTCGGAACACCAGTCACGGTTGGTAATGTTCCCGGTGTGATTGCGATAGCGCGGACCGGGCTCCGTGCGTATGTGACTAACTTGTACGATAACACTGTCTCGGTGATCAAGATCAAGGGCGGATAGCGGTTTCTCAGTATATCGCAATCCTTTCCGGCCTCTACTAAAGACAGACAACGGACTCTCGAAGTCCATTCCGGGGAGAATTTTTGCCCCAGTCTTTCGATGAAAAACAATTCTATTCGATGGTTTCATTGGAGTGCTGCAGTACTCCTGATGTATCTACAGCCGTTGATCGGCTGGCCCTCCTATCTTCTGGCAGACGAACAAGCTGCGTCAAACTCCTCGATCCAATCGCTCACCACACAGACGGCGAATGGCACCATTACTCCGCAGACGAAGGTGGTAGTCAACCGAACTGAGCCCGAAGTAGAAATACCTTCCGGGTTTAAGTTGGCAGAGAATCCCTTGGACGAAGAAATCACTGAATGCGGCGCGCTAAGTGAACCGCTAGTTCCGATGACGAGGGCGTCGGACGGGAAAGATAACGCGGAGCTGGCTATGGCATTGCATCGCTATATGAGCCGAACCGTGGCGCGTGATGTGTTAGCGCTCACGGAGTTCTGCGCGCAAAATCCGAAGTCGCGTTGGCGAGTAGCGGTTCTACATAACTTGGGCAAGCTTTATTACTTTCAAGGTTATTATTCCAAGGCGCTAGCCACCTGGGAAGAAGCTTGGCAAGACGGGAAGAACGCTACGGATGTCGCCGCGGTCGCTTTAGTAAACCAGACTTTTGCTGAATTGGGCCGGATGAACGCTCGTCTAGGCCGGATCACCCGGCTAGAGGAACTGTTGAAGGAAAGCGCCTCACGGCAATTCCTGGGCGGATCGGCCGAGGCGATCGTGAACCTCAAGGATGCTTTGGCGCTGATGAAACATGATCCAGGCCACTCATTCCGGTGCCGGCCGTTGGCGCTGGCGGAGATCCGGGCGAGCCAACATCTCTCGGATGCGGGCGACCAAAAAATCGCAGCTGAAGAATCGACCAACAAAGGCTGTTCTTTCATGCAGGTGGCAAATTTAGCAGCCGCCGCCGGGATGAAATATCAGCTGGCCAAACGCGACCCTGGAGCAGCAGTGATCACCCCGGCCGTGGTACACTGGAAGGTAGGTCACTACGCTGCATTGGTTAAAGCGGACCATGGCAAGTATCTCGCTAAGGATCTGACCTTCCAGAACAATCTCTGGTTGTCGGAGGCGGCCATCGATGAAGAGGCCAGCGGGTACTTTCTGGTACCCCAAGGCCGGTTACCGGAGGGTTGGCATCCGGTTAGTACTACGCAGATAGCCGACGTCTGGGGTTGCGGTCAAACCAATAACAATACCCCCGGCGGCGAATCCGGCGATGATCCAGGTGCTGGATGCGGCGGTGGCGATGGTCTAGGAATGGCCCATTACGATGTGAAATTGCAGGCGGTCAGTCTGACCGTGTTTGATACCCCGGTGGGGTATCATCCGCCGGTGGGCCCGGCTTCGTTGTTTACCGTCCGATACCACCAACGTGCAGATGGACAGCCGGCGACCTTCAGCTTCTCTAATCTTGGCCCAAACTGGTACCACGACTGGATGGCTTACGTGGTGGATGATCCCACTAACCCCGGCGCGGATGTCACCTTATTTCCTCGGGGCGGCGGGAATTTCACGTTCGCCGGTTTCAGTACAACCACCCAAAGCTATGCTCTAGACCTCGTCAGTAACACTACCTTGGTGCTGATTTCGCCGACGAGTTATGAACGGTTGTTTCCTGACGGCTCCAAAGAAATCTACGCCCAACCCAACGCTGTTACCGGCGCCGGCCGGCAAGTGTTCCTTACGCAGGTGGTTGATTCCCATGGCAACACGCTAACCTTCAAATACGACAGTAAATACCGCTTAGTCTCCGTCAAGGACGCCATTGGTCAGGTGACCACCCTTCAGTACGCACTGAAAGCCGATCCCTATAAAATCACGGAGGTTAAAGATCCCTTCGGCCGCTCGGCGAAGCTATCCTACGCATCCGTCAATGGCACGTACATGCTGGCCTCGACCACCGACGAAATAGGAATCACGTCAAGTTTTCAATACGACGTCGGATTCCTTCACCAGCTAAAGACTCCTTACGGAAACACGACCTTTTTCTTCGACCAGAATTTCGGTGATATCGGGACCGGCCGGTCCGTCGACATCTATGATCCCGAGAACGGCCATCGACGGATCGAATACAATCAGAACGTAAATTACTCTTTTAGCGACTCGTTGATCCCGTCGGGGATGAACCTGTTTAACGCGTACCTGAATTTTCGAGACACGTTCTACTGGGACCAACATGCGATGGCGGTGGCGCCTTACGACTACACTAAGGCGGTAGTTTACCATTTTCAGCACTCGCCGGACGGTCAATCGACCTCCCGGTTGCTGGAGTCTGTGGGCCGCCCGCTCGAATCCCGGACCTGGATGAATTATCCGGGCCAAGGTCAATCCGGTTTCGAAAGTGGGGTTACGATTGGAAAACCGTCACTGGTCGGACGTATCGTGGACAACAGCGGCACGACGCAACTCAGCCAGTATTCATACAATGGGCTGGGTAACATCACGAGCGGGGTGGACCCATCAGGCCGTATCACCCAGTTTATCTATGCGACCAACGGGATCGACGTAATGCAGGTACAACATTACAACGGGTCGACCTACGACACCGTTCGCAGCACGGTCTACAACGGTCAGCATTTGCCTACCCAGATTACCGATGCAGCGGGACAGATCACGAAGATCACCTATAACAAATTCGGTGAAGTCACCTCGGTGACAAATCCAAGAAATAAAGTCACTAGGTACAAGTACGATAGCAACGGGTACCTTCAAACGGTGACCGACGCCTTGGGAGCGATCCAGGCAAGCTACACCTACGACGGTTTTGGTCGGGTCCAAACGTACACGGACGTCAGCGGTTTCACCTTGACCTATAAATACGATAACCTGAATCGGATCACCGAAACTCTATATCCAGACGGTACGACGAATACTTATACTTACCAAAACTTGAGCTTGATGCAATCAACGGACCGATTGAATCAGGTCACGAAGTACGGCTACAATTCGCTGCAGCAGTTGGTCGAGGTGACTGACCCGGCAGGCCACAAGACGCAGTATAGTTATTGTGGATGCGGCTCACTCAACGGAGTCACGGATGGCAATGGGAATACGACGACCTTTATCCGAGATCTCGAAGAACGGCTTATTCAAAAGATCTATGCCGATAACTCAATCGTGGCTGTCAACTATGACGTTGGCGGGCGGCTAAGTTCGGTGGTCGACGCCAAGAAGCAGACTACCAGCTACAAGTACTGGCCCGACAATCTGTTGCAAGAAGTAGCTTACGCATCGCCGACCCCGGCCGTTAGCTTTACCTATGATGCCTATGGCCGTGTCGACTCAATGACGGACGGGACTGGTACTACCGATTACAGCTATGTGACGCCGGGAAATCTAGGGGCGCTTCGGCTCGGTACGGAAACCAAGCCGACCGGCTATGGGACGATTTTCTACAATTACGATCAGTTAAGCCGGGTTGTGGAAGAGCTCATCTACGACGATGCCGGGACATTGGATGCGCGAACTTTTACCTACGACCCGATCGGACGTATCAGCCAAGAACAGAACGGGCTAGGAAAGTTTACCTATCAGTTTGTGGGTTCTTCAGTACGGCTGCAATCTTTGCTCGAGCCAAACAATCAGACCTTTAACTATCAATACTATAACGCGGCCGGCAATTTTTGGTTACAACAGATCCAACAAGTGGCCGGTACCGCTACGGTTAACCATCAGTATACGTACGATGCCAAAGGTAACATTCAGAGCTGGACACAAGCAAACCCGTCTGATGGTACGGCGACCTGGAATGCTACCTATGATGGAGACGATGAACTCCACACGTTGACGAGCCAGGCCTCTAAGAGTGGGAGTGGTCTCGATCTGGGTACTGGCGGTTGGACGTACGATCCAGGCGCGAATCTTACCCAGTTTACTAGTAGCAGTTCACTAGCCGCATTTCAGAGCGCTCTTTATCAGGTTAATCCGTTGAACCAAGTGACATCGATCACGCCCGGGGTGAACGCGATCAGCTACGATGGCAACGGTAATCCGCTCAATGGCATTAGTCCGGCGTCCGCAAACAAAACAACGGTGACCGGTGCACGAACCTATACTTGGGATGGTGCAAATCGCCTGGCCCAGATCACGTACTCGGGCACAGGGAATGCGACCTCGTTAAGCTATGACGGCCTCGGCCGGCTGGTTCGGGTTGTCGAAACGGTGAACGGCGCTGTCAAGTCCACTCAACTCTATGTGTGGAATGGCAATACCATCTTGGAGCACCGCAACAGCCGAGGCACCATACTTAAAGAGTATTTTAACCAAGGGTTCCTGGCTGGGACAACGGCGTACTATTACGGAAAAGATCATCTGGGCAGTATCCACAATCTTACCGATTCGACCGGCACGATTCAAACCCAACTCGACTACGGACTGTATGGTGAACTTACGGAGCTGACCGGAAAACCGCAGCCGGATTTCGCCTATACCGGGTTGTTTTATCATCAACGCAGCGGACTCTATTTTGCGGAGTACCGCGCCTACGATGCCGGCCTGAAACGTTGGCTGAATCGGGATTCGATCGGGGAGAATGGCGGTATCAACATCTACGATTACGTAACCAATCGGCCGACGGTATTGATCGATCGGAGCGGGTATCAGGGTGCGGGTGGTGGCG
>Ga0209240_1000209_pt1 | contig 23997 bp, 18 predicted proteins | sample GraSoi_2013_80cm_FD_185828 | JGI IMG/M metagenome (GOLD analysis project Ga0209240, IMG submission 185828) | Grasslands soil microbial communities from the Angelo Coastal Reserve, California, USA - Sample 9_17_2013_80cm (SPAdes) (version 2) | ecosystem: Environmental > Terrestrial > Soil >...
ATAAATATTGACGACGCTGGGAGAGACCTTCTTGACAACAGGCGCAAAGCTCAGCTCCGGTTGATTCTCCCGGAGCACAGGGGCGTCCGCAATTTTCAGCTGGGGCAGCGGTGCCACTCGGCGGCAACTAACCAAGGATCCGCCCGCCACCACCAGGAGCAGAGTCACGCCGCCTAACGTCATGGCTACGCTTCGGAGGGAACTATTGGCCATTTTCATGACTTGAATGGATTGTTGAATTTGGTGATTGAGTTCCTCTGACGTAAGATCTTGGAGGCTGCCACGGGTGTGCCGGGCTTAAAAAACTTGGTTCCCGCTGATTGACCAGATGCCGCACCAAGCCTTCAGAAGCCGTTGTAATGTCTCCCTTCCGAGATCAGCGACTTTCTAAAACATAGACAAAGGCGCCTAACGAAGCTGCGCCAATCTTGGCCAAGTCTCTTCTCAATTTGGCCGCACTTTGGATACCATCCGGGAGTACGGCCGCGGGCTAGCATTTCTTCGATCTGTTTACGGTTCGTGGGGTGAAACTGAAATAAGCGAACCTAAAGGTAGGGGCACACGTCATTCGCGGCGTCCCAGAGGGAGTGAGGCATGGGCGCGAGGATCAGAATCAAAATAACCAACCACCATACGAACGGGATCCAAAGGTGTTACATCGTTTAACGGAGGCGTACCCCGGCCCGCTATGAGGAGGACAATAACCACCCACATCATCAGCCCTGGCCAGACAAACAAAGCCAGCAAAAACAGAGACCACATCGCCACGCTACTGATCGTCTGGCCCACCCGACTCCCGAACATTGCACGCGTGATATGACCGCCATCGAGCTGGCCCACCGGCAATAAGTTCAGTGCCGTGACAAACAATCCCAACCAACCGGCGAATGCCAACGGACTAAGCTGGACAAGCGCTCCGTACTGAGTGGCGTCTCCAAGCGAAAGTCTTGTGAGCACCGTAAACAATATCGATGAGCCGACCGTTGCTCCGTCCAGAAATCTTGGCGAAAGCGTGCCGTCGCTACCTGTGGCGATGCTTGAAAACCGAAGCCCGAGAAGAAGCGCTGGGACTGCAATCACGAACCCGGCGAGCGGTCCGGCAACCGCAACATCAAAAAGGGCTTTTCTATTCACGGGAGGCGATCGCATTTGGATAAAGGCGCCAAACGTCCCAAGCCCGAATGGAACTGGAATGAAGTATGGTGGAGTAACATCCATCGCATGTCGACGCGCCATGAAAAAATGTCCCAATTCATGCACCCCGAGAATCAAAATTAATCCAATCGAGTAAGGTAAACCAACGGCGAATCGTCCAGGCTCCTGAGCTAAATTGACGCCCTGATAACGGGCTCCGACCCAGGTCGTAGTAATTAGAGTGAGAAAAAAAAGAAGCCAATGCAACCAGGGTCGCACAGGCTTCCGTGAGAACTCTTCTTCCGCCGGCTTCGGAATCAGAACGATTTTTGCGCCCAGTTGTTCATCTTCCTGAACCAACGGTACCAAGCCTTTGGGAAGAGCTCGATTCAGTTTTTCGAAGGACACCGAGGCAGGTTCGCGCAGCGGGCCTCGAAACAATTGCACGCCATTTTCTTTAATTGCAATCTTAACGTCCATCACCTGACGTACAGCTTCTGGTTGCTCCGCCTCATTCAACATTCGCGGACCAAGGTCGGGACCGACTGCTGCCAGGCGCCTTTGCGTAGCGCTCATCACCCAGATCAGCAGCAAGCAAAAGAGTAGCGCCAACCAAAATAAGGCGTGCCAGGTAATAGTTTCGCCCGGCCGAAAAAGGAAGACCAACCAGGGCAGCAGCAGCGCCACGATAAACAAAAACGCCAGCAGCGGATTTCTCGGCCTTTGCATCTTATTCTTTCCTCCATTGCTCCTCTTACAGCCCCGCTTGTTCTCTAACATGTGCTCGGGAACTGCCCAGGGCGAACAGATTGAAGTTAGTAGACAAGCTAAACGATCGATAGAGAAGGTTCAGGTTCAGGGATCCTAAAAAGGGGTCAGTCAAGGGGTCAGTCAAGGGGTCAGTCAAGGGGTCAGTCAACAATTTCTGAGTTAGCCGAACCTGCCGGAGCAGGGTAATCAGACGACCGGCGCTGGAGTTTCCTTAGTGGCCAGAGAAATTCCGGGAAACGATGCCTTCCACTGCGCGACGCATGCTGGTGTAAACTAAGCAATCCGACGCGCGGCGAATCGCTTCGACTGCGCGAGCAGCTCCTTGCGGCGGAAGACTCCAGAGTCCGATTGCAACAGAAGCTTGAGGTTTAGCGGTTTGCACGAATCGGGCTTTTGCGCCGAGCGAGGTATAAGCCTCCGGATCAATCGCCGAAAAAAACATCCAGCGCGCCTCCAGACTTTTGAACATTTCGGTCTGCTGGTTTAACGAGAGCTGCCACGCGAGCGTCCGAACGGGGACTCCTTCATCCATTAAAAGAAGGGCCAACATTTCGCCGACAAACTGGTCTCCCTCGCAACCGCATGGCGCCGTTACGACAGCCGGCTTTTCTGACGGTTCGCCCTTTTCCGAAGGCGGCACCAATTCATCGATAAGTTCGTGCAGTATTTGGTAAGCTCTCGCCTCTTTTTGTCCGCTTCCTCTGGTGGAATCTCGGTCATTTTCGATCCGCCGAACCGCCGGAATGATCAGCTCATCTACCAACTCTGTCGATAGCCGCCGGTCACCAAAGGAATGGATCAGGGCCCGAGCCTCACTTGATCGATTGGCTTTAAGATCTTTGGCGAGTTGCTCATCCAAGGAGAGCGGAGGATCTTCAGCCAGGAATAGTTCCAAAGGTTGAAACGCTGGAAAATATCGGCCCATCACCACCAGAAAAGCGGTCAGGGGAGTGGCGAGTAAAAGTCCGACCGGACCCCATAGCCAGGTCCAGAACAACGCAGAAATGATGACGGCCAAGGGCGACATGCCTGTGCTGCTGCCAATGGCAAAAGGTTCAATCACGTTGCTGGTAAAGACCTCGGCTCCAATATAGAGGCCCAGGGTAAGGATGGGTGTAATCCAGGAGGTTGAAATCGCCAGCGACAAAATCAGCGGAAACGCCGCCGAAATCCAAATGCCTACATAGGGGAGAAATCGCAAGAACAGTGCGAGCAGGGCCCAAAGGATCGCATTGGGAATGCCAATCAAAGACAATCCGACGGCGAGGACGACCGCCAAGCCGGCGTTGATCTGCAATTGCATCAATAAGCCGCGGCTCAAACGTAAACCCGCTTCATCGACGGCAATAATGGTCGTTCCCACCTGGGAATGGCCGATCAGTCGAACAATACGATCACGCAGTTCGTGGCGTTCCAGCAACATGAACACCACGAGCACAATCACCACGGCAAACTGGCCTACCGGCCCGAAAATTGGTGATACGCTGTTTCTAATGAGGGCCAGCGTGCTTTCGGCACCATTGACGATCTGGACTTTGGTGGGCTGGTCTTGTGGGGTTGTGCTGACCGACCCGCTTGCCTTGCTCAAGTCATCTACCAAATCGGCAGCGTTGCGAAGTGCTGAGTTCAATGGGCCGGGCGGACCGTGCTGGATTGCGACCCATTTCGCGTGAATGTTGTCACGGTACTTCGGCAAAGAGTTCACCAGTTCGAGGCTCTGGACAGAGACGGTTGCGCAAATCGCGCCGATGATAGCAAAGGCGAGCGCTACGACACCCAGGACGGCAAATACCGGTCTGAGCCCGGCGCGTTCGAGTCGCGAGATCAGTGGAGTTAGAACAAAGCTGGTCAATGCAGCTAGCACGATGGGCAACAGGAATTCTTTCGCCCAAGCCAACCCAACAAGAGTGACTACCAAATAGGCTAGGCTGATTAACCTACCAAACCTGGAAGGCCTTTTCGCGCTTGGTAGCCCGGTTCGAACTGTCATATTCATGGGACGGCGTAAATGAACAATTTTGGCGACTAAATCCGCAGCAATTTCACGCCCGCCCATCGCGGGTCTGTGGTTGGGCCGGCAAATAGATATCGGGAATCGCGATTCGGTTGGCAACCAACATTTTGCTGAGGATCTCGGGACGTCGCAAAAATGGGTGTGAGAATAGCAAGTAAGGCACACTAAACAGAAATTAGTGACGGGGTTAGGATGATTCCATGTAGCGGTGTGTTGGCGGTGAGAGGGGAGACTCAGGTGGGCGGCCATGTAATCATGGTGCAGGGGGCGCTCACCTTCGTAATGCTGGATGTGGTTCCCCCACCGGACCACTTTTTGAAGCCAGCAAGCCGCAAGGCACTCAAGCGGAGCAAAGTCGAAGCTATCGCTTTCTTCACGATAAGTGGAGTCCAATGCAAAAGAGAGACTATCCGATCGCTGGCGTGAACCCCGCGGTTGATTCGACCGCCGACAAGTGTTCGGGCGTGGTCCGAAAATCCGCGGCGCGGCTCGCGGCGTGAACCCCGTGAATCCGTATCAAGATAGACGCATTCTTTGCGCAAAGTGCGGAGCAACTTGCTTCGATTTAATCCATACTTCCGAAACAATTCGGTCACCGAGCAAAGATTGGTTCGCGACGATAGTCTTGCTGCGGCTTGGCCTTTCGATTCAATCAGAGTCGAAGCAACGAAACCTCGATGGACTGCGCGATCGGACTAAAAGCGACCTTAAGAGAGCCGTTTGGCAGGATCCCGCGCGACTCATCTCGATCCACTTTCTGACGGATTGGCACGCCCCGAGTTTCTTGCCTGATTTTCCGTAGCTCCCTTTCAAAATCCAGCTTTCCTGCTGATCGCAAATCACCGACCAACTCCGTCGCGGATAGTCGATCAGACGGCCTCAAGACCGCGTCGCGTAATGCGCCTACCTCGTTACCGGATCAGCGGAATACGCAATTTTGGATGAAAGCACCGCGACTGGTAACAGTTACGCGAACAACACCTTCGACGGTGGGACAGGCTGTGACTCTGTCGGTTCAGAGCATCAATGCTCCGCTAAACTTGCTAGAATGCCATTTTTACCCGACGAACAACTAAACGAAGCCGAAGTCCACAAAGGAAACTGCATGGCAATTTACCCTCAAAGCTATTCATTAAGTGCTGCTGCGCCAAAACATATCTGCGATTTTACATTGTCAGAGTTGCGGAATTGGATCAAAACCGAAAGCCAAGGAAAAGAGTGGATGGGTAGAATCTATGCCGCAACAACCATATCATGCGAAAGAGACAAGTTTGGGCGAGATGAATTTCGACAGGAAGGATGTTCGCCTAATTTTTTTGCGGATCGATGGACTTTAGCATGCTGCAAACACGAAATGTTGAAAAACGACACGTTTGGAGAAGCATTAAATGATCGGACCAATCACCCGCTTTTCATTTTTGTCCTATGCAGCAAAAATGCCGTTGGATACCAAGTACTAGCCACAGTAGCTAAAATCAAATTCTACCTACCATGCCCAAAAGCGTATGCAAAATATGTAACACGCTCCGGTCTGGGTGCTTCGCGACTTACCCGAGGATTAACACTGGACCAGCAAGCAAGAAATCCATATTGGATCTTTGGCGATTGTCACGCGGAGGCAAACAGAGCCGTTGGTCCGCCGGATCTCGGCCATGTGCACCGAAAAGCAGAGAGTGATTCCGGATATGAAAAAGACAACGAATCTGATGTCCGGAAATTGGTTGCAAGCAAATTCTTAATTTGGGACGAAGCACGCATTGTCTGCACTTTCTTTCAAAAACAGGGCAGTATAAATTATATGGGGCCTAGGAGAGGCAATGGTCGAGAAATCAAAGACAATACACTCGGGGATTTTCTGTTTGATAAACCCTAAGACCCACGCCAGAGGATAGTTCCTCTTTGTGTCAAACGCGGAGTACGAGTAAAGTTGCTTACTACCCACGGTTGGAAAGCCTGAAGCAAGGAAATAGAACACGCACGGACTGAACCATAGAAATTCCTGGCTTACTGACAACCAGCCTGGGCATACATTGCTCGATTCAGATTGTCTTTCATTTGATCGCAGCCACTTTTCTGCTTGGCGAAGACGCTCGTGCAGTCACGCAACGGGCCGCAACATTGCCCTAATAACCTCCAGCTATTAATAAGTACCAATGGCCAAGATTTATCTCATCAATGTCGGGGCGAACACCGCACACAGCTCTAAAGCTCGCGCCCCTCTTTTTCCGGACGAGCAGTTTATGTTCATTTCGTTTCCGGACGAGGATTGCTTCGCTCCTTACGATCAGGCCGCGTGGTCATTCGTCTCCGACCCTGAGGCTCTCAGAACTCACTCTGACCCGGACTGGCAAAATTTAACCTATGGCGACAATTGCCATAATCGACGAGCGAGAGCCCTGTTGTCTGTTAAACCAAATGACATTCTATTGTTTTGGGCGCTATTCTGGAGGGTCGCTCGCAACGCTAAAATTTTCCGTATGGAAGCGAGCGAGCGGCGCTGGTGCCTCTTTGGCGCCATCACGGTCGCACAAACAGTGGAAGCAGAACGGGACCGCGATGTAGCAGTTAGCGAGATCGTAGAGGACAAGGCGACACTCAATCGAGCGATAAAAAACGCTCATGTCCGCGACGGCAAATTGCCCCGAATCTCGTCTGACCGACATGACATATTGCTCATTGGAGATCCCGCCCATTCCGCTTGCTTCACCAAGGCGCTCGATTTGCAAGTCCACACCAATGACGGGTTGCTTCAGAAAACATTCCTGTCGAAGGACCAGCGCTCGTTGCAGTGGGACAAATCTCCGCGATGGAGCAGCTCGCTTCGAACGTGCCGGCCGGTACTGGATCTTTGCAAAAATCGGGACCTCACAAGAGCTCAACAACTTCGCTCCGCCATCTTAGCAGTTAATCCCGATTTCGATCTTTTCGCTTCCGGGGACGCTTGCCCTTAAAGGAACAACTTCTAAACAACCCCGAGCCGTGGTCGCAGTCTGAGGTTGCGCGCTAACAGCGGTTCAGCAGCAACTACAAGGGAAAAATTCCCGCCAGCTGAGGAGCAACGCATCTGATTTCCGCTGGGAGATGGAATTTCGGAAAAGGCTAAAGCGCCTACACGTCTCGCCAGTTTTCTTCGCCACGTAGCCGAGCTGCTAGCGCTCTCGTAGCGGTGCCCATGTCTCCGGAAAGTAACTCGACTGTACAATAGTCGTTGTCGTACCGTCCAAAAATCCGTCCGCGCGACACTAACGTCCAACGGCTCCGGTTGTCCGCTTCTAACGCCGTTTGCCGCCGCGCTAGCCGTTTTTCTTGCTGCTTCTTACTTAGAGGCATTTGTCGTCTTCCGCTGTTCCGCCTGCCAACGCATATCTAGCTCAACGTCGTAGTTAGCGACCAGTAACACCCCGGGTTTACAGCACCACTCCCATAGTCGCGCACCGATAACCCGATCGAGTCGCCACTCCACGTTATCGTCAGTACAGACGCGGAACGAAGTCTCGACCCTGTGGCAAAAGTCGTGTAAGTCCATGCCGACAAACCGCATGTAGGAATCTAACCTACAACCCAGTTAGTAAGAGTCATTTTGATCGGTAGCGAAACAGCCCAGCGTTCGCTGTGCTCTGAAAGGTCGAATCCGAGCAGCATTTCAGACGGCCACGTGGCTCTCCATGAACCAGTCGATAGACTCCCTATCAATGAGACGAACTCCACGCTGTGCTCCCTTTTGTGACCTTACGCATATCGAGCGGATTCTTCCGTCAGAAAGCAATTCGTAGAGCTTTGATCTAGAAAGACCCGAATATTTCACTGCCCCTGGGACTCGAAGCCATCGCGGGGCCAACGTTACGGGTCCGCCGTGAGTGTCCAACTGGATTTCTCTGGAAAACATGAACCGAAGATAGCAAATCGGCTGGTGTCATTTTCAGCCCGTTTTCTTTCCCGGCATGATTGCTTATGAATGTTTGTGCATATCAATGAGCCAAGGATTTGTCCGAAAATCAGTGCGAAAGGCTGTCAAATGGAAATTCGCTATTAGCACACAAAAATTTGCGAAGTCCGCTGACGCTTCCCCGCGAGCTTCGTAAAACATTCTCTCCCCTGTGCCAAGGGTTCGACAAGCAGCAGATTTCGCCGTTTCAAGCTTCAGAACCGGAACCCTCACGCCATCGCCGATACTGCTTCGCACCACAGCATGGTACCGGATGAAAACTGCATTTGAATTCGTCGGGAACTGTAGCGGATTTCGACGGACACGCTCACACCTGTTACCAGCACTCCTTCGCATCTGTTACCGGCACTATCCGGCGAGCAGCTCGCCTCTCCAGTGGCATCTCATTGATATCCAGCCACTTGTGTTCCGAGGTCTGGAGGTAAGGGGATTCGAACCCCTGGCCTTCTCATTGCGAACGAGACGCTCTACCAACTGAGCTATACCCCCATTGAAAAGCCGGACGGGATAGCTAGCGCTTAAAGAGCGTCCGCGCAAGAATGATTTAGCGCTTTGGGAGTATGATCGACATGGGAGATGGCGCACGCGGCTCCGACTTCGCAGCTCTAACGATGACAGTCTTGCCACGCTCGAAATGCTACGTCGGACAAGTCGGCGGTGCACAGGCGTCCCTCGTCGTTCGGCAGAGGAACACCATTCGCCTTGCGAAAACCTTTCGGCCATTCCGGAGCCTCGCCGGCTCGACTGAGCTCGCCGAAGTCCCACCAACGAAACGGATCGGCAGATTGATGACCTGCCGGCTGTTGGGCACACGCTAGGAGATACTTCTTCCAGGCGGTGGAAGCTCATCCCGACGATCGTGCCGCGATATCGCTGGTAGCAACCATTGATGAACTCTTCGCCATTGATGCACAAGCTCGAGAACAGAATCTCAGCGTGACCGCACGTGATGGGCTGCGGCAGCAAAGGGCGCGACCAATCCTGGAATCGATCAAGAGCTAAATCGAAGCCGCTCGTAGCCAGACTCTACCCAAAAGCGCTCTGGCCGAAGCCTGCAACTACACCTTGACCTTTTGGAATCGGTTAACTCGCTTCGTGGATCATCCGATCCTGGAGTTGAGCACCAACGCCGCCGAGAACGCCATCCGGCCCGTAGCATTAGGTCGCAAAAACTGGATCCACTTCGGCAGCCAGGATGCCGGACCACGCATCGCCGCGATCCTCTCCATCGTCGAAACCTGTCGTCGGTTGAAGATCCCCATCCGCGACTACCTTCGCTCGACTTTGCCGGGCTTGGCAAACTTCCCGATCAATCGGATCGCTGAGCTCACGCCCACCGGTTGGCTCGCCCGAAACTAACCGCCGAAATCTGGCGATGACTTCAAAGGTGGGTTGCTCCGACGGAAACTTTTGAGGCCTTTACGCGCGCTGGCGCTGTTTCCGCCAAAAACGTACGGTGGAACTACCTGGCAATTCGGCGGAGAACGGCGAAGGATTTCGCGGGCGGGGCGGTGAACGAAAGACAGGGAGCTGCAAGAAGTTAGCAAAGAGGTAGTCGGAATCCACGTCCTCCTGACGCGCTCGCTTTTTGCCTGCGATATTCTGCGTAGGTTCCTTCGGCGCGTTTCTCTAGCGAAATCGACTTCTGCTCCCGTGCGGTGCTGATGGCTGCCGAGAATGAAGCCTCGATTTGGGTCTCGTCATCACCTTTAGCGGCGAGAAACACACCGCGAAGTCGGTGTAGTTCAGCAGACCAATAGCGGTTTTCAAATCTTTGCACGAGTGCGTCCCCCTCCCGTATTGCCTCAAGAGCTTCGGCGGTACGACCCGCGAGGTGCAAGGCTTCAGACTTTAGTGCCAACAAAAATGGGACAGTCAGCATCACTCCGGTTGTCCGCGTGTCCTTTAATCCCTCTTCGATCCACGAGATGCCCTCCGCTGTACTACCGCGAACGCTGCGCACCCAACCGCGGAGAACGTCTGCGTGAGCCAGCCAAGTCGCAAAATTTTGACGTGTTGACAGCTCCATCAAATCCGACGAGTGGCGTTCCACTTCCGCAGGATTACGCTCATAGTGAGCAAGAACCGCTGCATACCATAGTGCCTGGGCTAACGCATGCATATCATTCAGCTCTTTCGCTAATGTAATCGCTTCTGCCATTGTCGCTTGGCAGGAGGCGATTTCGCCGAGATGCCACTCGGATAGTGCCTGATGGCACGAACAAGTGACGGCGGGGGTGATGGGTTCTCCGACCGGAGATTGTACGCCTCCAGAGCGCCAGATTTGAGCACCACGCATCGCGTTTTGTCGCGAGGACTCGAAATCGCCCAAAAAGTAGAACGTGACGGCTAAAGTGCGATATGCTCCTAACATTAGCGCTTCGTCATTCTGCTCCTGCATAAGCGAGTAAAATCGTTCGGCAATCTGCATCGTCGCCGTCAGTTTCTCCGTCATCAGGGAATTGCGCCACTGGCCTACCAGTGCCACATAAAGGGGCCGGGAAAGATGAAGCGAATGACACAAGGACGCAACGCGCTCGTAACAAATTTGCGCTTCAGGTGCTGCGAATCCTCGCGTAGCTGTTAGATATTGTCCGGCCTGCATGAGGATAAAAAGCTGATCTTCCCCACTGAGACTCTGCTCCTCGGCGTCCGTTCCCACGATCGAACCCCATTGTCCCTGTTCGAAGAAATGAGCTAAAACTGATAGCAACGCGCCTCTGGCTCCGACGCCGTTCGCAGCGAAGTTGGCATTTCCCCGCTGAATCCGCGGAATGTAAACCTCATTCAGCGCTGCGCGGAATAAGCCAGCATTGCAGCCGCAGACTACTGCTAAGAACAACGGCTCCATCTCCCTCAAACTATCTGGCAGCTCGGGCGCGAGCGTTCGATAATATTCATAGAGCCGCCTACTGCATTCCTTCCATGCATTCGTTTGTTGACTCCGAAGCTGTTCGCCAAAGTATTCACGAACGAGAGGATGAGCATCGAGACACCCAGGATTATGCGGATCTTCACCAGCGAGAAGTCTCGCTCTTCTTAGTTTGGCAAGAATGGTGCGCCACTCGGTCGGTCTCAAATCAGTTAATGACTCTGTAAGCCCAGGAATCCGAGGGGATTTCAGAAGCGCTCCTATCGCCTTTTCGTCAGCGGGCCGATCAAATAGACCTAACATGCGCAGAACTGACAGCTCAGGACCCTCCCCAAACCAGGTTTGATAAGATTCCATTACTTTTTGGGCATGGACTCCTAGTCTCACGTCGTGAGCAAGACGTCCTGAGACTTCGCCCCGGCAGCGAATGTCTCCATTGTAGGCATCGGACAGATAGCTGCCCAGCAGCGTGAGAGCCAAACAATGGCCACTGAACTCGTCGCTCGCGCTTCGCAACTCCACCTCTTCTCCCTTTACTCCGTGCGCCCGGAGCAGCTTCGCACCAGCATCGCCGGATAGTTGTTCCAGATTACGACGAAGGGCTGAGGTGCCCTCGTGATCTGCAATATCAGCGACCGGCATCCGCGTGGTAATCACGCACAGCCCCGCATTGAAGGCGGCAAGTTCGCGCAAAAGTGCCTGGAGGGAAGGTTCACGTAGGCGTCCTTCTTGCGAACCCGGCGGATTCTGGAGCGGCTCCAGGCCATCCAGAACGAGCAAGGTTCGACGATGCGCGATGAACTTCGCCAATCTTTCGCCCTTCTCCCAGGCGGTTCCGATCCGTGGATCTGGATCGCCAAACCAAGCGAGAGTCGCGTCAAGAAATTCATCTGCGGACGAAGTGCCCCCACTGCTGCCCTGTCTATAGAAGGACCAACCAAAAACGAGCTCCGCAGAACGATAATGTTCAGCAGCCATCCGTCGGAGCCAATGGTTGACCAGCGTGGACTTCCCAACACCACCCCAGGCAACGATTGTAACGACATTGATATGCTGGTTTGCCCATGCATCATCCAGGAAAGCGAGATCCTCTTCTCGGCCAAAAACATCGCTTCCAGTAATGGGCAATCTGGATACTGAAATTCTCTCCGGCCCCAGTCTCGCCGGCTGCTTGTGAGTTGTCTCGTCGATTAGCAGCTTTTTTACCCGCTCAGACAGCGCGCCGAGGTGTTTCTGCAAAGGCGGAGCGTATGCATCTAACCACTGAACGGTGTCCAGGAAGTAACTCAGACTTTGGTCTGGCAAAACATCCTTGATTCGGAAAGGGATGACGGCGAGCCCGGAGGAGAAAGCTTTCGCCACTTCCCGCTGAACATGATCGGAATCATTCGCATGCTCCGAGAAGATCAGGATGAGCACTCGGCAGGCTTCAAGGCCTTGCATGATTCCCTTGGTCCAAGTGGCTCCCGGTTCGATGTCCCGGGGAGCGATCCAACATTTGATCCCAGCGGACGCGAGATGGGCGCAAATCGCGTCCGCGGTCTCCCGATCTTTACTCGAATGGCTAATGAAGACCATCGACGGCATTCTTCCTCCGCGGTATCAGGATTTTAGTCCATTTGTTCGCCGATAGCTTGCACAAAATCCCTCGTGGTCGCGGCAGCTCGAAAGGAGCGGATAGGGACATTTGCCCGACCATCAATGCCCTGATTTGATCCGCACTCTTCGATAGATGCACCTCTTGAATCAGCGGAAAATTGCGCCCGCAATAGCCAGACACGCCGTCAGGACTGTTGTACCGACTCAACTTTGCGGTCCCCTCGGGAACCAAGATTGTGATCTTGGGCAAGGAGGGCCTATACGACAACAATCAGAAGACCACGCTTGCCAGCCGACTAAAAGGGGATGCGGATATGAACGCAATAGAGACGAAGCTCAAATCGAGCGGTATTACCATAATTCCTGCGAATGGTAGCATCATCCTCCACAACCCAGCCTTTAGGTACGACTACATCCACTTGAACGCCTCCGGTCACAAGGAATTGGCCACGCGCCTCCTCCCTCTCGTTATTAGTGCGCTTGGAGGCCACTCCCCAGGTGGATAGTTCATGGCTAGCAGTGTTCGCTCGTTCCTCGCTCCCAAAAATCAAAAGCAAAACGGCACCGTTCGCCTTGGGAAAACCTTTCGGTCATTCCGGAGCCTCGCCGGCTCGACTGAGCTCGCCGAAGTCCCACCAGCGGAACGGATCGGCAGATCCCTACCAATCACCTCTCACCAATCACTTCTCACCCTTCGACGCGCTTTCAGCTTGCTCAGGGCAGGCATTTCACTTCCCCTCGCGGCGCACTTTCTCTTTTTTCTCTTCGCGTTCCTCGTTCAGGCGGCGCAGCTCGGAGGCCAATTGTTTTTGGAGTTGTTCGACTTGATCGAAGTGTCCCTTGGCCTGCTCCTGAGCAATCTCGCCCTTCAGTAAGAGCTCTTTTTCCGCAACCTTGGCTGTGTAAAGAGAATCGATGTCGGCAATCTGAGCGCGTTGCTCAGCGTTTAAGGGGACAGACGGTGCATCTTTTTGCAGACGCTCCATGGCAAGCTCATAAGCCGATTTCATAAGCGAATCTCTCCAACCTTAATAAGAATTTCAACCTGGGAAGCGCATTCGACGTAGGAGGGCGAGGCTCCAAAAAACCGCCAACCCCTCACAAATTAGTTCATTGGTCCGACCCTGCCCAAACACGTGGCAGCATGGCCGAGCCGGAGGGGTGACGCGCGCAACGGCTCGGCCATGCTGCAACGCGCTGGATAAATTCACCCCAGTCGCCTAATTCATCAGGGGCTCATCATGTTTTGGAGCCTTGCCCCACCAGATTTGGGCCCACCGCCTACGCTTTCTTGAACTCCAGTTCGTCACCCGCTGCCTCGGCTTCGATGGTATCGCCGGCAGCAAATTTGCCTTCCAAAACGGCTAGGCTAAGCGGGTCGAGCAGCAAGCGCTGGATCACTCGTTTCAAGGGCCGAGCGCCATAGACAGGGTCGTATCCTTCCTTCGCTAGTAGATGCTTGGCGCGGTCTGTCAGCGTCAGCCTCAGGCCTTGTTGTTGCAGCCTTCGCAACACCCGCGTGATCTGGATATCAACGATCTGCGTCAGTTCATCTTCGTTTAACCGATCGAAAATGATGATCTCATCGACGCGATTCAAAAATTCTGGGCGGAAATGGTTGCGGAGCGCTTCCATCACTCGCCGGTTGCGAACTTCCCGGTCGGTCGCATCCAGGATGTATTGGCTCCCGATGTTACTGGTCATAATAATGACCGTGTTTTTGAAATCGACGGTCCTACCCTGACCATCGGTTATCCGGCCATCGTCCAAGACCTGAAGCAAAACGTTAAAGACATCCGGGTGCGCTTTTTCGATCTCATCAAAAAGCACAACGCTGTAGGGTTTACGGCGTACCGCTTCACTCAACTGGCCACCTTCCTCATATCCGACATAACCGGGAGGAGCACCGATCAGGCGAGCTACGGTGTGTTTCTCCATATACTCACTCATATCCAACCGGATCATGGCGTTCTCATCATCGAAGAGAAACTCGGCTAACGCGCGGCTAAGCTCGGTTTTACCTACGCCGGTCGGCCCAAGGAAGATAAAGGACCCAATCGGCCGGTTTTCGTCCTGCAGACCAGCCCGGGCGCGCCGCACGGCATTTGAAACCGCCTTGATCGCCTCTCGTTGACCGATCACGCGTTGCCCTAAACGTTCCTCCATGTGTACCAGCTTTTCGCGCTGGCTCTCCTGCAGCCTTGAAACCGGGATGCCAGTCCAGCTGGCCACCACTTCGGCGATATCTTCTTCGGTAACTTCTTCCTTCAGGATCTGTTTCGATTTCTGCAATTCGCCCAATCGCCGATTCGCTTCGGTTAGTTCTTTGTTGAGTTCCGGTAACCGTCCATACTGAATTTCGCTGGCTTTGGCTAAATCACCCCGGCGTTGCGCCTGTTCCAATTCCAGTTTGAGATTCTCGATCTGTTCTTGGAGCTTGCGAGACTCATCGATCACCTTCTTTTCGTTCTGCCATTGCGCCTTGAGCTGAGCGCTTTGTTCGCGTAAATCGGAGAGCTCTTTCTCCAGCCGCTCTAACCTTCGCCGGCTGGCTTCGTCTTTCTCGTTCTTTAACGCCTGCCGCTCCATCTCTCGCTGCATGATCTCGCGTTCGATTTGGTCTATCTCAGTCGGCATCGAATCGAGCTCGATCTTGAGGCGGGAGCCAGCTTCATCAACCAGGTCAACCGCCTTGTCCGGCAAGAACCGGTCCGAAATATACCGATGACTTAAAGTTGCGGCGGCGACCAAAGCCGCATCCTGGATACGAACACCGTGATGAACTTCATAGCGTTCTTTTAATCCTCGCAGAATGGCGATGGTATCTTCGACGCTCGGTTCATCCACCATCATGGGCTGAAACCGGCGTTCGAGCGCGGCATCCTTTTCTATATGCTTCCGGTATTCATCGAGCGTCGTCGCGCCGACGGTTCGCAGCTCGCCCCTGGCTAATTGCGGCTTCAGCAGATTAGAGGCGTCAACGGCGCCTTCCGCGGCGCCTGCCCCCACGATGGTATGGAGTTCGTCGATGAAGAGAATGATCTCGCCTTGAGACTCTGTGACCTCTTTGAGGAAGGCTTTTAGACGATCCTCGAATTCGCCGCGAAACTTCGCTCCGGCGATCATCGACCCGAGGTCCATCGCGATAATTCGTTTCTTCTTAAGCGAATCGGGAACGTCTCCGCTCACGATCCGCCGGGCTAACCCCTCAACAATCGCGGTTTTGCCGACCCCGGGTTCTCCGATCAAGACCGGATTGTTCTTCGTTCTCCGCGACAGCACTTGCATCACCCGTCTGATCTCTTTGTCGCGCCCGATCACGGGATCGATCTTCCCTTTGCGCGCCGCCTCGGTCAGATCACGGCCATACTTCTCCAGGGTTTGATATTTACCCTCGGGATTCTGATCGGTAACTCGTTGGGCTCCACGCACGGCTTGCAACGCCTGCATCAAACGGTCGCGCGTCACCCCTAGACTGCGCAGAATTTTACCGGCCCCCGTCGACGGAGCATCCGTTAACGCCAACAAGAAATGCTCGACGCTGACATATTCATCCTTCAGCTTCGACATCTCTTTCTCGGCTTGATCCAAGGCATTGCGAAGGTCCGCGCCAAGGCTTTGGCCCGCGTTTCCGCCGCTGATTTTAGGCCGGCGACGCAGCTCGTCTTCGAGTTGGTGTTCGACGGTGTCTACCGGCGCGTTAAGTTTCTCAAGCAACGGCCGAGCTAACCCGTCCGGCTGCCGAAGCAAGGCGAGAAAAAGATGCTCCGGACTCAGTTCCTGGTGCTGCATCTCGGAAGCCAAAGATTGGCTTTCCTGCAGCCCCTCTTGCATCTTGGCAGTGAAACGGTCGATCCGCATACCAAGAACTGTAGTCCGCCTTTATTAAGAATCTAGGTCATCAACGACCAGATCGCGCCAGGTTCTGGGCACTCGTCGGGAGGCTAGCCGTTTGGAGGGTCGCAGGTCTACCGAAAGGCTACCAAGCGGCTCCATCAAATGGCTGAGTTTCTCGGTAATCCCAAGAAAAATAGGTGAGAGATTCGGGGTAAACAGAACGATGGAATTGCCGGGAACCGCTTGCCCCCTGGGACGGGCTTCTTCTCTTAACACGTCCAGGTACTTCATACCTGGCTACTATCATTCCGTCCCAACGGGACGAACTTTCGAGGTTTCCTCGCAAGACAACGGTCTCGGCGCCGTAAGCCGAGGCCCATGCGAAAGCTTTCTGGGTTCCGGCGAGCGCCTCCCGAGGATAGAGCCCAGGAAAGCCGCCTTCCTCCGAATCTTCTGGGTAGAGTTCGGCCTCGCATCTGTCCGCCGTAGGACTTCGACGATTTAGTCGAGCCCTTTAGCGGAGGAAGCGAGGCCGCTCAACAGCTTAGGATGTTTACCCGCGGATCACTGGGGTAAAGGTAACCCTATAGCTTCGGCCGCGGTCTTGACGGAGTTCGGCTCCACGTTGTAGTTCGGGTCAGGCGCGACACTGACCAAGACATGCTGGCTGGACCCATCTTCCTTGAAGTCGTTCTTGGAATCAAGGGGAAGCGTAAAGGTAAACGTCGTAACACCAGCCGGGATCACAACGCTTTTCAGGTTGCTGGACGACGTTCCATCAGAGTTCGCACTGTCCACGACAGTCAGGTAGACCGTTAGCGGTAGAGTGTGGTCGCCGGACCGCGATAGCCGGAATGTTCCTGTCAGCCCCCCAGGGGAACCACCAGAGCTAGTCGCTTGTGATAGGCTCACCTCGGGCAGGCTCCCTAAAAAGAGAGCTCCGTGCGGGCTTTGCATCCCAGTTACGATAGGGGTGAGCTTTCCGGTTTGTAGGTCGACCCTTCCCAGCACACCAGTGGTGTCGCTAGACGAGAACGCTGAATTCGGAGGAAAAACTTTGCTGGTCACGGCGTAAATGATATTCGCCTATGTATCAACCACATAAATTGTGCCGGATGCCTGCGTCGGGAAAACGGTGTCATCCACCGTTACCTGGGTAGAAGTGCCATTCGAGAGATGGAGCCGATACCCGACTTGATTCGGGAAACCAGGGCCATTCAGGAAGATCAGGTCACCGTCTGCCTGACTATCCAGAACCATGTTGCCTGACGGATCGACCTTGAGAGAGTCTGGATCCGATTGCAGGGCAACCACGGATTTACCAGTGGTGACATCGGTTAAGTGGGCATTGCCCATCAGCACCGGCGACACAAGGACCTGATTCCCTACCAGGGTCGCTTTAACAATCGAGGGGTAGATATTCTGTCCCTTCGACTGCAGGACCGGGTTAGAGGCACTGATCAAGACTTGCCCGTTAAGGAAGACGACGTCATCGTAGCCGCCCCCATGCAGAGTGGGAGCTGCAAATTTATAGTCCTTCTGGGTGCCCAGTACCGGGTCGATCAAGGTCAACGCAGCGTTAGAATCTTCATTTCGTAGGGCCCAGAGCATGCCATCAAACGGGTTGTACTTCAGACCATCGCTCTTGCCGACAACTTGATAGGTGTGAAGGACTTGGCCAGCAACACTGAATTGGACGATGGTACTGTCACCGCCGGTGCCGTTGGGCTGAGTGTTATTGGCGTAGGCAACGAAGATCCACCCATGGGCGTTGGTGATTGTGCTGATCTACACGGTCGCAAAGAAGATGCTGGACCTCAAAAACCTAACGCTGATTCAGGCCCGATTGCTGACTGAAAGAGGCAACCGGATTCGTAAAAACGAGCCCATCGTGGATTTAAAATCGGCGCTCAGCTCGCTGTGACGCCGCCGCGAGTTTCTACAACATCGGAAGCGTTGAAGGAAGGGCGCCTAGTGGGAAAGCTCGTTCAATCTCTGCTACCTCGGCATCGGTCAGCTCGAGAGCTCCGGTTCCGGCATTTTCAGCCGCGTGAGCGGGATCAGATGCCTTAGGGATGGCGAAGACCGAAGGATGTCGCACCAGAAAACGGAGAGCGACCTGCCGAGGAGTGGCGTGATGGGCGGCTGCGATTTTCTGCAGGAGCTTGCCGCCAGCGGTGCGCGGGTCTGGAAAATCCCCATGACCGAATGGGCTGTAGGCAACCACGGCAACGTCGTGTTGTTCACACCACGGGATTACGGCGTGCTCGATCGCCCGCTCCTGAAGGTGATAGAGAACCTGATTGCAAACCGGCCGGCTAGGGCCAGCCAAGTCCCAGGTTTCCTCAAGATCCGGCACATCGAAGTTGCTAACGCCCCAAGAAAGGATCTTTCCTTGTTGTTTTAGTTGATCGAAACTCGCGATCGTCTCTTCCAACGGGTATGGACCTCGCCAATGCAAAAGGTAGCAATCCAATCGGTCGGTTCGGAGCCGAGCAAGCGAGCGTTCGCAAGCGGCTATCGTTCCTTCTCGGGAAGCATTCGATGGCACAACCTTAGACACTAGAAAAACGTCGTTGCGCCGGCCGGCAATGGCTTCACCGACAACATTCTCGGCCTCACCATAGTATTCAGCTGTGTCGATGTGGTCCATGCCGAGATCCAATCCTCGGCGCAGGGTAGCAATGGCCGTATCTCTGTCACCGACGTGGAGGTACCAAGTTCCTTGACCAATCACCCCAACCTCACGGTTGGTGGAACCAAATCGACGGCGTTCCATGTCATTCGCTTTCATCTGCAACCTATCGCTCACTCGTACCGGAGCGCTTCTATTGGATCTAATGACGCTGCCTTGTGCGCCGGGTATAAGCCAAAAATGATTCCGATAGCAGAGCAGACTAAGACACCTGCGATAGACCAACCCCAAGGAAAGACCAATTGAGCTTTGACAAAACTTGCGAAGCCGTTGCCGGCAGCCACTCCAAGAATGATTCCGCTGAAGGCGCCTAACAACGAAAGAAACAACGCTTCGAGAAGGAATTGTAATCGAATATCCCGCTGCCTCGCTCCTAACGATTTGCGAACCCCGATCTCCTTCGTCCGCTCGGTTACGCTCACCAGCATGATATTCATGATACCAACACCGGCCGCAATTAAAGCAATGGTGCTAATAACAAAAGCGCCGATTCGCACCATGCCCGCGATGTCACGGAACGCGGAAGCTAACGAATCGTTGCTATAGATTTCGAAGTCATTCGGATCTTCCGGTCTCAATCCGCGAGCCTTACGAAAAGCACCGATCGCGTAACCCATGGTCTTTTCATAAACTAGTTGGTTCCGTGCTTGGACTGCAATGTTCACGGTTCGATTCTTGGAGCCATAGTTCTCGAAAAACTTGGTGATAGGAATGATAACCTCATTATCTTGATTGGCGCCAAAGGCCTCGCCTTTCGGGGCAAACGTTCCCACCACTTCATAGCTTCTTTCATCCAGTCGAATTGTCTTGCCGACGGCGTCTCCTTCCGGAAACAGACGATCGATCGCCGATTTTCCTAGCACGCAAACGTTTCGGGCGAGTTCAACGTCGTTAGCGGTCAGATTTCTGCCGGTAGCAATGGAGAAATTATTCGAAACAATAAACCCTTGATTGGTGCCACACACTTCCAAGTTAGGATTGGTCTTCCGGTTTTCGAACACCGCTTGCACATTATTATCGAAAACCTTGGGCGTGATCAGTTCGACCCGATCCCCTACCAGCCGAGCAAAGGTGAGGTAAGTCTCATAATCAATATTGTGGCGATTTTTGAAACGTTCATCCCCGAAAGCATTGACGGTCCCAGGATACTTAGCGAATTGAAAGATATCAGCACCAAGAAAACTGAGCCCCGTCTCGATCGAGCTCGACAATGCGGAGATCGTGGTCATCACGCTAATCACCGAAAAGATCCCGACCGTGATCCCGGAAATCGTTAGCGCCGATCGCAGTTTATTGGCTCCTAGCGATCGCCACGCCATGCTGATGATTTCAAGGGTTAACACGGTTAGAGGTTAGAAGTTTTAGGTTTTAAGTTGCAGGTTCGCTCTCGGCTATTGGCTATTGGCTCTCGGCTATTTCACTCATACCGAAGGGCTTCAACCGGATTGAGGCGAGACGCTTGCCAGGCAGGCGCGAAACCGGAGATCACACCGGTAATCACAGAGATCACCAAGGCAACGACCACCAGTCCAGGTGAGAACGAGATGGGAAAAGAAGGGAACGCGATGGTTACTAAACCAAAGAGCAGGAACGCCAACACCAGGCCTATTATCCCCGCCAACAGACAGACCGACACTGCCTCGATCAGAAACTGCAGAAGAATTGTTCGTCGACGGGCTCCTAGAGCTTTGCGGGTCCCGATCTCGCGAGTGCGTTCTTTGACACTAACAAAGGTGATGTTCATGATCCCGATCGCGCCGACGAATAGGGCTAGGCCGGTAATGAAAAGACCCGCGATCGCGAGCCCGGCTTTAACGGGGCCGAGTGTCGATCGGAATGCTTGTTGTTCGTTGATGGTGAAATTGTCTTCTTTCTCCGGCAAGAGTCCTCGAACCCGCCGGACATCGCTGCGCAGTTCTTCCCGTGCTTCGGCCAATCTTTTCTTGTCTTTGACTTTCACCCGGATAGAAGCACTGTCCGCGCCGGTCTTGAAGTACTTAGAATAAGCGGTTAGCGGAATCACGACCTGCGAATCAAAGCTAAACAAACCGAGAAAGGAACCCTGTTTCTCGAATAATCCGACGACTTCAAATTGCTGTTCTCCGATGCGGATCTTCTTCCCAATGGACTCGTCCCCGCCAAATAGACCTTGGGCCACATCAATACCAATCACGCAGACATTGCGGCCACCTCGGCTCTCGATCTGATCCAGGAATCGACCCTGGCGACAGTTGATTGGTATAATCAGAGCGTAGGCGTCGGTTGTCCCCATCAAATACACGTTGCTCAATTGGCGTTTCCCATACGTGATCGTCTCGAGTATGCTAGGCGCTGCGACCGCTAGCTGGAGCAGCGAATTGGGCGTATCCGCAATAATCGCATTTAAGCTATCAGCCATCGACGGCCTGATGTCGGGTCGATTTTTGTAGAGCCAAAAGTCGTCGATGGCAGTCCAAGGGTACTGCTCAACATAAAGAACATCTTCTCCGAGCATATTCATGCTCTGGTCAAAGCCTGTATCAATGCCTTTAACAGCGATACCCATCAGGGTCACTGCAATGATACCGATAATAACTCCGAGGCCGGTGAGAAACGACCGGGTACGGTTCGCCAAGAGTTGTTGCCCGGCGATCCTCGCGCTTTCGGCAAATTCCGACCACGCCCGCATGCCTCAAAAATGCGCATGCATTTTTGAGGCATGTGGGCTATGGCGCCAGAATGGTCCCGCAGGCGCGCGACCATTCTGCCACTTTTTTTGAAAAAGACGCTGGAGGCAATGCTTTCATTTATCTCTTTGGAACACTGATTCTCAAATGGTCGCTCTCGATCACGCCGTCCCGAAGATGAACGACCCGGCGGGCATGTTCGGCGATCCCTTCCTCATGAGTCACTACCACGATCGTGTGACCCTCAGCATATAGGTTCTCTAGAAGCGCCATGATCTCCTCACCGGTATGAGAATCGAGATTCCCGGTAGGTTCGTCCGCGAGAATAATCGAAGGCTGGTTGACTAGCGCCCGAGCAATCGCAACCCGTTGGCGCTGGCCGCCAGACAATTCATTTGGTTTGTGGTCCATGCGGTCCCCCAACCCTACCGCCATCAAAGCCTCCTCTGCCCGTTGCCGGCGCACGTGGGCCCTGATCCCGGCATAGATCAAGGGTAACTCCACATTCTGCAGACTGGTTGATCGAGGCAACAGATTGAATGTCTGGAAAACGAATCCGATCTCCCGATTCCGGATTTCAGCTAGCTCATCGTCTTCCATGCTAGCTACATCCTTTCCGTTGAACTCATATCGACCTGAGCTCGGAGTATCGAGACAACCGAGCATATTCATCAGGGTTGATTTTCCGCTGCCGGACGGCCCCATCACCGCTAAGTATTCGTTCTGATGAATCAATAGATCGACCCCGCGTAGTGCGCGGATGACCGATTCGCCCATCACATATTCCTTGGTGATCCCTTCAATCCGAATCACCACATCGCCCTTCGGTCGAACCGTAGAGGTCGGGCTACTAATGACCGAACTACTTCGCATCTTGTGGTTTCTCGATCTCTATCTTCGAGCCGTCTTTCAAATCCTTACTAATCGCTGTATACGGACCACTAATAATGAGGTCACCGGGTTTCACGCCAGACAAAATTTGTAGATAGTTGTCATCGGCGATTCCGGTTTCAACCCGGACCATCTTCGCGGTCTCGCCCGTCTTCACAAACACAACTCGATTAAGCTGTTTTCGCTCTTTCCGCTCCAAGTCCGTAATGGAAACACTCCCTTGATCGGCAATCTGTTCTTCCTTCATCTGATCCGGCGTCTTCCCAGTCGATCGGTCCCGGACCGTCACCGATTGAATCGGTACCGAAATCACTTGGCTAACTGCTTGCGTTTCAATCTCAACCGTGGTGCTCATCCCAGGACGAATCAGTAGGTCCGGGTGAACGATCTGGATCCGCACTTCGAAGTTGGTCACCTCTTGTTGGGTGCCCTGGTTCTGAATTGTCGCTGTGCTGGCAATTCTCTTCACCGTCCCGTTAAACACGTGGCCCGGGTACGCATCCACGTGTACCCGCACGCGGTCGCCTAACTTGACATTCACCACGTCATTCTCGTTAACGTCAACCCGCGCTTCCACGGAATCGAGGTTCGCAACCCGCATTATCTCCGTGCCGGCAAAGTCATTGGTGGCTACTACTCTTTCACCTAGCTCACTGTTTAATGAACTGATAGTTCCGTCGATGGGAGAGTAGATCTCGGTCTTATTCAATAAGACCTTCGCTTGCTCCAGCGCGCTTTGCTGAGCCGTAATTCTATGTAACGACGATTGGTAGGCCGCGTCGGACATCTGAGTCTTGGTTTGAGACGCCTTGTAATCGGCCTCCGATATTAATCGCTTCTGGAATAGGTCTTGTGAACGATGATAATCGAGCTGATCATTCAACATCTGCGATTTACGCTCCAGACAATCGGCTTCAGCAGAGCTAAGCCCTGCCTCAGCTTGCCGGACGCTGGCGATATAATTGTCCGGTCTGATTCTTATCAGTAAATCACCTTTCTTGACTTGTTGCCCATCGATAACCGGCAAGTCAATGATTTCGCCCGCGACTTCGGGTGATATTTTTACCTCGACATCCGGGCGAACTTTTCCAGTCGCCGACACCGTTTGGGTAATATCCCTGATGGCAGCCGGTTGCACCCGGATCACGACTTTGTTGCCCTTGTTGAATAGCAGAACAGAGCCGGCAACCAACGCCAGGAGGAACCCGACAATGATCAACCGCCGCCGCCACTTCGGACGCTTTCGTCTGACCGCCGCCAAAGGCGGCGCCGCGACCTGTTTATGCATAATCTCTAGCTCTTTGACATCACCCACGCGCGTTTATATGGTACCCACACAACCAGCCTTAGTCGATCCCATTCGAGAACCGGCGCCACACGCCGCTTTTTGACATATACACGTCACGGATGTTCATGGTTTCAGAAAAAGGGGGGGGTTGGTGGTAAACACCCACAGATGTCGTCAGTTCGACCCCCCTAGAAGGGAGCCGCTTTAACCAGAAAGCAGATCAATAAGTTGGCAGCAAGCGGCTCCCGGGAACGGTTCATGGTGTATTTTGCTCTATCGGCCGG
>Ga0209240_1000210_pt1 | contig 23888 bp, 17 predicted proteins | sample GraSoi_2013_80cm_FD_185828 | JGI IMG/M metagenome (GOLD analysis project Ga0209240, IMG submission 185828) | Grasslands soil microbial communities from the Angelo Coastal Reserve, California, USA - Sample 9_17_2013_80cm (SPAdes) (version 2) | ecosystem: Environmental > Terrestrial > Soil >...
CCAAGAACCACCTGGTGACCAGGGACGCCGACCTGCTGGCAAGTTTGGCCGCCCACAACGCAGCGGGAGTGACGATCTCCATCACCACGCTGGATGCCAGTCTCGCTCAAAATCTGGAGCCGCGAGCGTCCAATCCTCGGTCTCGGCTCGCCGCCGTGCGTGAGTTATCAAATGCTAACGTTCCGGTCGGTGTCAACGTTGCCCCGATTATTCCCGGACTGAACGATCACGAAATACCAAGCATTCTTGCGGCAGCGGCTGAGGCCGGCGCTCAATTCGCTTACTACACCATTGTGCGGCTCCCGTTGGCAGTAGCTACGGTCTTTACCAATTGGTTGGAAACCCATTTCCCAGACCGGAAAAACCTGGTTCTTGGCCGAATCCAATCGATACGAGGCGGAAAGCTGAACGAATCCGCTTTCGGGCTAAGGATGCAGGGCCAAGGAATTCACGCCGAACAGATCCGCAAAATTTTCGAGGTTGGTTGTCGGCGAACCGGATTAAAGCAGGACCATGTTGAGCTAAGCACAAAAGCATTCCGCCGCATCGAACCCAATCAGTTGGGATTGGATCTGTAGCCCCGATATGGAGGGAAGAGAAATAGCCGCGAAAAGGCGCAAAAAACGCAAAATTTAACAGAAAGACACAAAGATCACGAATCGGGCAACGGAGGTATGAGCATCGAAGAGTGACTTGGATGCAACGCAACCCAGGTGACCTTTAGCGTTTCATCCTTCACTTCTCTTTTTTTTTGCGTTTTTTGCGCCTTTTCGCGGCTATCTCTCTTCCCTCCAGGCCGTTGACTGCGTTGTTCCCCCGTGCATAGCTGACGGCTCCGCCTTATGCATGAAAAGCTCAGGCCACCACGTCACGTTTCGGCAACGATCGGGTTGACGCTTGCCTGCCTTTTCTGGGGGTTAAGCTTTCCCGCTAGCAAGGCGCTGACGCTGCTTTATCTGAACCATATTCCGGGCGAGTCGAGCTGGTTCGTGGTCGGTTTACAAGGGATTCTCCGCTTCGGTATCGCGGGGATTATTATGGTTCTTTTGAGCTGGCGAGATCTTCCGTCATTGCGGGCACGCGAGATCAGACAGGGACTTTGGCTTGGCCTATTCGGAGGTATCGGGATGGTTTTTCAAGTGGACGGATTGGCGTACACGCCTGCTTCGACCTCTTCATTTCTAACTCAGACCTACTGTATTCTGGTACCGATGTACCATGCCATCGTTGGAAGACGGTTCCCTCGCCCCGTTCAGCTTTTAGCCACGGCGGGCGTCCTCGCGGGAATCGCCATTCTCAGTAAGATCGATTGGACCCAATTCCGTATGGGTCGAGGTGAATGCGAAACCTTGCTGAGCACCGTCTTTTTCACCGGCCAGATCCTGGTCTTAGACGCTCCTGGTTTTTTTCAGAACCGCACCAAGATGGTTTCGACCGTCATGTTCTTCAGCACTGGCGTGGTCTTCGCCAGTGTTGCGGTTCTATCAAATCACTCGATCGACAGTTACAAGATCGCCGCCGGAATCGGCGAACAGTTTTATCTCATCGCCATTCTCGTGGTGTTCTGCACACTCCTCGCGTTCAACCTGATGAATCGTTGTCAGAAATACATTCCGGCCAGTGAAGCCGCGCTGATCTACACGTTGGAACCGGTCTCCACCTCGTTCTTCGCAACCTTCTTGCCGCTCGGGTTATCCCGGTTAGTCGGTATCAAGTACGAGAACGAGCAACTCTCGATCAACCTGCTCATCGGCGGCGGCTTGATTCTGGCCGCGAACCTGGTGATGCAAGTCTGGGGTCATACTCCGGTCGCTCATGCCGGAGAGACACCCGCACCCACGACAACGCACGCCGGTGACGTGACGAACTAGGCAGCGGAAACGATAGAGCTAACCTCGCCCCTGGGTCGTTCTCGGGAGCCGCCTGTTTAACACATGCTTCGGCCGCACAAGCGTGGCGACGAACTCGTCAGGTCGCTGGGGACGTGCCTAAGCGGCTCCCCTCCATCACGCGACTTGACAGGGCGGTCTAGCCGAATCCAAACTGAATCCATGCGGCGGCATTATCTCCTTCTTGCCTTAAGTGGTTTCGCGCTCAACTGCTTTGGCCAAAACAGTTCTGATTGGTCGAAAGTGGCGGAACTCGAAAAGCAGCGCCAAGAAAAACCGCCAGCCGGAGAGAACGCGGTAGAATTTTACGCGGGACGTAAGAAAGCGCTTCATGACGCCGCGGCAGATTTTCTAGCGAAACATCCCGATGATGCAAATGCAGCCAGCGCATTGCTGTGGAAGATCGATAACACGGATTTTTCCGGGCCAGCCGAACAAAGAACGACCCTCTTGGCCAATCTCTCCTCCGAGATGGATGCCTTTCTAAAGGACCATCCGCAGCCCAAAGCCAGCGAAACGGAAATTCGGGAAACGTTGCTCTACTGCTATTTAGACAACGACGATTTGATTCACACCCCACAGCAAGCTGGAGATTTAGCCACGAAGATCGGTCAATTTCTAGCGGACTATCCCCAAGCAGAGAACAGGGTGAAACTTCAAATCGTGCAGTCGAGCTTGCTGCTGAAAGCAGATCAGAGCAAGGGCATCGCTTTCCTGGAACAACTCAGCAAAGACTCGAACCCAGAACTGGTTGAGGCCGCGAAAGCCGCTCTATCAAAGGCACGGTTGGTTGGCGCGAAGCTCGACCTTTCATTTGTGGATTCTCAAGGGCAGCCGGTCGATCTGAATCAACTTTCCGGAAAGGTCGTGTTGATCGATTTCTGGGCATCTTGGTGCCCGGATTGCGTTAGGGAAATGCCGCAGGTGCAACAGGTTTACCGGACCTTTGAGTCCAAGGGACTAACCATCCTCGGGATCTCTTTGGATAAAGACCGGCGGGCGATGGACAATTTTATCGCCAAACACTTGATACCCTGGCCTCAGTATTTTGATGGCAAAGGTTGGAAGAACGACCTGGTCACAAAGTACTCGGTACACGAGATTCCGGAGATGTGGATCATCAACAAAAAGGGAATCGTTGAGACTACGTCGGCCGATATCACGCAATTGGCTTCCACGGTAGAGCGTCTGGTAGCAGAATAGAGCCACTTTAAGATGAGTGAGCTGCCTGCTGCTATCGGGGTCATTGGAGGAAGCGGCCTTTACCAAATCGGCGGCTTGGAAACAGCTCGAGAGATCGAAGTCGACACGCCGTTCGGCAAGCCGTCCGACGCGATCATGACCGGGCTCTTAGGTGGCCGGCCGGTCTTTTTTTTGCCCCGGCACGGTCGAGGCCATCGGATCTTGCCTACCGAATTGAATCACCGGGCAAACATCTTTGCCTTGCGTTCTCTGAATGTTCGCTGGCTCATCAGTGTTGGCGCAGTTGGCAGCCTCCAAGAGAAATACGCTCCTCGCGATATCGTGTTGCCATCGCAATTCTTTGATCGAACCAGTCAAAGAGCTTCCTGGACATTTTTTGGGGAGGGCATCGTAGCCCATGTTTCCTTAGCGGATCCGGTGAGCGCCAAATTGAAGGCTATTACGGCGGAGGTAGCTCGAGCCGTCGGTTGCCGGGTTCATGATGGTGGGACCTACGTCAACATGGACGGCCCGGCTTTCTCAACTCGAGCCGAGTCCGAGTTTCATCGAAAAATGGGGTTCGATGTGATTGGCATGACCAACATGCCGGAAGCAAAACTCGCCCGCGAAGCTGAAATCGCTTTTGTGGCCGTCAGTTTGGTAACAGACTACGATTGTTGGAAGGTCGATGACGAGCCGGTCACTGCCGATACCGTGATAGAACATCTTCTGGCCAACGCTGAAGCTGCTCGGCAGATCATTCCCAGAGTAGTCGCGCAGATCCCAGAAGAACCGAATTGGCCGGAACACCGGGCATTGGATTCGGCATTGATTACTGATCGGAAACTTTGGCCGCCGGCGACGGTTAAGAAGTTAGAAGCCCTTTTGAACCGATTTTTGTGAACATGCATTATTTTTTGGGTCCGTTTCTCGCCTTTTTTGGCATTGTTTCTCTGGCGATGGCCGAAGACACGCCAGGAGCAAGCCCGAGTCCTTCACCTACCCCGGCGCCGTCACCAGAAGCTTCAACCGGAGCGTCAAAACCGGCGACCTGGTTCAGCATCAATGTCGATGGCCCCTACATCGCCATGACCTTCGATGACGGCCCCAGTCCGGAAACCACGCCCCGGCTCCTCGATATTCTCAAGCAGCGAAACATCAAAGCGACCTTCTTCATGATTGGCCAGAACGCCGAGCGCAATCCAGCGATTGTGAAACGAATTCTCGCCGAGGGCCACGAGATCGGGAACCACTCTTGGACTCATCCTCAGCTTTCGAAATTGTCCGACGATCGTGTCACGGAGGAGATCAACAAGACTCAAAACGCGATCAAAGACGCGTCCGGTTACACGCCGGTGCTGATGAGACCGCCCTACGGCGCGATCACTGCCCGGCAAAAGGATTGGATTGAAAAACAATTTGGCCTCAGCGTCATCATCTGGTCGGTAGACCCTTTCGATTGGAAGCGGCCAGGGGCATCTGTCATTGAACAACGGATCCTAGCCGGTGCTCGGCCCGGCGCGATTGTTCTCTCCCACGATATCCATAAGCAAACTGTCGATGCGATGCCCGCCACCCTCGACGCGCTTGCAGCCAAGGGATTCAAATTCGTGACTGTCAGTCAATTGATTGCGATGAACAAACCTAAGAGCAGCGCTACTCCTAGCCCGCAATCACGTCCTTCGGGCTCGCCACGTCCAAGTCCGGCTAAGAAACGGACGAAATTGGCTGGTGGAAATTGATCTCGTTTTGGGTGAGGCCAGGCGCCGAGAATGAATCCGCGCATGCGCGTCAACATAAGGACGCAGGTGTGTTTGTCCCGGAGGGACCAGATGATGGTAGCCAGGCAATTTATTGCCTGGAATCCGTTCAAAAAGGGAATCCGTCCCGTAGGGACGGTGTGATTGGGTCCGATAGCCGCGCCACGATCAGGACGACTAACCAACCGTGGGTAAGCATCAGACCGTGCCCTACGGGACGGATTTTCGATTGGACCTGTTCCAGGCAATAAATTGCCTGGCTACGATCATTCGGTCCCTCCGGGACAAAGACTAGTTTCCTTATGTTGACGTAGTCCCGCGGCCGCGGGAGAAGTCGGGAGCCGTCCCTACCGCCGCTAGCGAAGCCTTACGATTCTGCTACCATAGCCAGCATTGACCCAAAGTTCCCTCAATCAGTATTACGATCGTGTCCATGGTAGTTGAGGCATATCTCGAGGCTCGGGCACGGCTCGGTGGCGTTGTGGGAAACTTGGTTTCTCTCGCCAGAGAAACCGATGAGACCCCGGAAACAATCGAAACCTTACAGACTCTCTCCCGCAGCTTGGCCGACCCTTTGCTTTTCGTGGTGGTCGGTGAAGTCAAGGCCGGCAAATCGTCTTTGCTGAACGCGGTGTTCGGACAGGAGTTTTGCAAAGTCGATGTGCTGCCTGCCACCGATAAAATCTACGTCTTCAAATACGGCGAAGCTGAGCATGATGTGCCCGTATCAGAACACCTGACCGAACGTTACCGGCCCATCCCGTTTCTAAAGAATTTTAACATCGTCGACACGCCGGGAACCAACACGATCGTCGCCAGCCACCATGAAATCACGACCAGCTACGTTCCTCTCGCAGATCTGATCGTATTCGTCTTCTCCGTCGTCAACCCATGGGCCGCGTCGGGTTGGGAGTTTCTCCGGCTGTTAGGGAATCGATGGAAGAAAAACATCGCGTTCGTCTTACAGCAGGCGGATCTACGTTCCCCGGAAGAAGTCGCGGTCATTATTAAGCACCTTGACCAAACCGTTCTTCAGATATTGGGCTCGAGCCGGCCGATCTTCTCGGTATCGGCGAAGAAAGCCCTACAGGCGAAACTAGCCTCGAACCCGCCGGACGAGAAACTTTGGCGGGAAAGCAATTTTGCGGCTTTAGAGAATTGGATCTCTGAGACCGTCACACAGAGCGAAGAGCGAGCCGGGAAGTTACGTTCGACGGCTCAAACCGCACAAGTCGTCGCGAATTCTATCCAAGCCCGCCTGCAAAGTTCCCTGGATCTGTTGAAATCAGATCAGGAAAAGTTGGACACAATTCGCCGGTCTTTGGAGGCTAGAAAAGCTCAAACTCTCCGTCAGGTGGGTGGCTTTATGCGAGAGATGGAAATGGCCTACGATAACTGTCGCGAGCGCGGTGAAAAATTGCTCGAGGAACGGCTCACCCTCACGCAAACGCTCAAAATGATTTTCTCCGGCGGGCGCTGGGAAAAAGATTTTCAGGATCAGGTAGAACGAGATGTCAGAACGAAGGTGCAAGAACAGATTGAACACGCTCTGGGGCTACTCGAATCGGATCTTCGCGGCATCTGGCAAGATTTACAGGAGCGAGTCCAAATTCAATTCGATAGCGACACTAGAAGACAGGTGCGGCCGGCTCTGCCCGGGTTCCTGAGCCAGCGCGGAATCATTCTGCAAAGGCTGCAACTTACTCTGCTGGAGCAGACATCCGATGCGAAAATCAAAGAACAGCTCCAGAACTGGTTTGGCGAGACGGCCCGCTGGCTTCGGGTGCCGGCTGGAGTCGCTGCCGCCGGCGGAATCTTTACGGTCATCGCCGCACTGGCACATGCAGCGATTCTCGATGTAACCGGGACAGTAGCCGGCGTGGCCGCGGCGGCCGGGACATTGTACGCCGTGCTCAGGCGGCGCCACATTTTGAGGGAATACCGCCTACGCATGAATGAGAAACGCACCCAGCTATCCGAAGCGGTCGAGACCCAGTTGCGGAACGCCATTACCGCTTTCTACCATGAGGTTGCGACCACGTTCGACCCACTGGAAAGCTTCTGCCAGGCTGAAGCGAACCGGATCGTGCCATTGAAAGAACGGGTGGATGAAATCGAGCGGTCCTTGGTGGAGCTCAAGCTGTCGACTGGACGGTAGGACGTGTCGAACTTATCCCGAAGGGATGACAGGACTCAGCCAGGGGTTTTAACCCCTGGACACTGATGCAAAAAGCGACCTGCCCTGAAGGGGCAGAAGATCGTGGCGGCCTAACGCAAGCCAGAATCGGAATCTCAGGCTGCAAATCGGCGAACCGAGAAGAGGAACAATTCAGAACACTTTTGAAAAACGCGGCGTGGCATTCGATGAATGATACCTGTGAGGCTGATTCTCCTGCTGCCCCTGCAGGGCAGGTCGTGACCGGGAATCGCTACCAGGGGTTAAAACCCCTGGCTGAGTCCTGTCATCCCTTCGGGATAGGTCCGACAGACCCCTCTAGACGCGGGGGGTCCAATATGGCAGGCTCCGCCGCAACGTTCCTTCATGAGCCGCTTTTTGCGAAGACTGGTTAGCGCCGTTGCCATGTGGGCAATTGCCCTCGCGGTTGTTCTTACCGGAAACGAAGTTGTTTTCTTCCTATTGATCGCCGCACTGGGTCTGGCGGGTCTCTGGGAATACTTCCAGATGATCGAAAAATCCGGCATGCGCTGCTTTAAAGCGTTCGGCATGTGTTGCGGTGCCGCTTATTTCGTTGGCAGCTTCCTGTTCTTTCGTTCGAATAGATCTGACGCCGACTATAATTTTGAGACTTTAGTGCCCTTGGTTTTCTTGTTCGGGGTTTTCGCTCGGCAAATGTTTCGACCTACGACGAAGCAAGCGCCTCTGGAAACCATGGCCTATACGTTGTTCGGGTTGCTCTACGTCGCTTGGTTATTTAACTTCCTGACGAAGATTATCTATGTACTACCCCGAGGAGCAGATGGACATCCGGTTGGCCAGTACTACGTGCTTTACCTGGTTATCGTCACAAAGTTCAGTGACATGGGCGCTTATCTAGTGGGCAGCAAGATCGGGCGCCATTTGATGGTGCCGCACATCAGTCCGGCCAAGACTTGGGAAGGGTTCATCGGTTCCCTGGTGTTCGCGATACTCGGCAGTTATCTGGCGCTTCTGGTGCTACCGGCAGCATTGCGTCCGTTATACGGGTGGCACGCATTGATCCTGGGGGTGCTGATCGGCTTAGCTGCCGTAGTTGGTGATCTCGGCGAATCGATATTAAAACGAAGCACCGGCGTCAAAGATTCCGGTTCGGTCTTGCCGGGAATCGGCGGTGTGCTAGACCTGATCGATAGCCTCTTGTTTACTGGTCCTTTGCTTTACTTTTATCTTAGGCTGTTAGCCCGATGAGAAAACGCCGTGTCATTCTCCTGGGCGCTACCGGGTCAATTGGGTCTAGCGCGATTAAGGTGGCCGAATCCATTCCAGATCGGATGCAGATCGTCGGCATGGCGGCGAATCGGAACGCCCGACTGCTGGCTGAGGCGGCCAACCGTACGCGACCGGAGGCAATTTGTCTCGTCGACGAGAATCACGTGAACGAGCTCCGATCCTCACTGAAGTATTCGCCGGAAATCCTCACCGGCGAATCTGGACTGGAAACACTGGCTCGGAGCGGCGGCGCAGACCTCGTTTTGGTCGCGATTATCGGTACGACGGGTCTAAGGCCGGCTCTAGCTGCGATTGAGACAGGGAAAGACCTCGCGGTCGCTAGCAAAGAAATCCTGGTGATGGCCGGCGAGACGGTCATGACACGAGCCACCCAAAAGGGTATCAAAGTGTTACCCATCGATAGCGAACACAATGCGATTTTCCAATGCTTGGAGGGTAAACCAAAGCAGGAAATCAGAAGCTTGATCTTGACCGCCTCCGGCGGGCCGTTTCGGACTTTAAGCTCCGATCGGTTAGCCTCGGTGACAGTGCAGGATGCCCTTAATCATCCGACTTGGAAAATGGGCCGCAAAATCAGCATCGATTCAGCGACCCTTTTCAACAAAGGTCTCGAGATGATCGAGGCCCGATGGCTCTTCGATATTCCGATGGGTCAGGTTCAAGTTCTGGTGCATCCCCAAAGCATCGTGCACTCGATGGTCGAGTTTGTGGACGGTTCATTGCTGGCGCAACTGAGCCACTCTGATATGTGCTTCCCCATCCAATATGCCGTCACCTGGCCGGAGAGAGTCCCTAACGCCTTGAAACCGCTCCGTCTAGCAGAGCTCGGGCGCCTCGAGTTTGAAGAACCGCGCTATAACGATTTTCCAGCATTGCGGCTGGCGCGGCAAGCGGGCGAAACCGGGGGTACCATGCCGGCCGTTTTGAATGCCGCCAATGAAATTGCCGTCGAAGCGTTTTTAGATGGGCGGATCACTTTCCCGCGCATCTGGTCTCTCGTAGAGGAAGCCATGAACCGATCGTACAATTTTGCCAGACCAAGCCTGGATGATATAATCCAGGCTGACGGCCAGGCCCGCGATTTGGTTCGGGAGGTGTTGGCGCTGCAATAGAATATGATCCTGAATATCTTAAGGGTAGGGTTAATCGTTTTCGAGGTCCTGCTCATCTTTAATTTGCTTATCATTGTCCACGAGCTGGGACACTTTCTCGCTGCGCGCTGGCGAGGTTTACATGTCGACAAATTCGGCGTCTGGTTCGGCCGGCCCATTCTCAAGCGCAATATCGGGGGCGTCGAATTTAGCTTGGGTTGGATTCCCGCCGGGGGATTTGTACTGCTCCCTCAAATGGCAACCATGGAAGCCGTTGAGGGCAAAGCAGAGGTCAGCGGCTCAGATCTGCCGCCGATCAAGCCGCTAGACAAAATCATTGTCGCGGCAGCAGGACCGATCTTCAGCTTTTTGCTAGCCCTGCTTTTCGCAACCATCGTTTGCATTGTCGGCCGACCGATGGCCGAAGCCGATACGACCACCGTCGTTGGCTACGTTGCTCCGGAAGCGCCGGCAGCTAAGGCTGGTTTCAAACCCGGTGACAAGATTGTGGAAGTCGACGGCCACCCAGTCTCTCGATTCACCGGGATGGTGGATAGCATCAGCTGGTATGTAGTCCGCAGCGAGGGTTCGGTGATTCCGTTTAAGGTTCAACGAGGCGATCAGATCCTGACCATCAATTCCGGCTTCGAAAAACCTGAAACGACGGGATGGGAGCGTAAGTCGTTGCGCCAGGTCGGGTTGCAACCCGCGATTACCCCGGTCATCGCTAAAGTGGCTCCCGATTCGGAAGCTGCCAAGGCCGGGCTGCAAGCGAACGATCAAGTCGTCGAGGTCGGCGGCCAGAAAATTTATTATATCAAACAGATATCGGAATGGGCGCAGCAACATAGCGGACAGCCGCTTCCGCTGACGGTCATCCGCGAAGGACGGACCTCTAATATCGACATGCAGCCGGGTCGTCTGGTGATTTCCGGCGTAATCAAGAATAGTCCCGCGGACGTTGCTAAGCTGCAAAGTGGCGACAAGATCATCTCTCTCAACGACGAGCAAATCTATGACATCGACGCGATCAATCAGTACGTGGATGCCAACCCAGACAAAACGCTCACCCTGACCGTTCAGCGCGGAACGCAACCCATTGCGGTTCGGATCCGGCCGGCCATCCCCGACCGGCCCATCTCGCAGGAAGGAAAGACACATCCGATCATCGGATTTTACACCGGCGAGAGCACGGACGGAATTACGTGGGATGCGGGCGGCAAACTGACGACCGCCCATATTTCGCCCATTGAACAGGTTTCCGCGGGCGTAGAAACAATCACTAACACGATAGGGGCGCTGCTTTCACCACAGTCGGATATCAAACTCCAGCACATGAGTGGTCCGGTGATGATCATGCGGACCTATTATTTGCTGTTTCAAAGTGAATTTGGCTGGCAGTTGGCCCTTTGGTTCAGCGTCGTATTTAACATTAACTTGGCGATCATTAACCTGCTGCCGATCCCGGTGCTCGACGGCGGGCATATCCTCTTGGCCATACTGGAAGCAATCCGGCGTCGGCCGCTCAACATTCGAGTGCTGGAAGTGCTGCAGGGCGCCTGCGCCATCCTGCTGATCGGATTCATGTTGTACGTCTCTTTCTATGACGTCCAGGATTCGGTCGGCGGAAACCAGAAACCTGCCTTTAACCATCCTGTGCAGCCTGCTCCGTCCGAGAACCCATGAAAGCTCCAGCGTACTGTTCGGATCCTTGGTCGTACCAGCGGAGACTCACACGTGAGGTTAAGGTGGGTGACGTTGGCGTTGGTGGGAGTAATCCCATCAGGGTCCAATCGATGTTGACCTGCGACACCATGGATACGGCGGCCTGTATCCAACAGACGCTAGATTTGGTTGAGGTCGGTTGCGAAATCGTCCGGATCACAGCGCCAACCGTCAAGGATGCTAAGAATTTGCGCCTGATTAAAGAAGGCTTACTCGAGCGCGGGTGTGATGTGCCGATCGTGGCAGATATCCACTTCAAGCCGGAAGCAGCGCTTGAAGCCGCTGAATGGGTTGAAAAGGTCCGAATCAATCCCGGCAACTATGCCGATTCGAAAAAATTCGTCGTTAAAGAATATTCCGACGAGCAATACCTGGAAGAATTGGAGCGGATTCGTGGACGGTTTACGCCGTTGGTAAAGCTGTGCCGAGAGCGTGGTATCAGCATCCGGATCGGCACTAATCACGGTTCGTTGAGTGATCGTATCATGAACCGTTACGGCGACACTCCGCTGGGAATGGTAGAAAGTGCGCTCGAATTTGCCCGTATCGCTCGGGATCTCGGTTATCACGCCTTCATCTTCTCGATGAAGGCTAGTAACCCGAAAGTGATGATCTCTGCTTATCGGCTCTTAGTTTCTCGTCTGTACGCAGAAGGGCCCGATTGGAATTATCCGCTGCATCTCGGCGTCACCGAGGCCGGAGACGGTGAAGATGGCCGGATCAAGAGCGCTATCGGGATCGGCTCCTTGTTAGCCGATGGTCTTGGCGACACGATCCGGGTCTCTCTTACCGAGGATAGCGTGCACGAAATTCCGGTCGCGCAAACGCTAGTCGCTCGGTATAACTCCGCCAACGGCTCGCACGCCGACACGCTCCGGCGGCGGCCGGACCCATACGCCCATACGCCGTTGCCCTACGACCCGTTTCATTTCGAGAAACGGGAGACCGACAAAATCCATGTGAATGGCGTCGACCTCGGGGGCGAGGAGCTGATTCGCGTCGCCATCTCTCGATCGAATTTCGAAAAGATCGCGCACAAGATCGATAAGATGGGCGATTTCAAACCAGAAATCGTCGTGGAAGACTCGGGGCTGATCGCAATCGACCCGAGAGACTCTGGGAAGATTGCTGAGATCAACAACAACCAAAAAGCTTGTTTGGTCACTGTCACCGACGGAATCAATCTACCCACTATCACCGCGTTTCGGCTTCTAGCTGCGCAACTGGAGGCGCGACACCCCATCCTGCTGAAGGACACGCTGATTCCATCGCGCGATTCCAGTAAGGACTTCGTAGAAACGTTAATCCAATCTGCCACCAATCTTGGAGCACTGATTTGTGACGGCCTCGGCGACGCCATCCTCGTGCAAGGAGAAGAAGCGGCGGGCCAATCCCTGCGTCTTGCGTATAACATTCTACAGGCCGCCGGTAGCCGGATATTCAAAACCGATTACGTTGCGTGCCCTTCCTGCGGCCGAACCCTGTTCAATCTTCAAACCACCACGGCTCGGATCAAAGCCGCGACCACGCATTTGAAAGGCGTCAAGATCGCGATCATGGGCTGTATCGTGAACGGACCTGGCGAAATGGCCGATGCCGATTTCGGCTATGTCGGTGGCGCCCCGGCAAAAGTGAATCTGTATGTCGGTAAGACGGCGGTAAAATTCAATATCCCCGAAACCGAAGCCGTTGATCGTCTGGTTGATCTCATTAAGGAGCACGGGCGCTGGATAGAGAAGCCGGCCGAGCCGGCTGAGGTGATGGTATAATCGGCTAGTAAGAACTTGCGTGTCCTACCAAAGTGCGGTCGGGTCTTTGCATGACCTCAGCATCGCTGCCTAACATCGGGTTTGTCGGTCTAGGCTGGCCCGGCGAACGTCACGCAGAAGCCATCATCGCCTCCTCCTTAGGCACCGTGCATTCTGCTTGTGATCTCAATCAGGAACGTCTCGAAAGGTTCGCTACCGCCTTTCGGCCAACACGGCTTTTCACGGATTTCGCGAAAATGCTAAACGATCCCGCTCTGGATGCGGTGGTGATCAGTTTGCCGAACGCGCTCCATTATCCGTTCTCGTTGCAGGTCTTACAGGCCGGCAAACATGTCCTCTGCGAAAAACCACCTACCATGAACGCGGGGCAAATGCGCACTCTCCACGAAGAAGCACAGAAACGTGGACTCGTTTACTATTTCGGCCGGCAGATGCGTTTTTCGCCGGCCATGCAAGCGGCCAAGAATCTCATGAAAGAGCGGCGGCTGGGAGAGGTCTATTTCGCTGAAACCATGTGGATGCGGTCACGGGGAACACCAGACGGTGTCGACGGTTGGTTCACCGAGTCGAGCCAGTTGGGTAAAGAAGTCACGGTGGGCTGACCACGAAACCCCCATCATCTTGGGACTAATTTAATGGGTACGCCCCAACCGCGAGCTGTATCCGCGCAGACCTATCAAAAATTTCCGCAACTGGTTAAGAACAACGTTTTCGATGTCGAAGATAACGGCTACGGCATGATCCGTTTCGAAACCGGGGCTACACTCTTGTTCAAGGTGTCTTGGGCGGCAAATTTACAAGATGATATCCCGATGTCCCCAAAACGTGGACGGTCGCTGCTCTCGACGTTAATCTATGGGCCTAAGGGATCAATCAAAGTCATTGATGCTTTCGCCTTCGACGAGAAGACTTTCTCCTCTCCGATCGCGTTCTTTGAGGATCAGGACGGAGTACCAGCAAAAGTCGAAATCCCTGTGCAAGACGTCCGAGGAGACGCTCTACGCGCGTACGAGTTTCGTGAACAAGCAACAAATTTCCTTCGATGTATCCGCGGCGAAGAAGCCGCGGTCAACAGCTCCAGCCAAGCGGTGCAATTAATGGAAATGTTGGACGCAATCTATCGTTCGAGCCAGTTGGGTAAAGAAGTCACGGTGGGCTGACCACGAAACCCCCATCATCTTGGGACTAGGAACCAAAAATTTGGGCGTATCGGGAAATCATTAGTGCCCGATACTGCTTCTTCAGACCAGGAGAGAGAAAACTCCGCTCGATCCATCCTTGCCCAAGTGGGCCGATATCGCGAAAAGTTCTTAGCACGCCTTCGATGACTTGTTCCGGCAATCCGAGTCGCTCCGCGCCGAGATACTTGACTACAAGATTTCTCGTGAACCCGGATTTTTTTCCGCGAAGTGGCAAAGCAGATTCTTCACTCGATTTTCTTAGGACAACAGTCGAGTTAAGAAAATCGTAACAAGGCGCCAATCTCACAACATCGCGATCGGTAATGACCGAGTAGTTCTTGAGATGCATATCCTCATTTCCAACCAGATAATTAAACAGGAACCGTTCGAAGAAGACTTTTTTTTCTACTAGGGGAAAGGTGCAGTACCGATCGATTGCGCCAACTACCTGTTCGACTGACGAATCATACTTAGTTTCTCGGTCTAGGCCCAACAACTGAGCAAAGTCCTCAACCGCCAGTCTACCTTTTTGTCCGACTCGATCGAAGCGTCTGATCCAGTAGACCAGCTTTCCATCTTTGGCGCGGACTAGTCCGTGGTCAGGTGTTTCCAAGCCGGCTGCGTTTGCTAACCTCATAGTAAGGTCCTCGTTCTCCGGTAGCTCCGGATAACCAGCGTTCGGAGGCTTCAAAATAAAGCGACCACCTTCATCTACTAGCTCGAACCGGCCTTCTCTTACTCGTAGAATTGCGCTGAGCTTCGGTTGAATACCTTGGAGCGACATCTTGCTCGCGCGATTGACCGCTTCTTGAATCAATTCTTCGTTAGTAAAAGGCAGGGGGTCTAGATGCGACAATCGGGTGTGCAGAATTCTGAGACCGCGGGCAGAATAGTCCGAGCCAGCGGGAACCGGGTCATAGGTGATCAAGCACCGATTCACGACGGCTTCACGGTGACATCGCCAACTAGGTCTAGTCCGACCGCTAACAGTTGACCAAAGAAATCTGTTCGGTCCAGCTTCCCAATCTTAAGCAATGCCTGTAGCTGTGGACCTTCTGGCAGAAGACCGTCAAAAAACGGCGGAAATCGGTCAAAACGCCATTCACGCTGTTGTACGGGCATCGAGAGAGAGATCGGGGGCCCGTGGTAGTCAGGTGTATACTCAAACCTAAACGAACGGTCTTCCAATTCTTGGAAAACTCCGGCGAAAATGCCGGCCTTAAAGACCTGTGCTTGGCGCCGGATCATAGGCGGACCTCCTCCTTGCCAATTGGAGAACGCACGAAGAGATCGATGTTGAGCGGGGCCAAGACTTTCAGCAGCGTCTCGAGGCGAACGGTAAGTTTTCCATGTTCGAGATCCCAGATAATAGTTCTCCCAACCCCCGCCAATCCGGCCAATTCGGCTTGGGTGAGATTCGCCCGTTTACGAGTCTGAAGGATTAATTCGGCCAAAACCATAATACCGCTATCGCGGTATTATGCGTAGTTCTGGACGGTGAAGCAAGATAAAAGATAGGCAGAATCTAAATTTTTACCGCTATCACGGTGTTTTCAATGATTCTGCTGTTACTTGACCAACAATAGACCAGAGAAGTAGATGTTTTACTGCTATGGCAGTAAATATACCATGCTATTGCAATTTCGGGCTCTTAGAACTCGACACCTGGAAATGTGCTGGTGGAACGGCCCACACCAACTTGCTCGCCTCACTAATCACCTCTCACTAATAAACCTGTCCGCTCGTCCCCGTTGGGAACGGTAAATACTGATAAAGCCAGGTCTCGGATAAAATCTTATCGCCGTTCTTGAGATACAGGCGCATATCGACCGGGTCGTTGCCGGTGACCGTTAAATCGAACTGAGCCCGCCAGTGTCCGGCCACGCCATCCGGTACCGCCTCGGTAAAGGTATAGGAGAAGGTGCCTCGCGAGGCCCAGAGCACGGGCTCGGGTTTAACCCCAAAAGGTAGATCAGCCAACGGTCCTCCTAGAAACTCGACCATGAATTTTCGCACGCCGGCGGGACGCGGTTGCCCGGGCACGCCACCATTGCCGAGCCGGGTAGCAACGCAACGTGCCAGCGGCGTTGGAAAGGGCTCATCCGCCAACCAGTGCAATCGGTAACGCAAACGATGAGATGACCCTGCCTTAGCCGGATCAGCCGGGACCCACATAGCAACGATGTTATCGTGAATCTCGTCATCAGTTGGGATCTCGACTAATTGAACAGCTCCCTTTCCCCATTCACCTAAAGGCTCGATCCACAAACTTGGGCGCCGATCGTAAAAAACTCCGTCCAGATAATGATCGAAGTTGCGGTCTCGTTGCAGCAATCCGAATCCCCGAGGGTTATTGTCGCCGAAAGAAGCGACCTCAACGTGAGCCGGATCATTCAGGGCCCGCCAAATATGTTCGCCAGCTCCGGTCCAGATCGCTAATCCATCAGAATCATGGACCTCGGGTCGCCAATCGATCGCAGTTGGTTTTTTAGTTTCCGAGAACCAATACATCGAAGTCGCCGGCGCAATCCCTAACCGTCCGAACTCCTTCCGCAAGAAAATGGCGGTGTCTACCTCCATGATGACACCCTTCGTTCGATGCAAATCGAAGCGATACGCACCGGCCACGCTAGGCCCATCCAACATGGCGTACACTGTCATGACGTCCGCGTCGGACGCCGGTGTTTCAAAGTAAAACTCGGTAAAATTGGGGAACTCTTCCGGTTGGTCCGGAAAGGTCACATTGACGGCGATACCGCGTGCCGACAGACCGTACTGGTAAAGCTCACCAATGGCCCGAAAATAGGAAGCCCCGAGAAAAGCGGCCCAATCGTTTTTGCGCCAATCTAATTTTGCCTGATCTCCCAGGCGGCTTTCTTGTATACGGAAGCCGGCGAACCCGCTTCCTTTCGGCAGCAGCCGAGCCGGACTGTCCGCCGGCATATCAAAGTAGCTCTCATCGTAAATGATCTCGCGGGCGACGGAACCCGCCGGCGCATTTTCGACTACGTGCATTCGCACCGGCGTTCGAAAGAACAGACCTAGATGGAAAAAGGTTATCGGATACAGGCCGGGCCCGTTCGCAAACAGAGCGTACTCCGGCTTATAACTGATTTTGCCATGGGCATCGTAGTCAATCTTATTCAGAATATCCCCCGGCGGCCCTTGAGCTTCCATGTAGGGACGACTAGCCAATTCCTTTGCTCGGCCAATTAACAGATCAAACGAAAACGGATTGCTATCCCCAAGCTTTAGTGCAGGGGCAGGCGCACCCGAAGACCTGATACCTAGGGCGGCCAAAGTTGCCGTGGCACCAGCCGAAACAATAAAAGTGCGGCGATCTATCATGAAATCAATTCCTTCGGTGATAAGGACTTATCCCGAGAAGGATTTGCGAACCGTTAAACGGCCAGAGATTCTTAGCGTCTTCTGAAAACATACGGTCGGCAAGAAAAGCCTAGAGTTAACGGCTCTCCGACACATTTTCAAGTGGGTGGCCCAGCTTTGGCAGGGCGAGGCTCAACCCACGCGCAAACCGACCAGCTCGTTAGCGTCCAATGAAGCCACTTGGCTGATTCGCTTCCTCTGCACCGGTATTTGCCGGCACTTCCTCAGCTGACGTCGGCGTACCGACCAGCTCCGGTTCTTCTCGTTTCGTCAAGCGAACGCCGACCAATTTACTAATACCATGCTCTTCCATAGTCACCCCATAGAGCACATCGGCTTTGGCGATCGTGCGCTTGTTGTGAGTGATGACCACGAACTGACTTTGATGAACGAAACGATCCAGAATCTTGATGAACCGGTTAATGTTGGATTCGTCCAACGGTGCATCCATCTCATCGAGCACACAAAACGGGCTCGGTTTGACCATATAGATCGAGAACAGCAGAGCCACGGCGGTCATGGTTTTCTCGCCACCGGACAATAGACTAATGGATTGCAGCTGTTTACCGGGCGGTTTTGCGATAATCTCAATTCCGGTTTCCAGAGGATCGGCGTCATCAACCAACAACAAGTTGGCTTTACCGCCGCCAAAGAGCTCACTGAACATCTCTTGGAAGTTCGTACGGACTTGTTCAAACGTTTCCGCGAACAAATGTTCGGTCGTCGCGTTGATCTGGTTGATAATGTCCAGCAGCTCTGCTTTGGCCTTGATCAGATCGTTATGTTGTCCGTCAAGAAAGCGCTGTCGCTCTTCCAGTTCGTCGTATTCCTGGATGGACTCCAAATTGACCGGCCCCATTCCATCCAAGCGTTCGCTCATCTCGTTTACGATAACCTTGGCTAACTCCCAATCTTCCTCACGCAGATCGGCGACATTGGCCGCACCGTCCCCGGCCTCCGTTTCTAGCGTCGCCTTCAATCGACTGCGTTGCTCCTTTAACGACGTAAGAAACGGCTCCCACTCGGCCTGAAAAGTATTAAGGTCGGTTTGATATCGGCGCTGGACCTGTTCTAAAAGACTATCCAGCCGCAAGCGGAACTGGGTCGATTTAACTTCTTGTTCACCCCTCTGTTCTTGATGTTCCGTTAATTGTTTCCGCAACTGCCGTAAATTCGATTCGACCGCTTCAATAGATCCGATGCGGGTCGTTTTCTCTTCCGTTAACCGTTCAACTTGAAGATCCGATGCCTCTCGTTCCTGGCGCAGCGATTCATTCTTCTGGCGCAGGTTAGCGTTTTCCTCCTCGAGTTGATCGATTCGGGCCACGTAGTTGCGCACATCGGTTTGCCGGCTGGAAATCAATTCTTGCAGTTCGACAATTCGATTCGCTAACGGTTGTCTCTGACGGTTCAGATCTTCTCTTCGCTGCCGTTCAGTGGCGACCCGCACCTTTAATTCATTGAGCGATTCAACCAGCGATTCTTCCGTGTCTTTCAACGCCTCGACTTGAGCTAGGGTGGCGGCAAACCTTTCTTGAAAACTCGCGGTTTCCTCGCCCAGCTTGGTTAACTCGCTCTCAAGATGACCACTTTTCGCAGTAGTGCTTCTCAACCGCTCTTCGGTATTTTGCTTTTCCCAGCCTAGACTCTTTACTTTTCCTTCGACATCACGCAATTCGCGGTCCAGCAACGCAATCTTGCCCTGAATGGTTGATTCGAGCACCTGCGCTTGCTGAAGCGCCTCGCGGTTTTCCGTGATCTTATGTTGGGTATCCGCCCAGCGAGTTTCGACTTCGGCTTGGTTCTGCAGAGCGGCTGCTAGTTCGGCGTGAAGCTGGTTGCAGGCTTCCTCCAGTTCGCGCATCTGGACTTTGCGTTTCAGAACCGAACTACCCTCATTTCCCTGGGCGCCGCCAAAAACGATACCGCGGTCCGAAATAAACTCACCGTTTAAAGTGACGGCCGCCACATCCGCATTCTGTCGGGTGATTCGCAGGGCGGTCTCGAAGTCTGGCGCTAACGCGACGTTGGCGAGCAGCTGATTCACCAAAGGAGCGACTTCAGGCCGGGCTTGAACACGATCCAGAGCCCAACCGGTCGCTTCCGTCGGCAGTGTCTGGATTTGTACCGGGGCAAGCCGCGAGACCGCATCGATCGAGATTAATCCCGCCCTGCCTTCCTTAGCCTCCATGAGTTGGCGGCTAATGGCTTCAGCGACATCACGATCCGCCACCAAAACAACTTGGAGATAATGCTCAAGCGCGGCCTCAATCGCCGGAACAAACTCGGTATTGACCTCAAGGAAGTTCGCTAACACCCCAAGAACACTGGCCCGGAGCAACTGCGGGTCATTCAGCCCCCTTAGCACCGCCTGGGTTCCAGAACTGAGGCCCTCGCCTTCCCGGTTCAACTGAGAGAGCACTTCGAGCTTGGATTCGCGCTCCGCTAAAGTCCGCTGTTTACGTGAGATCTCGGCCACGATCTCTTGGAGCGTCCGCCGTTGATTGGCCCCATCATGTTCGCTATCGCGCAGTTCGTCGCGGCAGCTCTGAACTTGAGCGCTCGCCTGTCCCATCTCCGCTCGGCTCTGTTCCAATTGCGATAGCAGTTGGTCGCGCCCGTTCTCGGCCTGGCGAAGTTCTTGTTCCAGCAAGGTCAGACGGGTCTGACTCGCTTCTCGCTGGTTCACTACGTTGGCCAGCTCGCCGCGAATCGCCGCAGTTCGGTTTTCTCTTTGCTGCACTTCGCGCTGGAAGTGTTGAGCCTCACGCTCCTGATCCAACCGCATCCTTCGGGATTCACTCACTTCTCGCTGATGATCCTCCAGCCGCTGTTCTTCCGCTCTCAGGCTTTCAAACAACTCAGCCAGCTGGTGATCCGTTTCTTCGAGCTGACCCTCTTGGATAAGAAGTTTCTCTTGCGCCGCGGCCACATCGGATTCGTACCTACCGATCAGCCCGGTCGTCTCCCGCGCCCGTTCCTCATTGAAAGAGATCCGATTGGTCGCAACATCGATCCGGTTCTTGATGTCTTGCCCGTTTTGACGCGTGATAAGAATCTGCTCTTCCAAACTCTCCAGCTCGTGTCGTTGGTCGGCCAAACCGAACTCCTGAGACTCGATCTGTTCTTCCAGAGAAACCTGAACCGACCGCAGTTTCTCAACCCGTTCATCTGCCTGAGCGATGTCAGTCTTTAGCTGCTCCGAATTCCGATACGACAGATGCAGCTCAAGTACCCGCAACTCTTCGAAGAGCGCTCGGTAGCGGCGCGCTTTGCCGGCCTGCCGTTGCAGAGACCCGATCTGGCGCTTCACTTCCTTCATGATGTCGGTCAAGCGAAGGAGATTGGCGTCGGTGTACTCCAGTTTCCGGAGGGCTTCTTTCTTCTGAGCTTTATACTTGGTAACGCCGGCCGCTTCCTCGAAAACTGCGCGCCGGTCTTCCGGACGAGAGCTCAAGATCTGGTCGATCCTGCCCTGCTCCATGATCGAATAGGCAGCCCGGCCGATTCCGGTGTCCATGAAGAGCATGTGTATGTCTTTGAGCCGGCAAGGAACCCGATTCAGGAGATAGTCAGACCGGCCATCCCGATAGACCCGCCGGGTGATGTTGACCTCGTTGTATTCGACACCCAGATCTTTTTCGCATTCCGCGAAGGTCAACGAGACTTCGGCCATACCGACCGCCTGCTTCGTATCGGTACCGCCAAAAATAACGTCCGCCATTTCTCCGCCCCGGAGCGCCTTGGCCGACTGCTCTCCGAGAGCCCAGCGGATCGCATCCAACACGTTCGATTTACCGCACCCATTCGGCCCGACAATCGCGGATACCCCGCGATGAAGATTCAGCGTCGTGCGGTGGGCGAAGGATTTGAAGCCAGCTAATTCGATCGACTTTAAATACATGAGCCTGAACGACCAAACGCTAGACAACTAAGGGCACCCTGACAAGGCCAAAAAATACAATCTTTAGGATTAAGAGGACCGCGGACCACAAGATGTTGGGGTTATGTAACGAGCGGGAGCGAGCGAGAACGAGCGGGAACGCCGGGAACGGAACCCATCGACCAGAACGGGATCCGTCGGAGCCGAGCCTCCAAGGTCATTGAGCCCTTTAGGGCAATTCGTTCTCGGCGTTCCCTCTCGTTCCCGCTCGCTCTCGCTCGTTGCTAATCTCCGTTACTTAACATCTTGGGAGATGTCGGCGTAGGCTGCGGTGGTGGGGCGTTCCTAAGAAAAGGCTTCGGAGCCAGCGTCGGCCCGGGTGTAGCTGCTTGCACTGTGTAGACCCCGTCCCGCAGACCCGGAATTGACGAATATCCTTCAAAACGAGCAATGAGATCCGGGTCGCTCCTATTGGGGGTCCCGTTCGGGAGCTTGAAATCAAAAACGCTCACTCCAAATCTTCTCTCACCGTTGTAAGAACGGCCATCGCTCGCGCCTACCATGATCGGTTTGTTGGTCCCTTTCTGTTTGCCGAGATAGATCATTACGTGGGTAATGGGGACGTCGCGGTCGACCTTGTAGGTTCCAGACCAAAACATGAGATCACCGGGGCGGAGTTGTTCGAGCTCGAAGGTGTTAGCGTTCCGGCTGAGAACCGAGTGAAAGTTTCCGTTTTTGCGGACCCATAAGTACTGGTCGCTTGACTGGCGGGGAACGTCTTTAATCCCGGCGTCGCCTAACACAAAATAGATAAAACCGGAGCAATCCATTCCGCCGCTAGCTGGATCAGCGGATCCGTAGGTGTAAGCCAGGTTCCGTTGGGTCAGCGCAAGAGCCGATCGGATCAAGTCTTGAACGCGCTGAGGCTGCTTATCGAAATCTTTTAATTGGCTCGGATCGAGCGAGGCAACGGCAGCTGGCTGGTTCTGAGGGGCCGGGGTAGCAGCTTCCTTCGGCGTCGGTGCAGGATTACTGTCGTCGGATTCCCGGTGTTTCGCGTGTTTGGAGGAAGATTCCTCCGTATCATCCGTTTTCTTCGTCTTTTTGGGCTTCTGATCCGAGTCTTCGTCTGCCGGCTTGGACTTTGGCGACGGAGACGGGGAAGGATGATGATGAAGCGTGGAGGTGGACGAATGATGAAGCCGTTTTTTTGCCGGGGTCGGAGTGGCTTCTTCTTGTAACTCTTGTTTTACACTCCGGCCCCACTTATCCAACGAACGATAAACCGCATTGAAGGGGTTCTCGTCTCCCCTTCCATCAGAGGCTACAAAGGCCAGCAACGAAAATGCTGGCGCTAGTACCAAATATCTCATGTGCCCTTGGCAATCTCTTCTAGGAGATGCCTGTTTAGACGGATACCTGCAGAGAAGTTATCAATCGGAAAGTTTTCATTTGGTGAATGAGCCTTCGCATCCGGTAACGCTAAGCCCAGTAAGAGTGAATCTAGTCCTAGAACATCTTTGAAGCTCTGGATTATGGGCAGGGTGCCACCCTCTCTAACGAAAGCGATCGGTCGATCGAATGTTTGTTTCAACGCCCGTTGGGCCATCTTCCCATAGTCCGAGTCAGGATTTACCAAATATGGTTTTCCCTGGTGTTGATAGAGGACCTCTATCTCGACGGATTGAGGACAAATTTTGGTCAGGAATTTTGTGATCGCCGTCCGCAACTCGGTTGGATCTTGGTCTGCCACTAAACGGAACGAGAGCTTGGCAAACGCTCTACTGGGAATGATGGTCTTCGGCCCTTCTCCTTGGTATCCCCCTCCGATACCGTTGACCTCAGCCGTAGGCCGCGCCCAAACCCTTTCCAAGGTATTGAACCCGGCTTCACCTGCTAGCACCGGTGCGCCCGTGTTAGCTAGCCATTGATGGTCGTCGTAAGGAAGCTTGGCCCATAGTTCACGTTCCCAATCGGCCATAGGCCGTACCCGGTCATAGAATCCGGGCACAGCAACTCTGCCCTCCGAGTCGTGCAATTGAGCGATCATTTCGCTCAAAACCGTAGCCGGGTTGGCAACGGACCCGCCAAAAATGCCGGAATGTAGATCGACCGCCGGCCCACGCAGGCGAACCTCAAGACAGAGTATCCCGCGAGTCGCATAAGTGAAAGTCGGTGTCCCCGGAGCCACCATCCCGGTGTCTGAGATAGCAATGATGTCCGCTGCTAGTTCCTTGGCGTATGTTTTAAGGAATCCCTCTAAAGTCGGACTGCCGGTCTCTTCTTCTCCCTCAATGATAAAAGTGACGTTAACGGGCAGTTCCCCTTTCTCCTTTAACGCCTGCTCAACCCCAAGTATGTGCGCCAGAATTTGTCCCTTATTGTCAGTGGCGCCTCTGGCGTAAATTCTTCCGTCGCGCACCGTCGGTTCAAAAGGTGGCGTTTCCCAGAGATCCAATGGATCAGCCGGTTGGACATCGTAATGCCCGTAGATCAACACCGTTTTCTTCCCAGGAGAATGAGGTGTCTTAGCCAAGACCACGGGCAGTCCCGGCGTCGCGATCTTGCTCGCT
>Ga0209240_1000211_pt1 | contig 23873 bp, 25 predicted proteins | sample GraSoi_2013_80cm_FD_185828 | JGI IMG/M metagenome (GOLD analysis project Ga0209240, IMG submission 185828) | Grasslands soil microbial communities from the Angelo Coastal Reserve, California, USA - Sample 9_17_2013_80cm (SPAdes) (version 2) | ecosystem: Environmental > Terrestrial > Soil >...
GTTGTTTGCACACTGGCAGATGGGCGTGCGGCGTGGCTCCATGGCGGGAGCCGTATGAGCTGAGAGGTTCACGTACGGTTCTGAGAGAGCCTCAAGGTGAAACTCCCTGGGGCTACTCACCTCGTGGTGTTATGCCGAACCCAAGAGGAGGCCCAACGCGCGTTGGAGCTAATCCGCCATTGGATGCAGCAGGCCCAATTGCAACTCCACCCGCAGAAAACCAAGATTGTCGATGCCACCCAAGCCGGCGGCTTTGAGTTCTTGGGTTACCACTTCGAGCGGGATAAGAAATGGCCAAGAGCCAAGAGTGTACTCAAGGTACGTGAAGCGATCCGAAAACGCACACCTCGGACCAACGGTCAAAGCCTGGAATGCACCATCGCCGGAATCAATCCCATCCTGCGAGGATGGTACGGTTACTTCCGCCATGGCCAAATCCATACGCTCAAGAACCTAGATGGGTGGGTGCGAGGACGACTGCGCAGTATCCTGCGCAAGCGAATCAAACGAAAAGGAAAAGCCAAAGGCGGATTGGATCACCGTCGATGGCCAAACCGCTTCTTCGACGAGGCCGGGCTGTTCAACCTGAGCGCAGCTCGAGCAATGGGCCGATAGCGCCACAGCCTATCATCACACTCGAAACCTCAGTCTCACTGTCAGACCCCATCAACTGGAGAGCCGGATGCGGGAAAACCGCCTGTCCGGTTCGGAGGGAGGGGCGACCTTAATAGCGTCGTCCCTACCCCTATCGATCATTTAGTCCCTACTACCGGACCGGAGAACCCCTGAACGCATATTATTAGGCCGTTCCGACGCTCACGCTCGTTCCCGCTCGTTCTCGCTCGCTTCCTGCGTTCCCAACTCCACCCGGCATCTCAACCATTCCTTCAGGATCTTGGCGCCGAGCCTTTCGGTATAGAATTTGATGGCCGGCTCATTCCAATCCAGAACACTCCACTCGACTCGGGCGCAATCCCGTTCCCGAGCAGCTTGGAACAGAGCTTGGAGTAAGGCCATGGCCGCGCCGCGCCGGCGATAATCCGGCAAAACAAAAAGGTCTTCTAGATAGAGGCCAGGGCGTCCGGCAAAGGTGGAGAAGGTTTGAAAGAAAAGGGCGAAACCAACCGGTTGACCGGAAGTTTCAGCTAAGAAGACTTCCACCATTGGGCTAGGGCCGGTCAATGCTCGCCGCATATCCTCTGGCGTAGAAACAACTTCATGGACGAGCTTTTCGAAGATAGCCAACTCGACGACGAGGTGGTGAACAGTTTCGGCATCTTCGGGCTTGGCAAAACGGATCTGGATGTCGCTCATAGTGGAAAAATTGGACAGGCTGATCTTCTATGCTACAAACGCGAGCATGAGATTGCTAGTAACGGGCGGCTGCGGCTTCATTGGAAGCAATTTTATCCGCTACGTTCTGGAACATTATGACCCGGAAAGCATTACCAATGTCGACCTTTTAACGTACGCAGGTTCCCTGCAGACCACCGCCGATCTAGCCGAGCGCTTTGGAGATCGGTACGAGTTTATTCGGGCCGATATCGCTGATCCCAAGAAGATTGAGGAAATTTTGTCCGCGCATAGCTACTTTGGTCTGATTAATTTCGCAGCCGAAAGTCACGTCGATCGCAGTATCCTCTCTCCGGCAGACTTCATTTCGAGCAATGTCGTCGGAACCACAGTGCTTTTGGATTCCGCTCGCAAGCATGGAGTAAAACGCTTTTTGCAGGTGTCGACCGACGAAGTGTATGGTTCTAACGACGCGCCGGTATCAGAAAACGCGATCCTGAATCCGAGCTCTCCATATTCGGCCAGCAAAGCCTCCGGCGATCTATTAGCCCTTTCTTATCACAAAACCTATGGGCAAGATGTGGTGATCACCCGTTGCTCGAACAACTTTGGGCCCTTCCAATATCCCGAAAAACTCATCCCGTTAATGATTCTGCGCGCACTCGCGAATCAAACCTTGCCCGTTTACGGCGACGGCTTGTACATGCGCGACTGGTTGTACGTGGAGGACCATTGCGCCGCGGTTTTTGATGTTCTGATGGGTGGTGTGTCCGGCTCCGTCTATAATGTTGCCTCCGGCTCCGAACATAAGAATATCGACGTGGTTAAGACGATCTTAAAGCGTCTGAACCGCAGTGAAGAGCTAATCACTTTCGTGCCAGACCGGCCGGCCCATGACCGGAGGTACAGCCTCGATTCGTCAAAGATTAGAAAAGAGATCGGCTGGAAGCCACTGCACGATTTTGAACCCACCCTTCTGCGGACGGTCGATTGGTATCGCGCTAATGAGGCCTGGTGGAAAGCGGTTCTCGGGAATCAGTAATCAGTAATCAGTAATCAGTAATCAGTAATCAGTAATCAGTAATCAGTAATCAGTAATCAGTAATCAGTAATCAGTAATCAGTAATCAGTAATGGAGACTAGAAGCCAAATAGAAAAATCAAGCGCCATCGAACTCTCATGAGTTTTTCGTTGCATTGAGAACGCCACTCTTGAGTCCCGCAGGGAATCAATCACCGATTACTGACCTACTGATTACTGATTACTTTTATGCCGACCGGCCAGCCACAGCCTGAACGCGCACCGACCGGTTGCCGCTGGGGCTGTGTCCTCATACTCTGTGCCTTTGTTGTGATCATCGGAGCGATCGCGTGGGGAGCGATATCGACCTATCGCGGAGCTTACCAAATGACTTCGCCCGGTCCGCGGACGTTTCCGCCGGTCGCGCAAGACGGCGCTAACGCGGTCGATGAAAAGCTTCAACGTGCTCAAGAAGAGCTGGGGAAAGGTGGTTCCCCGGAGATTCATCTCGCTGCGGACGAGCTCAATGCTTGGTTCCTCGGTAACCCGAATAACCGGGACCTGGCTGACCATGTGCGTTTTCGGATCGAGGCCGACTGGTTGGTGGCCGAGGTCAGTACCCCGTTAACCTTTATGGGACAATTGCCGTTGGTGCCTGGGTTCCGCGATCGGTATTTCAACGGGAAACTCGCGGCTAGGCTGGCGGCAGAACATGGCGAGCTCAAGGTCGAGAACTTTGATCTCGAGGGAAATGGCGCCCGGCTTCCGTGGCTGACAACTGGTCAGAGCTATCGCCAATCGGTTGCTGAAGCCATTAACAAGGCTTTGCGAGATAGCGAGCCCCAGTATCAATCGCTGTTCGGTGCGATCCAATCGATCCAGATTGCGAACAACGAAATCGTGGTGAAGCTCAGTAAAAGCGACCGTTGAGACCTAGCATCCACCCGAACTAAAGACGATCCAACCGCAGATGAACGCAGATTGACGCAGATGGTTTTGGGACGCGATATTCATTCAATTTGTCTGCGCTTCCATCTGCCGTTGGATTTTTGTTATTCGCGTTAGTTCGTGGTGTCGGTAACTGCTTTCGCAATGGCATCTGCGACTTCATCCAAGGGTCGATTTTCCTCCACCACCAGGGCGTCGTGCGGCACTTCCAACGTGGCCAATTGGCTATCGAGCAATTCTTTAGGGAAAAAATGCCCCTTCCTTTGCTGGAGACGCTGGGCGAGCGTTTCCTTATCCACATGCAGATAGACGAATCGAATCTGCGGTAACCCTTCCCGGAGCGTCTCGCGGTACGATTCTTTTAAGGCGGAGCAAGCCAAGATAACCGACTTACTTTGGCTCAGCCGGGTGGCGATCTCCCGATGCAGATTCTGTAACCATGGAATCCGATCTTCATCGGTTAACGGTATGCCGTGTTTCATTTTCTCGATATTAGCCGGCGGATGAAAATTATCGGCATCGAGGAATTCGTAGTGCAGCTTCTGGGCTAAGCGGGTACCCACCGCCGTTTTGCCGGAACCGGAGACACCCATAAGAACGATGGCTACTGGTTGGTCCACCAAAGTAGTTCGTTCGTGCACCGCCAACCTTCAAGAAAAGTTCGTTCCGGCCTAAGCCACTGCTATTGGTTCCGCGGTGAGCGCATGTAATTGGTCCAGGGCTTGGGTGAGACGAAGTTGGGTGCCGGCTGTGAGCCACGGCGGTTGCTTGCTCGAGAACACCGAGTTCTTTGGACCGATGTGGAGAGAGGAAAGCGATAGACGTCCATTGAGGCGCTTTAGCTCTCCGAGACAGTTTGCTCGGGCTACCCGAGATGGCGAGGAAATAGGACATAGTAGGAAAGTGAATAGTTGTTGTTTGGTTAGAAAGATGACGGGCGAGACGACCCCAGTTGTGGCGGGAGACGGGTCAGCGACAACAACATGATTTAACCAAGACCAGCATTGCGACGAGCCGATCCAAACCGAAAGGGGAGGCTGACTGAGCTCGGGTAATTGGTTTCACCAGATCTAAATACTACTAATTTAGTATAGTATACAATCGGCAATTTTTGCTGGCTTCCGCCGGCCCGGTCACGGCAAAAGGTCGAAGAACGTCCTGTCGACCTGATCATTCAGTCCCTTCGGGACAAGTCCGACAGCGCCCTACGGACCTCGTCTTTCGTGGCTACCAGGCACTTCGTCCCTGGACTTCGGCGAGCTCAGTCGAGTCGCTACCAACTCACGGAAAACAGTTCCTCGCCTTTGAGTTCCCCTTGAACTCCTCTCAACGCCACCAGCACCTGCTTGAATTGATCCATCGGCGTCCGGCTGGCCCACATCAACAACATCCCGTTCTTTTGCTGGAACATCACGTGCCAATCTCCCATTGCCTTAATTCCAGCAGGGATATCGGCGTTATCCATGGCGGCTTTATTGATGACCACCAGATGCAGAAGCTGACCGTCCGGTAGACGGAAGCAGGTTAACGACGCCGGATAATCTTTCCAAACGAAGGCCCGACAACCGGCGGTCTCCATCAATTTCAGACGGGATGGCAATGCCTCGTAACAAGGCGCTTTGTGTTCACGCAGAAAGCTTTGGGTCTCGGTCAGGTTCGGCGTTTCCAAATCGAGATCCGGTCCGCCTTGCTTGGAAACCATCGCGAGCGCATCCGATTTGAATTCCTGAAATCGGTCCGATCCACCCGGACGGGTCAAAAAAAACAGGGCCAACCCGCCCAGCACCAGACAAGCTGCGACCGCTAACCAAGCCGGTGGCAGGGCAAACGCGGATCGCCGGACCTTTTCTCCTCTGATCCGAGCCAGAATTTTAGCCTGGAGATCAGCCGGCGGCTCGATGGCGGCCAGCTTCTGCCGAATCGTTCGGTCCAAGTCGAGCTGGTCGTCGAACCATTTCTTGAGATCGGCGTCGCTCTCCATCTGGCTCAGCGCCTCGCGAAAACTAGGATCCGCCCCATCCCGGTCTTTTGACCGGTATGCAGATAAAATCTCTTTGGCGGCATCCGAATTCATGTTTATGAGGGCAAATGTTTGGCGTGGGGCGAGGAGCTGATTTTGTCTGGTGGTGCGGTCTTAGCTAAAACAGTTCTCAATTGTTCCTTACCTCGGGATAGCCGGGACATGACAGTCCCAATGGGAATATCGAGGTTAGCGGCTATCTCTTTATAGGAGAGGTCTGCCAGGTAAAATAATTCCAGAACCATTCGATAACTCTCATCAATCTTCGCCAACGCTTCCAGAACGGTCGCGGCGTCGATCGCTTGCGACACGGCGGAATCGCTCACCAATTGGTCCTGGTGTTCCGGCTTGAGCTCAACCTCCGGATGGGAGGACTGCGAACGTAACCCCCGCAAAAACTCCCGGCGCAAAGTGGTAAATAGCCAGGACTTGATCTTGGTGACGTCGCGAACCTGGGCGTGCTGCCTGGATAAGATCAGAAAAGTCTCCTGGGTGAGGTCAGCCGCCTGGGCTTCGCTCCGCGCTAAGGAAAAAGCAAACCGATAGAGAGGCGAGTAAAACTCAGAAACGATGTTCTCTAGATCTAGGTCGGCTCGCACTAGCCAGCATTTCGCACAAATCCCCCGCCGGTTCTAGCCTCAACCACGTCGAGGGCCTCGAATGTCCAGGGGCGGATCGGGCGGGGGATTTGTGCGAATGCTGGCTATGGCAGGCGCCTGAGGGAGCATTGCAGGCTAGTGTGACTGAAATGTTGCAAAGCTTTCATTGATCAAGCAGGGGGGCGTGATTTGACTAGCCCCGCTGTGACCCAAGTTGTCGTCCCTTTAACGGTAGTCGCATTAGCTGGACTCCTATTATGGATCTGGTTCCTCGGCTTATCACCGTTACGTCACGTCAGATCTGAGGCCAAAAGGCGGCGATGGGGCTTGGAAGAAGACAACGAAGGGCTTTGGTATCGGCTGACCGGCAACAAGTCTGGTAGGGCTTGGCTAGCTGAATGGAACGGGCGTGGTCCGCGTCCTTACGTCGAATTATCTGTTCCCGATACGCCCGCGATTGATGGTTGGTGCTTCATCACTACCAGGGAACGGCACTCTGGCCAACCTCCAGGTTTTCTGGCGGGCACGTTTACCGGCAAGAAAGATCCGGAATGGTTCGCCGAATGGATGCATGCCAAGGTGATCATCACCGGGCTCCCGGAGTTCGACCGTCATTTTGTGGTAGCCGGTTCTTCGCCCGCTGCGCGCGAACAGCTCCCCATCCAGCTTTTGGAGAGGCTCCGCGAGCTGCCAGCCCCACTCTTAAGCAAAATATTTGTGATCAAAGGAAAAGGGAAACTGGTGTTTCATGTTGAGGAAACGCGAAGGGCGGACTCGCTGAACTTGATTGAGAGGCTCATGCTCTGGGCCAATCGGCCGCTGGTATGAGCGCCTGCTCATTCCAGAGGAGCCAGGAGGTCGTGGGTCGGGCATGTGCCGGGCCTGTCGAAACCCGCGTGGCTGAAAAAGTAATCAGTAATCAGTAGGTCAGTAATCACTGGCACTGGCAGAGGCCCATTAATCTTGCTCTCGGCGCCCAAGAACACTGATTACTGATTCACTGATTACTGATTACTTCAATGGAAGGCGCCACGTCTCCCAAGGATTCGCGTTATCCTTTGGCGATGTATCACCCGCGGCCTCCTGGCTCCTGGATTCTGGCTCCTCTGGACCGAGCAGGCGCTCGTCCCAAAAAATTCCCCTTTTCAGGCGTGCTTGCGGACCTTACAGAATCACTTGCGAATGAAGAAAAACGATCATGCTCCTCGCGAATATTCGGCGCCGGTTGTTGATGGGCCAGAGCGCGCCTTTAGCCGGGGGATGCTATACGCCGTAGGGTTTAAAAAAGAGGATTTCAAGAAACCGATGATCGGAGTGGCATCGACCTGGTCCCAAGTCACCCCGTGTAACGTTCATATCGACAAGCTGGCTCAGGAGGTCGCGCAAGGCGTGGAAGGGTCGGGCGGTAAATCGATTACGTTTAATACGATCACCGTCTCGGATGGGATCTCGATGGGGACCGAGGGAATGAAGTATTCGATGGTCTCACGAGAGATCATCGCAGATTCGATTGAAGCGGTGAGCGCGGCGGAAGGTTTTGACGGCGTCGTCGCGGTGGGCGGATGCGACAAAAACATGCCCGGATGTCTCATCGCCTTGGCTCGGCTTAACCGGCCCTCAGTCTTTGTTTACGGAGGCACCATTCTGCCTGGGTGTTTAAATGGCCGTTCCTTGGATATCGTGTCGATCTTCGAAGCGGTCGGCGCCCATTCCAGCGGCAAGATTTCGGATAACGAACTTGAGGCGGTTGAATCCTGCGCGATCCCTGGACCTGGTTCCTGCGGCGGGATGTATACGGCGAATACCATGGCTTCCGCGATTGAGGCCCTGGGAATGAGTTTGCCCAATAGCTCCGCTCAAGCGGCAATTTCACAGGAGAAATTGGCCGACTGTCGCAGTGCCGGCGCTGCCGTGCTTAATTTGATAAAAAAGGGGATCCGGCCCTCGGATATCCTTTCTAAAGAATCTTTTGAGAACGCGATGACCGTGGCCATTGCGTTGGGTGGATCCACCAATGCGGTTCTGCACCTGTTAGCGATCGCTCACGCCGCCGGTATCCGGCTCAAGCTGGATGATTGGACCAGAGTCGGGAAACGGGTTCCCGTGCTGGCTGATCTCAAACCGAGCGGCCGTTACTCGATGTGGGAGCTGGTGCAAATCGGCGGGATCATTCCGATGATGAAGATCTTGCTCCAGGAAGGTCTTTTGCACGGAGATTGTCTAACCGTGAGCGGTAAGACCTTAAAACAGAATTTAGCCGCGGTTAAGCCGTATCCAAAAGGGCAGGAAATTGTTCGTCCGTTGAAGAACCCGATTAAGTCCGATAGCCATTTGGTCGTTCTGTACGGCAATCTGGCGCCGGAAGGGGCCGTTGCTAAGATCTCAGGTAAAGAAGGCCTCAAGTTTTCCGGTCAAGCCCGGGTGTTTGAATCGGAGGAGAAAGCATTGCGAGCGATCTTGGACGACAAGATCAAGAAAGGGGACGTCATCGTCATCCGCTATGAAGGGCCGAAGGGCGGTCCCGGTATGCGCGAGATGCTTTCTCCAACCTCAGCCATCATGGGCAAAGGACTCGGCAAAGAGGTGGCCTTAATCACGGATGGCCGTTTCTCCGGTGGCAGCCATGGTTTTGTGATCGGGCATGTCACTCCGGAAGCGTTTGTTGGGGGGCCGCTCGCCGTGGTCAAGAATGGCGACCCGATCGCAATCGACGCAGAAAAAAGAACGATCGACCTGAAGATCTCGAAAACCGAGTTACAGGAACGACTGAAAGCCTGGAAACCCCCGAAACCGAAATACCCTCGAGGCGTCCTGGCGAAATACGCGGGTCAAGTGAAACCGGCGTCGCTTGGTGCCGTGACAGATTGACGATAAGTAGGAGCCAGGAGCCAGAATCCAGGAGCCAGGAGGCGGTGGGGCCCAGGGCACGGTGGGGCGAAAATCTCGGCGCGCCCAGGTACTGCCATCTCTAACCGTTAACTCCGCGCCGGATTTGAGCCAGGCGTGCGTGTCGCATCTACCCAAAATCATCCCGAACCCAACGTTTGCATTTTCGGGAAAGCCCCAGACCAAGCATCCGCACGGCGCGGCTCAAATGCGGCGCGATCTCATGCTTGGAGGTGGCTACACCCTGGGCGCGCCGAGATTTTCGCCCGACCGCCCCCTGTGCTCCTACCTCGGCCGGACGAGCAGGCCGCCGCCGTCCCGCGGATGCGGGACTAAGGCGCGCTTACACTGTAGTCAGGCAAGTTCCTGGAGTATGGCCGCGACGTAGGCCTTGCGAAGTCGGGAGCTCGTCCGTACCAGTCGACCCATTTTCGTCCAACACGATAGCCCCGGTCGTCTTCAACCAACGAATCGTCGTGTTCTTACAAATTCGTTCCAACCAATCGAACCCATTCGCAATCGCGTAAAAGCGTGGCTGAACCAGGAGGTCTAACCGCTCGTTATCAGGCGCCTCCAGCAGACCCCAGCCCGGTGGCACACGTTCCGATCCCACCAATCCAACCGGTGCTACCAGAAAATGCAGGTTAGCCAGCCGATAGCGGGTTACTCGCTCAAATTTTGTGTTTCCCTCCAATTTCCGCTGCAGCGACACGATCCGGCGGATCAGCCGCCGATAACCTGAGTGCGGCAATTTTTCCGGATCAAATTGGTCCCACTCCGGAAAGAGCGAGCTCGGAATCCGGAGATGAGGATAATGGACCGCTAATAACCTCTCCAGATTTTGCCGCCGTTCCTGCAGCGCTCGGAGCTCGATTTCAATCGATGTAGTCTGAGCAGAATCCCGATTGAGATCCGGCCGGCTATGTTTGCACTCGAATAAAGCTACGATAGGAGCTTCCTCTTCTGAGGCGGGTCGATACCCGGCAACATCGACCCGGTAGGGTGAACGCGGAGCTCTGACCTCGAAGGAGATGCAATGAAAACCGCGCTGATAAGCCCAATTAAGGGCCAATCTTTTCAGAAGCCAATGCTCGGCCGTCTCGTTTTTAGGACCATGGGGGAGCTCTGAAACCGGCCCTGAATCCGGGGGTGCTTTCGACGAGCTCAAGAGCGCACTTTCGCATGAGGCCTGCCATGAGCAAGCCTAAGGCGCGTCGAATGGCCTGCCATGAGCAAGCCTAAGGCGCGTCGAATGGCCTGCCCTGAGCAAGCTTAAAGCGCGTCGAATGGCCTGTCATGAGCAAGCTTAAAGCGCGTCGAATGACTACTTCCGGAGCGCTTCTTTTCCTTCGACCGAGTAACCGATGTACATCACCAGATAGTCATCCATGCGCATGTAGTCGAACCGGGCCGGCACCTTGGTGACCGTATACAACCGGCTATGAATCACCCGATGCTGAATCGTGTCATAAATTGCAATGGGTCGGGGGGGTTCGTTCGCGTCGAACTCGGCGCCATAACGTCCTAACCGTCTCTCCGCTTTCGCGACGGAATGAGGCTCTTTGCTAGCTTGTTGCGCCGTCAACGGGCCTGCGTCTACCCCGATGAACCGAAACGTATAAGCTTTTTGGACGGCCTCTAATCGACCAGTGGTGAGAAATGTCTCGGCAGCTTCTTCTACCGCTGCCCTTTGCGATGAAGTGATCCCGTAACGTCCAACCACCACGTTATTCGGGTCTTCTACTTGGAGCTTAGTCTTCGCAAGGACCACAGGCGCCAGCAGAACCGAAAAAGCACAGACGGCCACACGAAGTTTCATGGTGGCCGAAGTCTAATTAATGTTCGCTTTGGAAGTCAACGTCTGGCTGCGGAATCCTGGGCGATTTCGGCAAAGTAATCAGTAATCAGTAGGTCAGTAATCAGACCGAACAGGTCTCAACTGATTACTGACCAACTGATTACTGATTACTTCTGCGAATACGAGAATGAGGGTGTCCAACAGGTGGGGCGAGCCTCCCGAATGGCCCCAGGATAATCCGCGAAGCTGATAAGTCTCGAATTACGACATTATGCGCCTAGGCCTAAAGACGCGCCGACTAGTCCGACGTAGCCCCAGCCACTAAATCTTCTTTCGGGTGATCGGATGGCGTAGTCGGAGCCGTGGCCCAGCGCGTGACCAAATCTTCGAGGACGACGACGACGACGAGGACGAGAACGATGGAGCTTCGCTCTTTACGGTAAACAGCGCCCCATAGCCTCAAGCAACGGCCTCATTGTCTCCGGCGTTTCCGGCGTTTCATCGCCCATATTGGAGACCCGGAAACTCTTGCCTTTGATCTTTCCATACCCGCCATCGATCTGGAACCCGAACTCGTCTCTCAGTTTCTTAGTAAACTGCGCGACATCGATCTCTCGATTATTACGCACGCAAGTCAAACTCACGGAACGAAACCCGTCCTTAGCGAAGAACTCAAAACCGTTCTCTTTCACCCATTCGTGCACTAAAGCGTTAGTCTCCCGATGGCGCCGGAACCGGTGCTCCACGCCTTCATCAAAGATATCTTCCAGCTTGGAACGGAGCCCGAAGATATGCGCAATACTGGGCGTACTCGGTGTCATGAACTCTTCCCCGTTCTTTTTGAACTCCAAAAGATCAAAATAATAGCCGCGCCCCGTTACCTGGGCAGCGCGTTCCATGGCTTTATCCGAGCAAGCAAAGAGAGAGAACCCGGGCGGTAACGCCAATGCTTTCTGGCTGCCGGTGATCATCATATCGATCCCCAGCTCATCCATCGGGATCGGCAGCGCCGAAAACGACGAAACCGTGTCCACAATGAACACCACGTCCGGATATTTCTTAACCACCTCGCTGATCTCAGCTAACGGGTTCATCAACCCGGTCGAGGTCTCGTTATGAATCAGAGTTAAAGCATCGTATTTCCCCGTAGCCAAAGCCTGATCCAATGCCGCCGGATCAATCGGTTCACCCCACTCGACCTGGAGAGAGCCCGCTTCTTTCCCGCACCGCTTGCTGACGTCGTACCATTTGTCGGAGAACGCGCCGCACATGCAGTTGAGCACCCCTTTGTTCACCAGATTACGAATGGCGCCTTCCATGATGCCCCAGGCGGAAGAGGTCGACAGATAGACTTGTTTGCTGGTCTGGAAAAGCGTTTGCAGGCGCGGATGAATCTCGTGGTACAGATTCTTAAAATCGCCGCTGCGATGCCCGATCATCGGCGTGGTCATCGCCGCGAATGTCTTTGCCGACACTTCTACCGGCCCCGGAATAAAAAGCTTAATCGTTTTCGTCATGACTTATTTCTCCCTAAATGCGTTACGTCTTGTAATCGCCCTATTTCCTCCTGGAAGCCGTAATCTGGGCCAGGTGAGAGAAAACTCAAGGACCGGTAGGGCCAGCTCCCTTTCGACGCGCTTAATGCTTGCTCAAGGCAGGCCCACTCGTCCGGCTTGATCTGAGAAAGCGTCAAAAGTGCGTCGGATGTTGCTGAGTCGATTAGTACCACAGTACTACAGCCATCCACGACACTTTCTTGTATTTGTCGGGTCACTTTCATCGCCAGGGGTCACTGCTGTTCTAGTCATATGAAAATGAAACCTACATTTCGTACCGGTAGCGGAGATTCGATCGCCAAAATTATCGGGCAGGCGCGCGCTCTATTTTTCTTGGTCGCATTGTTCGTTGTCGCCACTTGGGGCACTTCTTTGCCGGCGCAGACGGTCACCTTGTACCAGCAAGACTTTCAGTCTCCCTTGGGAACCAACGGCGACATTTATTTTAATGTGGCTGCCCCGTACAACGGAATCACGGATGGAACCGGTACAGGAGGTAGTTTTGCCGGTAACTCTCTGCTAAACGGGCAAATCATCCTCAGTACCACAGGCATTGCCAGTGGTCAGGGCGGCTCCGGCTACTTTCTATTCGACAATACGGCTGGAACCGCGTCCGACTATTCCAGTGGCATGGAGGTCTGGGGCACCCAGACCGGTATCGCCGTGGCGCCAAATTCTGCGTATACGTTCTCGTTCTACCTTGCGAATCAACAATGCGGTGATCCAGCCTATCATTGACGGCGTGGCGCTCGCCTCGGGAGTAACTGCCGCCGGGGTTGGAACATGGCAACAATTTTCATTTACGTGGAATTCCGGGACCAATACCACCGCGAACTTGGAATTGACCGATCTAGCGACTAACCCAACCGGGAATGACTTTGCCATCGATACGATCGCTCTGGTTGGGCTGGCGCCCGTCCCGGAATTGCCCGTTTTCGTTATGCTGTTCCTGGGGCTGGGGGTATTGGGGTTGATGCGAGTAATTAGTCGTTACCGTCCGGCATAATTGTTGAGAACTAGCAGGGCTGTCTCACTGCGTCCATGGAGTGTTCTGTACTAGGAGTATTGACCGAAGCCAATTGAGGCTGCCCCGGCCCTTGGTCGTCATTCTGGCCCCTAGATCTCAACGCCCACCGTAAATACTGCGGTTAGGCCAAAAACCTCTCAGCGGCCCGAACCGTTCTAAGATCTCCCTTTCGGCTCTTCCTTCCCGGATTGACCTCGCGCGATCCTAGGTTAACCTTCCCATCCTTCAATCCGATGCTTTTGCGCTCGTAGCTCAGCTGGATAGAGCAAGGGATTTCTAATCCCTGGGTCGTGGGTTCGAGTCCCGCCGAGCGCGTTCGATTGGATAACCCCGGCTGTCGAAGTCTCTTCGGTCCGGTAGGGTGGGTTCGAGTTATTGAAAATCTGTAATTACCGTGTTATAACGGATGTTATAACCCGGAACATTGTCTAAGTATGCACACCCTGACCGTCAGGGGATATTTCACGGACGGGAAGAAATTGATCTGGGAATATCCCCGTCTGAAGTCTGACGGCGAACAAATGGATTTCGTGGAGTCAATGGAATTGAACGATGAGGGGTTGATTCAACATCACGCGGTGTATTGGGGGTGGCGTGGGGTGAATGTGATGCTCGATGATGCGTACCGGCGTTAGGGGGATCTGAACCGCGCCCACAGACAAGCCAACTACTAATTTAGTAAGAATTAGTAGGAAATTAGTATTTGTTTCATATCAGCCTCGGTTTGTTGATGTTGCGCTCTAGCGGACTGTCGAAAAACGCGGTCCAATCATAGGTCCCGGATCTGTGATAGCCCGCTAAAAGTCCTTCGTCGGCTCCCGTCTCAACATTAAGACGCACCTTCAGTGCGTGACGCTCGGTGGTCACGGTCCCTAGGGCTACGTCCGGCAGCCGCCGGACTTTCTTGAGTCGCAGCTTCGCTGCTAGTGTTTTTTCGACGACCGATCCGGATTACCGATCCGACGAGAAAGATTTAAACAGGAGGAGAGGGAGGTAACGGACGGGAAACCTCTGTTAGCTCTGTTGCCTCCTGTTCAAACTTAGTGCTGGGTGGATTCGATACGATAACTGCTGCCTCACGTTTTCGAGGACGAGGACGACGACGAGGAGAGCCTGCCGCGCCGTAGGCTTGGCGAAGGCGGGACGATTGTGCTACTCCCGATGGTTCATCTCTTTGCGGGTGGCGAAATGAGGAGGCCAATCGAGCTGTTGGCTTTCGGAATGAGCACGAATCAAGGCGTCGGTGCACATTTGAAAGAAGTGGCTGCGATCTTTGAATCCGAATTCTCGAACCACGCGTTCGAGCCTCTCTAGGTTCTCAAGACGGACGCTCGTGGTCCGTTTTGGTCTCTGCTGCAACCTCGCTGTCGAAGAATTTTCCATGGCTAGAAGGTGCTCCCACACAGCACTCCGGAGTGAGCAATTTGCGCCGCTGTTCAAACAACCGGGCGGATGGTACGTCGTACTACCATGAAGGGCAATCCGATAATTCATGATACAAAGTCAAAATCGATAGACCGGCGGATTTCGTAACAATTTTGTAACATGAATTTTTGTTTGCGAGGACGGCCTTCAGATCGTATTTATCTGACGATGTTCGTATTCCTAACCAAACTCATGGCCAACCAGTGCTGCGATCATGCCAAGATGTGCGGCGATATTCGTTGTGGCCGGCTTGCCTGGACGGCCAGGCGGTAGGGAAACGAAAATCGAAACCAAAAAGATTTTTAACCCACCGCCGAGTTCGCGGTGGGTTTTTTGTGAAACCGTAGGGCTCTGGCGGAGTACTTAGAATGGAGAATAACCAGTGGAGACCCATACGTTTCATTTCAGTGAAGAAGAACGGGAATCGGCTTTGTTGCATGTTTATATGGAACTGCAACTACCGGTGGCATCCGCCAAATTGGCCGCTCAAGCGGACCTGGTCTTGCTTGACGAGAGTTCCTCGGTTGCCGACCCTGCTTGATGCTGCTGTCTGATCCGCTTTCACTGGGGGCGACGAAGCTCGTGCGTCGCCTCCGGGATAGCGGCTTTCTTGCTTATTTCGCAGGTGGTTGTGTCCGGGACGCGCTCCTGGGAAAGCCGCCCAAAGATATCGATATCGCTACCGAGGCCGAACCGGATGATGTGCAACGGCTCTTTACCCGAACGGTAGCGGTAGGTGTCAAATTCGGTGTCGTCCGGGTGTTGGAGGGAGGGTTCGAGTTCGAAGTCGCCACCTTCAGATCCGATGGCGTTTATCTGGATGGCCGGCGCCCGGAGTCCGTTACTTTTTCTTCCCCGGACGAAGATGCTAAGCGCCGGGATTTCACGATTAACGGCATGTTCTATGATCCGTTAGCGGATCAGGTAGTCGATTTTGTTGGCGGTAAATCCGATCTCGAAAACCATCTGGTCCGAGCGATCGGAAATCCGGACGAACGATTTGCTGAAGATCATCTGCGTTTGTTGCGCGCGGTCCGCTTCGCGGCTGCTCTCGAGTTTGAGATCGAACCTGCTACCTGGCAGGCGGTCATCCAAAATGCGCAGCAGATCAAAACTGTGAGCCAGGAACGGATCCGGGATGAGCTGGTTAAAATCATGGCCGATTCGCATCGGGTGCGAGGTCTCGACCTGCTCGATCAAAGCGGTCTTTTGCAGCACATCCTGCCAGAAGTCAGCCGTATGCATGGTTGTGAGCAACCACCGCAGTTTCATCCGGAAGGAGATGTCTATGTTCATACCCGGTTGATGTTAAGCCTGCTTCCATCTGACTCTTCACCGTTGCTCGCTTTGTCGGTGCTTCTTCATGACATCGGCAAACCGCCTACCTACAGTTTTGATGAACTTGATCAGCGGATTCGATTTAACGGTCATGATCAGGTCGGGGCCACGATGGCAATCGACATCATGACGCGGCTCCGGTTCTCGAACGAGGAGATCGATACCGTGGTTGAGGCCATCCGCCAACACATGGTGTTTAAGGACACACCGAATATGCGCCCGGCCAAACTTCGCCGTTTTATGGGACGAGGTAACTTTCCGTTAGAGCTCGAATTGCACCGGGTCGATTGTCTGGGCAGCCACGGCGATTTGGAGACTTACAATCTGTTGGTTAACAAACAGAAAGAGTTTGAGAACGAACCGATCATTCCGCCTCCCTTACTCACCGGGCGTGATTTGATCGCTCTCGGACTAAAACCGGGTCCCCGGTTTGGCGAGATTTTGGAAGCGGTACAAACCGCGCAATTGGATCGCGAAATCAAAGACCGGGCAGGAGCCCTGGAGTTGTTGCAGAGATTGGAACCATCGATTCCGGCGTCGGAGATAGAGAAGTTGGCGACCCAAGGGTGAAGCGAAGCCGAAGGTGCGGTGGGGCGAAAAACTCGACGCGCAGGGGATGCGGCTATTCTTCAGGAATTGTCGCGCCGGTTTTGAGCCGCTTCGTGCGTGAACCATGTTCGAGGAGGTTCCGAACCTACGGCGCCGGGTTGGGTCCAGCCGTTGGTCGTGGCAGCTCCACGGCGCGGCTCAAATCCGGCGCGGACATAACGTTGGCAAGTGGCGTACCCTCGGCGCGCCGAGATTTTCGCCCCACCGAGCCTTGGGCGTCACACCACGCACCAGATCAACAGCAGGATAAATACGACCTGGATCAATGCTCTCACCGCAACCGGGGTGGCCGGCAGGCCCCGAATCATCAGGTGGTCACGCGCGGCTTTGATGTTCGCGGGAAAAATAGCAATTAGCAAAACCACAAGTCCGGTCACCGCTAGCGGCCGGGTAAACCGGAAAAGTAATCCGGCGGCGCCGGCAAGCTCTAGCAGGCCAGTAATAAGAACAACCAGGTCCGGATCTATGATCCAACGCGGCACCATTGCCTGCAGCTCCTCCCTCCGTTTAAAATGCGCAATTGCCGTAAAAATCAGCATCACGGCAAACGCATAAGGAAAAGCGGATTTCCAGGACGCGAACAACGGAAAGCCGGCTGCACCAATCGCCCGGAATAGCATCCAAACGACGATTAGGATTGCGCTAGCCTGCATGCCTCAGAAATCCTTAGACCTGCCCGCAACGTTTCGCGTAGCGATGCAGGCGGGGACTCGTGAGGCATGCAGGCTGTTAGCCGTACAACAGACGCTCCGCGTCCCTTTTACGGCTTGGCCTAAGAGTACATAGCCTGACATTTTGCTTATGAGGACCGCAGCAGAAGGATCGGACCTAGCCGAGCTTCTGCAGCCATAGCCTAGCTCGTTAGCCGGATCTCTGAAATCCGGTTAACGAGCTGGGCTTGGCTCGCCGAAACGATATCAAGACCAGCAAAGCCGCAGCCACACAGATACAGCTATCCGCCACGTTAAAAGAAGGCCAGGCATAGCGTTGAAAATAAAAATCGAGAAAATCGACAACGGACCCTTTTAAAACTCGATCCAACAGATTCCCAACGATGCCGGCCGCGAAGAGGCTGAAAGCGATCTTAGTCATCACGCCCATGCGTTGGTCTTTGTTAGGATTGAATTGATCGCGGATCAGCCAGAATAGGACCACCAGCAGAGCAATCAGCGCTAAGGCGATAAAGAAAAAGTTGTTTCCTTGAAAGATACTGAACGCCGCCCCGGTATTACTCACATACACCAGGCTGAAAAAGCCAGGGATAATCGGGACCACGCCTCCGTAAGGAATATGCGTCTGGATCAGCCACTTGGTTAACTGGTCCAGTAGAATCAGCGGCAGAGTAACGAAAAGCAGGAACTTCATTTAGATACCGTCACTTCATCGACGACCTCCGCACAACGATCGCAGAGGGTGGGATGTTCAGCGATAGCACCCACCATCGAACGATGCCGCCAACAACGTTCACAGCGTTGACGATCCGTTCTGGTCGCAATAGCTGTCGGTTCACCTTCGCCCACGGACAATTCGAGATGGCTCAGGATCAAGAATTCCTCGACGTCCTCGAGATTCAAACGATGGACCCGATCATTGGCGGGCAATGTGAGTTGAACCTTAGCCTCGAGATTGTTACCGATCAGCTTTTGCTGCCGAGCGCCTTCTAAAGCATGCGACACTACATGACGCGCCCGCAGTAAGGCTTCGACGTTCTGCACCGCTTCGGCATCGATCAGCGTCGCATCCGGTTCCGGGAACTGCTCGAGATGAATCGAGTTTTCTTTCCGGAAATAGCTCCACGCTTCGTCGGCGGTGAAAGCGAGGATCGGCGCCAGTAACCGGGTAAGCCGGTCGAATACCCGATACATTACTGATTGGGTAGCCCGCCGGCGTGGTCCACTGGGCGCATCGCAATACATGCGATCCTTTGTGATGTCGATGTAGAGGCTGCTCAGCTCAACCGAGCAGAACTGATTCACCAGGTAGTGAACCTTGTGAAACTCATACTTTTCGTAGGCTTCCCGGCACAACTTCACCAATTCTTCGAGCCGGCTTACCAACCAGCGATCAACCAAGGTCAGTTCAATGTTTCCAGTGGAACCAGAATCGAAATCGTGAAGATTTCCTAACAGGATCCGAAGGGTGTTACGGATGCGGCGATAGGTATCAGTCAGTTGTTCAAACAACTTTTCACCAAAAGGCACTTCATCCGCGAAGTTCACACTCGCCACCCAGAGACGCACGAGATCAGCTCCATATTTCTTAACGAAATATTCTGCTTCCGTCGGTTTCGCGTACCCGCCTTGTTGTGACTTCGACAGTTTTTGCCGGCTATCGACGTCGACCACAAATGCGTGGGTCAACACTTCCCGATAAGGGGCTTGATCGTAAAGCGCGACGCTGGTCATGAGCGAGGACTGGAACCAGCCTCGATGTTGATCCGTTGCCTCGATATAAACATCGGCAGGCCAAACCAGGTCAGGCCGATGTTTGAGAACTGCTTCATGGCTGACCCCGGAATCGATCCAGACATCCAGGGTGTCGTTTCGGCGGGTCAAGCCGCGAGGTAAATCTAGCGCCTCAGCCAACTCATCGTTGTTGAGAGCATACCAGATGTTAGTCCCTTTCTTCGCCACCAGATCCGCAAACCGCCGGATCCAGATAGAATTCAAGACCGGTTTTCCATCTTGATAGAACACGGGCAACGGGACACCCCAACTCCGTTGCCGGGAGATACACCAATCGGGTCTCGATTCCACGGTTGCATAGATTCGGTTGCGTCCCCAGCTCGGGATCCATTTCACCTGATCGATGGCCGCTAACGCAGCTGGTTTGATGTCGTCGACCCGGATAAAGAATTGTTCCACCGCGCGGAACACGACCGGCGTTTTTGACCGCCAACAATGCGGGTACGAGTGGTCGTAATGTTGTTCGCCTAACAGGACTTTCCGCGCCTTGAGCAAGTCGATGACATCGCGGTTTGCGTCGAAAACATATTTGCCGACCCATTCCGGGATACCAACCTCGGCGGTGTACCGGCCGTGATCATCCACTGGAGATAACAACGGTAACTGGTGTTTTACGCCGAGCTTATAGTCGTCTTCACCATGTCCGGGAGCGACGTGAACACAGCCGGTGCCGGCAGCAAGAGTCACGAATTCAGCCGTCAGAATCGTTCCTTCGCGATCAAGGAACGGGTGCTGATATTTCCAACCTTCAAACTGTTCGCCGGTTAGCTTGGCTAAAGGCTCGCCGACCGGCTTCCAGCCTGTGTTCGCTGAGAACGCGCCGATCAAATTCTCGGCCAAGAGGAGCGTGGTCTCACCTTTGGTTTCAGGGTGCTCAAAGTTCTGGACGACGTAGGTGATCTTTGGATGCACCGCAACCACGACGTTAGCTGCCAACGTCCACGGAGTGGTGGTCCAGATGGCAGCCGAAGCTTTCCCAGCAAACGGACCGCTCGTCAGGGGGAATTGAACATAGATCGAAGGATCCCGGCGCTCTTTATATTCAACCTCCGCTTCAGCTAAAGCGGTTTGAGCTCCGGTGCTCCAATAAACCGGTTTCTTGCTTTGATAGACCAAGCCGCGCTCAACGATCTGAGCAAAGACGCGGAGAATCTCGGATTCATAACCGGGATCAAGCGTCAGATATGGGTGTTCCCAATCACCAAGCACACCTAGTCGCCGAAATTGCTGGCGTTGAATGTCGATGTATTTGCGAGCGTATTTCTCTGAGCGTTCGCGGACTTCCAGTGGAGAAAGGCCCTGCGATTCTTTGACCACTTTAAATTCGATAGGCAGACCGTGACAATCCCAGCCCGGTACATACGGCGCGCGATACCCAGCCATCGAACGGCTCTTTACGATTACGTCCTTCAAAATTTTATTGAGCGCAGTTCCCATGTGGACATCGCCATTGGCGAAAGGCGGCCCGTCATGAAGAACAAACAGGGGAGCATCTTTGCTCCGTTCCTGGATCTGCTCATAAAGCCTGATTGACTCCCATTTCGCCAAAATCTCCGGTTCCCGGGTGGTGAGATTGGCCTTCATCGGGAAATCGGTTTTCGGCAGATTGAGAGTCTCTTTGTAGTTCATTTCGAGAGCACGGAAGCTACCATTTTTTGGGTGGGACGCAAAGGGGAGGGAAGGGGGAGGTGATTGGTGAAAAGTGATTGGTAATTGGTGGGGCGAGGCTCCCGATAGACCTGAACCTTTTCGCAGAGCGATTTTGGGTCCATCACACGAAAAGCGACGCTATACCGCAAGATGCGCCGAGCCGCTGGTATGCAGGCCGTTCAACCCTCGAGGCGGTGATGGTCCATTTTTGGCATAATCCGCGCTCGCACTTCCTCCGGCGAAGGTCCTTCGAGCTCAACGACTTTTACCCGAGCTTTTTCTCCCGCTTTAATTTGGATCTTGGAGCGCGGCACGCCCGTCAGTTCCGCCAGATATTCAATGAGCGCGGCATTGGCTTTGCCCTCGACTGCCGGCGCTTTGACTTTCAGCCGGATCTCATCCTCGGTCCACGAGACGACCTCATTCTTTCGTGCGTTGGGGATGACGCGCACCTTTAGTCGGATTAGCATTATAGCAACTTATAGGAGAAGTTACGGTTACAACCTAGCATGAGATGGTCGTTTAAAATTGCCCGCATAGCAGGGATCGACGTCCGGATCCACGCTACGTTTTTCTTGCTCTTAGGCGTAGTAGCCTATTTTTATGGCTTGGAGGGAGGAGCCGGTGGGGGCTTTAACGCCGTTCTAACTTGGCTCTTAGTCTTCCTGTGCGTTTTGCTGCATGAACTGGGTCATGCTCTGGCGGCGAAAGCGTACGGAATTCCGACTGTGGATATTACTTTGTATCCGATCGGCGGTATTGCTCGCGTAGAAAGAATGCCGGAAAAACCGGTGCAAGAATTGGTCGTCGCGATTGCCGGGCCGCTGGTCAACGTCGTGATCATTCTCGCCCTGGGAGTGGTTCTTTTGGCGACAGGCAGTATGAACTTCGGGAGCATTGTTGGGCATCCCAATCTTCTGCAAGCGTTATTCGCAACGAACGTCGTGATCGTGGTATTCAACCTGATTCCGGCGTTTCCTTTGGATGGCGGCCGAGTGTTGCGCGCGATTCTGGCCACCCGGATGGAATATGCGCGGGCGACCAAGATCGCAGCCGGTATCGGACAAGGGTTAGCCCTGGCTTTGGGTATCTTCGCCGCGTTCAATGGCTGGCTCCTCATGATTCTCATCGCCATCTTTATTTACATGGCCGCGGAAGGCGAGGCAGCCATCGTGCAGATGCGGTCGGTGACGGCCGGTTTACCTGTTTCGAGCGCGATGGTAACCCGGTTCGATACTCTCGATCATAGGTCTACTTTAAATCAGGCGATCGACGTGCTTCTGGGGACCTCTCAGCACGAATTTCCGGTCCTGGACGACAATGGAGGGTTTGCCGGGTTGCTCACCAAACATGATCTGCTGGTCGCGCTCCGCAATAGCGGCGCAGATACGCTGGTGACCGACGTAATGGTCAAAGGCTTGCCTACGGTTCTCCCCCAAACCAGTCTCGATCGGGCTCTGGACTTTGTTAGACAAGCTGGGGTGTCGGCGTTGCCGGTGCTTGATAACACCGGGCGCTTGGTCGGTTTGTTTACCCCGGAAAACGTTAGCGAACTGCTGCTGGTGAAGACCGCGCTGGGTAAGAAGAAGCGGGGTATGGCGTAGCTATAAATATTTTGCTCCTACGGAGCATGTTTCGATCCGCAATACTAACGGGTCACAGCATTGATCTCAGCGCAATCTCCTTTTGACGCTTCGGTTGTAGCAGATCACTACAACGAGCTAGACGTATTTTATCGAGAGCTTTGGGGTGAACACGTGCACCACGGGCTTTGGGTGACAGGTCGCGAAAGCCCGGAAGTTGCGGTGCGACATCTGATCGAAGTCGTGGCTCAAGACGGTCGGATAAAAACCGGCATTAGAGTACTCGATATCGGCTGCGGTTATGGCGGGACCGCTCGCCACCTGGCTCAACAGTACGGGGCCGAAGTCACCGGTATTACTCTTTCATCGGCTCAGTATGACTACGCCAAAAGCGTCACGGCCGGATCGAATCCGACATACTTAGTTGCAGATTGGCTTTCCACCGACTTCACACCGCAAAGCTTTCAAGCGGCGGTGGCGATCGAAGGTTCGGAACATATGCCGGATCGCGAAGAGTTTTTTCGCCGAGCATACAACGTTTTGCAGCCGGGAGGACGGTTTGTGGTCTGCGCTTGGCTCAGTCGCGAAGCTCCTTCGCCTGTAGAAACGGCGTGGTTGTTAAGACCAATCTGCGATGAAGGCAGGATCCCACACTTACCGACCATGAACGAATTGATCGCCGCAGGTAAAGCGGCCGGGTTCGAACTACTTAATTCTCAAGATTGCACCCGCGCCGTCAGCCGTACCTGGGGCATCATCTTTCGCCGAATGATCGGCCGGTTGTTGCGCGATTCTCGTTACCGCGCCTTTCTAATGGACCCACAACGACGCAACCGCATTTTCGCCCTAACCGTGGTCCGGCTTTGGCTAGCGTATAGGACGGGAACCATGCGGTACGGGATTGTTACCTTACTGCGAAAGTCATGAGGGGTGGCACGGAAAGTAATCAGTAATCAGTGTAAGCGGATGTGGCTGAACCCCCCTCGAAAACCGGCGGTGATTGCACCGTACCCACAAGATCGGCTTCCAATCTTCCAGATGTTACTGATTACTGACTTACTGATTACTGATTACTCTCCGTGCCACTCCTCACAGCTCATTTCTCTCGCTGAACTTCCAGCTCGGTGTCCGGAGCAAACCCTCTGCGCAGGGTGTTTTCCGTCACGACGCGTGGGAAGGTGAAATTGAGCAAGTAATCGCGGCCGCCGGCTTTGGTGCCTCCGCCTGACATATGAAAACCGCCGAACGGATGGCGGCCGACGATGGCGCCGGTAATGGATCGATTGATGTACAGGTTGCCTACTTGGAAACTGCGCCGGACTTTCGCGATATTGTCCGGGCTACGCGAATAAAGCCCGCCGGTTAAAGCAAACGGGGTGGCATTCGCCATCTCGATCGCTTGGTTCAAATCATCGGCTTGGTGGACCGAGAGAACGGGTCCGAAAATTTCTTCCTGAGCAATCTGCGCATCGATCGGTACATCCACGAAAATGGTGGGCGGTACGAAATACCCGGTCAACTGATCCGGGATAGCAGCCTCAAACGCGATTTTATGCTTTTGCTTTCCGATCGCCCGGTAGCGGTCGATTTTGGCCTTGGCGTCAGCGTCGATGACCGGCCCGACATCGGTCGAAGGATCCCCGGGCAAACCAACTT
>Ga0209240_1000212_pt1 | contig 23855 bp, 30 predicted proteins | sample GraSoi_2013_80cm_FD_185828 | JGI IMG/M metagenome (GOLD analysis project Ga0209240, IMG submission 185828) | Grasslands soil microbial communities from the Angelo Coastal Reserve, California, USA - Sample 9_17_2013_80cm (SPAdes) (version 2) | ecosystem: Environmental > Terrestrial > Soil >...
CAAGCGGAACCAATCGGAACTAACCGCAGTTTGGCCGAAGGTATCGACCCTGACGGCATGCAGCAGCCACTAAAAGGATTTCGCGCTGTGTTAACAGCGGAGGACTAGTAAAACTAACTGAACAACAACATCTCGGGATCACCTACGCCGCACCCCGAGACCGACGAATCTAGGAATCCTCTGAAATTATATTCTTGACTCAAATGCGAGGAATCGGATCAAAGCTAGAACGGGCCTGCGCACTGGCCATCATCTTGTGCGCGAGCGCGCTTCAGGTCGGTCTTTACGCCCAGCAGGCGACTAAGCTGAGTCCTAAGGTGATGGCTGTCGTGAACGCGCCTCTGGTGGAGCGGAAAGATGATGACCCTTCACTTCTTCGCCTTAAGAAGGAGCGATTTAACGCAGCATTGAAAGAAGCGAAGGCGAGGTTTGATCTTTACAACCGCGGTTTGACGCGGATACCGGAACTAATCGCTGTGAGTGAAAGGCTATTTGGGGCCGAAGTAGACCTTTACGACAAGCCTGAGCAAAAGGCTGAAGTCCTGCAACGTCAATTGGATGTTTATATTGAGGCCGAAGCAAATCTCCAAAAGCAGGTCAGTGACGGTTTGGCGACTCAAGCTGACCTCGAGCGATTGCGTTGCAATAAATTCTCGATTGAAATCGATCTTTCCAATGCCAAGAACAGGCACGGTGACCACGAATCCAAGGCGCAACCAACGCCGTGATCTTCGCACTCGTAACTAAACCCGCGGAAACTGGTTGGCCGGCGATCGGAATCGTTTGCACCTTCGCCCTGCTCTCTCTGGTTGGCTCGGCCGAGGGCAGATCAAAGGATAGCGGGCCGCCTTCGCCAAACCGACCCTGGTCTCTACCAGATCTGCCGGCGCATCAGGCAGACTTACAGAGTCGCCATCTTGAGATCCCGAGCTCTTCTGTGGTTGACCCGCGCAAGGTCTATCAATTGCCGGACTTGATCGCGAGTTACCGGCAGAGCGGCCAAAAGGAACGAGAGTTTTGTCAACAGCGGGGCATTGGATTAAGCACTCTGCAAAATTATCTGCGGAGGCATTGGCCCTGTCCAACCGATGAAACACTCCCACTAGCTGCTAAGCGTCCGGACTGCCGATAACGCAGAGTCACGATCAGAAGTGCGATCCGGAAGGATCGCATTTCTTTCCATATGCAAAAGCTACTCGGGCTCGTCGATTTCAGGCCGGGCCATTTTCGATCCCAAAAGTCCCAACTTGTACCAAAGGGCTGCATGCCAGCATTGTGTAACATGCAACCTCCTAGGTTGGTAGCCAATTTCTCTCTGTCTGTCTTATTTAGATTAGTGTGCTACCGACTCCCCGACCGTCGCGTGAGCTAACGCCTCACCAGCAGTAATCTCTACTGGACCCAACAGACCTGATAGGCTCTCCTTGACCCAGCTTGCAGCCAGTCTATTGGATTCCTCCGCTTCGCTCTCCGTCTCGAAAACGCTGACAGAAGTCATAATCCCTTCTCCCGAACCGACGAGGTAATACGCCAAAAAGCCAGGGAGATTCTTGATGCGAGGTAGAAATTCCTCATTCACCAGTCGAGCTACCTCCGCCTCTGAGTCGGTTTTATATTTGCGAATGCTTGTGTACATACTTTGTTTTTTCTCTTTGATGTTGGACTAAAATTGACCGTCTTTCTGGCCCCCCGGCTAAAGCAAATCTCGGCAAGGTACAAACGAGCGCTGAACCGAGTTCGCCATTGGGATCGTTAAACACCTAGACCGAACTACGCTTGAGAATAATGGCGTCGGAGGGAGGAGGAAATCTGACGAATAAACGTTCCGAGAGAGCCTTGTAATTAGGGTACCAGTGATTACACCTGAGCGCAAGGTCGACTTGCGCCAGGACTCGGAAAAGTCCAGGCACAACCCTCATCTATGAAGGTAATTGAAAATTAAGATCTAGAATCGCCAACCGAGTCTGGTGGTTTCTTGTCAAGCTGGCCTTTCGGCTGGTGAACTGAGCTGCCTAAGTAGCGCCTGAATGGTGTCGCAGTAGTGCGATTTGTTTTCGCTTTCTCATTACTCGACCGCGCAAGACCAAACCCGAGATGTATAGGTCGGGGCGCATAATTTCTTCAGATTGGCCTAAACTATCATCTGGCCTTGATAGTCTCTCTCATGGGGTAAGCTGAGTCGCGTCTGCCCGCCAAGTGAGGGTACTAGAGAGATCCGTGTAATTTTATACGCTAAGGACGACCCTTTTTGCGCGCCGGCGATGGCGGACGAGCTTCCGATCGAGGATATATTGGCCGTAGAGCACGACATCGTCCCATTCGATTGGGCTGTGTGTTCCAGCAGGGAGAGATCGATTCCATTGGCGAGCGGGTCGCACTCGCTCGCCGGCACTTGTCGAGCTGCACGAAATCTTCCTCGGTTAGGGTGGCGGCGCGCTTGAGTTGGTCGCGGGAAAAACATTGACGGTATCATACCGCGACCAGAAATTGTACTTTACAGCCAAGAGTCAAGCGACCGGCGGAGGCCCAGCAAAATCTGAAGGATTAACACGTCTTTCCAGGCACGGCTTTTGTGAGAGCCGAGCGTACGGTCAAGCTATCCACGCGGAGATCCCTTTGTCACGCGTCTGAGCCGAGGTACGTAAGACGGCTCCTTAGCGTATAAAATTACACGGATCTCTCTAGTACCCTTAGAAGGCATTGCGGTGTAGGAAGAACGCAGCAACGGAGTGATGGAGTATTGGAGCACCGCTCTATTGAAATGGGCGTCTGGGCCGTTTGGACTTGCCTTTCGCTAGAGCATGCTTGACCAGCAACTTTTCCATCACTCCATCACTCCATCACTCCATCACTCCATCACTCCATCACTCCATCACTCCGTCGCTCTCGGAGCAAGCTGAGTTAACTTTTTCCTAACTAATACTTAGAATCTTTGTATTAGAAAGCAGTCAATTTCTTAGCGACGATCTTTACCGAACGGCTATGCCTGTCACAACAGTAAGAAGGTTAGTTCTGAAAAGGCTCTTCGTTGCTTATCTCTGTGTCATTGGCGCTAATCTCATTTTTTTTCCGCATCAGGTCTATGCCAGTGAAAGAAATTGTCACTACTGGGGATACCAGCGTGGTTACTACTCGCGCGGATATTATCTTCCCTATAGCTATTCTCCCTACTACTATAGATACTATTCATATCCCTATCGGCATCGCTGCTACCCTGACCGTAGCCGGCTCCGCTTTGGGTTCTTTTTTGATTAATCGCAGTACCCGGGGCCGGAATCGTCGACATTTCATGCCTCTATCAACACGTATGCATCCACACGTCGCTCTCTTGGCAAACCTCGGCACTCGTTGCCCGCTGCTACCCTCGAGGCCAGCCGTCTCGGCCGACTGCCCAATGGCTTAAAAAAGATTGCTAAACTGTCACGGGGCGGAGACCGCTCTTGGCGTGGCGGGCGCTGAGGGCGGTCTCCGTAAACTAAGGGGTTTACACTTCCGTACAAGTCGACTAGCACTAAAGGATTAGATCTTAAAATCTAAATTCCAAAGATAGTGCCCCCGCGCGCGTTCACGCCCAGGGCCCCTGCGCCAAATGCTTTTTCGCGAGTTGGCTTTCGGCAAAGATCTGGGATATTAAGCGCCAGAATCAGGCGCCTTTTCTTGAGCATTACGAACAGGAGCTCAGCAGCCTACAACGGCAAAGCGGCGCTGAGCCGCCACTGGGCGACGTCATAATGCCAACCCAATGGTAGTAATCATGTCAAAACCGGATCGGAAGCTGCGGCAACTGCTCTCAAGTTACTTAGTTGCTGGCCTTTCAGTAGGCCTAGCGGTGGTTTTCACCCTGCTCTCAGGGTCGGCTATAAAAGACGCCACGGCGTTTTTCTTCTGTTCCGTCATGCTCACGAGCTGGTATGGCGGGCTTTGGCCCGGGGTTCTTGCGGCCGTGCTTTCCGCTCTTGCATTGGACTACTACTTTATCCCACCATTATACGCTTTGGGCGTCGGCCCGGAAGACGCAGCGGATATGATAGTCTTCGTGGCCACGGCTTTCTTCATAAGTTGGCTAAACGGCGACCAAAAACGAGCTAAAGCATCAATCAGCAAAGCGCGGGACGAACTCGAGGCGAGCGTCAAAGAGAGAACTGCTGACCTGAAAAAAGTTAACCAGCAATTGCAGTTGGAGATCGCCGAACGCAAGACGGCAGAGCAACGTTTTCTTGAGGCCCAGACCGAAATTGCTCGTATCGCCAGAATAACAACGATGGGCGAACTCGCGGCTTCCATTGCTCATGAAATAAACCAACCGCTAGGGAGTATTGTTACTACCGGCGACGCCTGCTTAAGATGGCTCAAGGCGCAGCCACCTGACATTAACGAGGCCCAGCTGGCCGTCGAGGCGATCATTCGTGATGCGAGTCGCGCCAGCAATGTGGTGGTGCGAACTCGGAAGCTTCTGAGACGCGGAGAGCGGCTCAGAGAGAGCGTAAACATCAACGAAGTCATTAATGAAGTCCTTAACTGGTTGGAAGTTGAGCTTCAACGAAACGAGATTCGCTCACGGATTGAACTGCAGGAGGAAGTCCCTCCAGTGATTGTTGACCGAGTCTTGCTCCAACAAGTGTTGGTGAATCTCATCATGAACGCGATAGACGCTATGCGCACCGTCAGCGATCGGATGAAAGAGTTGGGCGTTCTAACAGAACAGCACGATTCGAACCCTATCCTCGTTCGCGTGCTTGATTCGGGGGTGGGAATAGATTCTGATGATATGAGCCGGCTATTTGAAGCTTTCTATACCACGAAGCCGAAAGGGATCGGTATGGGCCTAACCATCAGTCGTTCAATAATCGAGGCGCATGGCGGGCGGCTCTGGGCTGAGCGTAACGACGGGCCCGGCAGTACTTTCTGCTTCACTTTGCCGATCGGGAAGGAAAGTGAAGCGTGAACTCAGAAGAGCCAATCGTTTTTGCCGTGGATGACGACGCCTCAATGCAAGAGGCTCTTTCACGCTTATTCCGGTCTATTGGGATGCAGACCCGAATCTTTTCGTCGGCGGAAGAATTTCTCGCATTTGACCGGCCAAATGCGCCGGCGTGTCTGGTCCTAGACGTTCGGCTGCCGGGATTGAGCGGCCTCGAACTGCAACGCGAACTGGGAGAGGTTGACATTCCGATCATCTTCATCACCGGCCACGGCGACATCCCGATGTCAGTACAAGCGATGAAGGCCGGTGCGGTTGAGTTTCTCACCAAGCCCTTCCGTGACCAGGCCTTGCTCGACGCGATTCAACAGGCAATCCGGCGGGATCGCGCCAACCGGAAACAACGGGCTGAGCTTGTCGAACATCGTGTCAGGTACGAAGCGCTCACGCCCCGCGAACGCGAGGTCATGGCCCTGGTCGTTGCCGGCCTGCTTAACAAGCAAATTGCGGTAAAACTCGGCACGACCGAATTTACTGTGAAAATCCATCGTAAGGGAGTCATGCACAAGATGCAGGCCTCGTCGTTAGCAGACTTGGTTCGAATGGCAGAAAAGTTAGGCGTGTCTACTCCGAAGGAGTAGCTCATTAGCACCAAGGTCTAGTTGCGGGCATTGCGGATCAACCTGTAACTTCTTCCGCTTAACCAAAACAACCTGCAACCTAACGCCAGTCAGGATCAACGAAGGTGACAGCTAGAACTCTCATTAAATTTTTATTGGCCATTTTGGCGACGGTGATTTCATATTTTTCTGCTTTTATCATTACTGTCGTCGAATCAGACGGCTTTTGGCAGTACTTCTGGCTCAGCTCTTGTTTGGCCAGTTCTTCTTCTGCTAGCGTTTTGACGATTGCGGCGCTCCGGCAACTTCGGTGACTCTCGCGGCGGGCTGCTTCGAGATTTCCGCAGAAGGTGGTGTATGAACGACTACCATCGAGCGACCATAAACACGTTCCGGGCGGAGTCTCGCTCGCCGTCGGACAAAATAATGAGCTCCAACCCGCTTAACTACCACCATTTGCTCTATTTCTGGGCCGTAGCCAAGAAGGGCAGTGTAAAGCTGGCGAGTCAGTCCTTGCACGTGTCACAGCCTAGTATCAGCACACAGCTTAAGCAGTTGGAAGGATGCCTGGGGACACCTCTGTTCGCACGCAGGAGTCGGAGTTTAGTACTGACCGATACTGGACGGACCGTCCTGGAGTATGCCGAGGAGATCTTTTCACTAGGTCGTGAGCTTTTGACGGCGGTCCACCAGCAGCCTGGAGAACGCCCGGTCCGCCTCTGCGTTGGCGTAGCTGATTCGGTGCCGAAAGTGATCGTACGGAGACATCTTACCCCAGTTTTCGCACTTGGGGGGTCGGTGAGCGTGATTTGTCGCGAAGGTTCTCTGGAAGAGCTTATTACGCGATTGGCCGAGCACAGGCTTGATGTCGTTCTCGCCGACGAACCATCTACGAGCGTGTTAGGTCTGAGGACGTTCAACCAACGCGTTAGTAGTTCGACTATCGTGCTCTGTGCGGCCCCGCCGCTGGCCAAGCGCCTGGTAAAGAATTTCCCAGGTTCTCTTGATGGTGCACCGGCGGTACTCCCGGTGAGTGAAATGCCGCTGCGCCGGCAGCTCGAACAATGGTTCGACTCACATCGGGTCAGCCCTCAAGTCGTCGCTGAGGTCGAAGATACCGCCCTACTCACCGATCTTGGCGTTCAAGGACTCGGCTTTGTGCCCGCTTATTCGGCCGTCCTAGATGATGTTGAGCATTCCTCGCGCTTGCAGACAATTGGCATTGCCGCCGGCTTACGAATCGAAATATTCGCGATCACCGCCGAACGCCGCGTGCGACATCCTGGCATAATAGCAATCGCCACCGACTCTCGAGAAACGAGCCCATGATCTAGAATACCCGGCGTTCCGGTCTTCGGTATGGAAGATGATTTCGCGACTTTCCTCACAGACTCTTCTCCCGGCTACGCGGACCGGTAGGGCAACTTGCTGCTCGCCTGGAAACCATGCCCGGTAGCGGTCTGCCAGCCGCCGGATACCAACTGAGCTGTGGTGTTCATCGCCTAACAATTGAACCGACCCGATTGAGCGCCTCTTGACTCAACGCGCAGTCGCCATCCGAGCGCTGGGTTGCTGGCCTCACCAGTGATTGCTATATCCCGTTGTTCGATTTCGACCGGTAAACGAGCGCGCCACTCGAAGTCCAAACAATCGAAAGTTCACGATTCAGTGAAATTTGCCGAAACGGGGCAGAATCCACTAAGATAGAGGTAAGCCCTCGAACAGTTCCGAACAGATTCCCGCGGTGGTCGTCGCTATCATTAGTTCCACTCCCGGTGCTGCAGGTCGTGACCGCCGAAGCCTTAACGCCCCCTTCTGCATCCCCGGCCTCGCTAAATATAGCCCGCTCCGTTCTGCCAGACGCGGTTTCTTTCTTCTCCCGCTGCGGGAACAAACATCGAACGAGCGTTACATGCCAAGTTTTGGTAGACATACAATTCGTGCCACTGCTGTGCGTTTGACCAAAGAACCTGGAAACGTGCTTTCTTCCAATAGTAAGAACTGAACCACGAGTTAGAGAAAGCTTAACAGACGCCTAGCGGTTCGACATCGACCGAAAAAATCTGCTAAGACGCCGTGAAGATAAGCAGCCGTTCCCCCTCCTACGACTCTTGCGACCTCCGGAAGCAGCGCTGCCATCGGGCCGCAATTGTTAGTTTTACTGGAAGATATTCTTCAATTCTTCGTATTCGTAAACTCGTCTGCGCCCGCGGATTGTGGCGCCATTAATTTATCCCACAAAACATGGCTATCAAGACGGCCTCTGAATAGCAGGCAAGGTTCATCGTTAGTCGCCCAAAACACCACATTGAGAAACCAGAAATATGATTACGCAAAGCACTACTGCCAAACACCAACGAACAGTATTAAAAGGAAAGGATGCCGAGCTTGACCCGATGCCGGATTTTCCGAAGCCGCGTCCGGAGCACGACTGGCTCCATCAATTTCTGGGCGAATGGGAGACGGAGATGGCATGTGGTCCCGGATCCAGCGAATCTCCGATCACATCGAAGGGAACGGAGAGAGTCTGGTCTATCGGAGACCTCTGGATCGTTGCCGAGAATAAAAGCGAGGTCATGGATAAGCCCATGACGAGTGTCCTAACGCTTGGTTACGACCTAGAGCGGAAGAGATACGTGGGGACTTGGATTGGTTCCTCCACGGCTTACCTATGGCACTACACAGGCTCATTGGATCAGAGCGGCAGAGTCCTGACGCTCGAGACGGAGGGACCTTGTCCCCACTCCACCAGCAGCGTCGCCAAGTTCAAGGAAGTCATGCAGGTGCAAAGTAAGGACCAACGAGTTTTAACTTCGTCGATGCAGGCACTGGATGGTAGATGGGTTCCTATCCTGACCATCAATTACAGCCGTAAAGGGTAGAGAGTCTAACCATATAGCGCACGCCGAAGGTTGTAGCGCAGTACGGTGGATTCCGATTTAGCGACCAGATCGGCGCCGCTTTTCTACAGCACACAAATGCTAACAAACTATGAAACCAAAATCACAATCGATCGAAGCCGCCCACACTTCAGGGCAACGCAGTCTCATGCAGTTCGGCCAAGTACCGCCCAACGCCTGGAAAATCTCGGGCAATACCCTGACCCTCGACGAACTCATAGATAATGATAGGCAGGACATCGTCTCTGCCGATCTGCAGGTCCTTAGGAAATCTACCGATCGCTTGCTCGATAAACTAAAGGAATCGAATGCTGTCGGGCACGCCGGCCTGGTCGAGACAGTTCACATCATCGTCGAAGTGTTGGAATCGCCCTCCGTTGAGCTGGCGAAGGACCCCTTGCCGATTTGGTTGGCTGAAGTTGGCTTTGCTGCCAGCTACCTTCTAAAACGATTTGATCTAATACCTGACCACGTACCCGAAATCGGGCTGGCAGACGACGCTCTAATACTACAGCGGGTCATCGAGCGAAACAGATCAGCCCTAGACCGCTGTCGCGCCGGCGAGAATTATGACCGCGAAAATGACTGATTTCAAACAATCTCTAATCAGAGAACTAACTGAGTTTATCTGCAACCAGGCGGACGCACTCTCGCTAAGAGATCTCTACCAGTTAATCACGGATTTGCCGGCAGTGCGCGAGCGCCTCAGGAACATTCCAGTAGAGACATACCCATACCTGACAAAGCAACTTCAATTCCTGTGCCTCTTCATCGAGGAGCAGCTCGCTGAGCGGAAGGGCGGTCTGAGCGATGCGGCGCTGCGAGAAGCGGCGTTTGCGTTGCGCTATTTTCAGCGCACGCCGGACTTAATTCCGGACTCCATACCCCATATGGGCTTATTGGACGACGCAATTATCGTCGACATCGTGCTGCAGCGGCAGCATAGCGCCTTCAAACGCAGTTCCCACGGTGAAAAGCTTAGCTGGCCAGAGCCGAAATTCGAAGTTGATGAATTGCTGTCGATCATTTCACCGCTTCGATTGTCCTCCTTCTGTATGTCTTTGGCGAATAGGTCGTCAGCCTGAGGTTCCACCTAGAGCCAGCGCCGCCAAAGCCCGCGCGACTTGCCCGGTATGAGCCTCTCTTATATGCAACCAAATCTGTGGTGGTGGATTATTTTTAACGCCGGCGTACTCGGTGTGCTGGCTATCGATCTATTCGCCTTTCAACGTAAGGCGCATGCGCCGAGCAGGAGGGAAGCGGCGACGTGGACACTTCTTTGGGTAACACTTTCACTGGCCTTCAATGCGGTTATCTGGGTTCTAATGGGTCCGGCTAAGGCGCTGCAGTTCCTGACCGGCTATCTTATAGAGTATTCTCTCAGCGTTGATAACATCTTCGTCTTTGTCCTCACCTTTTCCTATTTCGCCGTGCCGGCCGCTTATCAGCACCGGGTGCTCTTTTGGGGTATTTTAAGCGCATTGCTTCTGCGCGGAGTTATGATTGGCGTCGGCGTCGCCTTCATTGGAACGTTCCACTGGGCGCTTTATTTTTTGGGCGGTTTGCTGATTTTAACGGGGGCAAAGATGCTCTTTCGCGGACGGAAAGCTGTCAATCTTGCGCAAAACCCAGTCGTTCGCCGGGTGTGCGCTTGGTTACCCATGAGCGATGATTACCACGGTGCGCGCTTTACCGTCCATAGTGACGGCCGGAGGCTGCTGACGCCGCTGGCCGTGGTCCTGATCATCATAGAAGCGACCGATTTGCTTTTTGCTATCGACTCCATTCCAGCGATTTTTGGCATCACCCACGATCCGTTTATCGTCTACACATCTAACGTTTGCGCGATTCTTGGTTTGCGCTCGCTGTATTTCCTGCTCTCTGGCCTTGTCCACAAATTTGTCTATCTAGAGCCAGCCTTGGCGATCATTCTTTTCTTCATCGGCGTCAAAATACTTTTGGCTGATCTTCTTCCCATTCCCACGGCGGCGTCATTAGCTTTTATTGGCCTTGTCTTACTGGCTGGAATCGGTCTCTCTCTTCGGAAAGCGTCAATGCCTCGCGTCAGCCGAGGGCGCAGTGAAAGGCGAATACCATCTACCGCCCGCTAATCAGAACAATGACAACAGATAAACATTGCTTACAATCTCCTCTGTCAACCGAACTCGAAGTTTTACGTCTCAACCTGAAAGATCAATCACTGACATTAGACAAGTTGAAACAAGCACTCGCGCACCGTGGCTGGGCTATGCTGTTAGTTATACTGTCATTGCCGTTTTGCTTTGTTGCGATTCCTGGTCTGTCCATACCATTCGGTATTGCCATCTGTTGCATCGGCTTACATATGATGATCGGACGTGAACCTTGGCTACCCCGGTTTATTATGCACCGGCGTCTATCAACAGCCCGGTCTCACCAATTATTGACTGCCGCTATCCGAATGGCTCGCATGCTCGAGAGCTTTGTTCGACCGCGTTTGGGCTTCTTCCACAAAGGCCAGGTCGTGTCACGGCTAATTGGCTTAGCCATCGTTATCGCTGGTTTAGGTTTGATGTTGCCATTGCCCATTCCGTTCTCAAATTCGCTTCCGGCTTGGGCTGTCGTCCTCCTAGCAGTCGGTATGCTGGAAAAGGACGGCCTCTGTGTGTTGCTGGGCCATTTAACGGCAGTGGCCACCTGGATTTTCATCGGACTGACCTCCGTATTTGCTATTGAAGGTTTCCGGAGGCTCTTGGATTCCGCCTGGCTCACCGAGTAAGGGGTCATCGTTCGCGGTTCGCAGTTCATCGATCGCGATTCGCCTTAGCGGCCCTGAACGACCTCGATGAAAAGCAGCCAGGTGCGAGGAGATTGGAGTAATGGAGTAGCGGAGCATTGGAGTGGTGGAATCCCGGCGGTCGCGCGTTCGGAGTTGAATTCGTCGCTTAATCTTATGGGTCGACTTTTTCTGCGCTCACGATCACATCACTCCATCACTCCATTCTTGTCGGCCAGTCCGGACGGCAGTTGCGGCAACCTGAACAACGGGGTCCTCCGGAGTGCGACTCTCGCCTCTAGTAAGAGCGAATCAACCTCGCGACTACCAATATGAAAATCTCTTATGCTGACAAAGTTGTTCTCGTCACCGGTGGTACCTCTGGGATCGGAAAAGCCACGGCGATCGCGTTTGCCGACGCGGGCGGGAAGATCGTCATCACAGGCCGTCGTGAAAAAGAAGGCGCCGATGTGGTTAGACAGATCGCAAAAAGAGGCGGTGTTGCCGTCTTTATCCAAGCAGATGTTTCCATCGACTCAGACGTCGAAAAAACGATCCAATTCGTTCTCTCTACTCACGGCCGCCTCGACGTCGCATTCAATAATGCCGGCGTAGAACTGCTAGGTTCCCTGGATCAGGTTACCAAAGAAAAATATCGCTCAATATTCGACACCAATGTTTGGGGCGTGCTGAATTCCATGAAACATGAAATCAGGGCGATGCTTTCGAATGGTGGTGGTGCGATCGTTAACACCTCAAGCGTCGCCGGACATATTGGGTTTCCGCAGGGCAGTGTTTACACAGCGACAAAGCACGCAGTGGAAGGTTTGACCAAAGCGATCGCTCTCGAGTACGCCACGCGAGGCATTCGCGTAAACGCGGTCGCACCCGCCGGGATCGAAACCGATATGCTTGATCGGTCTTTCCCTGAAGAAAGTGATGGGCGGAAGTATCTATTGTCGCTCCATCCGATCGGCCGCTTTGGCACCAGCGAAGAAATCGCTGCGGCCGTTCTCTATCTCGCTTCTGATGTTGCCAAGTTTACCACTGGCACGACGTTGATCGTCGATGGAGGAGTGACGGCCCACTGATTGTTTTCCTCTACGGGAAATTCTGAACATCGCCAGGCAACTCCTACTTAACCGCCATAAAGATAAATTACGTACTTATTTCGACGCGATAAATTTATCGGCTGTTAGCGGAGCGCCTTCGAGTGCGCGTCGCTACATAAAGAAGACCGAAACCTCCTATCGAAACGGCAGATCAAATAATGTGCTGCTAAAGTTTGGCTTCACTCAAGAAGGTACTCTGCGTCAGCGCCATTTCTTCCGAGGTGCTTACGAAGACCAGCTCTATTTTGGTCTTCTAAAGGCCGAATGGCCCCAGCGAACCGCGCCGTGAAAAGCCATTTGTTCTGCTCCTGTGCCTGGGACTGAAGGTTTATCGCACCGCCGCCACCCGATACACGGTAACATCCACTCCAGCGGAGTAAAGCACGCTATCCGGTAATCCAGGCGGGGGCTGCAGGCCGTCTAACTGAAAGAGATACTTGTCGAAGTTCGATACGACCGCTTTTCCTTTTTGACAGGGAGAATGGTAGACTCGTCCCGTTAGCAGTTGGCCACGCCGGACGGAGAATAGCCGATAGCGTTCTATGAGAAAGAATTCGAGCGAGCCTATCTTAGCTTCCGCAAGATCATCGGATAGGGTACTAGAGAGATCCGTGTAATTTTATACGCTAAGGACGACCCTTTTTGCGCGCCGGCGATGGCGGACGAGCTTCCGATCGAGGATACATTGGCCGTAGAGCACCACATTGTCCCATTCGATTGGGCTGACGTGTTCCAGCAGGGAGAGAACGATTCCATTGGCGAGCGGGTCGCACTCACTCGCCGGCACTTGTCGAGCTGCACGAAATCTTCCTCGGTTAGGGTGGCGGCGCGCTTGAGTTGGTCGCGGGAAAAACATTGACGGTATCATACCGCGACCAGAAACTGTACTTTACAGCCAAGAGTCAAGCGACCGGCGGAGGCCCAGCAAAATCTGAAGGATTAACACGTCTTTCCAGGCACGGCTTTTGTGAGAGCCGAGCGTACGGTCAAGCTATCCACGCGGAGATCCCTTTGTCACGTGTCTGAGCCGAGGTACGTAAGACGGCTCCTTAGCGTATAAAATTACACGAATCTCTCTAGTACCCTTGACGCGGGTTGAGGCTGCCTTCCGCGCCATGAAAAGCCCCCTGGGCGAACGACCGATCTTCCATCATCTGGAGCGGCGGGTTGAAACCCACATCTTCCTCTGTGTGCTGGCCTACCACTTGTTGGTCTGTATTGAGCGCGCCTTCCTGGAGCAGGGTATCCACACATCCTGGGAGACCTTGCGTAGCCAACTTTCCACTCACCAAGTGGTGACCGTGCGACTGCCGACCACCGATGGCCAAGCGCTCACCATCCGGCGTGATACACGGCCAGAGCAAATCCACAAAGCGGCCGGCGGTAACAAGCCTGGGGCGCAAGAGCCGCGAGCTCGTGAAGACGGTGGAAAATCAGCCACCTTACGCAAGGATTAGACACCCCATGAACAAACCCTATTTCCATCATGTTCTCATTGCCTCCGACGATCTGGAACGCTCGCGACAGTTCTACAGCGGTGTCCTGGAGTTAGAGGAAATCAATCGTCCCGCGTTCGCCTATCCGGGAATCTGGTACAAGATCGGCGACGGACAGCAACAACTGCACATCATCGTCCGCTCCGAAGCGACGATTCGCCGCAACAAGTCAAACGACCCCAATGACATTCATTTTGCACTGCGCATGGAGAGCTATCGCGATACGCTGGCATGGCTTCGCAACAAGGGATTCCGCGACGATGTTTCCGAAGGTGACCTCAGGAAGATGGAGCTCCTTCCAACCTCTCTCGCGGGCTGGCCGCAGATCTACATCCTAGACCCCGACCGCAACATCATTGAATTCAGCTTTGAGACAATGAATTAAGGAGGTGCACCAATAGTATTAGATTTATCTAGATGTAAGCGAAACAACGTATAATAAGGCCATGGAGCTACAGACTTTCATATTTATCGGGCGGTCTGGGTGCGGTAAGGGCACGCAAGTATCGTTGCTTCAGGAATACATCAAGAAACAAGATAACAAGCGACATATATTCTATATTGAGACAGGTGAACGTTTCCGGCAATTTATTAAGGAGCATAGTTTATCTAGTAGATTGGCCGCTGAAATTTATAAAACCGGAAACCGCCAGCCAGATTTTATTGCTGTGTGGATGTGGTCGCACCTCCTCGTAGATAGGGTAACGGGAGAAGAGCACATAGTTTTTGATGGGACTCCTCGTTCTCTTCAAGAAGCGCAGATTATCGATACGGCCATTGATTTTTATAGTCGACAGCGTCCGCATGTTATCTATTTAAACATCTCGCGAGAGACTTCTAAAGCTAGAATGATAGCTAGGCGGCGCATGGATGATATCAATGCGGAAGAAGTTGAACGACGCCTTAATTGGTTTGAAAGTGATGTGCTGCCGGCAGTGGAATATTTTAGGAAATATTCAAAGTATAATTTTATCGAACTTGATGGCGATCAGCCGGTCGAGGCAGTACAGCAGGAGCTGCTCTCGAAAGCTTTTGGCTGATAGGGCTGCGAGCCTTTTAATTAGGGTGACGGCGAGCGACGGAACGTAAGCGCCTTGTACATCCAGCGATACCTTAGAGCTGCGGCTGCGTTTGTTGATCTTTTCGATCGCCGCTTCCAAGATTTCGTAACTTGACCGTCCATCCTCTCTCGACATCCCTAAGGAGCGCCGGAGTTGGCTGTTGTCGAGGCTTTCCCAGAATTCGGTCGAAACCAACGAGAACGGCGGCGAAAGAATTTGGTCTATCTGACGTCGGTCTTGCAAAGATGTGCCGAAAGCTCGGGGTGAAAAAACCGCTCCGTCGTTTTGGGCGAAAGCCGCGAGCGGGATGCGTGTCAGGAAGCCGCGGCTCGGTGCGCTACCGGATGGATGCGTCTTGAAAACCGTCATTCGAGGCAAGAAGGAGTCCGAAAAAGATGAAGCGTCCCACTCGGGCCGAAGTCCGGGAAATATCGATTGGCGAAAATCTTCAAGGTTGCTCCAGTTACAGCAACTCAGATCGGACTTGGAAGAGCGAAACCGGACAAATACGGCTTGCTGGATCTCCGGCAAAGACCCGGCTGTTTATCTGTCGCAGTTTCAGAAGCGCAGAACCGTCGAACTCCTCGCCGATAGCCTTCTCGGAGCATTTGTCACTCGCTCCGCCTGGTAGTACGTATCGATATGGCAACCTACATTATCCTGAGTCACATTGCCCCAGACGCAATTAAGGATCCTAAGGACCTAAAGGGTTTGGCCGAAATGGTAGAGAAAGAAATCAAACAAAAATGTCCCGGTGTTAAATGGAAGGATAGTTTCGCAACCATGGGACGTTTTGACGTCGTCGACATCGTCGAAGCAGCCGATCCGAAAGAAGTGGAGCGAGCAGCAATGATCATCCGAGCAAAAGCGAATTGCTCCACGGAGACATTGTTAGCGACTCCCTGGGAGGAATTTCTCGCCGCTCTATAGGACGAGACAGAGCGGCTAGAGTGAAAAGAGAGAGTAGGCGCAGGACCGTTGAAGCCGCAGGCGATACTCTTTGCGGCACCAGGCTGGCGTCGGATATAACGTAGGCCGCACGAATCTGAAACGTTAGCGTTTCATGCGTTATATCGAAGGTGGTGCTCGGAGGGGAGCATCAAATGCTGCTTCAGCGCTAAGACGCGTTTTTCTAGCTGTACAGGGGAATAGCGCAAGAAAGAGAAAAGGAGCGCCATTCGGACCTGTTCCTGTTGGAGCAAATCATGCGACAGTATCTTGTAACGTTTTATGCATTTATCGTCACTTCCATTGACGTTGTATATCAAGTTACAAAAACGTTATGTAGTGCTGAAAAACTATCCGATGATCAAAAGCAGGTGAGCACCTTGGTTTGCTTAGCTCTATACCTAGTCTAACGACGCGGACACTTTCTCTTCGCGGTGTTCTCGCGGTTCGTTTAGAGTAATGGTGCCATGAGTGGAAAAACCGGAGATTTTACCCGGCGTCAGTTCGTCAGGCATTTGGCGCTCTTTACATCTCTGGCGTCAGCCTCTCGTTGTGTGGGATCTCTGCTTGCCGATGAACCAGCTAGTGATCAACTGGGCCAGACATTACCGCGCCGCTTGCTCGGAAGGACTGGGGAAAAGGTAACGATGCTCGGACTCGGCGGGTTCCATGTTGGCAGTCTTAACGATCGCAACGCACAGGCCTTGATTGAGGCCGCGATCGAAGGCGGGATTCGGTTCTTTGACAACGCGCAACAATACCAAAGTGGCGGCAGCGAAGCCAAATACGGTCGATTGCTCACGCCGAAGTATCGAGAACATGTTTTCCTTATGACCAAGACAGTGGCACGCGACGCCGACACCGCACAACAAGACTTGGGAGGATCATTGCGCCGGTTACGAACTGATCATCTCGATCTTTGGCAAATGCATGCCGTCGACTCGCCAGCAGACGTTGAACAACGCCAGCGCGACGGAGTTCTTCAAGTCATGGCGGAGGCGAAGAAAAGCGGGAAGATACGTTACATCGGGTTTAGCGGACATCGGACACCGGCGAGTCTTGGAGGTGACAGATCAATTCGATACTTGCCAGATGCCAATCAATGCGGCTGACCCCAGTTATCACAGCTTCATCAGGAACGTCTTGCCTCTGCTGGTGGAGAAAAATATGGGTGTTCTGGCAATGAAAACGCTCGCTGACCGAGGGTTCTTCGGCCAGAATCGCTGGGATGCGCGACCAACGGGTGTTTCGCCTTTGATTCCACATCGTATCAGCGTTACCGAAGCAATCCATTTTGTCTGGTCATTGCCCGTCTCCGTGTTAATCACGGGTGCAGAATCTCTCGATCAACTTCACGAAAAGATTGAGCTTGCGAAGTCCTTCCAAGGCATGTCGCAGGAAGAACGGCAGCGAATCATAGAGAAAGTCGCTGACTTAGCAGGCAATGCGGTCGAGTACTATAAGGCTTAGCCTGCATGTCTTACAGTCTCGGTAAGACGTCACCATGACAAAGGCGTAAGCGCTGAAGGTGATGACGGGCTTAAAAATTTCCCGCGGATGAGCCATCGGTTCGTTCACGGTTCCTTTGCTGACCGAAACCACCGTGATGAGCTGTTGCTTGGTATTGAGAAGAATGACTCTCAGCGATTCGTGAGAGAGAAAACGCATTTCCGCGCAAAGGTCGGCAACTGCCAGAGGCGTATCGATGACAAGCCGGCAACGCTCTTCACGCAAAGCGACTGCGGCTAAACGCAAGGAACTGATGAGCTGGGCGGCTTTAGCGGGCGAAACAAAATGCAAGAGATCCTGAACCGAAGCACGTGTCAGGTTGGCTACCGAACCGAAATGTTCCAGCAAAGCGGCAGCCTGGTTCTGATTTTTGAGGATTAACCCCAGATGCTCAACAGTATCGAGCGACTCCGAGCCATAGTTAACGAGCTGATCCTGGACCGAGGAACAGTGAGACGAAGGAGGGGCGACGGGCGCTATTTTGGAGTTCGTCGAGTTGGTTTACGAACGGAAAAATATGCTGTTGCATAATTTTCGTTTGGAAGCGAAGGCCCTGCCTGAGCGGCCGGCGAAAAAAAGATCGGGCGGCGAGAGCCGCGAGTTCAAGGCGACGGGTCGAGGATATAATTGGCAAGGGGTCCGCCCTTGGCGGAAAGGATGCCAGTTATGCCGCAGACGGTACTCTTGCGGCCCGATCTTTCGCCGGCTCCAGAAAGTAGTCCGCGCCAGCGGGTCGAGTACAAGGAGTGGTGTTTGGCGAACCTGGGTGCGCCTAGGAGACAGAGGAAGGAGAGACCGCTTGGGGCTCGACGGGGACAGCTTTCAGTTCGGAACGCCAAATTGTCTTGATAACACTCGTAGCACTCTGCTAGACGTGCACTATGCCTAAGATGGTGAAGAAGAGCTTCGACGCTCCTGAAGAAACGCGGGCCATCGACAAGGGCAAAATAGAGGTCGTCGATCTAGGTGATATGAAAGCGATGCAGACGACTTTCGAACCGGGTTGGCGCTGGTCGGAATGCGTTAAACCAATTGTCGGGACCGAAAGCTGTGAAGTCGGTCACCTAATTCATGTCATCTCTGGACGGATGGGAGTCCGAATGAATGACGGTTCTGAAGTGGAGTTTGGTCCGGGCGATGTCGGCACGATTCCTCCAGGACATGACGCCTGGGTAATTGGCAGCGAACGCTTCGTCGCTATTGATTTCCAAGGCGGAGCTACGTACGCAAAACCGCAAAGTTAACAACTATTTTTGCGCACCGGTTACTTCTCCGCCCATGTCGGTCACGTGTATCTCGATCAAATATAGTTGTGCAATTTAAGATGCGGATTTCCGAGATCGCGGGAAATACACTACCAAAGTCTTTCGTGCTGGCAGATGCCAGAAACAGACGTTCCGTGCTTTGTGCACGTGAATCATTGAGAGCAGATAGTCAGGATCTCCAGGAAAACCGCACCCCTGCCAGTAATGGTTGATAGCAGCGAGGATGCCAACCGATGCGAATTAATGGCGCGGTGGATCGACAAAGGTCGCTACTAACCAGTATGAGCCGGAAGGAAATGGAAGCGTTAGTAGGTCGTCAGTTTCGTAAAAGATCGCGGGCTGCAGAATGCTAGACTCGACATCAGACCGACTTTCTACTCCTCAAGCAGCGCGCCATCAAAAATGGATCTCGAATCAAAGCCTGCCTGATCGGGACGCCAGAGGCACCAGCGGTATTCATGCTCTTCGTCAATTGAAAGATGAATCAGTAAATGCGTTCTGCCTTCCTCGTCTTCGACTTGGTAGGAGGGAACGCCACTGCTGGGTGCGAGCGATGCTCCCAAAGTTTCGTCCATCCAAAACTTGATGACCGTAAAAAAGCGGTCGGGCTTATCGTCAGAGAAAAGAGTTAACCGAGTTCCGGCAGCCAAAGCTTCGCCAAATTCAACGGGTCTCATGGAGGGATCCTCCCTAGAATGCCGCCAAAGACCCGTTGGAAACAATACGCGGTTCCGCGTATTGACTTCCGTTATTCTAGGCCGCGATGGGAAAGTGCTATGCGGCCAGGTAGAAGCTAGGCAAGATCGAATGGATAAGGACAGAGAGATCACTCGTGAAGAACTTTATTAACTGGTCCGTGGATGCCGAAGGAGATGCCGCGCCGAAACAGCCGCACGCGACGTTTAGCCCACGCAGTTGCGCTGAAACCAGCACGAACATGAATGTCGCGGTCATCAGCATGGCGGTGATGATCGCTCCGAGGTAGAAACGACGAAAAATCAGAGCCGCCCCGCAACATACCTCCAGCCACGGCAGATAGAATGCGACAGCAGCCGCTACTAGCGGAGGGATTAGGTGATAGTTCTGGAGCGTGGTAAAAAACTGAGCAGGATCAATGGCCTTGATGCTGCCGGCATACACAAACATAGCTCCGGCGGAAACACGTAGGGCTCGTTCCACGAAACGGTTCATCCGTGTTGTTGCCGCCAGGCTTCCCAGCCTCCCTGCAGGACGAAAACAGATTGCAAACCGACTTCGTCACGCAACTTTTCAGCCACTTCCCGGCTCGCTTGACAACTAATGCTACTGCAATAAACGACCACCATTTTGTCCCGCTCCCAAACCTGCAATAGCGATGGCAGCAATTCGTTCCATTGATCTAGATTCAGCAATAACGCCCCTGGGATGTGCCCGGAGGCGTATTCCGTCTCCGAGCGCGCATCAATCCAGAGCACCTGTTTCCCCCAGTGCTGCACGTCACTGAGCGGCACCGAGTTATCGGAAGGGACTCGCCAGCTTTTGACCCTAAGGTGGTAAAATGCGGAGCCGACCGATAGAATAAGGGCTATGACCAGTAATGTTGCGGCCTGTCTAGCAGCGCTCTTCCAGATTCCTTGCACCTATTTGATTCGCGCGAAGGCAATGTATTCTTTGGGGTTCTCCGCGGGATAATCTGTTTTGATCTCCAGGGTAGCGGTCACCGGCTCACTCGTCCCTTTGGGCTCGACAATTATCCGATATTCCTTGCTGGGCACCGTCTGCTCAACCCGCGCCAAAATGCGCGGATCTGACGAGATCGCACTTACTGCGTGAACAGGAAAATCATTCAGAATCTTGACATTGATCGTCTGTGCGGAAGGTGACTCACCCAGGTCCCACTCCAAAACGCTTGGCCTTACCTGTGCGACCTTGGGAATGTGAACCTTCAACGCCAAGCTCGTCTTGGGGCTTTCGGGATCGGTGCTTTCCACTAGGATTGTCTTCTGCTGTAACCCGACCCGCTCACCGACACTGAATGTCGCTTTGATCTCTCCCTTTTCCCCGGGCGCGATGGCGTTTTTCTCTAGGGCGGCGGTGGTGCAACCGCATGACGTGTTTACCGAGGTGATTTTGATTTCAGATTGGCCAACGTTCTGAAACCTAAAATCCGCTATGACTTCTTTTTGGTCGATCGGCGGCGAGAACTCCAGCTCCCGAGTTTCCCATCGAAGCTGAGCCGTGCAGGGCATGCTGAGCCTCAGCCAAAGAATCAAAACAAGTATGAACAAATTTACATATTTCATAGCAGGTCAGAGTGACTATTTTAAACGCAAAGCAGGCGGCGCAGTAATTGCGTAGGCCACGTTGGCATTCGAGCCTCGCGTTCTACCGTCGTCCTAAGGGAAGCTTTTTCGCTGCTTGCAGGGAAAAGGGATTCCCTCTCCCCTGCGGCAGTTACTTGGTCTCTTCGAGGGTGGTCGGGATTTCTTGTCGCTTGGAAAGACGTACCTTGCTATGACGCCGGTGCCACCGCTCAAGCCAGCAGTTGAAGCAAGCTACGAGAACTAATCCTTGCGGGTTTACCGCTCACCTCCTTAGGCACCATTTTCCACACAGGACTCGCTAGCACCTCCGTCCGGGTAGGCTGCGGGTGCCTTTGCAGCCTTTAGCCTATGGACACTGCGGGAAGAAGTTCGCCGTGAAGGTTCCAGGAGAGGTGTCACACTCGCCCGCCCCCGGAGCTGTCACACTAACGTTCGTGTAAGTGACCGAAATCAATACCAGCTTCTGGCCAGGAGGGCACGTTAAAGTAGTAGACGGCGGTTCTACTTCGAGAGAACCTGTAATCTGGCCGTTCTTGCCGGACGTGAAGGTGCCTGTCGCGGTGACCCTACCCGACACGCTCACTTTATTGGCTGCATTGGGGCATTGTGCGCCTTTGTTCAGGCAGCCGTAGGTAGCGTTAGCATCGGCCGAAGCCGTTATCGTAAGGGTCTGATTTGAACCGAGTCCCGCTATCTTAAAAGACACGTCTAGTGTGCCATCACTGTTAACGCCGCTTGCGCTACATCTAAGGAAGTGTGGGCTTTGTGCCAGCGCGGTGACAGCCATGAAGCTAGTGAGGGCTAGCATGGTAATTGCTGATATTGTAATACGTCGCATTGGTTATTCCTTTTCAGTTTTGTTGGAGGGTTAGTTTAAGGAAGGTAACTGAACATGCGGGCCTCCCGTATGTTCGGCTTTCGGAGAGGGGTAGTACGTTTTCGCCCGGCCAGACTGAGTGAAGCGAGGTAAAAAACATAACGGACCCTCTCCTTCGGTAGATATACTGCTACGAGGCTCCGCACTCGGGTTAGTCGCAGGGGAATTTGATCCGACAGCTACAAAGGGTACGAAGCTGAATAACTTAATACGGCACTGGGCTTCGAATTCAATCGCACCTAGGTGTAGATAGATTAACACTTAGGTGGTAGCATCCAAGTCGTTCAACCATTCCCACCAGCTGAGCCATCGAGTCCGCGCGCATCTTGTGGATAACGTGGCCGCCATGAATTTTGACCCAAATCTGCGTTGATCTGCGCGCTGCTCATCATCGGCAAAAGAGTGCCTTAGCTTCAGGAACAGAGCATGCCCGTGTGGCCGTACCTCCTCCAGAACGCCGGCTGAGAACCATACAGGACCGTGTTGTCCCATGATGGCATTAGTCCCGCCTCTATCAAGCTGAGGTTTAGCGATGTCGGAATGGAGAGTGCCTATTGCCGCCGCTAAACGCCTAATTGTGCCAATGATTCGGAGTCTGCAAACGCTGTATATATTCGCAGCATAAGCGCGAAACAGATTCCACTGACCGCTACGAACTAGCCTCCGATTCGAACCCAAAAATTACAGTGTCTCTTGCTTCAATGTTTCCAGAATTGGCCTCACTACACCGAACGGAAAAAATCGTACGTTAAGGCCTTGCCGTAGACGCCTTGAGCCCAAGCGACCTCGTAAAACTTCATTAGAGCGCCTTTTTTCCGGCAGCTGGTAATCTGGTACCCTTTTAATTCCACCTCGTTTGCGGACACAACCGCTAATTCCGGTGGAGACTGCCCCTTGGAATTTTCGAACTTGGCGTACGATTTTTTCCGTTTGGTGTGGTGATCCCATATGGGTCTCAAAGTACTTCCGCCTAAGAGCGGTGAGATCCTTTTGGAGATCATCATGCGCCGTTACGAAAATCGTTCCACCATTATGACCTCCAATCGCCCGATCGAAGAATGGGGTAAGCTGCTAAGCGATGTACCTGCCGCCAGCGCTATCCTCGATCGTTTACTCCATCACGCTGAGGTTGTCGCTATCAGCGGCCGAAGCTACAGAATCCAGCCGGTCGCTAAAGCCTCCAAAGCCAGCCATTAGGCGCCCTACAACTCTGTCTCGCTAACAACCGCAACCCCGTAGCGCTCCGCTCCAGCGAGGTTCAAGCTCAAATCCGGCATAAACAGGTCCCCCTACGGGCTACCCCCCATTTATTCCGTTTTGACCTTGAGCTCGCTTCCGCTCCGCGCTGGAGAGGTCACTGTATTTTGCTTTTGATTATTGTTCGCTCGTTCCTTGCTCCCAAAATCAAAAACAAAGCGGGCTGTCCCACACGTATTGAAAAACAGTTGTACTCTGTGTTTTGCCGTTGACCAATCCGAAGCAGTCTTCAATCACTGCTTGCAAAAACAACCTCTATCGATTTAAACGGAAAAAGTGGCTGGTTTTAATTCGACCCTAACTCGCCGGTTTTGATTCGACCGCCGACACGCGACCGAACGCAAACAGTGAAACCATGCTGGTGGGGCGCCGGCTTTCGGGGGCGAGGATATCGGCTCGACTGAGTTCGCCGAAGTCCTGCCCAACGTAGCTTTGCTCTCTGCGAACTCTAAGCGCCAGCGAAGTCGGGACGACGAGTTCGAGGACGATTCGAAGTTCCTCGTGAGGGCGGCAACAGGAATCGCAATAAAGCAAAGTTCACTGCGAACAGGTTCAACAGCACGCCAAGACGCGACCATTTTGGGCTTAGGGCGATCTCCTGCAATAGTTAGTTCTGTTATTCTAATGTTCTTGAGACACGCCAGGATCCTCCTCATCGCCGACGTCTCCGCTATCTTCGCTCAAGATACGATGTAGATCAGATCGGTTGCGTGCGATGACGCGTTGAAGGATGAGGACATCATCTGCCAGTCCAATATCTTGCAGGTGATCGGGTATTAGATCGTATCGTTCGAGGAGGTAGCTAGTGGCAAACCCAACCTCAGCTAACCA